>Ga0208849_1001965_pt1 | contig 12324 bp, 10 predicted proteins | sample NGESurdeep072012_10_FD_184470 | JGI IMG/M metagenome (GOLD analysis project Ga0208849, IMG submission 184470) | Arctic peat soil microbial communities from Barrow, Alaska - NGEE Surface sample 53-3 deep-072012 (SPAdes) | ecosystem: Environmental > Terrestrial > Soil > Wetlands > Peat ...
ACTACACCACCGCCCGCCGGCACCGGGTATGTCTGCACGCCCTCGAGCGCGTGCTGCGGATTGGCGTCCGGGTATACTCGGTCGAAGATTGCACCGACAATGTGGAAATCGCTATCGAAGTTTGGCCCCGCGTTGACAACGTAGAACCGCACGCGGTCGCCAACGGCAACTTTGAGCGGGTGCGCCTTGTACTGTCCAGCCCGTCCGTTGAAGACGACGTAGGTAGCTTGCTTCGCGCGCTCTGCGTCCCAGTCCGCCTGAACCATTGTGCTGTCAGCCGTCGGCTTCGCATAGAACTCGCTCTGTACCAGCACGAATTCCTTGTCTGCCTTGGTGCCCCATCCACCCCTCGGATCGACGATGATTGGAAAATACATTCCCTGCATGATATGCATCGTCACGGGCGGCGTGCCGCAGTGAACCAGGAACGCGCCCGGTTCGCGAGCGATGAATTCGAACGCAACAGAGTCCTTTGGAAGTATCATACGGTAAGCAACGTTCCCCGGGATCTGCGCTGCATGGAAGTCGATCGAGTGCGGTATGTCAGCTTCGTTCACGACGTTGATGCGAACGTGATCACCCTGACGGACGTGGACAACGGGGCCCGGAATGGTGCCACCGAATGTCCAGCCCTGATACTTCACTCCGTCCGCTATCTCCACCGTTGCGTTCTTGATCGGAATGCGAAATTCCTTGATCCCAGCGTCCGATGCGTCAGGGAGCGTCGCGTCGTATACGGGGGTCGTCGCGGTTACGACTTTATCGAAATCCGTGCGTTCAATTCTGTTCGCGCGGATGGCATTGTCGGTGAATCCCAGCACAGCGGCAGTCAGTACGCCAGTCGTCGCGAGTGCTACCAGGATTTTTGCGTGGCTCATAATATTCTCCAGATGACGCGAGCTTTCGTACTTCTCGCGTGCGGTTGTGTCCGCTTGTTACATCTGGAAGGTAGGCCATACGCTCGGGCGAATCTGTCAGGCGAAAGTTGAAACTTGCTAAGGGAATCACGTTCGCCGAGTAAGGCAAATCCCTACGGAATTGCGCATAGCTGCCTGGATTCTGTCGCGCTGCGCACCAACGTCATCCAACCAGTGACGTAGGGGAAACCCTTACGTAGATTGTGGCTACTCCCCGACTTTGTGGTGAGGAGTGTCGGGATAGCTTTCATCAATGAGCGCGGCTACGAAACGGACAACTACGCCGGCGGCTGCAGGCCACAACGCGGGATCTTCGGCGCTGCCGCCAGCGGCGCTGCTGACGAGACTCGAGCGCGGCCGGCTTGCGTCCGATCGCCTTCCGGGAAGCGAGAGCGACTCGGAACGGTCGGCGGGCGTCGGAACGACTGGTGGTGCAATAGCGAGCCGCGCATACTCCAGTGTCCCTCGGTGGCTCGAGCGGCTGCTGCGCATACCGCTCCCGGTAAAACTCGTCGGCGCCAACCTCCTCTTACTCGTCGCAGCAGCCGCCACCGCGTTGATCGTACGTCACCGTGAGTTGAGCACAACGCCGGTGCTCGCCGTCGTGATCGTCGCGTTTCTGGCCGCGCTGCTACTCAACACTGGTCTGGTGATACTTGCTGTGCATCCACTCCGTGTTCTAGAAAAAACCGTCGACACGATATGGCACGGCGACCTCGCCGCGCGCGTTCCAACGTCACTGCTTGCGGATCGTCACGTTACGCGCGTTGCGCGCATGTTCAACATCCTGCTCGACGGCCTGGTTTCCGACCGCGCGCGTACACGACGGCTTGCGACGGAGCTGATCAACGCCGCAGACAAGGAGCGAGCCGCGATATCCCGCGAGCTGCACGATTCCGCGGCCCAATCGTTGGCTGCGCTGGTGATGCAACTGAGCGTCGGTGTACAGAGCGCAGACAATGCTCCTCGCGAAGTTCTCAAGGAGCGAATCGAAGCCGCCAGAGTTCTCGCAATAAATACGCTCGAAGAAATACGACTTCTGGCACACACGATGCATCCGCGCGTCCTTGATGACCTGGGCCTCGTTGCCGCCCTCAGGCGCCTAGCCCGCGATACCACAGATCATCTCGCCAACTACCCAAACTCCGCGGAAGACGCTGGTGTGACGGTTGATGTCGTCGCCAAGGAAGGCAGCGATGAAGCGATTCCAGCACCCGCGATGTCGGTACTCTATCGAGTAGCGCAGGAGGCAGTTCAGAATGCGCGCCGGCACGCTTCACCAAAGCGCGTGGAGATTCGCCTCCAAACTGATGCCGACACAGCGACGATCGAGATTGTGGATGATGGGTGCGGTTTCGACACACAAGCCACACAAGGCGAGCAGGCTGGTATAGGCCTGTTCACGATGCGAGAGCGTGTAGCCCTCCTCGACGGCGAGTTTCATATCATCAGCAGGTCTGGCGGTGGGACCTCAATATCTGCATCGGTACCGCTCCCTAGCGTGTCACCAGCTCCTCCACCTGGACTCCATGTATGACTGCTGAAATGATTCGCGTGATACTCGCCGACGATCACGCAGTCGTGCGCGCCGGTTTGAGAGCCGTACTCGGCGCTTCCACAGACATAGACGTCATCGGAGAAGCGTCTGACGGCGCTGAAGCGGTCGAGCTCGCCGAGCGTCTCGATCCGGACGTCGTGATAATGGATCTGACCATGGATAGAATGGACGGGGCTACCGCTACGCGTGAGATAGTCGCCAAGCAGCTGCGCGCTCGAGTGCTCGTGCTCACGATGCACGCGGAAGAAGACTATCTACTCTCCGTGCTGGAAGCGGGAGCGGCCGGGTACCTGATGAAGAATGCCGCCGACCGGGAGCTCGTCGATGCGGTCCGTACGGTAGCGCGCGGCGACATGTTCATCCGGCCGAGCGCTGCGAAGATCCTTGCGCAAGGGTTAACGAAGAAAAATCCGCTCGACGCCGAACGAGCGCGCTTCGAGCGCTTGACTGATCGCGAGCAGAATGTGCTGAGGCTCACAGCTCAGGGATATTCCGCACCCGAGATTGGAGAGCGTCTGTTCATCAGTCCCAAGACCGTTGACACATATAAACAGCGAATCGGCGACAAGCTCGGATTGTCGCACCGAGCGGAATACATCGCGTTCGCACTGAAGCTGGGGCTGCTCGCGGAGTAGAGGTGCAAGAGGCGGGCTTTAGACGAATGACATACATCCCGCGTTTGCGAGCGCCGTTCATTCACCGTTTGGCATCAATCTGCGCGAGTAGCGTCGCTATCGCGGCGTCCAGCTGGGAGTCCCTCCCTTCGTAGCTTTCACCCATCGCACGTGTTACCTCGACGTCCACCGGACGCGGGTGCATCTCCATGTCCTTGCCATCGAGACTGGTGATGCGAGTTGACGGAAGTCTCACCGTCGTCCCATCGATGAGTGTCGCCGCAGAAGTGAAGATGATCCACCCAGCAGTCGGCTCGCCAACTACTTTCCCGAGCTTGAGCGCACGGTAGCCTTGCGTGAAGTCCTCGCCGTCGCTCAGCGTGTGCTGATTGGTTACGAGCACCGTGGGACGCTCGAGCGAGCGTTGCCCAAGTTGCGTGCGTGCCGACACGACTGGACGATCGCGGCTCTGCATATTCAGATACGGCTGGCGCGCCAACACGTCGATTGCGTAAACATTTACGAAGCCGCCGTTGTTGTTGCGTACATCGATCACGACTCCCTCCCTCGTCATGTTCTCGGCGTCCAGATCAACGTAGAGTTGATCAAGCGCGTTCTGCGACATGTCGTACATGTGAACGTATCCAAGGCGCCCGCGGCTCACCTTGTCGACGTATGCTCTTCGCTGTTCGACCCATGCGCGATAGAGCAGCCCCTTCTCCGTAGTCGTGTTCACCGGTAACACCGCTACGTCGCGCGCGTTGCCGGCTGGGGTGCCAGCGACGCCGAGCACGGTTCGGCGACCGATGCTGTACGCGAGCAATTGCTCGAGATTGCTGTGCGCCGAGAGTGGAGTGTGATCCACGCTCGTGAGATACTCGCCGACTGCAATGCCGGCGACTGCGGCCGGGGAGAGCGGTACCACTTGCGTTATGTGAAAATGGCCCGTGCGCTCGTACTCGTCGCGATCGAAGCCAAGACCAATGCGTCCGGCGTATGGCGCGTGCGGCGCCTGCGCTCCGATGCCTGAATGCGACGAGTTGAGCTCGCCGACAAGCAGCGAGAGAATGCGGCGCATTTCGTCCGGCGTCTGCGCGCCTTCGATCCTATGCGCGTACTCGATGCGTATTGCCTCCCAATCGACGCCGTTCATCTTCGGGTTGAAGAAGTTGTCTCGCAGGTAGCTCCACGCTTCAGTGAAGACTTCCATCTTCTCCTGCGCGAAGTCGATATCCATGTCGGCAGTGACAGCAAGTGGATGCGTCACGCGTGATTCGACTGTGATGCTGTTCATTCGACCAGCTTCCAGATAGAACACTTCTTTACCGTCCGGCGACCATTGCGCATCCGATTTGCGGCCCGCGGTTGAAGTCAACTGCCGAGCGACGGGTGCATCTTTGGCGAGATCGTCGAGCGAGTACACGTACAGGTTTGTCTGGCCCGCGGCGCCGGCGGTTAGCAGAGCGGATTTGCCGTCTGGACTGATCGATACGTCGAAGACGTCGACTTCGACAGGCAGTAGCGACAGTCGCTCACGAATGTGGTCGAAGACAACGTTGGTCGGCTTCAGCCCCGATTTTGGTGCGTTGCCGCGCACACTCTGCGAGTCTGTCGCAATCGCGGGTCTCCTGCTCGGGTCGCTCGAATCCCGCGCTGGTGTTGGTTGCTGCCGCAGTTCTCGAAGCGTTTGAGGTGTAGGAGCGCGCGGCGACTCCTCGCGGAAGAGATCACGGAACTGATCCTCGCGGAAGTGCGGCGTGCGCAGGATCAGGTCGATGCGCGCCAGCTGCCGCATCTCAGTCCGCTGTCCGGTCGAGATCAGGAGATACGTACCATCGCGGCTCCATGCGATCGCGTTGGTCGATGTGTTCGCGAGGAAACTCACGGGTTTGCTCTCGCCTCCAGCTACGCTCACCACCTGTACGTTGGCGAAGTCGCGCGGGCCAGCACTGGGCGTGTACGCGATCCAGCGGCTGTCGGGCGAGAAGGCCATCTCGGACCGGCCAAGGAACGGTGGCCGATTGAGTGATCCGGCTGCGATCAGGCGATCGGCATGATTGGAGAGATCGAGCGCGCGCAGCTCGTGCGCATCGCGAGTGTATGCTATGTGCACTCCATCCGGCGACCATTTTGGCGATACGTCACTCGAGGAGCCACGCGTGAGCTGGGTTTCTGTGCTCGTCGTGAAGTCGTAGCTGAAGAGGTGCCGCGGACCATCCCGGTCGCTGGTGTAGACGAGGCGCTTGCTGTCCGGGGCCCATGATACCTGGTCTTCCTGTGCTGGCGTGTTCGTCACTCTGATCGCATTCCCCCCATCCTTGGCGGACGCGGCGAATATCTCACCATGAACGATGAATGCTACTTTCCGGCCATCCGGTGAAAGCGTGAACTGCTGAATGCCGTTCGTGAACGTGTGATGCTCGACCCCCGTCGCTGATGCCGAGCCGAGCAGCGTGATCGGTACGGCCGTCGCCTGTCGCGTGCCGATGTCGTAGTGCCAGATCCCGAAGTTGCGCTCGAAGACGATTCCTGTTCCGTTAGCCGATATTGCCGGCCAGATCACGCGGCCATCGGTGAACGCGGTCAACTGGTGAGCGGCTGTACTGGCAGCAGTTTCCGCAATCGATTGCGACCACAGATTGGGTGCACCGCTGCGGTCGGAGACGAAGTACATCGTTGCACCGTCTGCGCTCCACATTGGCCAGCCGCTCTTCGCTCCCATTGGAACGACGGGTGTATAGGTCGGGACACCGTGTACGTCCCGCACGAGATCGATCTCACTCTCGTCAAGGTGGCTGTGTCCCTTGCGCCACCACTGACCGCGGGAAACGCCGCGCGCGGTAACGGCGAGCTCAGTCCCATCCGGAGACGGTGCTCCCCAGTACTCCGCTGCATAACGGTCAGCTGCGACAGGCATTGGCGTACCGCCATCAGAATGCACACGAAACTCGTCGCTCATCCCCGATATGTCGTTGCGGCTCGATGAGAAGTACAGCCACGCTCCGTCGTGTGACCATGCGTCGAGTTGCTCGGTCTGATCGTCGTATGTGATGCGCAACAATTGGCCGGTTGCCAATGTGAGTACATAGACGTCGCCGTTACCCGTACGGGTGGACACGAAGGCGATGCGCGCTCCGTCGGGGGAGTAGAGCGGGCGCGATTCATCCGCATCACTCGACACCAGCAATCGCGCATCGCCTCCGCGCGTCGGAACTGTCCATATGTGTCCGCCCGACACAAAGGCGATCTCGCTGCCGTCTGGCGAAAGGCTCGGCTCCGCGAACGATGGCAGCGCAGCAGGCGCTGTGATGGTCTGGCCGGAAGGGCGATGCCGCAAAAACAACGGGCCACTTGGGACGGCAGCAATTGCGGCGGACGCTGCGAGCAGAACGCGAGCGGGAAACAACATGGCGACGGAGACGTGAGGGTTCGGGAGCTGTGTTTTACTTGGTTGCTTCTGCAACCGTTTCCGCCACCATTGCGGCGACTCGATCCGGGATCCCAGAGTTGACTAGGCATGGGATCGCCTCGCCGGCATAACCGCCAGCCTTCGCCGACGCGTTCACCACAGTCGCCACGCCGCTCGCTTTATCGGATCCTCTGAGCGCAGTGCGCACCTGAATGTTCACGTCGTAACGCGACACGTTCGGAACGCCCGCAACCTCGCCGCAGTCCAACAGCGAGCCGAGCTGTTTGCCCCCGAAGTCTGTGCGAGAGCGCAGTCGCTCTCCCTCGATAACGTGACTCGTCGAATCGTATTTCGTGATCGTGAGCCCCAGCTTGCTGTAGGCCACAGGAAGGAACTGCCACGTAACGGTCGCTGGAGCAGCGATATCGTGCCAGGTAGCCGACGCGTCTACTTCTGCATTGGACTGGATGTCCATCCCTCCATATAGGACATGCTTGATGTTAGCGCTCTGATCTCCGTTACCGGTGCCGCCGCCACTCGCGCAAGCCAGAACGACTAATACGCCAATTATCGCAGCCGACTTCATATATATCTCCCATATCTCCGAAAAAAGCAGGACATTCAACGGCGCATTGGCGGTCGCACTCGTCGCCACGGTAGAAAGTACCGCGCGTCGCCGGCGAGCAACAGGAGTTTGAACACGGTAGCTTTACGCGCCGGAAAGGGGGCCCAACATCCATCACAGGTCAAACGTAAGCTGGCTATGCATACCATCTATACTCTTATTCAGGCCGCCGAAGAGTCAGTCACCGCCTCCGGCCTCGCCCTGGAGTACGCCGGCTTCCTCGCCTACTTTGGAGTATTCGGAGCTCTTGGATTCCGCTGGTTAGTCCTGCATCGTACCAGCGCTAGCCATCCCGACGCAGGCGGTCTGAATGGCGCAGGCGCAACGCCACTCGGATCGGCGGAAGTTGGCGCGGCCCGTATCGGTCTTGTTGGCTCGCTCTTCATGCTACTGAATCTGGTGATGGATATATCCGCCACCGCGGCGCACAAGAGTATTCCATTCGCGACCGCGCTCACCGCTGGCGGTAGCAGGAATGCAACCGCCTTCGCATTCCCGTTGCTGTTTCTCGTGTGCTTCGCTGTGGCACTCAAGCGTGTCCGCGCGGCGTGGGTGATCGCCGCGTTGGTTGGTATAGCGTACGCGCTACAAAATATCACCTCTGGCAGGTGGGCATCGCTGGTGAATCCGTTGCACGAAGTCGCTGCGTCGCTGTGGATCGGCACGCTGTTTGTACTCGTAGTGGCTGGTCTTCCCGCGATTCTGCGCAGTACTATCCCCGGCGAGCGACGCGGCATACTCGTGGCCGATCTGGTCAATAACTTCTCGCCTGTCGCGATCGGTGCGTCGCTGTTACTCGTGATCACGGGCGTGACAACGGCGTGGCGCCATCTCAAGTTCGTCGCCGCGCTCTGGACCACTTCATACGGCTACGCGCTCGACGTCAAGCTGGTGCTCGTTGCGATGGTTGTTGGACTCGGCGCGTGGAACTGGCGACGCATGCGGCCAAGGCTTGGATCGGAGATCGCAGCTCACGAGATACGCCGCACCGCGAGCAGGGAGTTGTTCTTCGCCGCGCTCGTGCTCGTAGTCACTGGCGTGCTAGTCAGTCTGCCTGGACCGCGGCTACCGCACCCATAGCCAATCGTACACAACTGTCACGGCGTGAGCGTCGTCGCTCCGCCGCCTATCGTTCTGCGATTGGCCCGGTGATTATTCCGTGCGTCTGGTAGATGGGATGCATCACCGCGCGCAGCTTTGGCAGTTGTGATGCAAACCAGATACCAGCCGCCACCGAGGCAAAGCCACCGAACAGAATCGTGTACTCGGATCCGATCCTCGCGGCCACGATTCCCGCGAGCAGGCTTCCGATGGGGGCCGTGCCGAGGAAGGCCATGACGTAAAAGGCCATGACACGCCCGCGCAGACGCTCTTCTACGATCGTCTGGATTATTGTGTTGATCGAAGCCATCTGCACCATGAATCCCGCGCCTACTATAGGAAGTATCGCGAGCGATAGCCAGAGAACGTGTGACAGAGCGAAGCCGATCAACCCGAGCCCGAAGGCCACGGTAGCAGCGGCGCTCACGTCCTCGAGCCCGATCACAGACAGTCGCGACGCAAGGTAGAGCGCGCCGATAAGCGCGCCAACTCCGGATGCTGTCATCAGGAAGCCGAGCGTGTGCGCACCACCGTGCAGAGTCTGCGTCGCGATTGCTGGCATGAGCACCGTGTATGGCATACTCATAGTGCTCACAATCGCGAGAAGTATCAGCGCCGTGCGGATCGGTAGGGAGCCTCTGATGTACCGCAAGCCAGTCCTCAGCTCCTCCATCACATGCGTCGTTCGTGGCTCACGCTCGGCGCGCGTGACATGCATCGCGATCAACGACGCGATGACCGCGATATACGAGATCGCGTCGACCATGAAGCACCATCCCTCGCCAGCGAGCGCGATGATCACGCCACCAATGGACGGGCCGATGATGCGGCTGGCATTGACCATCGTCGAGTTGAGCGCTATCGCGTTGGAGAGATAAGAGCGATCCTCCACCATCTCGACGACGAACGCCTGGCGCGCCGGTGTATCGAACGCGTTGATGCTTCCCTGTACGAGCTGAAGAATCAGAATCTCTGTGACGGTGATCGTGCCACTGAAGGCGAGAATTGCGAGCGCCAGCGATTGCAGCATCGACAGCACCTGCGTCACGACAAGCACCGTGTGACGATTCCATCTATCGATGAGCACGCCACTGAACGGGGTCAGGATCAGCGTCGGAATCTGACTGCAAAAGCCGACCAGGCCGAGGAGGAATGCTGAGCCCGTGAGCCGGTAGACCAGCCAGCTCGTGGCGATCCGCGTGATCCAGGTTCCGACCAATGAAACCGTCTGCCCGCTGAAGAACAGGCGATAGTTGCGGCTGCTGAGCGCGCGCGCGATGCTGGGCCCGCGAGGAGGCCGATCGACGGGGCGAAGGGAAGGGGGAGGGGAGGAGGAAGCGGGTGCGGTCATCTGATCATGCCGCGATCCGACCGTTCAAGGAGTAAGCCGTCGCGATTTCTGGTTGCGGCTTCGGTGGCCCCCAGCAGGGTCGATCAGTGCTCGGCGACCGCCGTTACCGTTACGGGTGACTCGATCCACTTGTCCGCCCACTGGCCGATCGCGACGATGGCTGCTTCGAGCGCTCGGCCCTTGGCGGTCAATTCGTACTCGATGCGGACTGGCGTGGTGGGGAATACATGGCGCTCGAGGACTCCCTCAGACTCGAGCTCTCGCAGCCGTTCGGCAAGCATCCGGTCGCTGATGTCGGGGACGCACTCTCGGATCTCGTGGTACCTGGTATTGCCGGCGAGCATCGCGCTAATGATGGCTCCGGTCCAGCGCCGGCCAATAAGCTCGACCGCCTTGTGATACTTGGGGCAAATCGATTCCTGGCTCATAAAGTGTAAGTATATCGAATAACAGGTATTGACAATAGTTACTTATAGAAATATAGTAGCTTATATAAAGTTACTACTAGCTGACACTTCAGATCAGCTACGATCCATTACCCCCTGTTGGAGAGTTAAGATGTCCGCCGCAGCTGCAACCACAGACGCAACCAGCGCAGGAAACGCCACGTCCAGCCATGCCGGAACCTGGCAGATCGATCCCGCCCATTCGGGCGTCGAGTTCGCGGTCACCCACCTCATGATCTCCAAGGTGCGGGGCCGTTTTTCCGATATATCTGGCTCCGTAGTGACGGACGGCAAGCCTGAGGGGTCGCGCATCGAGGTCGAGATCGGGGCCGCGAGCATCGACACGCACAACAACGGTCGTGACACGCATCTGCGCTCAGCCGACTTCTTCGACGTGGAGAAGTACCCCAAAATTCGGTTCGCCAGCACCGCTATCAAGTCTGATGGAGATGCGGAGTTCCGCGTGACCGGGGACCTCACCATTCGTGACGTCACGAAGGCGGTGGAGATGAAGGTCACGGCTGAGGGTACGGGTCGCGACCCATGGGGCAGCGACCGGGCCGGATTCAGCGCGACACTTCGCATCGACCGGCGTGACTTTGGCCTGACCTGGAACCAGGCGCTCGAGACTGGCGGCGTGATGGTTTCCAACGAAGTCAAACTGACGGTGGACGTCGAGCTCACGCACAAGGCCCAGTAGCGCCGCGGTTTAGCACGAATTTTGCCCCTCTTTGGTTTGCTAGGCCCAAATACGGCACACCAGCAAACTCGAAGAGGTGGCGACCATGATGCGTGGGACAAGGAAAACCGCATTCGCACTCGCGCTTGGCGCGGTGACGATGCTTGGAGCATGTAAGAAGAGCGACAGCAGCGCGACTGACACCACGATGGCCAGTGCGGACACTTCAATGAAGGCCGGCACCGGATCCAGCACGTCGATGAACGCGACGCCGGCGGCAGCACCTGCGATGACCGACGCGGGGATCCTCGCGATGCTGACTGCCGCGAATCATGGCGAGATCGCGGCGGGCAAGATGGCCGAGACGAAGGCGACCAGTGCATCGGTCAGATCATTCGCGCGCGACATGGTGGCGGCGCACACGAAGATGCTGAACGACGGCAATGCGCTCGCCAAGAAACTGAACATCACGCCGGACAGCGCCGCCGCTGATTCGATCATGGCAATGAATCGGTCGACGGGAGCGACCCTCAGCAGCACTGCCAAGGGTGCGGCATTCGATTCGGCGTACGTCAACGCGCAGGTTGCGGGTCACCAGTACGTACTTAACCTGGTCAAGACCGCTGAAGGCGCGGCGCAGAACGCTGATCTAAAGGCAGCGCTTACGAAAGCCGAGCCGCAGGTGCAGGCGCACCTGGACCGAATCACGGCCATCCAGGGCAAGATGAAGTAGACGTCCCTGGAGGGCGCGATATCGATCGGGTTTACCTGAGCGGAGTGGAGCGTCACTCACGAGCGACGCTGCGCTACCTGGTTGGAGCAATGCGGTCGACACAAACGACCGAGTTGAAGTATCTGATTCAGAGGAGCGTACCGACGTTCCTCGCCGACATGAACCGCGCACACGCACTCAGGGGAAACCTGTGAGTGAGGGTGCGCGGTTTTTTCGTTGGCGATGTCGCTCAGTGATCACGGCGGTTCGGGGCATGGTAGTGGGCCGTCATGATGTTTGGATGTTGTAGTGTTACAACTTGTAGTTCTACAACATCCACGCGATCTCTCCGGCCGCGATCTTGCGCGAGGCTGTTTGAAGCTCTCGAACGCCCTATTACGGCGTGATCGGAAATGGCGCGTTGCGGAAGACTTCAGCTTCGGTCTTGTAACCGCCGCGCGGGGCCTGCTGCATTGGCATCGGGCGACGCGACGCTGTCGCTTGACCGATCGCTGGCGCAGCTGTAGCTGGCGCGACTGCAACCACAGCCGTTGGCGGCGGCGTCACAGGTTGCGGGGTAACTGCAACTGCCGGCTGCGGCGCAGGAGATGGGCGCTCGGCGGCGCGCGCAGGTGCGGGAGCACGTCTCACCTCCGGTGACTGCTCGACGGCGGAGACAACATCGCGACGCCCAGCCGTCGGGGCGAGCGTCAGCGAAGATGCCGACGATGCTGCGTCGAGATCTCGGCTCAGGTCAGCGGACGGCGTTGCCGGCTTGCTGCACGCGGCCATTCCCACAGCAGCAGCCAGCGTCAGTCCGGAAAGCCAGGTCTTGCGTCGTTTCGTCACCACACCCTCCTCGGGTTCACTCGTGTAAAGCTACTCAACTAATACCCTGCAGAGAGGGCGTTG
>Ga0208849_1001966_pt1 | contig 12323 bp, 9 predicted proteins | sample NGESurdeep072012_10_FD_184470 | JGI IMG/M metagenome (GOLD analysis project Ga0208849, IMG submission 184470) | Arctic peat soil microbial communities from Barrow, Alaska - NGEE Surface sample 53-3 deep-072012 (SPAdes) | ecosystem: Environmental > Terrestrial > Soil > Wetlands > Peat ...
CAGCGGCTGCGTGCCGGCCGGCGAAAAAGCCGCCGCACATTATCCTCGTCCACGACGAGTCGAGCTTCGACATTCGTCGCGCGCCGGACGTCGACGTGCCGGAGGGCTATGGCGCGCATTTTCTTTCGTTCGACGGCAAGGAGCGCAATTTTATCGTTGAAGGCAATGGCGGCCCAAGCTGGTACACCGAGTATAACGTGCTCGATGGCCTTGCGGCGCGCACCTTTGGGGCGTTTTCCTATTTCGTAACGAGGATTGCGGCTGGCCGCGTGAAGCGTGGGCTTCCCGCGGCTCTGGAGCGCTGCGGCTATCGTACCTACACGCTCTATCCGGCGTATGGCGCGTTCCTGAGCGAAAAGAGTTTCGAGGCCTCGGCCGGCGTCAAATTCTTCTTCGACAAGGACGACCTCAACGCCTCGGGTATCGAGCCTGACAGTTTCTTCTACGATGCGGCGCTGAAGCTGTTCCGGAAGCAGCACGCGAGCGGCCCGATGTTCGTCTACGTCTATCTCGAGGCCAATCACCTGCCGTGGAATCCGAATCACCCCTTCCGGCCCGATCTCACGCCGCCACAATGGAAGGACCCGGGCAACGACGATGTGGAGGTCGACGAATATCTGCGCCGGCAGGCCATGAGCGCGCACGACTACGCGCAGTTTCTGGCGAAGCTCAAGCGTGAATTTCCAGACGACTCCTTCCTCCTGGTGCGCTACGGCGATCACCAACCCTATTTTTCAACGGAGATCATCGAGCCGAATCTCAGTAACGCGGCCATTCAGCGTCGGCTGATGATGCACGATCCGCGTTATTTTACGACCTACTACGCCATCGACGCTGTCAATTTTAAGCCGGTCGACGTTTCATCTGCGCTCGATACGCTGGAAGGTCCTTATCTACCGCTCGTCACGCTGGAGGCTGCCGGCTTGCCACTCGATCCCTCGTTCGCCGCGCAGAAGCGGATTCTGCAGCGTTGTCACGGCCTGTTCTACGGTTGCGATGATGGCGCAACGGCGCGGCGCTTCAACCGCCTGCTGATCGATTCCGGGCTGATCCAGCACCTGTAAGTGCGAAAAGCGCGTCCGAAGGCAGCGAGGGGAGATGCGAGTCCGCCTTGATCTCGAAGTTGCGCTCGTTACACTGCGCGTTGGTAGTGGCGACAATCCATAAACGGGAGGAACGGGTATGAATTCTAAAGGTTTGTTCGCGGCCGCAGCCGTGACGCTGGCGTTCGGGTTTGGCGCAACGACGGCGAACGCCGCCGGTCTTTTTACGCTGGCATCGAAGTCTTTCTCGGACGGCCACGTGATGCCGAAGAAGGTATCCAACGCCAATCCGACTGGCAAGGCGCCGAATTGCGTTGGCGAGAACGTTTCGCCGGAACTGCACTGGACCAACGTGCCGGACGGCACCAAGAGCCTGGTCCTCTTGATGTTCGATCCGGAAGGCCGCGCGCCGTTCGGCGTCAGTCACTGGGTCGCCTATGGCATCGATTCCAGCAAGCTCAAGGGCTTTGCCGAGGGCGCAACCAGCAAGGATTCGGACCAATATGTCGGCGGCAAGAGCCTGATGGGCGTCGGCCATTATTCGGGGCCGTGCACGCCTCCCGGCCAGACTGCCCACCACTATACGTTCACGCTCATCGCGACGGACTTTGCGCCGGGCGAGTTGCCGGCTGGTTTGACGCGTGAGGATCTGACGGCGAAGTTCGGGTCGCCGCCGTCGCCGCACGTGAAGGGCGTCACCGGCATGATCGGATTGTTCGTCAATCCTTGGCACAAGTGACGTCGGCGTCAGTAGCGCCGCAAAGCAAGTATCGCTGACTAGCCGTGATAGCGTCGGGCGCGCCGAATTTCGAGATCGCCGCGCTCGACCGCACGGAGATCGTGCTTGAAGCACGGTCTTGGCCGTTTGCCGCCGAGCGGCGCGGCGACATTGATCGGCATTTCGCAGAGGTGCAGCGCCGGCACGCCGGGGTGTGGAACGGCCGCATCCTGTTGCTGCAGCGCTACGCGGCAGCAGACGCTGTGTTGAGCGGCGCGTGCTTCGAGGCCGATTACGCAAGCTTCTGCGCGTGGCGCGATTGGAAATTCCCCGACACGAGCGTTTACAACGTCTTCGCTGCCGCGGCATTGCGGAGCGCCGATGGCGCGTTCGTGATCGGCGAGATGGCACAATCGACCTTTAATGCCGGACTGCTGACGTTCCCATGCGGGACGCCGGAACCGGCCGATCTCGATGCGGCTGGCTTGCTTGACCTCGGCGCCAATCTCGGCCGCGAGCTCATGGAAGAAACCGGCCTGGCAATCGCCGAACTCAATCCCGAATCCGGTTGGACGATGGTGCGTGATCGCTGTTATCTGGCGCTCATCCGCCAGGTGATTGCGCCGCTCGATGGCGAGGCGTTGCGCGCGCAGATCGTGGGTAACCTCGCGCGTCAGCAAACGCCTGAGTTTGTCGGCATCCGCCTGGCGCGTTCGCGCCACGATTTGGATGCCGCGATGCCGGGCTTCGTTTCGGCTTATCTGCGGCACGTTTGGTCCTGAGCGGTCGTGGGGCGGACTTGCGCGGTGCTTGGCTCTTCCGCTACAAGAATGCCGGTCTCCGCAGGATTAACGCGGTATTCACCGTGATCCGCGACCTTGGGGGGCTATGACGAGGGCTTTGGCGATGTCAATCCGCCGCAGCAATTTGCGCGCGATGACCCGGACGGCCGAGATGGCCGCCTCCGGCGCCGCCTTCATTCTCGGTGGGCTCCTGCTTCTTAGTAGCCCCTGAGGGCCGGCTGGGCGTTTGCGCCTGGGCACTCAGGGGTTGACCGAGCCACGGACCCCAAGAGCGCCCCAGCCCCTTTGCAGATGCGGAGGTGGGCCGGGCGCAAGCGAGAAGGACGCAAGTCATGACCACGCCAGCCCAATCCAAGCCGGCACCATCCGAACCGACCCGAACCGCGCCGCCCAAGTCCGATAAGGACCGTGTCGTCATTTTCGACACCACCTTGCGGGACGGCGAGCAGTGCCCGGGCGCCACCATGACGCACGAGGAAAAACTCGAAGTCGCTGAACTGCTCGACCAGATGGGTGTCGACATTATCGAGGCAGGCTTTCCAGTCGCCTCCGAAGGCGACTTCGCCGCCGTCAATGAGATCGCCAAGCGCTCCAAAAACGCGGTCATCTGCGGTCTCGCCCGTGCTGGCTTCAACGACATCGACCGGGCCGGTGAGGCGATCAAGCCGGCCCGGCAGTCGCGCATCCATACGTTCATCTCCACCTCGCCGGTGCACATGAAATGGAAGCTGCAGCTGCCGGCCGAGAAGGTCTATGAGATGGTGATTGCGTCGGTGACGCGGGCGCGCAAATACACCGACAACGTCGAATGGTCGTGCGAGGACGGCACCCGCACCGAACACGATTTCCTCTGCCGTTGCGTCGAGGCGGCAATCAAGGCCGGCGCCACGACAATCAACATTCCCGACACCGTCGGCTATACGGTCCCGGAGGAGTATTTCGCGCTGATCAAGATGGTGCGCGATCGTGTGCCTAATTCCGATCAAGCGCGCCTTTCGGTGCACTGCCACGACGACCTCGGCATGGCGGTGGCCAATTCGTTAGCCGGCGTGCGCGCTGGCGCCCGGCAGATCGAATGCACCATCAACGGCATCGGCGAACGTGCCGGCAATGCCTCGCTGGAAGAAGCTGTGATGGCGATGCGCGTGCGCAACGACGTGATGCCGTTCTGGACCGGCATTGATGCCACCATGCTGACGCGCGCGTCCAAGCTCGTCTCCGCCGTCACCTCGTTCCCGGTGCAGTACAACAAGGCGATCGTCGGCCGGAACGCGTTCGCGCACGAGAGCGGCATCCATCAGGATGGCATGCTCAAGCACACCCAGACCTACGAGATCATGATGCCTGCCGATGTCGGCGTGAAGCAGACCTCGCTGGTCATGGGCAAGCATTCGGGCCGACACGCCTTCGCGCACAAGCTGGAAGAGCTGGGCTACAAGCTCGCGGGCAATCAGCTGGAAGACGCCTTCGTGCGCTTCAAGGCACTAGCCGACCGCAAGAAGCACGTCTATGACGAAGACATCGAGGCGCTGGTCGACGAGGAGATCGCGACCGCGCAGGATCATATCAAGCTGGTGTCGCTGTCGGTGATCGCCGGCACGCGCGGTCCGCAGCGCGCCACCATGAAGCTCGACGTCGACGGCAAACCGATGCTCGAAGAATGCGAGGGCAACGGCCCGGTCGACGCGATCTTCAACTGCATCAAGGCGATGGTGCCGCACGAGGCAACGCTGGAGCTCTATCAGGTGCATGCGGTGACCGAAGGCACCGACGCACAGGCCGAGGTTTCGGTCCGCCTGTCGGAGAGCGGCCGCTCGGTCACTGCGAAAGGCGCCGATCCCGACACGCTGGTCGCCTCCGCCAGGGCCTACATCGCGGCTTTGAATAAGCTCGTCGCCCGTCGCGCGCGCACCGGCAGGCTCGAGCCGATCGCGGTCGGCGAACGCCGCATTCACTCGACGGATGCGGGGTAGGGCGTCCTGGCGGCCCCGCTGTCCGACGGATGGCGGGGCAGAATCCAAATCATTTTGGCATCCCTATCGGGAGGGCGGTCTGCCAGTGATCGTTCGCCTTCCATGGTGTTGGCTTGCCGTTGTGTTCGCCTGCGCGGTTCCCTGCCGGGCGTAGGCAAGCCGCGCGGCCGCGACCATGGCATCGAGTGTCGCATTTTCGCACCACCGTTGCGCCGCTTGATTCCTCCGCTTGGAATCGCCACCGCAATGGCCTAGATACGGTTTGCGGCGCACAGTGTGCGCCGCAAACATGGTGGCGGTGCCTGACCCGTGTACGGACTCGGTTAGGGCGCATAGCTCAGTTGGTAGAGCAGCTGACTCTTAATCAGCGGGTCCAAGGTTCGAGTCCTTGTGCGCCCACCAATCCGCCGCGACGCGTGCGGAGGTTCGAGCCTCATGTCATGGCTCCGTAGCCTGCCCGCGACCACCCGGGCGCATTCATGTGCGCACGCGCAAATCCGAAAATGCTTCCTGCAAACGTGAAAGCGCTTCATCGAGAATGGGTCGCGGCGTCGCGAAATTAAAGCGCAGCCATGTCTCTCCGCCCGGACCAAACTGCTCGCCGGGGCTGGCGAAGATGCGAGCGCGGTCCCTGACTCTCGCGGCGATCTCTTCGCGAGGCAAACCGGTTCCAGAAAAATCGACCCACGCCAGATAAGTACCGTCGAGATGCATCGAGCGGGCGCCGGGCGCCGCTGCTTGGATGCGTGCATCGAACGTGTCGCGGTTCTTGGCGAGATAAGGCAGCAACTCATCAAGCCACGGCTCGCCGGTGCGCCAAGCCGCCTCGGTCGCGATCATGCCGAACCTGTTGTACGAGCCGAGACCGCTCGCGGCGATGCGTGCATCAAGGCGCCGCTTCAACGCGGCGTTCGAGACGATGCACGCACCGACATGAGCGCCTGCGAGATTGAAGGTCTTGGTCGCCGCGACGCAGGTGATCAGACGATCGGCGATCTCGGGCGCAGCGGCTATCGTCGGCGTGTGTTTCGCACCGTCGAAGACGAGATCGCAATGGATCTCATCGGAAACCAGGGTCAGGTCACGTTCGGCGCATAATGCGGCCAGCGCCCGAAGCTCCGCGGCCGGCCACACGGTCCCGCCGGGGTTGTGCGGGCTGCACAGAAAAACCACTTTCGTTCGCGGCGACAGCCGCGCGCGGAGCGCGTCGATATCCATCGCGTAGCGCCCGGCGCTTTCGACAAGTTGCGCATCGAGAATGCGCCGTTCATTGGCGAGAATGATCTTGCGAAATGCATGATAGGCGGGCGGAAACACGACCACTTCATCGCCCGGCGCACTCACCGCCTGAAGCACCAGACCCAGGCCGGAAACGATCCCGGGCGTCGGGCTGACCCAGCCCGGTTCGATCCGCACGCCATGGCGGCGCGCCATCCAGTCGACGAGCGCAGCGGCCCAGCTTCCCGTATCGGCGTAATAGCCGTGGACGGCGCATTGAAGTTCAGCGGCGAGCGCTTTCGTTACACCGGGCGGTGCGGCGAAATCCATGTCCGCCACCCACATCGGAATCGCGTCCGGTGATTTGATCCCCGAAAGACGGGCGATATGGTCCCACTTGGAAGCGTGTGTGCCGCGGCGTTCTATGACGCGGTCGAAATCGAACATGGTCTTCGGCTCCTCACGATAAGCGAGCGTAATGAGGCGGTGCGCGCGCGACAACCTCGCATTCGGTCTTTCTGCCTCAAACTAAGATAGCCCGCCGGATTTGACTTGACCGGAAGCCGGCGAAACCGTCGCCATTCGAGAATCCGCAGCGAGATTGCAGCCGTCCGGCGAGCCACGACGCGGCCGTAAACGGTAAATATTGAATTAAATTCCGTCCCGCCGCCGATCCTGATACGTGTTGCGGCGGAGGGCCCGCGGCGGCCTCTTGGCTCTCCGGGGAGCACAAGTTCCCGACTCAAATATTCTCTTCGACAGAGCATGCCGATCCGCGCGGCGCGGGCAGGGGGCCCGAAGGTTTTGGAATTGCGACGGCGGTTTCGCGCGAAAGCACCGCGACCAACGCCTGCTAGAGTACGATGCGGAGTGGCTAAGTGACCCTGTTCGGTCGTTGCGTCGGGATTGGTACCAGCGAGGGGAATGCGCAGCGGCTTGGGCGGGACTCCGGATTGAACGATGTCGATTGCGTGACAAACGCAGTCTGACTGTACCGGAGGAACGTAAAGATGGGTACCACGCCGGTTGTCACGGCCACTTTCCCGATCGTGAATGCCGCACCGGGCCAAGTCTTCGCTGCGTCTCAGCTGTTTTCCGCCAGCGATACCGGCGGCGATCCTATTCTCGATTACCAGGTCGAGGACGAAAGCACCGGTGCGTCGAACGGGTTCTGGGTGCTCAATGGGGCGGTTCTGCCCTCCGGTCAGATCACCGAAATATCGGCAGCACAATTGCCGGAGCTGAGCTTCGTGGCCGGTGTTGCAGCGCTGGATTCGCTGGAGGTGGCCGCTTCGGATTCCTCCGGGTTTGGAGTTTTCACACCGTTTTCTGTTGCAGCCGCCAGCCCTTCCGGCCCGCCGCCGTTCATCACCGCGGCGAACGCTCTGGAGGCGCCGAACCTCGCCATCGCGGCAGCGAGTCTTTTTAACGCGAGCGCTGCTTCCGGCGAAACGGTCACGGGTTATGAGGTCGAGGACACCACAGCGGACAGTGGCCATTGGGTCTTCAACGGCGCGGTCGAACCGGCAGATCAGCTCGTCTTCGTGACGCCAGCGCAACTGTCCGAACTGAGCTTTGCCACCGGCTACGGCACCGACACCGCCATGGTACGGGCGATCGCCGGCGGTAGTTGGAGTAATTTGACGACCTTTACGGTCCAGCCGCCACCCAATCCGGTCCCGCCGGAGGGAACGATGGCCGAGCTCGTCATGGTGCGCAACTCTGACGGCGCCTACGAGTTCTATGACATCGGACACAACACGATCCTGCTCGACGGTCCGCTCGGGCAGATTGATCCGGCTTGGCAGGCGGCGGACATGGGCGGCTTCAACGGCAATGATACCGCCGATTTGCTGATGCGCGATCCAGTGACCGGCGTGTTCGAGCTCTACGATGTAAGCAGCAACGCCATCATCGGCAGCGCCGAGGTCGGGCAGGTCGGACTGGAATGGCAGGTCGCGGGCTTCGGCGATTTCTCCGGCAATGTCGGCGAGACCGACATGCTGATGCGCGACGGCTTCACCGGCGCGTTCGAGGTCTACGACATCCGCAACAACGCGATCACGTCGGACGCGCCGATGGGACAAATCGGCCTGGAGTGGCAGGTCGCCGGCTTCGGCGATTTCTCGACCCGGGCCAACGAAACCGACATGCTGATGCGCAACAGCACAACGGGCGTGTTCGAGGTCTACGACATCGGCAACAACACGATTACCTTTGACGCGCCGATCGGGCAGGTCGGACTCGAGTGGCAGGTCGCGGGCTTCGGCGATTTCTCGACCCGGGCCAACGAAACCGACATGCTGATGCGCAACGCCAATACCGGCGCGTTTGAGGTCTATGACATCGTCAACAATGCGATCACGCTCGAAACCGGCATGGGACAGGTCGGTCTCGAATGGACGATCGCTGGCTTCGGCGATTTCTCCGGCAATGCTGACGAAACCGACATGCTGATGCGCAACAGCAACAGCGGCGTATTCGAACTCTTCGACATCGGCAATAACACCATCACTTCGACGACCCCCATGGGACAGGTCGGCTTGGAGTGGTCGATCGTAGGCGTAACCAGCGGCACACCGGCCGGTTCGCAACCCAGCGAGATCAGCACCCCGACCATCGAGCCAGCGAGTTCGGTCACCCAACTCACGCAGGCGATGGCCTCGTTCGCGACTGATAGCGGTGCGCTCGCCGCGTCCTCGCCGCTCGGTCAGGCGCCGGCGCTGTTGGCGAGCGCAAATCCGCTCGCCGTTCCGGCCAATCCCGTTCCGCACGCCTGAGCGGAGCAAAATCGCGCCTCACTCCGCCGCCTTCGCCGTCGCCTGATCGTGGATCGCTCCCCAGATGCGATCGGGCGAATACGGCATTTCCAGCTGCCGCACGCCCACGGCCGCGAGCGCGTTCATCACCGCATTGGCGAGCGCCGGCACTGAGCCTGTGGCGCCGGCTTCGCCCGCGCCCTTCGCGCCGAGCACGTTGGCGGGCGAGGGCACCGCGCAGTCGATCAGCGTGATCGGCGGCAGGTGGGCGGCGCGCGGCATGAAATAATCCATGAAGCTACCGGACAGGAGCTGGCCGGTGTCGTGATCGTAGGCGATATGCTCGCCGATGACCTGGCCGAGACCTTGCATCAGGCCGCCATGCAACTGGCCCTCGACCAGCTTGTGGCTATAGATCGTGCCGCAATCGTCGGCGGCGATGTAGTTGAGCACGGCGAGTTCGCCCGTATCGGGATCGATCTCGACTTCGGCGATGTGCGCGCCCGAAGGAAACGCGCTGGCGAGATCGATCGTCGTGTTGGTGTCGAGTTCGCTACCCTTGCGCTCGAGCAGCGTCTGCAGCCCGATCGCGAGGTCGGTGCCGGCGACCTTATAGGTGCCGGTCTCGAACACGACGTCGCCGGGCGCGACTTCGAGTTCGCTCGCCGCGAGCTTCTTGCCTTTCTCGACGATCTCCTTCGCGGCTGTCTGCAGCGCCGCGCCGTGGCTGATCAGCGAGCGCGAGCCGAACGAACCGGTGCCGAGCATTTTCGGCGACGCGGCGTCGTTGTAGCGCAGCTCGATATTGTCCGCAGGAATGCCGAGCACGTCGGCGACGATCGCCGGAAAGACCGTCTCATGGCCCTGGCCCGACGGCCCGGCGTTGGAATACATCGCCAGCTTTCCGCCGGATTCAATACGGATTTCGACCTGCTCCTTGCCCATGCCGCCCGACGGTTCAAGAAACAGCGCGAGTCCGATGCCGCGCAGCTTGCCGCGGCGCTTTGATTCACGCTGCCGCTTGCCGAAGCCTTTCCAGTCGGCCGCCTGCAACGCGGTCTTGAGCAGACGCGCCGGGTCGGCGCTGTCGTAATTGGAATTGGTCGGCGTCTTCATTGGGAACATGTCTTTGCGCAGCACGTTGCGGCGGCGCAGCTCGATGGCATCGATGCCGGTGACGATCGCGGCTTCTTCGACCAGGCGTTCCCACAGATAGGCGACATTCGGCCGCCCGGCGCCGCGATAGGCCGTGGTCGGCGTTGTGTTGGTGAACATCAGCTTGTGCCGGCCGTGAACCGCGGTGACGTTATAAAGACTGATCGCCGAACTGGTCGGCGCCGCGACGGTGTTGATGAGCGGGCCGGCGTTGCTGCAGAACGCGCCGAGGTTGACCAGCCATTCGACGCGTAGCGCGACGAAGCGGCCGTCGCGATCGAGGCCGAGTTCGCCGGAGAGGTCCGCGGCGCGCGCGTGATGATCGCCCGACAGCGTTTCGCCGCGCGTGCCGGTCCACTTCACCGCGCGTGCGCTGCGTTTCGCCGCCAACAACAGTGCGAGAAATTCCGGATAGACTTCGTTTCTGATGCCGAAGCCGCCGCCGACATCGGAAGAGCGGATGCGAAAGCGTTCCACCGGCAACCCGGTGATCGCCGCCAGCGTATTTTTGATGTCGCTGATGCCCTGCGTCGGCACGGCGAGCTCGAACGCGTCGCTCGTTGCATCATAGGAGGCGACAGCGGATTTCGGCTCCATCGGATTGCCGGCGATGCGCTGCGCCCGTACCTTGACGCGCACCACGTGAGCCGCCGCCGCCATCGCCGCATCGGCGGCCTCGCGATTGCCGTACTCGTATTCGAACGCCAGGTTGCCGGCCACCTCGTCATGAATGCGCACCGCGTTCTCGGTGCTGGCATCGGCGGCTTCGACCAGCACCGGCAGGTCCTCGTAGTCCACCTCGATCAGTTCGGCGGCATCCTGTGCCATATGCTCGGTCTCGGCGACGATCACCGCGACCGGCTCGCCGACGAAGCGGACGCGTTCGCGGGCGAGCCCCAAACGCGGCGGCACGTTGAGCGATGAGCCGCCGACGCCCTTGAAGAACGCCATCGCGGGCAGCCCTTTCCAGCCCGCGGCCGCCATGTCGGCGCCGGTGACGATATCGATCACACCTGGGGCGGCGCGGGCCTTCGCGGTCTCGATGTTGCGGATCTTGGCGTGGGCGCGATCGCTGCGCAGAAAAAAGGCCGCCGCCTGTTTGTCCATGTTGACGTCGGCGGTGTAGCGGCCGTGGCCGGTCACCAGGCGAACATCTTCGCGGCGGCCGGTGAATTTCTGATCGGACAAGTTTCGCTCCGTTGCATGCTGAAAGGTGCCCATCGGCGGCCCGCAGGGAAGCAATCTTGGCCGGCCTGCGCAAGGCTTTCGCCCGTCATTCCGGATTGCGGCGAAGCGGCAAGTCCGGAATCCATACTCCCGGCGCTGGGATTATGGATTCCGGGCTCCTCGCGGAGCTTGTCATCGGGCCGGCCACTTCGGGCCGGACCCGTTGGCTCGGCCCCGGAATGACGAGCATTACTCCCGCCTTCGCCTTATTTCCTCGATGACGATGGAGTTGTCGCGCTCGGCCTCGCCATGCGCCACGCAGGCCTCCAGGACCTGGACGTGAATTTCCAGCAGCGGCAGCTTCTGGCTGGCCTTGCGGGCCTGGTCGAGCATTAGATGAGCGTCCTTGAGGGACTGCCGCACGCGGCCTTCCGGCGAGAATTCGCCGGCGATCATCTTCGGTCCCTTGGTATCCATCACTTGCGAGGCCGCAGCCGTTTCGCGCGCCACCTTGAGAAAGGCCGCCGGATCGAGGCCGAGGCGGGAGGCGAACACCAACCCCTCGGCAAGCGCCAGCCGGTTGAGCGCCAAGATGTGATTGACCGCCAGCTTGGCGCGGCCGCCGTCGCCGGCCTTGCCGATGTGAAAGCGCTTCGGAAACAGCGCGTCGAGCACGCCCGCGGCGGCTTGCGCGATCTTGGCGTCGCCGCCGATCAGGCCGACGCCGTCACCCGCGCGGACCTGCTCGCTCGTGCCGGAGACCGGCGTTTCCAGAAAGCGCAGCTTGTCGCCTATCCGCGCCGCGAGCGCGGCGATGCGGTCGGGGTCGCAGGTCGAGGTGCAAAGCACGATCTTGCCGGCCGCGGCTGCGACGAGCGCATGCTCGACCACGTCTTCGACCTGATCGGTATTAAACACCGCCAGCACGATCGGTTCGCAGCGTTGTGCGACCTCGACGAGCGAGCCCGAGCGGCCGCCGATCGCCTCAAGGTGTTCGCCCCTGGCAGGATCGATGTCAAAACCGATCACGGAAAATCCCGCGGCGATCAGCCGTCGGGCATAGACTTCGCCCATGAGGCCGATGCCGATCAAGCCGACGGGGCTGGCTGAGGGCATTTCTGGTCCTTCATCATTGTTGAGCCGCGCGCGGAAACATTACCATTCTTGGTGGGCGCCCGTCATTGCGAGAAGCGAAGCGACGAAGCAATCCAGCGGGCCTCGCGGCTATCGCAAGCCGCCCTGGATTGCTTCGCTTCGCTCGCAATGACGAGCGCTCCCGTTCTCGCGGCGCGTTTTTTGTTCGCGCGCGAGTCCTCTGCCCCACCATGTTGCTAACGGCTTCTCCCGCTTGCGCTATTTCCTGGGGTTCCCTGTGCCCGACCCAGGCTGCAAACAAAGGGGAAGCGGAACGCCGAGAGACGCGTCGTCACAACCCGCGCCTTGCGGGCACGGGGCGCGCTCTTGCGGAGCGCGCTCGCCTCTCGGCG
>Ga0208849_1001967_pt1 | contig 12310 bp, 10 predicted proteins | sample NGESurdeep072012_10_FD_184470 | JGI IMG/M metagenome (GOLD analysis project Ga0208849, IMG submission 184470) | Arctic peat soil microbial communities from Barrow, Alaska - NGEE Surface sample 53-3 deep-072012 (SPAdes) | ecosystem: Environmental > Terrestrial > Soil > Wetlands > Peat ...
GGCGATCCCGGACGGCGCACGGTTTTGGTTTCCACGCATTTGATTGCTGAATTCGAGGGTTTGATTGATGAGTTCACCATCATCGAGCAGGGCCGCGAACTGTTGACGATGGAGGCCGACGCCGCGCGCGCCCGTTTCCGCAAAATCCGCGCCCGGTTCGCCCAACCGCCGGCACAACTGGATTTGTCCGGCGCGTTGAACGTGAAACAAAGCGGACGCGAAATGGAAATCCTTGCCAACGGCAACAGCGAACCACTGCTGGAAAAACTCCGCGCACTTCAGCCGGAGGAATTGAAATGCGAATCGCTGTCGCTGGAGGAAATTTTTGTGGCGTCGGACATTTTGAAAAAGGCGAAGGTATGAAACCGAACGGCACGAAAATGGGTTTGCGAAATCGCCGGGAAAATCCGCCGGTCAGCGCGGTTGGTCTGCGGGCTTCTCCTTCACCCCGGCCCTCTCCCGCCGGAAGAGGGAGAATCGTTTTCCGTCACTTGGCAAAATGGCGGCTGACTTCGTTTCGTCAATCATCCGCATGGTCAAAAACGGACAACGGCTGTTCCCTCTCCCAGCGGGAGAGGGCCGGGGTGAGGGAGAACGGCGCGGCCAAACCGCAACCGCTGGCCATTATTCAAACTGGATTATGAACGCGCTGGTCAAAAAAGAAATCCGCCTGCTGCTGCCGAGTTTTTTGATCGGCATTGCGCTGACGTTTGCCAATTGTTTTTGGAAGCAAGACTTCTCCAGCCAGTATGGAGTAGTTAATTACAGCGGTTTTGTTGTTTTTGTTTCGTTCGTCTTTTGTCCGGCGATAGCCGTGTTCATGGCACTGAATTCCTTCGGCGCAGAGTTCAGCGCTGGAACCTTTTCGATGCTGCTCGCGCAGCCGGTTTCACGCAGCCGGGTTTGGTGGATGAAGGTGTCGGCGCTCGCGACGGGGCTGCTCATCGGCGGACTTGTCTGGTGCGCCATTTTATTTTTGCGCGTCGAGACGTTTCCAGAACCAAGCAAGTTTCGCGGTCTCGGGGACGTGTTGCTGGGTGTCTGGGTTTTTCTGCTGGTGATTTATTCGGGCGCACTGTGGACGGTGCTGCTTTTGCGGCAGGTGGCGGCGGCATTCTGGTTCACACTGCTGGTGCCGGGCGCGATCCTGGTAGTCATCAGTGCTTTGGTGGGAGAAAATCACCCCGAATGGTTTGAACCTGTGGCGTCCGTTGCGATGCTGATTTACGGCATCGCGGGATTTTTGTTTGCCCGCCGGCTTTTCTTGCGGGCACAGGACGTGACGTGGACGGGAGGAACCATCGCCATGCCGGAAATGCGCGGGCTTCCGGCCTGGTTTTCCAGATCGGCGGCCCGGCGGGTTTTCCGTCCGCGTGCCGCGTTGTGGTGGAAGGAAATCCAGTTGCATCAGTCGCAATTCATCATGGCGGGCGTGCTGGTGCTGCTGCATCTCGGTGTGCTGGCCGTGCGAAAATTCGGCAGTTACCAGAGAAGTTCCACAACGGAATTCGTCCTGGAAATTTTCTGGCGCCTGTGGCTGGTGATGCCGGTGCTGGTGGGCGCGGCTGCCGTGGCCGAGGAACGGAAGCTGGGAACTTTGGCCGGCCAGTTCTGCCTGCCGGTAAAACGGCGCACGCAATTCGCGGTGAAATTTCTGGTGGCGATGCTTCTGTCCGTCCTGTTCGGTGCCGTGATGCCGTTGTTGCTGGAAGGTTCGCGGATTTTGCCGAACGTCCATTCTGATTTCAGCGTCCTGAGAATGGGCATGTCGCAACTGATCGACGCCGGGAAAGTGTTGTCCAAGGGACAAGTTTTATTCTGGAATGGCCTTTCCGCATTCAACGCCTGTCTGCCGCTGCTTACGCTGGCGGGCATCGCCGCGGCCATCGGCGCGATTTCATTTTACGCCTCCACGCTGACGCGTAACACGCTACAGGCGCTCGCTCCGGCGGTCTTGGGATTGTTGCTGATGTTTTTCCTGTTTATTGTGACCAGCCAGCCGGGTGACTTTGGTTTTCATTTTCCCTGGAACGGCCTGCTGGTTGATTTCATCGGCGTCCCGGTTTTCTTCATCGTGCTGGTGGCGATGTCGTCCTGGAATTTTCAGCGCATCAATCTTGGCTGGAATGTCTGGCGGAGAAACGCATTTGCGTTCGCGGCGGCGCTGGTGTTCGTTTTCGCCGCGACGACGGCGACTTACCATCGCGTTTGGAAAAAACTGACGCCATTCGAGCCGCCGCATGGCGCGGCGCGGCTGACGCTGTCAAATCCGGCGACATTAAGCGATCAATGGGACACCTTGTCCGTGCGCCTGCCGGACGGAAGAATGTGGATGGATAATCACACAATATACACGGCGAATCTACTCACGCTATCTTTGGGTGACATCCGGCTGATGATGGGCGGAGGTCACATTCTTGATGGATCAAATTGGGTAAGTATTGTCAGCGGGTTTAGTTATGAGCGGGCTGGCATCAAAGCCGACGGAACCTTGTGGGTTTCAGAAAAACCGCCGCCGCTTGAACAGATGGCAAACGGTCGGTGGATAATTCCCAAAGCGGGCGACCTCGTGCAGTTTGGAAGCGAAACGAATTGGAACAGCGTTGTGCCAAACGGCTTGTCAATGCTGCTGGTCAAAAACGAAGGGACACTGTGGCGATGGGGCATAACAACGAACTGGAATTGGAAAAATGAATGGCCGGACTTGCGGTCGTTCACGCCGCAGCGTTTGGGGACGGATACGAACTGGTCGGAAGTGTTTCTGGAAGACGGACAGCTTTATTTCCGCAAAAACGATGGCAGCTTTTGGACATACTGGAACGGCAGTCAGGAACCGCATATCCAACTGCCGGAACTTTCCCCGGGACAAGCATCCTTGCCTTCATCCGGCCAGTGGCGCGGCACTGCGATTATCGAAAACAGTTTGAATTCCCACCTGGGTGTCCGCAATGATGGAACTTTTCGCATTTGGGCGGAAAAACAAATGACGAAAAATGCCAACGGCGCGAATAGTTATGAATTGGCATTCGTGGATATGAATCGGCAACTCGGCAAAGACACGAATTGGCTGACCGTAGCGGGGCGCGGAGAAAAAATTGTCACGCTGAAAAATGACGGCACGTTGTGGCTATGGAATTTTTACCATGATAACCGGCGCGGCTGGGATACCGAACGCGACGAGCGCGCCATGCTGGCCGTAAAACCCGTCCGTCTCGACACGCACTCGGACTGGATTGCGATTACAACTGCCGATGGTGGCGTCATCAGTCTCGCCGCTGACGGCAGCCTCTGGTATTGGCCGCTGGCAAGCGCCAGTGATTTTGTTTCCAAGTTTGGCGGCTCACAATTTTGGGACAACAACAGCCACACCTACTTCGAGTCGTTGCTGGACATTTCCCGCAAGCCGCAGTTGCTCGGCAATATTTTTACCAAAAAAAATTAAGGCGTCTATTCAAAACCGTATTTCGGAGCGCGGCAGTGCCCGCAGGGTCAGCCGCAGCAAATGATCCGGGCGGAACGGCTCGGATTTGCGAGAATGCTGCGGCTGGTCTTCGACACAGCCGCGCTCCGGTCTGAATTTGAAAACACGGCATCACCTTCTTTCAAAACTGGCCGGGCGACGGTTTTCACGCCGCCCGGCCTTCCCCGGGTTCCTCACCTCTCTTCATTGCGGAATGATAAGTCAGTGGACGTTTGCTGCGCCGTCCGAAAGTGACTCTCCGCTTCCCTGGCGTTTTCCAGCCCCAGATTCATCTTTAGGAGCGGATTCAATTCACCTGCCGGACGGCATTGTGCGAGCCAAACGGATTGGGCACGTGCAACGGACATTTCGGATCGTCGCGCCACTCGCCGTCCACAAGAAACCGATAGTAATGCGTGCCCGGTTCCAGTCGGACTGCCGCCCGCCACACGCCGTTGGGTTCCCGCCGGAGCGGGATCGGCCGCTCCCGCCAGTTCGTGAAATCGCCCACCAGTTGCACGCTGGCGGCGGCAGCGGTGACATAGGAAAATTTTTGAGGTTTGATTTTGACCCCGTTCATGTTTGTCGTTTTTTCCATAATGCTTTTTGGTTGCGGTCCGCCGGCTTCCGGCCGGCTGACCTGGTTGATGATCTTTCCGATTGTTGTCGGGCGGCCTGGAAACGATTCTACGATTTAAGGCCGCCGGGTTTCTGGTTGTTGGCGGCGGTGGACGGCATCTGGCTTGCCGTCGCATTTGGCTTTTGCGTGAGGCTCCACAATCCGGTGCCGGTCTTCGCCGCCGCCGCGCCGAAGAACAGACCCAGAACCAAAGCGGCCAGTGCGATGATCACAGTGGTGGAGGTTTTGTTGGTTCGGATTGTTTTTCTGGCTTCGACATTGGTTGGTGCATTCATGCATTTCTCCTTTCTCGTTTGGCAGCCGGGCGGTCAGCCGGTTTTGTTGGTTTCCATGTGTTCAGTAAAACCCTCCACTTTTTCGTCGCCTGACATTTGGACTGGTCTGGTCCCGGCCGGGTGCGTGGCAAAAACCCGCTCCAGCACTCCCAGCAACGTCGCCGTGTTCAGCGGTTTTTCCAGAAAGTCCGCCGCGCCTTGTCGGAGACACTCGGCCTTGACATCGGGCCCGCCAAACGCCGTCAACACAATGATCGGTAGTTTGGGGAAAATTTTGTGAATCGCATAAACCACCGTCATGCCGGACACAAACGGCATCCGCAAATCGGTGATGACGAGGTCCACCGGGCTTTTGCGCGCGGTCAGAAAGTCCAGTGCATCGCCGGCCCATTGCGCCACGGTGACGGTCGCACCTTCGCCAGCCAGCACTTTTTCGAGGGCGCGCAGCATCCGCGTGTCGTCGTCCACAATCAGAATGGCCCTGTTGTTGAGCTTCTTCATCTTGTCTTCATTGCATTGCAACAACCATGCCAGCGGCGAAAATTTTTTGGACAAGGCTGATTTGGCCGTGTTTTGCGGGGAAAGCCGGTGGACGTGGTGGGCGCGGATTCACTTCTATGCCAGAATGACAGTGTTGCCGCTGCCAATTTGGCCGAAGTTAAATCAAATCATTCTCCTTCTCTTCCTCATCGTATTCTCGATTTTTGGTTTTAGAGAATGAGAATGAGGATGAGGATGAAGCCAACGACTGTGACCGGCAGTTTATTCTTCCGGGTTTGAGAAATGCCGATACATCGTGCGCGGCGGAATGCCGAGCATCCGCGCGGCCTTGAGCTTGTTGCCGGCGCAATGTTCAATCGTCGCCTGCACCAATCGTTTCGTGGCCGCATCCACGGTCGTGCCGATGGGAATGGAAACACCCGCTCCATTCGGCGACAACATTTTCGCGGCACCAGCGACGGGCGCGAACGCGAAGCTGGTGATCGTGTCGCCGTCCGCCAGCGCGACGGCACGTTGCAGGACGTGATTCAATTCGCGGACATTGCCGGGCCAGGTGTGCGCCATCAACTGATCGAGCGCGGGCGGTGCGATGGCGCGGACTTCCTTGTGCATCGCCCCGGCAAAAATTTGGAGAAAATGGCCGGCCAGCAGCGGAATGTCCTCGCGGCGTTCGCGCAACGGCGGCAACGCAATCTGCACCGTATTGATCCGGTAATACAAATCATGCCGGAACTTCTCCGCCGCGACGGCCCGGGGAATGTCCGCGTGCGTGGCGCAGAGCAATCGCACGTCGCCCCGGATTTCCTTCGTGCCACCGAGCCGCTGAAAAGTTCCGTCCTGCAACACCCGCAGCAGCTTGGCCTGCAATGGCGGCGACATTTCTGCGATTTCATCCAGCAGCAATGTTCCGCCGTCGGCCAGCTCGAATTTGCCGGGCCGCGCGGCGGCGGCGCCGGTGAACGCGCCGCGTTCGTGCCCGAACAGTTCGCTTTCGAGCAGCGTTTCGGGAATCGCCGCGCAACTGATTTTCACAAACGGACGGTCGCGTCGGCGGCTTAAGTCATGCAACGCGTCGGCGGCGATTTCCTTGCCGGTGCCGCTCTCGCCTTGAATGAGCACGTTGACATCAGTGGCGGCAATCTGACGGATGAGCTGCTTGACCGCCTGCATCGGCGCGCTGTCGCCGATGAGCGCCTCGACGCCGCGCTGCGCTTGAAGCTGGCGGCGCAACAGGCGGTTTTCGCTCGCCAGCCGCTGTTTTTCCAGCGCCTTGGCCACGGTTTTGAGCAGCGCGGCGCTGTCCAGCGGCTTCTCGATGAAATCATACGCGCCAAGCCGCATTGCCTCGACGGCTTTCTCGATGCTGGCGTGGCCGGTGATCATCACCACTTCCGCTTCGGGCCGAAGTTCGCGCGCCTGTTTCAACAGCGCGATGCCGTCCAAATCCGGCAGCCGCAGGTCGCTGATCACGAGGGCGACGGCGGTTTGCTTCAATTGTTCCAGCGCCTCGCGTCCGGTGGCGGCGCTGACAACATGATAGCCCTCGGCGGCGAGAACTTTGCCGGCGGCGCGGCGCAGCCGTTCGTCGTCGTCCACGAGCAAAATGTTTGGCACGTTCGTCATGTCAGATTTTTTTGTCCACCGGCAGAAAGATGGTGAAGGTGCTGCCTTTGCCTTGAACGCTTTCACATTCGAGGTGGCCGCCGTGTTCGTTGGTGATTTGCTGGACAAGCGCCAGTCCCAGACCGGTGCCGCCGGGTTTGGTGGTGAAGAACGGCGCGAACACCTTTTTTAGTTGCTCCTTGCTCATGCCTTTGCCGGTGTCCGTTACGCGGAGCCGAACCTGTCCGCCCTCGCGCCAGGTGCCCACGGTCAGTTCGCCGCCGTCGGGCATCGCGTCGAGACTGTTGCGGATCAGGTTCAACATCGCCTGCCACAACTGTCCGGCGTCGGCCTGGATGGTGCCCACCGCCGGATCGAAATGGGTCAGGCGTTTCACGCGGGCGTGGTCGAACGTGCCGTTCATGAAATCCAGTTTCTGGCCGAGCAGATCGTTCAATTCCACCGGCTTCAGTTGCGGTTTGGGCAGCCGGGCAAATTGCAGATACTCCTCCAGCACATTCTGGATGCGCTGGATTTCCGCGCGCATTTCCGCCACGAGGCTGCGGCTTTCTTCAGGCGAATGGCCGCCGCGCTCGGCCAGTTTGCCGATTTCCATTTGAATGAGATCAAGGTTCAGCGTGATGGAGCCAAGCGGATTGCGGACTTCGTGCGCGACTTGCGCGGCCATCGTGCCGACCATGGCGAGCCGTTCCGATTGAATTTTGGCGGCTTCGAGTTTTTTGCGTTCCTGAATTTCCACCGCCAGCGCCGCAGTCCGGCGTTGCACGGTTTCTTCCAGATGATAGTGGGCCGTCTGAAACGCCGAGATCAAATGCACCACGAACAGGAACAGGATTAAAAACATCAGCGCGTTCCAATACGGAGTCTCGCGATGCTGATAAACGTAGCCCGACATCAAATCCGAAACAAACCAGGTAACCGTGCTGGCGATGGCCAGCCAGATTCCCGCCTTCCGACCGGCCGCCCAGCCCGCCCAGCAGATCGGCACCAGATAATAGGGCGACACGGCGAAATCGCGGCCCGTGAAGTAATCCAATGAGGCGATCAAAAACATCATCGCCAAGGCCAAAACCACAACGACAGGCTTTGGCGGGGACAAAAAACGCTGCAACTGTAGTTTCATCAGAATGAATGCCGGCACCTTATCTGACAAACGGATGCGTTGTTTGTTCGAGACTGTTTTTCACTGGCGGAACAACAAACCCGTTTCCGACAGTCCGCCAATTATACTTTGTGCCTTCGGATCTTTGTGGTAAATCCTTGGCCGTGGAAACCGTCACGCAACTGACCAACCAGCTCGTCGCGTCCTACGCCAACGCGGGCGGCATCAATCATCTGGACGGCAAAAACCTGCCGTCCAAACGCGTCGTCACGGCCATCACCTGCGACCTGCTGCGGCTGCTGTTTCCCGGTTTCTTCGATGAAAAATTGATCCATTCCTCCGAAATCAAAGCCGGGACGGCGGCGCTGCTGGATTCGGTGCTCGGATCGCTGGAGGACGAAATCCGCAAAGCCCTCGAATACCAGCCGCCCGCCGGCCTCGCCAAAAAGGACATCACGAGCGAGGCGCATAAGCTGACAGTGGAATTTCTCGAAAGTCTGCCAGCGGTGCGCGAAATTTTGCAGACCGACGTGCAGGCGGCGTTCGACGGCGACCCGGCGGCGGCGAGCAAAGATGAAGTTTTGGTTTCCTATCCGTTCGTCGAGGCCATTGCCGTGCAGCGACTGGCGCATGAATTGTATCTGAAAAATATCGCGCTCATTCCGCGCATCATGACGGAGTGGGCGCACTCGCGCACCGGCATGGAACTGCATCCGGGCGCGAAGATCGGCTCGTATTTTTTTGTGGATCATTGCACCGGCACGGTCGTGGGCGAGACGTGCATCATCGGCAACCATGTGAAGATGTATCACGGCGTGACGCTCGGCGCGAAATCCACCGCCGGCGGCCAGCAGTTGCGCGGAAAAAAACGCCATCCCACCATCGAAGACCGCGTGACGATTTATCCGGGCGCGACGATTCTGGGCGGCGAGACGGTCATCGGCGCGGGCAGCACGATTGGCGGCAACGTGTTCATCATGGACAGCGTCCAGCCGAATTCACTGGTGATTTACGACGGCCTTGATATGCGTGTCTTGAGCAAGGCGGACAAAAATACCGGGCTGGATTTTCAGATTTGAAAATCAGCCGGAATGGAAAACTTCCTAAAACGGCGTGGCCACCGGCGAACGGTCTGAATCGGATTCCACAACCGGGCCAGGTAATCCTGCCATTTGCGGACTCTTCCGCTCAAACCGGAAAGACGCGCGAACATCAATCCGCACGGACGCCGGCCGGCCAGCTCACAGAAAGGAGGCTGCACGGTTTTCATTGGCTTGGCGGACGTTTCATGGTATTTAACAAAGGCAAACAACTTTGAAATCCATGGGCAAACTTTTTCTGGGACTTGATTCCAGCACGCAAAGCTTGAGCGCCGTCGTGATTGACCTCGACGCGCGCAAGGTCATATACGAAAAATCAATCAACTTCGACCGCGCGCTCCCGCAGTTCAAAACGCAGAACGGCGTGCTGCCCAACCGCGACCCGCTCGTCAAGCACAGCCCGCCGCTGCTCTGGGCCGCCGCGCTGGATTTGCTGTTTGCGCAGATGAAAAAGGACAAGGTCGCGCTCGGAAAAATTCTCGCCGTCAGCGGCAGCGGCCAGCAGCATGGCTCCGTTTATCTCAACGCCAACGCCGCCGGGGTGCTGGCCGGCCTGGACCCCAAAAAATCGCTCGTTGAAAATCTGGACGGCGTCTTCTCGCGCAAAACCTCGCCCATCTGGATGGATTCCTCCACCGCGAAGGAATGCGCCGAGATCCGCAAAAAGCTCGGCGGCATCAAGTTCACCGCCTCGCGCACCGGCTCGGACACCTTCGAGCGGTTCACCGGCCCGCAAATCCGCAAGTTTTACAAGACCGATCCGAACGCCTACGAAAAGACCGCCGGCATCGCGCTCGTCAGTTCGTTCATGGCCTCGCTGCTCGCCGGCGCCATCGCGCCGGTTGATTTCGGCGACGGCGCGGGCATGAATCTCATGGATGTCCGCCGGAAAAACTGGAACCACGACGCGCTCAAAGCCACCGCGCCCAGCCTCATCGGCAAGCTCCCCACGCTCGCCGATGCCGGCCAGGTCATCGGCCCGGTCAGTTCCTATTTCGTCCAGAAATTCGGACTCAATGCCGAAGTGCTCGCCACCGTCTGGACCGGCGACAATCCCGCGAGCGCCCTCGGCCTCGGCCTCATCAAGCCCGGCCAGGTCGCCATCAGCCTCGGCACCAGCGACACGTTTTTCGGCACCATGGAAAAATGCCAGACCGACGAGAACGGCGAAGGCCACGTCTTCGGTTCGCCCGCCGGCGGCTACATGACGCTCATCTGCTTCAAAAACGGCTCGCTCGCGCGCGAAAAAATCCGCGAACTCTACAAAATTTCCGACTGGGAAAAATTCGGCAACCTCGTCGCGCAGACTCCGCCCGGCAACCACGGCGGCATTCTCCTGCCGTGGTTTGAACCGGAAATTGTTCCGCGCGTGAACAAACCGGGCATTCATCGCTTCGATCTCGATGAGAAAAACGCCGCCGCCAACTGCCGCGCCATTTTCGAGGCGCAGATGCTTTCCATGCGCCTGCACTCGCAATGGATGCAAGTCGCGCCGGAACGTATTTTTGCCACCGGCGGCGCGTCGAACGACCGCGCGCTGTTGCAGGTGCTGGCCGACGTCATGAACTGCGTGGTGCTGCGGATTGAAGTCGCCAAGAGCGCCGCGCTCGGTGCCGCGTTGTCGGCCGCGCACGGCTGGCTGACGGCCGCCGGCAAAAATCCGAAGTGGGATAAACTCGTCGCCGGCTTCACCGCGCCGGTGCCCGGCAGCGAAATCCGCCCGGACAAAAAAGCCGCGAAAATTTACGACAAGCTGCTGGAAAAATACGCCGCCTGCGAAGGCGACGCGCTGGACTCACTCGTATAAATCAAATTTTCTGAAACGGCGCAATCAGGTCGCGCGGTCAAACTTTCCGTTCTGCAAAAAATAAATCGTCTGCCGGATGGCCGCGCGGTTGCGCATGAGAAACGGATGCGCCGAGGGAATGACAATATGGTCGGCCATGCCGGCGAGCTTTGTCCGCCCGACGGAAACCTTGCCGTCGTCGCGGCCGGGAATGAGCAGGCTGTTGATCCAGTTGATCGTCCAATTTCCGGCGATGATGCCGGCGCAGAAATTCGCCGGGACAAGTTTGTTTGGCGTTGAATCTTTTCCCGTTCCGAGTTCGCTGCCCGCCGGGCCGTTGATTTTTTTGAACAGCCGCCAGCCGCCCAGCTTGTCCACGACTTCGCTGCCCTGGTTCGGCGGACCGAGCATCACCACGCGGCCCAGCGACGGCACGGAATGTCGCGCCAGATAACTGCGCACCAGAATTCCGCCGAGCGAGTGCGTGACGAAATCTATTTTGGTCGCGCTGTCGCGCTCACAATCCGTGACCGCCGGGCCGACGACGGTTTCGGCGAGTTGTTCAATGGAGGCGGAGCGCGAAGGATAATCCACGTTGCGAACCGTGTAGCCGGCCTGCGCCAGCGCCTTTTCCATCGGGATCATCGAGCGGCTGGTGCGGCAGAGGCCGTGCAGCAAAATCACTTCCTCGCGCGCCTCAAGCGAGTGGGAAAGCAGCGGCGCAATTGCCATAAAAATTAAAAACCGCCGGAACAAAATTTTTCTACTGTTCCGCATAATGTGGAAAACTGACTCGTCGTGGCAACTTGGGCGGTCGTCTCACAATCACTTTTGAAATTCATCCGCTTCCATCTCGACATCTTTTAGTATCTTGTTCAACAATCCCGGCCCAACCGTTTCACCCGCATGAACCGGCACGACTGTCCGGCGACCGTCGGGGTGCTGCATAAAATGATGGCTGCCGCGAACGCGCAACACCACAAAACCCGCGCGGCGGAGTGCTGCCATCACTTCGCGTCCGCGCAACCGGGGCAGGCGTGGCATAATCAGACAGCGACACGCTGCACACCGACGAACTCCGTGGTGGTCGGTCCATCACATTCAACTTCCAGACACAACTCAATGGCCTCCTTGATTCGCTCCATCAGCTTGTCCAGCGAACGCGCCTGCGTATGGCAACCACGCAGTTCTGGAACGCTGGCCACATAATAGCCTTCATCATCCCGCTCAATAATGACGCTAAACTCATGCTTCTTTGCTTTTTGCATATTGTTGATATACCAGACAATGACCGGAGGCACAAACCGCCTGGCAACTGGTGCGGCAGAGGCCGTGCAGCAAAATCACCTCCTCGCGCGCCTCAAGCGATTGGGAAAGTAGCGGCGCAATTGCCATAAAGATTAAAAGCCGCCGGAACAAATGATTCCTACTGTTCCGCATAACGATCCAAATTTAGGCGGCTTTGGCGTCAATTTGTCCGAAGCCCAAGTGCTTGCAAGAACTCTGGCACGCGCGTGTTGAATACATCGGGTTGCTCCATCCAAGTGAAGTGGCCGCACTGTTCGATCACGAGGAGCTTGGAGTTGCGAAGCGCCAGGTGAAAACGGGTGGCGCCATCCAGCGGACAGATCCAGTCGTCCGCGCCGGCGACGATCAGCACGGGCGCGGTGAGATTCTTGTAATCCGCCGCCGTGATGTCGGAGAGATCGCCACGGTGTGAAGCATTTTTCCCTTGCGTTGCGGTGGCGGGAGATGTTTTGGCGGAAGATGTTGTTTTGGCGGAAGATGTTGTTTTGGCGGAAGATGTTGTTTTGGCGGAAGAT
>Ga0208849_1001968_pt1 | contig 12307 bp, 12 predicted proteins | sample NGESurdeep072012_10_FD_184470 | JGI IMG/M metagenome (GOLD analysis project Ga0208849, IMG submission 184470) | Arctic peat soil microbial communities from Barrow, Alaska - NGEE Surface sample 53-3 deep-072012 (SPAdes) | ecosystem: Environmental > Terrestrial > Soil > Wetlands > Peat ...
CGATGCCGCCGATATACGAAAACTGCATCAGCCCCGCGATGCCGCAAAAAAATCCGCTCGCCGTGTAGATGAACAATTTCGTCCGCCCCACCGGCACGCCGCACAGCCGCGCCGTTTCCTCGTTGGAACCCACGGCAAAAATATGCCGGCCCAGCCGCGTGTAGCGCATCACAAACGACGCCGCCAAAATGCAGCCGAACAAAATCCAGACACCGACCGGCAACACATACCACGGCCGGTGCGCGCCGGAGAGCGTCGGGTCCATGATCGCATTGATCCACGTTTCGTCCGGCGGATAAATGTCGCGTTCATGCGCGATGCCTTTCGCCAGGCCGCGGATCATGCCCATCGTTCCCAGCGTGACGATGAACGGCATCAGCCGCAGGCCGACGATGGTGAGGCCATTGAACAGTCCTGCCAGCGTTGCGGCCAGCGTGCCCGCCAACACCGCCGCCACCGGCGCCAGCGCGGGATGCAGTTCCATGAACGGATGCGGCTGCCCGTCCGCTCCGGTCAAATTGATTCCCAAAACGCTCGCGACCACGACGACCGACAGCGCGATGAGCGATCCGGCCGAAAGGTCAATGCCCGCGCCGACGATGACCATCGTCATGCCCAGGCCGGCCGTCGCATAAACGCAACATTGCCGCAGGATGTTTTCCAGGTTGCGCAGCGTGTAGAATTTTCCATCCTGCACCATCAGCGCGAAAAACGCGAACACGATGAGCAGCGCCAGAAACCGTCCCAGCAGGTTCGCCCATTTGGGATTCAGCCACGGCAGTTTTTTTCCGCCTTCAATTTTCTCGCTCATTTGAAATTTAATTTTCTTCCTGCCCAATCGCCGCCGCGAGCAGTTGCTTTTCATCCCATTTCGCCCGCGCGCGCGCCTCGCCGAGCTTGCCGCGCGACATGACGGCGATCCGGTCGCACACGCCGAGCAGTTCGGGAATGTAACTGCTGACCATCAGAACGGCCTTGCCGCGCGCCGCCAGTTCGTCAATCAACTGGTAAATCTGCGCCTTCGAGCCGACATCAATGCCGCGCGTCGGCTCGTCCAGCAGCAGCACATCAACGTCAGCATACAACAGCCGGGCGATGGCCACCTTCTGCTGGTTGCCGCCGCTCAAGCCATTGATGCGCTGCTCCGGTCCCTGGCATTTGATCGGAATTTTTTCGATCCATGGCCGGCACGCGGCGCGCTGGCGCGACGGCAGCACGAGTCCCAGCGGCCCCAGTCCGCCCAAACGAGACAGGGTCAGGTTGTCCGCAATGCTCAAGCCCAGCGCGAGACCCTCGGTCTTGCGGTCTTCGCTCACGAGGCCGACGCGCTGCGCCCAGCGTCTGGCCGGCGAGGCGGCTCCGGTGAAACCATTGACGCGGATTTCGCCGCCCGCCACGCGGTTCAACCCAAAAATGACGCGCAACAATTCCGTTCGTCCCGCCCCGACAATGCCGGAAATGCCCAGCACTTCCCCGCGCCGCAACTGCAACGCCGCCGCCCTGGGCTTGATGACGCCGCTCAATTGGTTCACCTCCAGAATCACTTCGCCCGGTGCGCGCGCGGAACGCGGATAAAGCTCGTTCACGTTGCGCCCAACCATGAGCGCGATGATTTTTTCGTTGGACGTGTCCGCCGTCAAGCCGGTGCCGACCGTTTCGCCGTCGCGCAGAACCGTGAAACGATCCGAGATCACGCGGACTTCTTCGAGAAAATGGGAAATATAGACGATGGAAATATTTTTGGCCTTGAGCCGGCGGATCAGCGCGAACAGTTTTTCAACGTCCCTGGCCGCCAGCGAACTCGTCGGCTCGTCCAGCACCAGCACGCGGCAGTTCAGCGCCACCGCGCGGGCGATTTCCACCAGTTGCTGCTGCGCGATGGGAATTCGGCGCGCCTGCGTTTCCAGGGAAAGATTTTCAAGGCCGACTTCGGCAAGTGCGGCGGCGGCGCGACGTCTCATTTCCGCCCGTTTCAAAAGCGGCCCGCGCGTTGGCTCGATGCCGAGCAGGATGTTTTCCATCACGGAGAGATGCGGCGCGAGCGCGAGTTCCTGATAAATCATCGCCACGCCGGACTGGCGCGCGTGGAGCGGATTGCCGGGAACATAAGCCGCGCCGTCGAGAAACATTTTGCCTTCGTCCGGCGGAATCGCGCCGGACAAAATTTTCATCAAGGTGGATTTGCCCGCGCCGTTTTCGCCGACGAGCGCCATGACTTCGCCGGGCGCGACGGACAGCTCCACGCCGCGCAACGCCTTCGTCGCGCCGAAGCTCCGGCGCACGCCGCGCATTTCGAGCCGGGGGGAAGTTGGGGCGGTTGTTTGCATCAAAAATTATTTCAGCGGGAGAAAAATGACGCGATTTGCCAGTTCTTCCGGCCCGCAGATTTTGGCGATCAGTTCCAAATCATCAATCGTCTGGCGCACGTTGACGTTTTGCTGGTGCGCGTAAATGACGCCGGCGAATTCCTTTCCGCCGCGCTGCCGCGCCGATGCTTCGTTCAGCAAATCCTGGTCCTGCGAAAATAAAACGCGGCCGCACTGCATCGCCCGGTCAAGCAAATCGTCATCTTCAAATTGTGCCGTGCCGTCTTTCTGCGCGGTCAACACGTCCACGCCGCGCAATCGCAACGCCAGAACCACGGAACGGCGCACATGCACGTCCATGTATAGCGGCAGGCTCACCGTTTGTTCAAACGCGCCAGGAGTTTCTTTCGCGTCGGTTGGTTGGTTGCCTTGGCCCGCAATGCTTCCGCGGCGCGGTAGCGGCGTTCAATCTCCGCATCCAGCGCGTCGCGATGATCGAAATAATAGGCAAACGCGGAATGAATCTGGGCCAGCGAAAGATCCGGGTGCTGCACATGAAGCTCATCCGGGCCTTCCCCATGCGCCAGATGCTCCTCAATGACTTCAACGACTTTGACATTCGTGTCATCAATCCAAGCCGTCCCGGATTTGTCCAGGCGGATGTGTGTGGCGGGCGGTTCTGCAATCATGCAATTAACCTAGCGGAAAATTTTGGAAAGACAACGACGCGCAACGCCTTCGTCGCGCCGAAGCTCCGGCGCACGCCGCGCATTTCGAGTCGGGGAGAAGTGGGCATGGCGAATTATCGGATTGCTAAACTCCTCTGTTAGGCCACGGGTTTCTCATTTTTTCTTCGACTGTGATAAAAAACAGCGATCAATGCGGATGACGAAAGACAAATCAATAGTGGAATTCCAAAAGCAAAGAGAAAGAATACTATCGGCGGCCAAGATGTATTATCCCAAATGTTATTCCAAAAACGACTCGTAAATATGTCCGAGCCGAAGACGCACACGAAGTCAATCAGTGTAGCACTCAAAGCACTTAAGCAAACCGTCCAAAATGAAATGGGTTTTTGACGTGCAATTTGATGGTGACAAAATAGAACCGTAAGAGTAACGGCCAATGCCGACGCAAAACCGATGTAAACCAGTATGTCCATATATGCGATGTGGCCTAATAGGAAATCGGCACGCCATCACAACCCCACCAACTTCCGCACTGCGGGATCGTTCGCCAGCGAATCCTTTGTGACGAGCACCGTGCCGGTGTCAATCACGGCTGGGACTTTTTCCTTCTTCACGACTTTGTAAAGTGTTTGAATCGCGAGGTAGCCTACCTTCTCCGGGTTTTGTGCCACGAGCGCGTCAATTTTTCCCGCCTGCAAATCTTCGATCAGCCCCTTGGAGGTGTCGAAGCCGACGAATTTCACGTTCACCTTCACGCCACTTTTTTTCAAATCTTCCAGCGCGGATTCGACGCCGATGGTGGAATACAGGTTCGCGGCAAAAATCCCGTCGAGGTTGAGCACGCCGTCCTGCACGAATTTTTCCAGCGTGTTTGCGGCGGTGGTTTTGCAACCTTCAATCGTGCCGGTGTCGGGATATGGATTGGCAGCGATCGTGTAACCGGCGGCTTTGGCCGTCTCAATGAATCCCTCCGAGCGCGCCTCGGTGCTGCCGGTGCCTTGCACAAACCTCATGCACATCACCTTCGCGCCTTTTTTATCGCCGATAAGCCGGACGAGTTCCTTGCCGCCAATGACGCCGCCTTGATGGTTGTCCGTGGCGATGAAACTGGATTGTGCGTTGCCATCCACCGCCGAATCAAAAATGACGACGGGAATGCCGGCGTTGACGGCGTATTCAACTTCATGCCGTGTTGCCTTCTGGTTCAGCGGCGCGAGCGCGATGCCCTGCACGCCGAGGTTGACCATGTTCTCGATGATTTTGTTTTGCTCGGCGATTTCCGTTTCGGTGACGGTGCCTTCCCATTTGAGCGTCACGCCGAGGTCTTTGGCGGCCTGCTGCGCGCCGCGCGCGACGGTTTCCCAATACTCGCCCCCGGAACTTTTCGGAATGCACGCGAGCGTGAGCGTGTCAGCGGCGTGAAGCGGCACGGCCGCAAATCCGGCACAGGCCGCGAGCACCAAGGTGAGGTATGATTTTGTATTCATATATGATGGGATTTTTGACAAGGTTAAAAATGTTGTGTTCAATATGGAATAAGCGGAATTCAATTTGCAAAATTCCTCCGGTTTCCACAACAAAAACTTGCCGGCAGGATATGAGAAAATGGAGCCAATGAGTGGGATTGAACCACCGACCTACGGTTTACGAAACCGTTGCTCTACCACTGAGCTACATTGGCTTAAAACAGCGGCAATTATTTTGGGCCTGTCACCAGCAATGGCAAGCCAATTCGTCGTTCACCAAGCGGCTGGTTAACCCAATTGAAGCTGCAACTTTGGCTGCAATTCTTTGAAAGAAAGTTCCACAAGCTTTGAACATTTCGCCGGACGCTCTGCCAAAAATGCCACTCGCCCGGCTGTGCTGCCTCTTTAATTTTGACAAAATGGGACCGCCGTTTCATTTTTGACGGGTCGCAAGGCGCTTCCGCAGTCCAAATCTGAAGTGCTTTGTCGAAAACTCGCTTGCATCATGAAAAAGAAAGCTGGTTCTTCCGGTTCGATTGCCTTGCAGACACGCTTGCGAATTACGCTCAAAAAGAAAATCGCGTTTGGTCCGGGCAAGGCGGAATTGCTACAGCTCGTGGATGAAACCGGCTCCATCGGCAAGGCCGCGGCGCGCATGAAAATGTCGTATATGCGCGCGTGGACGCTCGTGCAGACGATGAACCGGTGTTTCAAGAAGCCGCTCATCCTCGCGACGCATGGCGGCGAGGGCGGCGGCGGCGCGCAACTGACCAAAACCGGACGCGCGGTCCTGGCCCGCTATCGGGAAATGGAAAACGCCTGTCTGCGGGTCACCGCCGCCAATTGGCGGCAACTGCGCCGGCTGCTGCGGGACTAACGGCAAATCCAGTCATTCAAGGCTCCCGATTTCGCCGTTCGTTATATTTTGAAAGATATAACGCTTGCGCGGGCGGGCGTTTTGGCTATTCTCAAGCCGGTGCAGGTTGGAAAATCAAAATTGAAGCTGATGAGGCCAAATCTATTGGTGTTTGCGATGTTCGCCGGATTTTTATCCACCTTCCCGGTCTTGGCGCAAGACAACCCCGCTGCAGATTCCACCGAGGCCCCACAAGCCGCGTCCGACAACTCTTCGGAAAAGGCGGAAATAGAAGCCATGAAAACAGAGATTCAGGCCTTGGAACAAAAGGTCAAGGCGCTGGAGCAACAACAAACATCACCGCCGCCGCCGGAGCAAATCCAGAAACTCGACCCGAAAATCAGCGACTTGGACCAGCAGCAAAAAATGAATCAACGGGCCGCGCCGAAAATTTCGTTGGGTGCAGACGGTTTCAAATTCATTTCCGCCGACACAAACTTTGCGATGAACATCCGCGGTTATCTACAATTGGACAGCCGGACTTTTTTTCAAAACGAGCAACCCGGTGCTGGCGGATTTATTTTGCGCCGGGTGCATCCGATTATTTCAGGAACGATCTTTCACGATTTCGATTATCAGTTCATGGCGGAATTCGGCGGGGCCGCCCCTTCGATTTACGACGCGTATATGAATTATCATCCGCTGCCCGAACTGCAATTTGAGGCCGGTCGGTTCAAAATGCCCGTCGGCCTCGAATGGTTGCAGTCGGCCCAAAATCTCTCGTTCAACGAACGGTCGCTGGCAAACAACCTGGTGCCGTTGCGCAATCTGGGCGTGGAACTGCATGGCGATTTGTTCGGAGGCCGGGCGAATTACGCGGCGGACATTTTCAACAGCGACGCGGACGGGGCGAACGCCGCCAACGCCGACTTGGACAACAACATGGAATTTGCCGGGCGTGTTTTTCTTCAACCCATGAAAAAAACCGGCATCGCGCCGCTGGTCGGATTGGGATTCGGCGTGAGCGGAACTTACGGAAGCGAGTCCACCGCTGCTGCGCTGACCGGCGGATACGTGACGGAAGGACAGCAGAAGTTTTTCACCTACGCCGGCACCGTGGCCAACGGCGCGCACTGGCGGATTTCGCCGCAGGGATATTACTACTGGGGTCCGTTCAGTTTGCTGGGCGAATATGTGATCTCCGATCAACAATTAAAACTTGCGGCGGCACCCGGCACGGCGGCGGACTTGCAGAACACCGCCTGGGAAATTTCCACGGGCTGGGTGCTGACCGGTGAGAACGCCACCTATGCTGGCGTGACGCCGCTGCATCCGTTCAGTTTGCAAAACGGCGGCTGGGGCGCATGGCAAATTGTCGCGCGACTTGAAGGATTCGATGTGGACAACGCCGCGTTTCCAACTTTCGCCAGTCCGGCGGCTTCGGCCACGGCCGCGCAAGCCTGGGCTGTCGGTTTGAATTGGTGGCTGAACAAAAACGTCCGGGTCATGACCAGTTTTTCGCGCACCACGTTTGACGGCGGCGCAACAGGCGCGGTGACAAAGCTGCCCGAAGAAGTTCTGTTCACGCGCCTGCAATTGTCGTTCTGACAGCCAAACAAAACCGAACTGTTTATGGACACGAAGAAACTCCAAAAATATTTCGTTCTGTTGGCAGTTTCTCTGGCGATTTTGTCGCTGCCGTTGCGCGCGGCGGAAATCACCGTGTTCGCCGCCGCCAGCCTGACCGACTCGTTGAAGGCAATTGCCGCCAATTATGAAAATCAGTCCGGCGACAAAATCACCTTCAACTTCGCCGCGTCCAGCACGCTCGCACGTCAAATTCAGGAAGGCGCACCCGCCGACATTTTCTTTTCCGCCGACGAGGCGCAAATGAATGGTCTGGCGAAAAAAAGCTTGATTGATCCGGCCACGCGCAAAACCTGTCTTGGCAACTTGCTCGTTGTTGTTGTTCCAAACGACAGCGCGCTACAAATCAAGTCCGCCGCTGACCTTACCAATGCCAGCGTAAAACAAATCGCACTCGCTGATCCCAAGTCCGTGCCCGCCGGAGTTTATGCCAAAGCGTGGCTTGGAAAATTGCAATTATGGCCGGCCATCGAGCCGAAAGTTGTCCCGACCGAAAACGTCCGCGCCGCGCTTGCCGCCGTCGCGTCCGGCAACGTGGATGCGGGCGTCGTCTATAAAACCGACGCCGCCATTTCCAAGAGCGTCAAAATTGCCTGCGAAATGCCGCGCGCCGACAGGCCGGACATCAGTTATCCGATGGCGATTGTGAGAGGTTCGCCGCAACCCGAAGCCGCAAAGAAATTCCTTGATTACCTTTCGTCCAAAGAAGCCGGACGGGTTTTCACGCAGTATGGCTTCCTTTTGCGAGAATGAACCGAAACCACGATGTAGGACAGGCGTCGCGCCTGTCTCTGACTTTGAAATGGTGCCTTGAGGCGAAATCTCCTGCTCCAGCTCAAGTGCGCGTTGGAGAGTGGGTGAACTTTGAGTATGGAGACAGGCGCGACGCCTGTCCTACATAATCTTGGTGCAGAATAAATTTTTGACAAATGACCGCCGCAGAATTGCAGATTGTCGGATTCACCGTGTGGGTGGCCGCGTTGAGCACGGTGGTGATTCTGCCCTTTGGCCTCGCGCTCGCGTGGGCGCTGGCGCGTGGCGACTGGCCGGGCAAATCGCTCGTCGAAACTTTCGTCACGCTGCCGCTCGTCATGCCGCCGGTGGCCACGGGACTGATCCTGCTGACAGCGTTTGGAAAACACGGCCTTGGCGGATTTTTTGATTTTAGAATCGTCTTCACCTGGCGCGCGGTGCTGCTGGCGTTGAGCGTGATGTCTTTGCCGCTGCTCGTCCGTTCCGCGCGCACGGCGTTTGAGGAAGTCAATCCGCGGCTGGAGCAAATCGCACGCACGCTTGGTGCGGGCGGCTGGCGCGTTTTTTTTACCATCACCGTCCCGCTGGCGGCGCGTGGAATCATCGGCGGAATGTTGCTCGCGTTCGCCCGCGCCCTCGGCGAATTCGGCGCGACGGTCATGGTCGCCGGAAATATTCAGGGCAAAACCCAGACCATCTCGCTCGCCATTTTTGAAAACGTGCAAATCGGCGACGACGCGCACGCTTACCGTTTGCTGGGCGCGTCAGTCGTGCTCGCCTTCATTGCCGTGTGGAGCGGCGAATTTTTTCTGCGCCGCAAAAAAACGACATGAGCCTGCTGCTGAAAAACGTTTCGCTGCCGCTTGCGCATTTCACGCTCGAAGCGGATTTTGCGATGCAAAGGCGCGTCACCGCCGTCTTCGGTCCGTCCGGCGCGGGCAAAACGTCGTTGCTCGATCTCATTGCTGGATTGCGCACGCCGCGCTCGGCCTTCATTCAACTGGACGACGACGTGCTGACCGACACGGCGAAAGATTTTTCCATTGCCACGCACCGGCGCGGCGTCGGCTATGTGCCGCAGGATCTTGCCTTGTTTCCGCATCTGTCTGTGCGCCAGAATTTGCTTTACGGCCGCAAATCCTGCGGCGCGGACAATTCACGGTTCACTTTTGACCATGTGATTGAAGTGTTGGAAATTCAGCCGCTCATCGCGCGCGGCGTGACGGAACTTTCCGGCGGCGAAAAACAACGCGTCGCTCTCGCGCGTGCCTTGCTGGCATCGCCGCGACTGCTGCTGCTGGACGAACCGCTCGCCAGCCTCGACGCGCCGCTGAAGGCAAAAATCATTCCCTACCTCGTGCGCATCCGCGACGAATTTCAGATTCCGATGCTCTGCGTGACGCACGACCGCCATGTGGCACTTGCGTTGGCCGATGAAATTGTCGTGTTGATGAATGGAAAAGTCATGCAGACCGGGCCGGTGTCCGAAGTTTTCGCGCGCCCCGCCAGCGCGGAGGTCGCCAAATTTGTTGGCGTCGAAACTCTCCAGCCCGGAAAAATTACGAACGTCGCCGACGGCCTTGCCACCGTCACGGTCGGCAATGTCACGCTTACCGCGCTTGCGCCGCCACCCGCGTCGCGCGACGTAATTGTTTGCATCCGTGGCGAGGAGGTGATTCTCCAGCGCGACGTTGCGGCGGCGAGCAGCGTGCGCAATCGTCTGCCGGCGCGCGTTCTTTCCTTGTGTCCCGAAGGCGCGCTTGTGCGCGTGGAACTGGACGCGGGATTTCCGTTGTTCGCGCTGGTCACACGCGTTGCTTGCGCCGAACTCGCGTTGCGCGAAGGCGAAACGATCACCGCGCTCATCAAAGCGCCGGCCATCCATCTTGTGCCGCGCTGAAATTGTTGTTAAAAAATCCAATGCGCGTTTTATTTTTTGCCCAACTCAAAGACGTGACCGGCTGCGACGCCGTGGAACTTGCGACGTCCTCGCCGCTCAACCGCGAGCAGCTTTGGGCGGCGTTGCTGGAAAAATTTCCCGGCCTGCGCGGGCATCGCGGAAACGTCCGCCTGACGCGCAATTGGGAATACGCCGACGCCGAAACGCAGTTTGCGGACGCCGATGAAGTGGCGCTCATTCCGCCGGTGTCGGGCGGCTGAAATTTTTGTCTCATGGAAATTGAAATTCAACTTACCGGCTCGCCCATCGCGGAGAAAATTTCTCCGCCGCAACTGGCCGCGCATGGAGCGTGGCTGGAATTTCGCGGCGCCGTGCGCGATGAGGAAAATGGCGTGAAAATTTCCGCATTGGAATATGAAGCCTACGCCGAAATGGCCGTGCGCGAAATCCGAAGGTTGCTCGAAGCTCTTTCCCCGCGGCATTTCTGTCTCGCGGCTAAAGTAATCCATCGTATCGGGATTGTGCCGGCTGGCGAGGCGGCGATTTACGTTGGCATCGCGTCGCGGCATCGCGCGGAAGCCATTGCCTTGCTTGGCGAATTTATGAACGGCCTCAAGCAAGCCGTGCCGATTTGGAAACGCCGCGCGCTGCCAGCCAATTTTGTAGGAGACGAGGTGACGAGTCTCAAATCAAAAGGAATTAGAAACCAGCCAGAGACTCCTCACGTCGTCTCCTACAATTCAAAAATACGCTCGCTGGACGAGGCGATGGCGGAAATCCAGTCGCGTTGTGAATCTTTGCCTGCCGTTCGTGTTTCACTTGAAGAATCTTTTGGCCGCGTGCTGCGCGAAACGGTTTGCGCGCCGGAAGATTTGCCGCCGGTTGACCGCTCCACGCGCGACGGCTACGCGGTTTTATCGAACGACGAGTCGGAAGCCTTTTTCGTCGTGGACACGATTCACGCCGCCGACTGGAAACCGCGGCAACTTAAATCCGGCGAAACGGTGCGCGTGGCGACGGGCGCGACGCTGCCATGCGACGGTCTACGCGTGGCAATGCAGGAAAATGTGGAACGTAACGGCGACCAAATCCGCATCATAAAACGTGAAGCCGGGTTGAACCTCCGCAAACGCGGCGAAGACGTAAAAGCAGGCCAGCCGCTCGTGCAATCTGGCGTGCGGCTGGACGCGGGCAAACTGGCGTTGCTGGCGACGGCGGGTTGCGCGCAGCCGCTGGTCAATCCGCGTTTGCGCGTGGCGCATTTCACCACGGGCGATGAAATTATTCCGCCGGAGCAGATGCCCAAACCGGGCCAAATCCGCGACAGCAATTCCATTTTGATTCGCGGCCTGCTGCAAAATTTTCCTTGCGATGTGACGCAAAAACATCTGCCGGAAAATTTTGAATCGGCAAAATCACAAATCACAAATCACAAATCACAAATCGAAAATGCCGACGTGCTTCTGGTTTCCGGCGGCGCGAGTGTCGGTGACAAAGATTTCACGCGCCCGCTGCTCGAATGGCTTGGCTTTGAAATTGTCTTCTCGCAGGTCAATGTGCGGCCCGGCCGTCCGCTGATTTTCGGCGTGAACGGAAACCGGATCACGTTTGGCCTGCCGGGCAACCCGCTGTCGCATTTTGTCTGCTTTCATCTGTTCGTCGCGGTTGCGCTGGCAAAATTGACCGGCCAGGAAACACCGGGGTTTTTTCGCGGCAAACTTGCGGAAAATTTGGAAGACGCACCGTGTCCGCGCGAGACGCTCTGGCCGGCGCGATTGGAATTTACAAATGGCGAACTGCGATTGCGTCCGTTGAAATGGTCGAGTTCCGGCGACATAACTTGTTTGACTGAAACAAACGCTTTGATTCGCGTTCCAATGAATCAAGGTTCGATTGAAACTGGCGCGGCAGTGGATTTTTTACCGACGCAGGACAGCGCTTCCAGCCTGTCTCTGATTTTTAATTTGAGACCGGCGCGACGCCTGTCCTACGATGATTGCATTTGATGAAAAAGACATTCTCACATTTGAACAAACGCGGCGGCGCGCAAATGGTCAACGTCGGTCACAAGCCGGTTCAACGACGCCGAGCCGTCGCCGAAGGCAAATTGGTTTGCGCGCCGGCAACGATTCGCGCGTTGAAAAAGAACGCGCTGCCGAAAGGCGACGTTTTGACCGTGGCACAAATCGCCGGAATCCAGGCGGCGAAACGGACTCACGAATTGATTCCGTTGTGTCATCCGCTGGCGTTGAACCATGTGGAAATAAATTTCAAAGTGCGCCGCGACGCGGTTGAAATTGTTTGCGCGACGGAAACCAGCGCGCAAACCGGCGTTGAGATGGAAGCACTGACGGGCGTGTGTGTGGCTGCGCTGACGCTTTACGACATGTGCAAGGCGGTGGACAAGACGATGCGCATCGAGAACATTCACGTTGTCAAAAAAATCAAGGAATGAAAATCGGACGCATCACCATCAGCGACCGTGCGAGCGCGGGAATTTACGAAGACCGCAGCGGGCCGGAGATTAAAAACGTCCTGCGCGAATTTTTCGGCGGCGAAATAAAATTTGAACCGGCCATCGTGCCGGACGAGGTGGAAATGATTTCGGCGGCGCTGAAAAAATTTGCGGATGAATTGCAATGTGATTTAATTGTGACGACGGGAGGCACGGGAATTTCCATACGCGATGT
>Ga0208849_1001970_pt1 | contig 12306 bp, 13 predicted proteins | sample NGESurdeep072012_10_FD_184470 | JGI IMG/M metagenome (GOLD analysis project Ga0208849, IMG submission 184470) | Arctic peat soil microbial communities from Barrow, Alaska - NGEE Surface sample 53-3 deep-072012 (SPAdes) | ecosystem: Environmental > Terrestrial > Soil > Wetlands > Peat ...
AACCCCAAGCGGCGTAACCCCTCACCCTCCCATTGCCGCGCAATGGGCCCCTCCCTCTCCCTTCATGGAGAGGGTTTCCTGGGGCGATCCGTAGAGATGTGAGTGCCATAGCGCCTGTGCGGGTAGACGCTGAGATGGCCCTGACCGCGGCTCCTTGAAAAATGCGCACAAATACACAAATCTACACGACCACCCCTTAGGAGCCCGCCCCCGATGCACACCGTGATCTATCCCGCCCTCGCCGAGGCCGACGCCGCCGGCGGCTACCGCGCCCGCTTCCCCGATCTGCCCGGGTGCGCCGCCGTCGGCGAGGACATGGGCCAGCTTCTCGTCCACGCCCGCGAGGCGGTCGGGGCGCATCTGAAGCTGCTGGCCGAGCGCGACGAGGAGTGGCCCAAGCCCAGCGCCATCGAGACCATCCCGGACCGCTCCGGCGCGCTGCTGATGGTCGACGTCCAGGTCGAGGATAGCCCGGTGCGGGTGAACCTCTCGATCGGCGAGCAGCTCCTGAAACGGATCGACGCCGCCGCCCAGGCGCGGGGCATGACCCGCTCGGGGTTCGTCGCCGCCGCCGCCCGCGCGTCCCTCGGCGAGCCGGGGGCCAGGCCGCGCGCCATGCCTGACCTCGAGGCGGCCACCCGGCGGATGCAGGACGAGCTCTCGGCCCTCGGGCGCAAGCTCACCGACAGCCTCGGCCCCGATTCCGCCTTCAGCCGCCACATGGCCGAACTGGATGTGAAGATCTACGACAGCATCCAGCGCACCGCCGACAATGTCTCGGCGGCCATGGACCGGCGCAAGCGGACCGCCGCCGGCCGCCCCGCGCGCCCCGAGGCCTAGGCCCTGGCCGACGGCTCGATGGCCCGCCCGCTCCCCCGGCCGGGCGAGGCGGACGGGCGTCGCCGCCGCGACCTGGCGAGGATGCGCCTGCTGGCCACCGGGCTCCTCGTCCTGATGAGCCTGGTGTTCGTCGCCACCCGCCTGGCGCCGCCGCGCTGGCTCTGGACGCAGTACCTCGCCGCCTTTGCGGAGGCCGGCATGGTCGGGGCCCTCGCCGACTGGTTCGCGGTCACCGCCCTCTTCCGCCGGCCGCTCGGCCTGCCGATTCCGCACACCGCGATCATTCCGCGCAACAAGGCGCGCATCGGCGCGGCGCTGGGCGACTTCATCGCCGGCAATTTCCTCACTCCCCGGGTCCTGGACCAGCGGCTGCGCGAGCTCGATCCGGCGGGCCGGGCGGCCGCCTGGCTCGCCGATCCGGCGACCGCCCGCGCCCTGGCGGAACAGATCGCCGGCTTCGTGCCGGAAATCGCCCGCTCGGGCGAGGAGCTGGGGGCGTTCGTCGGCGATGTCGCCCGGCGCATCGCCGCCGCCGTCCCGGCCGCGCCGATGGCGGCGAGGATCCTGGGCCTGATCTGGGGCGGGGCCGCGGCGCAGCGGCTCCTCGACCGCGGCACAGTGCTGCTAGGCGAGTATCTGCGCGAGCGGCGCGAGGTGGTGCGCGAAAAGGTCTCGCAGAACTCCTGGCGCTGGCTGCCGAAATGGGTCGACCGCATCCTCGCCGACAAGATCACCGCCGGCCTGGTCCGGGCGGTGGAGGAGATGGCCGATCCGGACCACCCGTGGCGGATCGAGCTCAAGGCGGCGGTGGAGGCCTTCATCCACCGCCTCGCCACCGATCCCGAGACCATCGCCCGGGGCGAAGCGCTCAAGACCCGCTTCCTCCACGACCCGGCCTTTCTCGCCCATGTCCGCGGCGTATGGCTGGAGCTCGAGGCGCGGCTCAACGCCGATCCCCAGGGCGCGGCGCGGCTCACCAGGGACGCGGTGGAGCGCGCCCTTGTCGCCATCGGCCGCTGGCTGATGGCCGACGCCCTCGCCCGCGAGCGGCTCAACGGTTTCGCCCGGGTGGCGGTCCGCCGCACCATCGCGCCCCGGCGCGAGGCGATCGGGGCCTTCGTCGCCGAGGTCGTCGCCGGCTGGGATGCCGCGGCGGTGGTCGAGAAGCTCGAGCTTCAGGTCGGCAAGGACCTTCAGTACATCCGGATCAACGGCACCCTGGTCGGAGGCCTCGCCGGCCTCATCATCTTCACCCTCGCCCGGCTGCTGTCGTGAACCGGCGCACCTGTTCCTATATGATGGCGCGATGAAGCCGCAGAAGGCCAGCGAACTGCAGAAAGCCTATGCCGCCAAGCGCAAGGCGTGGGCCCGCGCGGTCGGCCGGCCCTATACCAAGAACCACGATCCCAGGCCCCCGCCCGGCGAGCTCGACGCCGAGCCCGACGCCGCCGAGGAATAGGGCCGTCCCGCCGCGCGGCGCGGTTTGACAAGGACCTGGCCCGGACCCATCTTCGCTGGGCGGGAGACTTCTTGGGAAGAAAAGACCATGTCCCTTTCGAAACTCGCCTTGAGCGGCCTCGTCGCCGCCGGCGCTCTCTCCATGGCCTCCGCGGCGGTGGCGGCCCATCGCGACAGCGATCCTGGTCCGCATCCATGCTTCTTCGTCACCCAGTGGCAGGGATGGAGCGCGCCGAGCGACGACGTGATCCTGATGAAGGTCAACAACCGCGACATCTATCGCGTCGAGCTCAGCGCCGGTTCGGCGATGCTGCGCTCGCCCGGGGTCCACCTCGTTTCCAAGGTGCGCGGCAGCGACAGCATCTGCTCGGCGATCGACCTCGACCTCGAGGTCTCCGACGGCCACGGCTTCGTCGAACCCCTGATCACCCGCTCCCTGACCAGGCTCACCCCCGAAGAAGCCGCGGCGATCCCCCGGAAGTATCAGCCTTAGGGGCCAGCGACGATCGCGCTGATCCGCATAAGCCTCGGCCTTGATGATACGAGCGCGCTCGCTGCCTCTCTCTTGCAACGACATCCCGGGCGAAGGTTCGCGTCAGCGAGCCGCGGACCCGGGACCCAGGGTCGCCGCCACCTGCGGATGCGAGGATGGCGGTGGATGACGGCCGCGCGTCACGACTGATTGCAAGGGGAGGTCGAGATGATCGAAGGGTCCTGTCACTGCGGCGCCGTCCGCTGGAGCTTCGCCGGCGTCCCGGACGGCGCGACCGCATGCAACTGCACGGTCTGCCGCCGCTACGGCGTGCTCTGGGCCTACGACTATCAGGACGAAGGGATCCGGGTCCGCGGGCCAACCCAGGTCTATTCGCCCGCGCGCATGATCGGCTTCCACTTCTGCCCGACCTGCGGGTGCCTCGCCTACTGGCGGTCGCTCGAGCCCGGCGAGGACGGCCGGCGGCGGATCGCGGTGAACCTGCGGCTCGCCGAGCCGGAGGCGGTGAGGTCGATCGCCATCGACCATTTCGACGGTCTGGAGACGTTCAAGGACCTGCCGCGCGATGGTCGCATGGTCGCCGACTACTGGTTCTGACCACTCTTCTTCCGCCCTCTCGGCTCCGCACCATCTGGAGATTGGCTCGTCAGCCGGCCCGACACCCCCGGCCGCCTAGCCGCCGACGCCAAATCGGTGGATAGTTCAGCCGCGCTGGTAAGCGTGTCCACTCGGGGGGATCGATGCGCTGGAGCAACATGCTGAGGCTGGCCGGAAGCGCGGCCTTGATCTTGGGATTGGCGGCTTGCGAGCCGAGCCATCCATCGGCGGCTGGATCGCAGGATGCCGGCGCACAAACCTCCGCGGGCCCACGAGACCCGAACAATCTGCTGATCGGCAGTTGGAAATTCAGCGGCATCGGCGCCGACCCGACGGCGGCGCCTGGAGGATGCGCCACCGCCGTGACCTTCACCCCCACCCAGCAGACCATGACCGACGTCAGCGGAACCTCCAGCCACAATGTCACCTACAATGCCTCGCCGACGGGGGTCTTTGTCCTGTCCGACGCCGGGATCGCCGCTCACGTCACCTACAAGATTCTCGACTCCAACCACGTCCAGCTGGATTCCTGGCCGGCGTGCACGTTCACCAGGGTAGGCTGAACGAGCCTCGCCCAAGGCGATCCTCAACAGGGGCTCCTGAAGGCGGTGTCCTTCGGCTCTGCTTGGCCGGAAGAGCCGACCCGGCGAGTGGCCCAGGCCGACGACGCCTTCCACGTTCAGGCGAAGAGCAGCTGACGGATGCCGAAATCTTCGCGCGGTTTCCGGATGCGGCGGCCGCGTGGGTTGCTGCGCATTAGACCCCGTCGCGGTGGGGGCGTGTAATGGCTGAGTGGCCGTATCCGGATGCGGCGTCGTCGCGATGCTCAATCTGCCCTCCGCGCTCGTTATGAGGCCCGTTCCCGTTCCGTCTCGGCCATCGTCAGGCTAGGAAGGAGCCGACCGATCAAAACGGCGGTCCCCGAGTCGCCGCCCATGCCCATCGCCCATGACCGCCTCTTCGAGATCGCCGCCGAACTGGCTCGGCGGCCGGGGCACGAGGCGGTGCGCACCCACGTCTGCGCGCTCCTGACCGAAGGGCTGGGCGCCGAGCTGCGCGACATCGCCCACGAAACCCGCGTGGTCGAGGCGAAGGGCCGGATCGACGCTCTGCTGGGCCGCACCATCCTGGAATTCAAGTCCAACCTGAGCCGCGAACGCGCCGACGCCGTCGAGGAGCTTTCGCGCTATTTGCCCGAACGCGAGAAGGCGACCGGCGAGCGTTTCATCGGCATCGCCACCGATGGCGCGGACTGGGAGGTTTTCGAACTGCGCGCCGGCGCGCCTTTCTCCCTGCGCACCTTCAAGACCGATCCGAGGAAACCCGACGATCTTCTCGCCTGGCTCGACGGGGCCGTCGCCACCCGCGCCGAAATTCCCCCGGACGCCCTCAACGTCGTTCGCGAACTGGGCCAGTCGAGCGTCGCCTTCCTGCGCGCCAAGGCCGTGCTCGCCGAGGCCTGGAGCGCGGTGAAGGACCATCCCACCGCCTCCCTCCACCGCCAGCTGTGGTCTCAGCTTCTGACCCTCGTCTACGGCCGACGCGTCGAGGACGACGAGCTCTGGCTGCAGCACACCTTCCTGGTCATCGTCGCCAAGGCCATCGCCGCACGGATCATGGAGGTCGAGGCCGACGATCCCGAAGCGATACTCTCCGGCCGGGTCTTCTCGGACGCCGGGATTCTCGGCGCCGTCGAGAGCGACTTCTTCGACTGGATCCTGGTCGCGCCCCAGGGTCCCGACCTCGTCCGCCGCCTCGCCCGCCATGTCGGCCGCTTCAAGCTGCGCGAGGTGAAGACCGATGTCCTGAAGGTGCTCTACGAGTCCCTGATCGACCGTGACCAGCGCCACGGCCTGGGCGAATACTACACGCCCGACTGGCTGGCCGCGAAAATGGTCGGCAAGGCGGTGACGTCCCCGCTCGAGCAGACCGTTCTCGATCCGGCTTGCGGATCGGGGACCTTCCTCTTCCACGCCGTCCGCAGGGTCATGGAAGAGGCGAAGGATGCCGGCCTCGAGCCGGAGGACTGGGCGGCCGAGGCCACCCGCCTGGTCGCCGGCATGGATATCCATCCGGTGGCCGTGATCATCGCCCGCGTGACCTATCTCCTCGCCCTTGCCCCGGCGATCGCGGCGCGGGCAGGAGCGGTCAGCGTGCCGGTCTATCTGGGCGACGCCCTGCAGCTCTCGGTGCAGCAATACATGCGCCGACAGGAGCTGGTGATCGTCGTTCCCCCCGCGCCGGGAGAGGAGGCAAAGGCCCTCACCAACGGCGGCGCCACCGGGGGCGCGGTCACCAACGGCGCGGCCATGCTGGTCTTTCCCGAGCAGCTCGCCAAGGACGGCCCGCTCTTCGACAAGCTCATCGAGGACGTGCGCCTCGCTTCTCTCGGCGCCGACAGCGCCGAGCAATTCCGCCGCCGCGCCGTGCGCACCATCGAGCAGCACTACAAGCGCGACCTGATCGGTGAAGAGAACGCCGCTCTGGACGACCTCTGCAAGACCTACGTGACCTTCGACGCCCTGCGTCGAGCCGGCCGCGACACCATCTGGGGCTATGTGGCGCGCAATCTCACGCGCCCGTTCACCTTCGCCGCCGGGGTCCGCTGGGCCAGCGTCATGGTCGGCAACCCGCCGTGGCTCGCCTTCAGGCACATGACCGGCGAGCTGCAGGCGCGTTTCCGCGAGCTGGCGCGGGGCGAGCGCATCCACGTCGGCGGCAAGATGGCGACGCAGAACGATCTCTGCGCCCTCTTCACGGTTCGCGCCGCCGGTCTCTACCTGCGCGCCGCCGGCACGATCGCCTTCGTCCTGCCCAGGGCCGTCATGCGCGGCGGCCAGTTCGCGCCCCTGCGCACCGGCTCCTTCGAGTCCCTGCGCATCGCCTGGGACGAGGCGTGGGATCTCGATGAGGTCGAGCCGCTCTTTCCCGTCCCGGCGTGCGTCCTCTTCGGCCGCCGCCGCGCCGTCGGCCGGCGCACGCCGGAGAAGATGCGCCGATATTCCGGGCGACTACCGATGCGCGACGCCAGCGAAACCATTGCCGACGAGAAGCTGACGGTCTCGGAAAGCGACGCCCCGCCGCCGGCGCGCATCGACGCCGGGCAGCGACCCTCGGAATTCCAGAAGATGTTTCGCCAGGGCGCGACCCTCGTCCCGCGCATGCTCTGCCTCGTCGAGCGCAAGTCTCGGGGACGCCTCGGCGCCTCGACCGCCGCGCCGCTGGTCGCCAGCCGCCGCACGAGCCAGGAAAAGCGGCCGTGGAAGGACCTTCCCGGCATCGAGCATCCGGTCGAGCGCGAGTTCCTGCGCCCGGTCTATCTGGGCGAAAGCATCCTGCCGTTCCGCGTCTGGCGGCTGTTCGAGGGCGTCGTGCCGGTCGACGACAAGGGAAATATGCTCAGCGCCAAGCTCGCCGCGGACCAGGGCTGGTCGGGACTGAGCGGCTGGATGCGCGCCGCCGAGGCGACCTGGACCGGGCACAGCCGGGATGTGATGAGCCTCGGGGAGCGCTGGAATTTCCACAATGAGCTAGGAGCCCAGTTTCCTATTAATCCCATGCGTCTTCTCTACGCCGCGTCGGGCGTGAATCCTGCTGCGACCATTGCTATGGACGACAACGCGATCGTCGAGCACGGACTGTATTGGGGTGCGATCGAGACTGAAGAGCAGGGGCGCTACCTAGTTGCGATTCTCAATAGCGAGGAAGCTAGAAGCCGCATTGCGAGCCTCCAGGCGCGGGGCCTCTTCGGGGCCCGCCACTTCGACAAGGTGATGTTCACCCTGCCGATCCCCCGCTTCGACGAGCGCAATCCGCTCCACGGCGATCTCGCCGCGGCCGCCCGAGAGGCGGAGAGTCTAGCCGCCAGCTTCGAGATCGCCGAGGCGACACCCTTCGCCCGCGCCCGCCGCATCGTCCGTGATGGCCTTCGCGCCGCCGGCGTTTCCGACGTCATCGACTCACTCGTCACGCGGCTATTGGACCGGTGAAGAGCGAAGCGCGCGGATAGGTGCTGGGCCGCGGAATTTGGATCGGCTTCCACAGGGCGAAACATGGGCCAAGCCCCCCCTTTGCATATTGACAAGCGCCGAGAACATTGCAATATGCGGGTTCAAGTCCCGCCATACAGGGATCAATGTGCCCGTTCTGCAAAATCCTCGTCATGAAGCATTCGCCCAGGAGCGGGCCCGGGGCGCGCGGCTGCAGGATGCCTATGAGGACGCCGGGTTCACTCCCGACCGCGGCCACGCCAGCCGCCTGGCCGATCGGCCCGAGGTCGCCGCGCGGATCGCCGCGCTGCGCGCCGAGCTGGCGCAGGCGACCTTGGCGGTTTCGCAAAAAAATTTCGCTCTTCGTGACCTCGCGCCGGGCGAGCGCCGGCGCCACTCGCGCCTCCTCGCCGGCGTCCGCCGCTCAACTGCCTGGAAGGCAAGGGAAAAAGGCCGGGAAGAGGGTGGTCCGCGGCGCCGGGCGAGCGGAAAAACCGATGAAAAAGGCGGCAAAAACCCGCACGCGGGACCAAGAAATGCCAACGAATCGGGAAGAAAAACGAAAAAAAGCGAACGAATCCGGACGATTTGGGCCGAGCGCCGGGCGCGCCCGCCGTTCCGGGGTGACGCCAGGGGGCAAATCGGCGATGACGGCCTGCGATGGCCGAGCAACCCTTCTTCACCCGGGCGGGCGACAGCTTCCAGCCGACCTCGGCCAGCCGCGGGCCGTGGGACCCCAAGTCGCTGCATGGGCGCGTGATCGCCGGCCTGATGGCGGCGGTGATCGAGGCGCGCCACGGCGGCGAGGCCTATATGCCGGCGCGCCTCACGGTCGACATGTATCGCCTGCCCAACCTCGAGGAGATCGAGGTGACCACGCGGCTGGTGAAGGACGGCTATCGCCTGCGGCTGGTCGAGGCGGAGTTCATTTCCGGTGGCGCGCCGGCGGCCCTGGCCACCTGCCAGCTCCTGCGCCGCACCGCCAAGCCTGCGGGCGTCATCTGGCGCCCGGCCAACTGGGACGCGCCGGCCCCCGATGAGATCGCGCCGCCTGCCGATGATCGCGCCGGCATGGACGGAATGTGGGCGATGAAGCCGATTTCCGGGGCCATGGGGACGGTGGGGCCGCGCCGCACCTGGATGGCCGAGGTGCGCCCCCTGATCGAGGGCGAGGCGCTGACGCCCTTCGTCCGCGCGGCGGTCGCGGCCGACTTCGCCAGCCCGTTCGCCAACGCCGGCGATGCGGGCCTCTCCTACATCAACAGCGACGTCAGCCTCTATCTGCACCGCCTGCCGATCGGCGAGTGGATCGGCTTCGAGGTCGTGAACCACGAGGCGACCGACGGGGTGGCGATCGGCGAGTGCCGGCTCTTCGACGAGGAAGGCGCGATCGGAACCTCCAGCGTCGCCGCCCTCGCCCAGAGCCGAGGGATGAGAGCCTGACCTTCCGAGCATTCTCATCCCTCCCCATGAAGGCGCTAGCGGATACACAGAACGTCGGCCGCCAACCCACAAAACCCCTCGCCCGGAGGGGAGAGGAAGGGGCCCGCGCCGGAGGCGTGGGAAGGTGAGGGGTGACGGTCTTTGAGGAGAAGAGGGACTGTAAGCGCAACTGCGTGCAGCACTTCGACGTGTGCTCAAACCCAAGCGGCGTAACGCCTCACCCTCCCATTGCTGCGCAATGGGCGTTGGCGGCCTCTCCCTCACGGAGAGGGTTTCTTGGGGCGATCCGTGGAGATGTGTGAATGCCATAGCATGAAGGCGGGGGAGGGATATGCTGCTCTCCTCAGACCCCAGACGAGAGGCGCGAGCCATGGCCTATGAAGAGATCCTCTATTCCGCCACCGATGGCGTCGCGGTGATCACCCTCAACCGCCCCGAGCGCCTCAACGCCTGGACCGCGACCATGCACCGCGAGGTGAAGGCGGCGATGGCCGCGGCCGCGGATGACGAGACGGTGCGGGTGATCGTCCTCACCGGCGCCGGGCGCGGCTTCTGCGCCGGCGCGGACATGACCGCCCTGCAGGGGATCCAGAGTTCCGGCGGCCGCGGCGCCGCGGAGCGCGAGGCGCCCGCCATTGCCAGCGCCAACCCCAATTTCTCCAAGACCTACGGCTATTTCCCGGCCCTGCCCAAGCCGGTGATCGCGGCGATCAACGGCGCCTGCGCGGGCCTGGGGTTCGTGATCGCCCTCTACGCCGACATCCGCTTCGCCTCGGACGCGGCGGTGTTCACCACCTCGTTCTCGCGCCGGGGGCTTGTGGCCGAGCACGGGATCAGCTGGCTCCTGCCGCGGCTCATCGGCATCGCGCGGGCCGCCGATCTGCTGTTCTCGGCGCGCAAGATCAGCGCCCGTGAAGCCGGCGAGATGGGCCTGGTCAACAGAGTGATCCCCTTCGCCGAGTTCGAGGCCGAGGTCATGGCCTATGCGAAGATGCTGGCCACCGAGGTCTCGCCGCGCTCGCTTCGGGAAATCAAGCGCGAGATGTGGAACGCCCAGTTCCAGAGCCTCGGCGAAGCGGTCGAGGCCGCCAACCTCGACATGCCCGCCAGCTTCACCTCCGCGGACTTCAAGGAGGGCGTCGCCCACTTCGTCGAAAAGCGCGCCCCGGCGTTCACCGGCCGGTAGGCTCTACCAGGGGAGTTCGTCGCCCTTGTAGTCGAAATAGCCGTCGCGGCGGTCGGCGGCGGCGCGCTCGATGACCCCGGCCAGGCCCCGGGCGCTGGTCTCGACATCGATGTCGGCCCCGGCGCCGCCCATGTCGGTGCGCACCCAGCCCGGGTGCAGGGAGAGCACGGCCAGGGCCTTGTCGCGATGCCGCGCGGCGAAGCTGCGGGTGAAGGAGTTCAGCGCCGCCTTGCTGGCGCGGTAGAGCTCCATCCCGCCGGTGTTGCCGCCGATGCTGCCGAGCTGGGAGGTCATGAACCCGACGACCCCGGTCTTGGGCCGCACCAGGCCGGAAAGCAGCTCGGCCAGTCGCGACGGTCCCAGGGCGTTGGTGACGAAGAGATGGGTGAAGGCCTGGTCATCGACGGTGCGCGGGTTCTTGTCCCGGGGTCCGCCGACCCCGGCGTTGATGATCACCACATCGAACGCCTGCCCAGCCAGGCGATCGCGCAGAGCCTCGCCCGAGGCGGCGCTGGTGGTGTCGACGGTCTCGATCCTGAGCTTGCCTTGGTGGGCGTCGGCCAGGGCCTCGAGTTCCCCGGCGCTGGCCGCCGAACGGACGGTCGCGATCACCTCCCAGCCGCGCTCGAGATAGGTCCGCGCCAGGCCAAGGCCGATGCCGCGCGAAGCGCCGACGATGAGTGCGCTGGCCATGGCTTCAGGCCCTCACTCTGGACCGCTCGGCCGCGCGAACGATGGCCGCGACGATCCGGTCGTGCAGCGCGGCGGGGATGTCATGGCCCATGCCGGCGATCACCTCGAGTTCCGCGCCGGGGATGTTCCGCGCGGTGTCGCGGCCGCCGGCCAGCGGGACGAGCGGGTCGGCCTCCCCGTGGACGACCACGGTGGGCGCGGTGATCTTGCGCAGCCTCGGGCGCCGGTCGGGAGAGGCCATGACCGCCGCGTACTGGCGGGCGAACCCGAGCGGATAGTAGCAGCGATGGAAAGCGGCGGCGGCGTTGTCGCGCAGCTCGGCCTCGTCGGCGGGATAGGCCGGCGATCCCACCACGCGCGAGCCCTTGATCGAATGCGCCAGGAAGCCGTCGAAGTCCTTTGCCGGGTCGGGGCCGCGGTCGTTGAGCACGGCGAGCGCCTGCGGCGTCGCGCGCGGCAGCTCGGGATTGCCGGTGGTGGACATGATCGAGGTCAGGGAAAGCACCCGGTCCGGATAGTCCGCCGCGACCAGCTGGGCGATCATCCCGCCCATCGAGGCGCCCACGATGTGCGCCCTGGCTATGCCCAGACCGTCCAGCACCCCGACCGCGTCGGCGGCCATCTCGTCCAGGGTGTAGGCCGCTGGCGGCTTCTTGCCATCGCGCAGGGCCTGGAGGATCGCGCCCATGTCGGGGGGGCCGGCCGCCTCGAGCTTCTCGGAAAGCCCGACATCGCGGTTGTCGAAACTGACCACCCGAAAGCCGGCCGCGATGAGCTTGTCGTTGAGGGCCTTGGGCCATCGGGTCATCTGGGCGCCAAGGCCCATGATGAGCAGGACGGTCTCGTCCTTCTCGTCGCCGAGGCTCTGGTATTCCATCTCCAGGCCGTTGGCCCTGATCTTCGGCATGCCGCTTCCTTTGTTCAGGCTTCTCGAAACACCGATAGGGCGAGAGGCGCGCCAATCCAAGCCCTGGCGCAATCGCCGCGGCCCCCCTGGCGGAAAGGCCCCGCTCTTCCCACCTCATCATCCGCGGGGCGTTGATGGAGCTTAGGCGAGCCATGCCTTTTGGACATGAACCCGATCTGGAGGCGATCCGCCTCAGCGTGCTGCGGATGGGCGCCCTTTCCGACAGCCTGGTGAAGCTGGGCCCGTTCAGCATCGGCCTGGACGGGATCCTCGACTGGATTCCCGGCGCCGGGGAGATCTACAGCGTCGCGGCCGGCGCCTTCCTGATCGTCCAGGGCGCGAGGGCCAGGGTCGGTCTTCCGACCCTCGCCGCCGCCGCCGGCCTGATGGGGGCGCGGACCCTGATCACCGCCATCCCCCTGGCCGGGCCACTGGCCGCCGACCTGCTCACCATGCACAAATGGTCGGCCAGGCTCATCGCCAAGGCGATCGAGCGACGCATCGCCGCCGGCGCCGCCGCGACCCCCCGGCCCATGACCGTGACCGCCGTCCGCCCCGCCGCCGCCTAGAAACCTTCGCCAAGAGGGGCTAGCGGATTCACAGAACGTCGGCGGGCAAGCCACAAAACCCCTCGCCCGGAGGGGAGAGGGAGGGGCCCGCGCCGGAGGCGTGGGAAGGTGAGGGGGGACGGTCTTTGACC
>Ga0208849_1001971_pt1 | contig 12301 bp, 11 predicted proteins | sample NGESurdeep072012_10_FD_184470 | JGI IMG/M metagenome (GOLD analysis project Ga0208849, IMG submission 184470) | Arctic peat soil microbial communities from Barrow, Alaska - NGEE Surface sample 53-3 deep-072012 (SPAdes) | ecosystem: Environmental > Terrestrial > Soil > Wetlands > Peat ...
TGTAGCCCATCACAGACCTCCTGATCGAATGGCACGAGGCCGGCCGATCAAAGATTCAACACAGGTCTACATAACCCTTCCGGGATAGGCCCTAAGCCCGTCCGGGCAAAACCTATCCGCAGAACGCGGTGAGCTCGCGCACGAGGCCCACGGGGTCGTCGTAGGCCATCAGGAAGCCGACGCTCTCGAGCACGCGCAGCTGCCCGCGTGGCAGCAGCGCGAGCGCCTCTTCGGCCGCCGCCAGCGGATGCAGGCGGTCCCGATCGGCCCACAGCAGCAGCACCGGCATGTCCAGCCGCGGGTAGCCCTCGAGCAGCTGGCGCTGCGCCCCGCGCGGCCAGCTGCGCGCGCATTTTGCCCACGAGCGGGCGAGACTCGAGTTACCGGAGACGTCCGCGAAGGCGTGGCGCACGAGGTCGGCGGCGCCCGGGTTGCCGCGGGCCGACAGGCGCAGGCCGCGCTCGGGCGTGAACACCGCACAGGCGCACGACGCCAGCACGCGATCGAGGCCGGGGACGGCAGCGAGCTGCGCGGTCAGCTGCCACGCGGCGCGCGTGCGCGGACGCGTCGGCGGCGCGTGCATGCGGTTGGGCATCAGCACGAGCCGCGACGGGCGGGTGCGACCGCTCAAGACGGCCTGCAAGAGGATCTCCGCGCCGGCGCCGTGGCCGGCGAGCAGCGGGCGCGGCCCGAGCACCTCGGCGGCGAAGCCGCCCATCACCTCCGCGAACCAGTCGAGCGTGTAGGGGTGGCGGGGGCGATCCTCGGAGTCGCCGTGCAGCGGCAGGTCGGGCAACACCACACGGAAGCGGTCGGCGAGCCCCTCGACCGCCGGCTCCCACTCCTTGTGCGTGAGCAGCCCCGAGTGCAGCAGCGCCAGCGGCGGACCGGCACCAAGCTCGCGGTAGGCGACACGCGCGCCATCGGGATGGTGGTAAAGGCGCAGCCGCACGACCTCATCGTAGGCGCCGCTTGCGCGAGGATCACGGCGTGAGAGCGCACACTCGGATCATGTGCCTGGCGCTGGCGGTGCTGGCCGCGGCCGCGCTAGCGGGTGGTTGCGGCGCGGCCCGTGCGGGCCGGCCACTGGCTGTCGGGCCGGCGGCGAAGCTGCCGCTCTCCCCGCGTTCGCATGTCGTCGTCGTGGCGATGGAGAACGCCGAGTACGGGGAAGTGATCGGCAGCGGCTCGGCGCCGTACGTGAACGCGGTGGCACGCCGCTACGGGCTCGCGACGCGCAGCTACGCGATCGCGCATCCGTCGCTGCCCAACTACCTGGCGCTGAGCGGCGGCTCAACCGACGGGATCGAATCGGACTGCACCTCGTGCAAGGTCTCGGCGCCGAACCTCGTCGATCGGCTGCAGGCTGCGCGGATCTCCTGGAAGGCATACCTGGAGGGCCTGCCACACCCCTGCTTCCTCGGCCCCCAGGCCGGCTCCTACGCCAAGAAGCACAATCCGTTCGCCTACTACCAAGACGTCGTGGACAGCCAAGCCCGCTGCCGGCTGCTCGTTGGCTTCGAAGCGCTGGCCGCCGACCTGCGGGCGGGGACGCTGCCGACGTTCGCGTGGATCAGCCCGAACCTCTGCGACGACGGTCACGACTGCTCGCTGCAGACGGCGGACGGCTTCCTCGCGCGAACGTTGCCGGCGCTGCTGCGCGAGCTCGGCCCACACGGCTTCCTGATCCTGACCTGGGACGAGGGCAGCAGCGACGCCGGCTGCTGCGGCGCCGCCGCCGGCGGCCACATCGCGACGATCCTCGCCGGCCCGGACGTGCGGCCGGGTGGGCTCGAACGACGTCCGCTGGACCACTACGGCGTGCTCGCGACGATCGAGCGCGCGCTCGGCCTTGCGCCGCTCGGCGGCGCCGCCGACCCGCGCGCCGGGAGCCTCGACGGACTATTCGCCGCGCCGCCGAAGCTGCGCTGATCCGCCGGACCGGCGCAGCCTAGAATGGCCCTCCCCGTGAGCAAGCGCCGCCGACACCCGCCGATACCCCCCCGGGAGGTCGATCCCCGCCAGGAGCTGCCGGCGCTCGAGCTCGAGGTGCTGGAGCGCTGGCGCGAGCGCGACGTGTTCGCGGAGTCGCTGCGCCGGCGCGAGGGCGCCGATCGGTGGGTCTTCTACGAGGGCCCACCCACCGCGAACGGCCCGCCGGGCTCCCACCACGTGCTCTCGCGCGTGTTCAAGGACATCTACCCGCGCTTTCAGACGATGCGCGGCTATCGCGTCGAGCGCAAGGGCGGCTGGGACTGCCACGGGCTGCCGGTCGAGATCGCCGTGGAACAGGAGCTCGGCATCCACCACAAGGCGGAGATCGAGGAGTACGGGATCGCGGAGTTCAACGCCAAGTGCCGTGAGTCGGTGTTCACCTTCCTGGAGGAGTGGAACCGGCTGACCGAGCGAATCGGCTTCTGGCTCGACCTCGAGCACGCGTATCGCACGCTGGATGAGACCTACATCGAGTCGGTGTGGTGGGCGCTCGCCCAGATCGACGCGCGCGGCCTGTTGTACGAGGGGCGCAAGGTGGTGCCCTACTGTCCGCGCTGCGAGACGACGCTGTCCTCGCACGAGGTCGCGCTCGGCTACCGCGACGTGGTCGATCCGAGCGTGTACCTGAAGCTGCCGGTGGCGAACGGCGAGGAGCGCCTGCTGGTGTGGACGACGACGCCGTGGACGCTGCCGGGAAACGTCGCGGTGGCGGTCTCGCCGACGGCCACCTACGTCAAGGCGCGCGTCGACGGTGACTGCTTCGTGCTCGCAGAGGCCCGCGTGGAGCCGGTCCTCGGTGACGGCGTGGAGATCGTGGAGCGCTTCTCGGGCACGGAGCTGGTGGAGCGCTACGACTCCTACCGAGGGCCGATCTTCGCGGCCGGCGACCGTGAGCCGGGGCCGTTGCCGATCGTCGCGGACGAGTTCGTGACGACCGAGGACGGCACCGGCATCGTGCACCTGGCGCCTGCGTTCGGCGAGGACGACTACCGCGTCGCGGCTGCCTCGCCGCGTGTGCCGTTCGACCCGACGCGGCCGGAGACGCTGTACAACCCGGTGCGCCCGGACGGGACGTATGACGCGCGGGTGCGCAGCCGCGACGGTGGCTCCTTCGAGGGCCGCTTCGTCAAGGACCCCGCGCTGACGCATGAGCTGATCGACGACTTGCGCGCGCGCGGCCTGTTGCTGCGGGTGGAGGACTACGAGCACTCCTACCCGCACTGTTGGCGCTGCGGCACGCCGCTGCTGTACTACGCCAAACCGTCTTGGTACATCGCCACCTCGAGGCTGCGCGACGAGCTGCTCGCGGCCAACGAGACGGTCAACTGGTACCCGCCGCACGTCAAGCACGGACGCTTCGGCGACTGGCTGAAGAACAACGTCGACTGGGCGCTCTCGCGCGAGCGCTACTGGGGCACGCCGCTGCCCGCGTGGCGCTGTCCGCGCGGGCATGTGCACGTCGTCGGCTCCTTCGCCGAGCTGGCCGAGCGCTCGGGCGCGGAGCTCGCCGATCACCACCGCCCCTATGTCGACGACGTCTCCTTCCCGTGCCCGCACGTCGCCGAGGACGGGGACGGGGACGGGGCGCGCGAGTGCGGCGAGCCGATGCGGCGCGTTCCCGAGGTGATCGACGTGTGGTTTGACTCGGGCGCGATGCCATTCGCCCAGCACCACTTCCCGTTCGAGCACAACCGGGTTGGCGCCGCCGACCGGGCCGGCGCTGGCCGATCTTCGATCGGTGGGCCGGCGCCGCCCGCCCGGGACACGTTCCAGGAGCGCTTCCCGGCGGACTTCATCTGCGAGGCGCAGGATCAGACGCGCGGCTGGTTCTACTCGCTGCTGGCGGTCTCCACGCTCCTGTCCTGGGGCGCGCCGTACCGCAACGTCGTGTGCCTCGGCCTGATCCTCGACGAGGACGGACAGAAGATGTCCAAGTCCAAAGGCAACACGGTCGAGCCGTGGCTGGTGCTCGACACCTACGGCGCGGACGCGTTTCGCTGGTACTTCTTCACGTCCAAGCAGCCTTGGGACGGCTACCGCTTCTCGGCGGAGACGATCGGCGAGGGCGTGCGCCTGTTCCTCAAGCAGCTGTGGTCCACGTACTACTTCTACGTGCTCTACGCGCAGGCCAGCGCGAGTGAGCTGGGCGACTCGGCAACGGACTCCGGCTCCGGCGAGGACTTGCGCGAGGGCCCCAACGCCGACCTCGACCGTTGGGCGCTGTCGCGCACGGCGGCGACCGCCGAGCTGGTGGCCGAGCGCCTGGACGCGTATGACGCGACGACGGCGGGCAGGGCGATCGCGAGCCTCGTGGATGAGCTCTCCAACTGGTACGTGCGCCGCTCGCGCAGGCGCTTCTGGGACGGCGAGCCCGCGGCGTTCGAGACGCTGCGCACCTGCCTCGTGACGATCGCCAAGCTGCTCGCGCCGTTCTGCCCGTTTATGGCCGATGAGATATACGACAACCTCGACGGGGAGCTGGCGAGCGTGCACCTATGTGACTTCCCGACGCCGGCCGAGTTCGCGCCGCGCGACGAGCAGCTCGAGCAGGCGATGGGGCTGGCGCGTGAGACGGTGCGCCTGGGCCTGGGCGCCCGCGGGCAGGCCAAGATCAAGGTGCGCCAGCCGCTCGGCGAGGCGGTGGTCGTCGCCGACGGCCGCGAGCGCGGCGCTATCGAACGCCTGACGGACATCGTGCGCGAGGAGCTGAACGTGCGCAGCGTGCGCTTCGTCGCCGCCGCGGAGGAGCTCGGCAGCTATGAGGTCAAGGCGAACTACCGCACGCTCGGGCCGCTGTTCGGCAAGGAGATGCCGCTCGTGGCGGACGCGATCGCAGCGCTCGACCCTGCCCGCATCGCCGCGGCCGTACGCGATGGGCGCCCGATCGGGATCTCGGTCGCCGGACGCGAGCACACGCTCTCGCCGGATGACGTGATCCTCACGATGCGCGCGCCCGACGGCTACAGCGTCGAGCGCGAGGGCGCGCACGCTGTCGCGCTGGATCTGTCGATCGACGAGGACCTGCGCCGTGAGGGCCGCGCGCGCGAGATCGTGCACGCGGTGCAGAACGCGCGCAAGAGCGCCGGCCTGCAGGTCGAGGACCGCATCGAGCTCGCCCTCGCGGGCGATCCCGCGCTGATCGACGCCGCGCAGGCGCATCGCGACTATCTCGCCGGCGAGACGCTCGCGCTCCAGCTGACGCTCGACGCGACAGCCGGCGCCGCCGCGGCCGACATGGACTACTCAGAAGAGACCGAGATCGACGGGCTGCCTTTGACGATCTCGCTGAAGTCGCTGTGAGCGCGCCGGGTCAGCGCGCGAGACGCTCGTAGAGAGCGCGCTCCTCCTCGTGACGACGCCGTAGCCGCTCCTTGAAATCCTTGTCGCTCCGACGCTCCGCGATGTGCGCGTCGATTGCAACTCGGACCGCCTCGGTGACGGTCTGGCCATCGGCGCGCGCGACAAGCTCCAACGTGGCTGCCTGCTCGTCGGTTAGTCGTAGGGTCATCGTCTTGGCCATGGGCACATGTCTGGCTGGGGGGGTTGCTTGCGTCTTCCCGATCTCGGTGTTTTCGGAATCCTTCCATTCAGGCTAGGTGTCTTTGCCCAACTTGTCAAGCCCGTATTATTTTTGCCACCATGCCACCAACCTGTATAGATTGGAGCGATGCGTCGAATCGAATTGCCGGACTTCCTGATCATCGCCGAGATCCATTCGGGCATCGACGCGGGCCGTCTGGCGCGCATCACGCACGTTGTCAACTTGGCCCAGGCTGCCCTGGCGGCTCCGTTTGCGGGCGTTGCGGAGCGCGAGCTGTTCCCAGCGGTGCATGAAAAGGCCGCGGTCTACTGCTCGCGAATCGTGAGCTATCACCCGCTGCCCGACGGCAACAAGCGCGCCGCGTACGACGTGATGCGCGAGTTTCTGGACCGCAACGAGGTCGGGTTTGAGCATCCGCCCGGCGGGCTCGATGCCACCGCCCAAGCGATTGAAGACCTGGCTGCAAACCTGCTCGCCGAGAAGGACTTCATCGCCTGGGTTCGGGAGCGCGTCAGGCTGCTGTGAGCTCGGACTCCAGCTCCTGCTCCAGCTTCTTCTTGGGGTAGGCGCCGATCACGGTCTTGACGGGCTGACCGCCCTTGAACAGGATCATGGTCGGGATCGAGAGCACCTGAAAGCGGGCCGCCGTCTGCGGGTTCTCGTCGATGTCGAGCTTGACGATGCGCAGATCGGTGCGCTCGGCTGCGATCTCCTCGAGAACGGGAGCGACGACGCGGCAGGGGCCGCACCACGGGGCCCAGAAGTCGACGAGCACGGGGCCCTCCGCCTCGAGAACCTCGGCGTCGAAGTTGATGTCTGTGATCTGGGTGAGGGTGCCTGCCATTGGGTCTCCTTGGTCGCTTGCCTTTACTATACAAAATGAAGGGAGGGCTTTCGGAGGGCTGCGGCGAGGGGCGGGGCGCGCCCGAGCCGATGTCACGGGGCGCCCTGGATCGGGGGTATCGTGTGATCGATGGTCCCACTCGCGTCCGCCACCGCACTGGGAATCCTCGGTGGAGTGATCAGCGTGTCGCTGCTGTGCCTGTGGTGGCTGCTGCGCGCCGAGTCGCGGGACGCTGACGAAGAAGAGGCAGCGGAACGCGCCGCGGCGGATGCCGCACGGGAGGCCGTCGAGGAAGCGCCTCGAATCTGAGAGCGGATCAGCGCACCGTGACGATCCAGCCTTCGCTGTTACGCACGATCGGCGGGTGGATGTGGGTCAGCGCCGTGAACAGGTGCGGGGAGACGTAGACCTCGACGAAGGCGGCGGCGATGAGCACTGGGATCGCCAGCGCGACGGTCACGATCGTGGCCGCGAGCAGCTGGTCCCACTCCCCCCTGCGACTCGCGATGATCCAGGCCGCCAGGGGCAGGAACAGCGCGATCAACTCGGGAATCGCGTGCGGAAGCACGCCCAGCAGCAGGATCCCCGGCGAGACGCCCAGGAAGTGCGAGACGCCTGCGAGCGAATGCCCGATGACATATGCCTGGGCGCTCAGCGAGAACGTCGTCGCGCACACGACGAACACGATCGCCAGGCGTGCGCCGCGCTCGTGCACCCAGCGCGCGAAGCCGTCGTGTTGCTCCGCCTGCAGCGGCAGTGAGCTGCCCGCCATGAAGCCCGCCACACATGCCATCGCGTGCAGCGCTAGCACCAGCGCGTTGGCGCCCAGCACGCCCGCGACGTTCCCGAGATCGCCCACTTCGAACGGCGGCTGCAGCGTGATGACCTGCTGGTAGCCGTGGTCGAGCGACGCGACCGCCCAAACCGCGAGCAGCAGGCCCACCGCGGCCGGCGCCGAACCCGCGACCCATCCTCCGACGACCCTCAGCGGCGTGCGCTGCCACGCCCGCAGCGTCGCGCGCGTGTGCTCCATGCCATGGGCGAACGCGTAGGCCGAGACATCCATCTCCGTAGCCATCGACGGGCCGAAGGTGCACCTGAAGGGCGCTGCTACCTGAAGCGCAGCAGCGGCACCAGCCACATCGCCTCGGCGGCGATCCGCCAGGACATCTTGCTCGTGCCCTGCTGGCGATCGCGGAACACGATCGGCACCTCGACGACGCGAAAGCCCCCCTGCACGGCGCGATAGGTGAGCTCGACCTGGAACGCGTAGCCCTGCGAGCGCACGCTGTCGAAGTGGATCGCCTCGAGCACCTCGCGACGGAAGCACTTGAAGCCACCCGTCAGGTCGCGTACGCGCAGGCCGAGCACCAGCCGCGCGTAGGTCGAGCCGCCCTCGCTGATGAAGCGCCGCAACAGCCCCCAGTCGACGACGCCGCCGCCGGGCACGTAGCGCGAGCCGAGCGCCAGGTCCGCGCCTTCGCCCACGGCCTGCAGCAGCCGCGCGAGGTCCGCGGGGTCGTGGGAGAAGTCGGAGTCCATCTCCATCACGTAGCCGGCGCCCGCGTCGAGCGCGTGGCGGAAGCCCGCCAGATATGCCGGCCCGATGCCGTTCTTCTCGGTGCGGTGCAGCACCTGCATCCAAGCGTGCTCGGCCGCCAGCTCGTCGGCGATGCGCCCGGTGCCGTCGGGCGAGCCGTCGTCAACGACGAGGATGCGGAAGCCGTCGGGCGCCGCAGCGGCGAGCACCTCGGCGGCGGCCGTGACGATCGACCGCACGTTCTCGGCCTCGTTGTAGGTAGGCAGTATCAGCCAGGGCTCGCCGGACATGGGCCCGGGTACCCTAGCCAACGTGCCCGAGCTGTCGAACGCCGCGATCGCCGAAGCGCTCGAAGAGCTCGGCGACCTGTACGAGCTCGACGGCGCGATCGTGCACCGCGTGCTCGCCTACCGCAGCGCCGCCAAGGCCGTGCGCGAGGCGTCCGTGTCGGTCGGTGCGCTCGCGCGCGAGGGTCGCGCCAGCGAGCTGCCCGGGATCGGCAAGACGCTCCAGGAGAAGATCTTCGCGCTCATCGACACCGGCGCGATCCCCGCCGCGGAGAAGCTGCGCGCGAAGTTCCCGCCGGGCCTGATCGCGATCACGCGCCTGCCGGGCCTCGGCCCCAAGCGCGCGCGGCTGCTGCACTCAGAGCTCGGCGTCGACTCGCCGCAGGCGCTGCGCGAGGCCGCGCTCGCCCAGCGTCTGCGTACCGTGCGCGGGCTGGGTCCCAAGCTCGAGGAAGGCGTGCTCGCGGCGCTCGATCAGCTCGATACGAGCCCCGGCGCACGTCCAGCGCCGCGCATCCTCTTGCCGCGCGCGCTCGAGATCGGCCAGGAGCTCGTCATTGGCCTGCGTGCGCTCGCCGGCGAGGGCGTCCACATCGAGCTCGCCGGCTCCGCTCGCCGCCGCGCGGACTCGGTCAAGGACATCGACATCGTCGCCACCACCACCCGGCCGACGACGCTCGCCAAGAGCCTCGGCAAGCTCGAGCAGATCGAGCACGTGAGCTCAGCGGGGAAGGCGGGCGCACGGGCGCGCACCCACTCGGGCATCGGCGTCGACCTGCGGATCGCCGCGCCCGCCCAGCTCGGCAACCTGCTGCAGCACTTCACCGGCTCGGGCAGGCACAACGCGGCGCTGCGCGAGGCCGCCGTGCGCAGCGGGCTGCACGTATCCGAGTACGGCATCCTCGACGACGCCACCGGCGCGACCGAGACGTGCGCGACCGAGCGGCGGGTCTACGAGCGCCTCGGCCTCGCCTACATCGAGCCCGAGCTGCGCGAGGATCGCGGCGAGCTCGAGGCCGCCCGCACGGGCACGCTGCCCGAGCTGATCGAGCTCGAGGACATCCGCGGCGACCTGCACAGCCACACCGTCGCCTCCGACGGCCACAACACGATCGAGGAGATGGCGCTCGCCGCGCGCGAGCGCGGCTACGAGTACCTCGCGATCACCGACCACTCCGCCAGCCACGGCTTCGGCAACGACGTCTCCGCCGAGCAGCTGCGCCGCCAGATCGAGCTTGTGCGCGAGGCCAACGCGCGCATCGAGGGAATCGAGCTGCTGGCCGGCAGCGAGGTCAACGTCCTGCCCGACGGCTCGCTCGACTACGACGATGCGCTGCTGGGCGAGCTCGACTGGGTGATCGCGAGCGTGCACACGTCCTTCGCGATGGACGAGCGCGCGATGACCGAGCGCATGATCGCCGCGATCGAGCACCCAGCCGTGGACGCCATCGGGCACCCCACCGGCAGGCTGATCGAGCGCCGCGAGCCCTACGCGATCGACCTCGACGCCGTCTTCGCCGCAGCCGCGCGCACCGGCACGATGCTCGAGATCAACGCCAACCCCGACCGGCGGGACCTGTCCGACATCCACGCCCGCGCGGCTGCGCGCGCGGGCGTCACGATCGTGATCGACTCCGACGCCCACCGCATCCGCACGCTCGCGAACATGCGCTGGGGTGTCGCCACGGCGCGGCGCGCGTGGCTGACGAAGGAGAACGTCGCCAACACGCAGCCGTGGCAGGAGTTGAGAAAGCTGCGTAAGGGAGGGCGCTGAAGATTGCGATAAGGCCGCAGATCTGTGCAGTAGACAGCTGCGAAATGGTCTAGATGGTCGATTTCATTGGATAGCGCTGACCGAACTCGCATCGGCATGAGTCGATTAGGCGCGCAAGCAAGTGATCGGCGACTACGCGATCGACCGCCGCGCGGCTGAACGGCGCGAGCGCCTCGGACGCGCCCGCCGCATAGCCAGCCGGCGGATCGGACAGGGCGATCCGCAGCGCGCCCTCGAGGTCCTCGCTGACGAGCCGCGGGTCGAGCCCCCGCGCGAGTGAAAGCGCCGCATACGGTCCAGGCGCAGGCGTGGTCACCAGCAGGCAGCTGTCGGCGAGCGCCTCGAGCTGCGCGATGCCGTAGTCCTCGCGGCGCGGCGCGCACACGAACACGTGCGCGCGGCGCAACAGCGCGCGGTACTCGTCCTGCGGCAAGGCGCCGACGACACGAACGCCATCTCGGGAAGCGAGATCGACGCCGTTGCGGCGGAGATCCTCGGGCGAGGTGCCGGCGACGACGAGCTCGCGTGGCATGTCCTTGGGCAGCCCGTCTCGCACCCCGCGCCACGCCGCCAGCACCCGGTCGAGGCCCTTCTTGGTCGGGTTCGCCGCGTAGGTGATCGCCGCGATGTCGGGTTCGCGCTCCGGCGCTCCCGAGGCTTCGACCGGCACCGGCACGACCAGCGTGCGGTCGTCTCCGTCCGCCGCCGCCGGCGCCTCGCTCATACCGCTCGCGGTCCACGGCAGCAACAACGGTGCGCGCTCCAGCCTGCGCCGCTCGAGTGGACGCTGCCACAGCCCGTGGCGCCCCGGCCGATTGCCCGCGGATGTGGCGTCGAAGCGGATCGCCCCCGCGCGCGGCCACAACAGCGCGGCGGTCGTGCTCGAGTAGACGATCGCTCGCGGCGGAGAGCTCAGCTGCGCGAGCGCCGCATCCGCCGCCGCGCGCGCCGCGCGCGCCCACGCGAGGTCTGTCAGCACCAGCGTCCGCATCGGCCGCGGCCGCTTCGCGCGCGCGAGCTGCACGCGTGCGCCCGCCCGCTCCAGCGAGTCGTGCAGCTCCTGATCGGCCGTGCGCAGCCCCTCCGTGGAGCCCAGCGACACGATCAGCACGTCCAACGCGCGAGCGGATGGCGCCACGCGACGCGACGTGGCCGCTGCCGGGCTCGGCGGGCGCATCTCAGGTGACGGCGCCGTCGGCGCGTTCCGGGCGCGCCGCTTTGAAGCCGGGCGTGCGCATCAGCGCGATCGGGCGCACCGGCGAGGTGCGGCGCACGTAGAACGACGCGCCGTCGCGCTCCTCGATCGCCTCGACCGCCGCGTCCTGGCGTCGCCACGCGAGCGCCCAGATGATCGCGAAGCCCGCCGCGATGCCCGGGATCTGCGGCGCCAGGAACGCGAGGCCGCCCGACAGCAGCGTGAACAGCCCCAGCGGCCACAGGCGGTTGAGCAGGATCGCGCTCGGGTGGAGCTCCGGCAGCGAGTTGCTCGCCTGCGCGCTCGCCAGCAGCCGCGCGATCGGCGGATTGGTCTGCGCGCGCCTGCCGAGGGTCGAGCCGATGCCGGCCGCGACCAGCCACCACGCGACCGCGATCCCCGCGAGCTGCGTGTCCGAGCGCGCGCTCGCGGCGATCACCGTGACCGCCGCCAGCATTGTCGCCGCGCCGGCGCTCAGCAGCACCGTCGTCCTGAGGAAATCGACGAACCGCACAGCGCTACAGCAGCGCCTCGAGCAGTTCCCGCACGCCGCCGGGACCGTCCACCGTCAGGTCCGCCTCCAGCGCCAGGCCGGGAGGTGCTTCGTCGGAGCTCACCGCCACGCACACCGCACACGAGAGGTCCCCTGAGGCGACCATTGCGCGCAGGCCGCGAAACGCGTCGAGATCGGTCGTGTCATCGCCGACGTACATCGCTGCGGTCACACTGGTGCCGCGCAGCAGCGCCGCGATCCCGAGACCCTTGTCGAGCATCACCGGCGGGCGCACCTCGAGCACCTTGCGGCCCCAGTGCACCGCCAGGCCCTCCTGCTCGGCGCGCCGCGCGATCTCCTGCACGGCCCGTTCGGCGGCCTGCTCGTCCGGCGCGCCGCGCCAGTGGAAAGCCGCGATCGTGTCCTTGTCCTCGCTGCGCACGCGGATGCGCTGCAGCTCGCTGGTGTACGCGCGCGCCGCGAAGTCGCGCACGCGCGCGGTCCACGCCGCGAGCTCCGGGTCGACCTCCGGGCTCGTCGCCCCCGGGCGCAGCAGCTCGCCGCCGTGGTTGCCCACATAGGCGATCGTCCCGATCGCCACGATCTGGCGGGCCGTGCTCGCCCGCCGGCCG
>Ga0208849_1001972_pt1 | contig 12288 bp, 11 predicted proteins | sample NGESurdeep072012_10_FD_184470 | JGI IMG/M metagenome (GOLD analysis project Ga0208849, IMG submission 184470) | Arctic peat soil microbial communities from Barrow, Alaska - NGEE Surface sample 53-3 deep-072012 (SPAdes) | ecosystem: Environmental > Terrestrial > Soil > Wetlands > Peat ...
CAACGTATCTCGTCTGGGCCGCGATCGAGAAGCGTGTTGAGATCCCTGCCGGCGAGCGCCGCCCGGTCTTTCTCTACTTCGACGAGCTTCAATCCGTCAGCCACCTTCCTATCGGACTCGAGCTGTTCTTTGAGCGCACCCGTGGGCTCGGCTGCGGCGTGGTGGTGGCGACCCAGGCGCTTGCCCGTCTGCCGGAGAGCACCCGTGCCTCACTCACCGGCAACGTGGCGAGCCTCGTCACCTTCCGCGCGAGCCATGACGAGGCCGCCCGCATCGCCCGTGAGCTTCCCGGCCTCAGCGCCCAAGACGTCATGTCGCTTGGTCGCTTCGAGGTAGCCGCGCGCATCAACGCGGCAGGACGCGATAGCGGCGTGGCGATCGTCACCGGGCGCACCGAACCGCTACCACCGGCAGGCCACGGAGCCGCCGTCATCCGTGCCCGCTCCGCTGAGGTCTATGGCTGTGATCCGCGCGAGGTCGAGCAGGAGCTGCTGCGCCGCATCGAAGGCGACGGCAGCACTGATGACGGGCCGGTGGGCCGCGTTGGGAGGCAGGCATGAGGCGTCCGCCCGGTCTGCCGGTCGCGTTGAGCGCGAAGTCCGAAAGCGGCTGCACAGGTGCCGCTTCCACTGAGTTTTCGCCGCCGAATGACTCTGCTTCGCTTCGTCCCAATTACGTCACCGCTGACCGCCTGTTCCGCATCGCGGCTGAGATGAGCGAGCAGGACTGGACGCTGCTCAGCTTCGTAAGCGCTGTGCGGATGGCCACTGGCAAGCAACTAGGCCGTCGCTTCTGGAACGCCAAGCGGGAGGGCGACTCGGCCGAAGCCAGAGCAGCACGCCGGGCACTCGCGCGTCTGGCCCGCCATCGCGTCCTTGATCCTCTGCCGCGCCGCATCGGCGGCAAGCGGGCCGGGAGTAGTGCAATCGTCTTTCGGGTCGGCGTGGCCGGGGTGAAGCTGCTCGCTAAGCGTGGGTTTCAGCCTCGCCGCCTGGATGCTCCCGGCGCGCTGTATGTCGCCCACACGCTCGCCTGTACCGAGCTCGTGGTCGAGCTGCACGAAGCCGACCAGGCGGGGGAGCTGGAGTGCATCGAGGTCCAGAGCGAGCCGACCTGCTGGCGCGGCTTTCTCGGGCCGGGCGCGGCGCGGCTCGTACTCAAGCCGGACCTGTTCGTGCGGGTCGGTGCTGGTAGTGCCAGCGAGGATCGCTGGATGGTCGAGACAGACCTTGCGACCGAGGCCAGCGGCACTCTGCGCACGAAGGCCGCCCGCTACCTCGCGCACTATCGCTCAGGGAGTGAGCAGGCCGAGCACAGCGTCTATCCGCGCGTGCTGTGGGCGGTCCCAAACGAGCACCGCGCAGGCCAGGTCAAGGACGCGCTGCGGCACCTGCCGGATGAGGCCACCCGCCTGTTCACCGTTCGCCTGCTAGATGAGGCGGTCGCCTTCCTGGCTGCGGAGGCGCGCTCATGAGATCCAAGGTCGCGCTCTACCACGACGACACACAGGCTTGGGGGCTCATCGAGGCGGATGCCCTGATGCTGCTTGCGAAGCTGCCGGACGCCTGCGTTGACGCGATCGTGACCGATCCACCGTATGGGATCGGGCTCGGAGGTGAGGCATGGGACGGCCGCGACATTCAACGCGTAGCCAGCGCAGCGGACGGGCGGTTAAACGCCTTCGAAGCGCTCGAACGATGGACGCTCTGCTGGGCGCGCGAAGCTCGCCGAGTGTTGAAGCCTGGCGGACACATGGTGGCGTTTGGAGCGCCACGCACCTTCCACCGGCTTACGTGCGGCGTAGAGGACGCGGGACTGGAAATCCGCGATCAGCTTCTGTGGCTAAACGCTCAGGGCCTACCCAAGTCGCGGCGGCTCCCCGGAGGGCTCGCGACAGCCCTCAAGCCTGCCTATGAGCCGATCCTGCTCGCGCGAGCGCCGCTCGCGGGCACCGCTCCCGCGAACCTCGCGGCATGGGGGACGGGAGCGCTGAACATCGACGCGGCCAGGATCACGCCGTCCGAGACGCCAGTCGGGTTCTGGCCGGCGAATGTGACGCTCTCCCATGCCGCTTCCTGTCAAGAGGGAGCCTGCCAGCCGGACTGCCCCGCAGCCCTGATTGACCGAGAGCGAACCGTCCTACTACCGAGCCGCTTGTTCTTCGCCGCGAAGGTGCCGAGACGTGAGCGCGAAGCAGGCTGCGAGCAGGTGCCCGAAAGATCGGTCCAGCTCTACACCGGCAAGCGACACTCACCGCGCGTGGTGCGCAACGCGCACCCCACGGTCAAGCCCATATCGCTGATGCGCTGGCTGGTTCGTCTCATCTGCCCTCCCGGCGGCCTGGTGCTCGACCCGTTCACCGGCAGCGGATCAACAGGTGCGGCGGTCGTGTTGGAGGACCGGCTGTTCCTGGGCGTGGAGCGGGAGCCGGAGTACGTAGACATCGCGTGCGCGCGATTGACTCACTGGGCGCACAAAGCTGGGGAGTCCTCGTGAGGGCTGGTTGGTCCCACGGCGGGCGGAAGGACTTCGGTCTTTCTGCCCGCCGACATGACCGTTCAGCACCTACCACAAGGAGGAACCTAGTTGTGGCAATCACCAAGGCTCAGGAAATCTACGAGGAGGTCGAGAAACGCATCGCCTCCGGCGTCGAGAAGGCAGACGCCTTCAAGGCACTCGCCGATGAGACAGGCCGACCCTACGATTCGGTGAGAGGGAGTTACTACTCCCACAAGAAAAAGCTCGAGGGCGGTGAGCCAAACGCCAAACCGTCACGGACGCGTCGTCGTGAGACGACACCCGATGACGCACTGGCCGACGCAAGGGCTGCGCTCGAACGAGCGATCCAGTCAATCGACCGGGAGGTCGAGGTCGCAAAGACCAGGGCCGACGAGGCCAAGGCCGAGTACGAAGCACTCAAAGCGAGTGCCGCCGACCGAAAGAACGCCATCAAGGAGCGTTTGGAGGCGCTGAACTAAAGCCAACGCGGGCCGGTCGGGGGTTTCACACCTTGACCGGCTCGCACTACCAATTAACAGGTTGCTTAACTCACGACTTAACGGGAAAATCGTTAAGCCAAATTAACCAAGGAAGGGAGGTAAGAAGAATGAACGATATCCAAAGAAAACCAACTAAACCCGAGGTGACCGTGGCGTACATGCGCACGGCAACCGTCGATCGCAGAGTCACCCGCATTAGCCTGGAGAGGCAGCATCAAGCCTGCAAGGAGTACGCAGATGCACTCGGTCTGCGCGTGAGGGCCGTCTACTGCGACGTAGGCGTATCCGGCCTGTCTGAGCACCGCCCGGCGCTTGACCAGCTCATGCTGGATCTATTTGACGGGGGCATCCGCCACGTCGTGATGGCGGACCCGGACAGGCTCGCACGCAACAGGCAGCTCGAGCAGCGACTATACGAGCGCATTCGCGTCCACGGGGCCGATGCTTCCTCGCCGTGCGATAGCAGACAGTTACTAGCCGAAGGGAGGAAAGATGACATTGCTCGCGACTAAGCCAGAGCAAACCAGTGTCGGCGCTGAGTCTGTGTTGACGGCTGCGATCTACGCCCGCGTCTCCAGTACCGGACAGATGGGGCGCGGGGATGACGACGATGGCGATGGCTACTCCATCCCGGCACAGGTGGAAGCGTGCGAACGCGAGGCCCACAGCTTGGGAGCACGCCTGGCGATCAGGCCGTACATCGAGCGTGCCGAGTCGGCCCGCAGCGACAATCGGCCGGTGTTGCAGAAAATGCTCAAAGAGCTACCGGCGCTCGGCGTCAAGTACCTGATCGTCCACAAGGTAGACCGACTGGCGCGTAACCGACTGGATGACGCTCAGCTTTACGAGCGCTTGGTCGGCATGAGCATCACCCTCGTCTCGGCTACCGAGAACATTGACGAGACGCCTGCCGGACGCCTTATGCATGGGATGCTTGCCACCTTTGCGGAGTATTACTCGAACAATCTCGCCACGGAAATCAAGAAGGGGCTGAATCAGAAGCACTTGAACGGCGGCACACCATTCAAGCCGCCCATCGGGTATCTACCCAAGCGCGAACTCGTCGGCAACCAAGACGTCCGCACCGTGATCGTTGATGAGGAACGCGCCCCGTTCATACAAGAGGCGTTCGATCTCTACGCCACCGGCAACTGGACGACGCGCTCTCTGGCCAAACACCTCGAGAGCCGCGGGCTGCGTAGCCGCCCGACTCCCAAGCAGGGCGCTCGGCCGCTACCTGCAACCGCTATCCAGAAGCTACTCAAAAACCCCTACTACATCGGGGTGGTGGTCTACTGCGGGCGGCGGGTGCCCGACGGACGCCACACGCGCCTGATCGACCCGGACACCTTCGATCACGTACAGGCGCTCCTATCTGCACGATCGGTAGCCGGTGACCGGCCGCACAAGCACCAGCACTACCTACGCGGGACGCTCTACTGCGCCAAGTGCGGCGGACGACTGGTCTACAGTCGCCATCGTGGCAACGGGGGAATGTATGAGTACTTCTGCTGCATCAAGCGCCTCAGTCGCCAGCAGGGCGGTCGCTGCGACAGCAGGCACTACTCCGTCCCCCAAGTCGAGCAGGCCATCGCCGAGCACTACCGCACCGTCAACCTGACCGAGCGGGTCCGAGAGGCCATTTGGGCTGATGTGCGCCGAGACGCAGACGAGCGGACGGTGATCGTCCAAAAGGACATCGAGCGTCACAAGCGGAAGATCCAGAAGCTCACCGACAACCAAGCGCGCCTGGTGCAGCTCTCCTACGAGGGGCTCGTCACCAGCGAGGTGCTTGCCACCGAGCAGCAACGATTGGAAGCCGAGAAGCTCCAAGTCCAGCGGCTCCTTGATGCCGCCGAGCTACACGCCCGCGACATTGAGAGCGCCTTGGACGGGGCGCTGGCCAAGACCCGCACGCCGCACGCGACCTACCTCGCCAGCACGCCCCTGGAGCGGCGCTTGCTCAACCAGACGTTCTTCAAGCGCATCTTGGTCGGCGACGACGGCGAGATCCAGAGCGCCGAGCTGACGCCGGTCTATGCCGCGTTGGCGACCTGGGAGCCAGCGCTCGGCAAGCTCCGCGCCCGGCGAATCGCCCATCCAGCCGCCGAAGGCCGTCGGGGTGCCCGTAATGCAAACCCCGACCCCGTTTTTCGGGGCCAGGGTTCACACAACGTCAAAATGGTGGAGCTAGTCGGGCTCGAACCGACGGCCTCCGCCATGCCATGGCGGCGCTCTCCCAGCTGAGCTATAGCCCCAGGATCAACTCAGAAAGTGTAGCCGCCCTGGCTCCGGAAGTATCAGCTGCGGGCGCGGTCGCAGCCGCTCGATGCCGGACGCAAGCTCATAATCGCGAGCCCATTTGATCCCTTGAGCCTGGTTGTTCTTGGTCGGGTCGAGTCGCAGCCGGAGCGCCCGCCGACCTGATGCCTCGCTGATCGGAATCAGAAAGCCGCGATGCAGCTCGGGCTCGAGATCGACCGCGAGGTCATAGCGCCGCCCCTCGCACAGCGGTCGAAGCACCGTCAGGCCGAGCTGGATCACCATCGCCGTGATGCCCGCCTCGGCCACGGCGCCCTTCTGGCTGGGAGTCAAATCTTCCACTGAGCACCAATCTACGCGGCGGCGTGTGCCACGTGGGTGCCCTTTGTTGCAGCTTTGTGCCTTTGGCGTGCCAACATCGAGCCACGCCTCGCGGGCGGCTCTTGGCGTTGCGCGCTGCCTACCCCCGCGGAATGAACTCCGGCACGTCGAGGTCGTCGTTGGCGCCGCTGCCGCCGCTGCTACCGCCGGCGCCGCTGACTCTGCGCCGCGTGCGCGTCTGCGTCGCGTCGCCAGCCTCCGGTTCGGCGCCATTGGTGAGCTGGTCTAGGCGCGCGGTCATGCCGCCGTGGGTCAGGCGCACGTCGCTGATCAGGCGCTCGGCGTTGTTGCGAAGCGACGTCGAGAGCTCGCGCAGGTTGCGGGAGATCTCGGTGCCCTCGCTGAGGATGTCGCGGGCGACGACGTGCGCGTCGCTGGTGATGTCGCGAGCTTCCTCGCGTGCCTTCGCCTTGATGCCCTTCGTCTGCTCCTCAGCCACCTGGAGCATGCGCGCGAGCTCCTCGCGGCCGGACGCAAGGAGGCCATCGGACTGCTCGCGCGCCTCGCGCTCGATGCGCTCGGCGTCCTGGCGGGCCGCCGCCAGCAGCCGCTCTGACTCCTGCTGCGTGGATGTGCGCAGCTGCTCTGACTCCTCGCGCGCGGACGCGCGGACGCGCTCTGACTCCTGATGGGCGGTCGCCCACACCTGCTCGGACTCCCTGCGCGTGTCGGCCAGCAGCCGCTCGGACTGCTCGCGCGCCTGCTCGAGCGTACGCGTGGCCTCCTCGCGCGCCTGCTCGAGCCCGCGTGCCGCCTCCTCGCGCGTGCTCTCCGCCTCGGCCTTGAGCTCCGCCGCGGTTGACTCAGCCTCGTCCTTCGTGGACGTGGCGTGCTCGCGTGCAGAGCTGACGAGCTCCTCGGCCTCCTCCTCAGCCGCCTGCACGCGGATCTCCGCCGCACGGTCGGCCTCTTCGATCCGCTCACGGGCGCGGACCTCGGCCTGGTCGCGCAGCTCCCGCGACGCTGATTCGGCCGCCGCGACGATGCTCGCCACGCGTCCCGGCGCCGCGCTCAGCGTGTCTGGGCCTTCATCCTCGAAGAACTCCAGTTCGTGGTGCTCGGACGCCGGCGTTTGTGACCCCTCCATGGGGCCATCGTAAAGCGCCGCGCCGGCTCGCGTCCGGACCAGCTTCGCGCCGCTCCACGGCGTGGGTCGCCGCCCTCCGGCATCAGCCGCAGCGATGGCAGAAACTGTTGGAAATCCGTCCTTGCGGACAGCTCGACGGTGGGGGATGATCGTAGTATGCGAGGTGTCACCAACCGCCGTTTGATCGTGATCGTCGTCTATCCGGGCGTGCAGAGCCTCGATGTGGCCGGGCCGCTCGAGGTCTTCGCCGGCGCCCAGCAGCTGATCGAGGCGTCCTCCAGCAGCGAGCGCGGCTACGACGTGCGCGTGCTCAGCCGCGGCGGCCAGCCGCTGCAGACCTCCAGCGGCCTCGGCCTGATCCCGCACGACAAGCTCCCGAGCCGGCCGCCGCCAATCGACACGCTGATCGTCGCCGGTGGATCCGGTCATGCGAAGGCGTGCGAGGATCGGCCCCTGCTCGACTGGATAGCCCGCGCATCCCGCGGGTCCAGACGCACGGCGTCGGTGTGCACGGGCGCGTTCGTGCTCGCCCGCGCCGGGCTGCTCGACGGCCGCCGCGCGACGACGCACTGGGCGTCCGCGGCCGAGCTGCAGCGCCAGCATCCCGACGTGCTCGTCGATCCAGAGCCGATCTTCGTGCGCGACGGTGCGCTGTGGACCTCCGCGGGCGTGACCGCCGGCATGGACCTCGCGCTGGCGCTCGTCGAGGAGGACCTCGGCAGCGACGCAGCGCTCACGATCGCGCGCCACCTCGTGCTGTTCCTGCGCCGCCCCGGCAACCAGTCGCAGTTCAGCGCGACCCTCGCGGCGCAACAGGCCGAGCGTGCGCCGCTGCGCGAGATCCAGCGCGCCGTGCTCGAGGACATCGCCGGCGATCACCGTGTCGAGGCGATGGCAGCGCGCGCCCACATGAGCCGGCGTCACTTCGCCCGTGCGTTCCGCGCCGAGACCGGCGTGACCCCCGCCCGCCACGTCGAGCGCGTGCGCCTTGAGGCCGCGCGGCGCCGGCTGGAGGACAGCGACGAGCCGATCGGGGCGATCGCAGCTGGCTGCGGCTTCGGCACCGCGGAGACCATGCGCAGGGTGTTCCTGCGCACGCTTCGCATCGGCCCCGCGGAGTACCGCCGCCGCTTTCACATACCCGTCGCACGCAGCGCCCGTCCCGCCAATCCCGCCCGGAGCACTAAGGAGCCAGTTACATGAACATCGCGATCCTCCTATACGACAAGTTCACCGCGCTCGACGCGATCGGGCCCTACGAGGTGCTCAGCAGGCTGCCCGGTGCCAACGTCGCGTTCGTGGCGGCGGAGCCCGGAGCGGTGCGCACCGACAACGGCATGCTCACGCTGCTCGTCGCGCATTCCCTTGAGGAGGTGGCCCAGCCGGACGTCGTGCTCGTGCCAGGCGGCCCAGGGGAGGTGGCCGCACGCGCGGGCGGCGCGGCGCTCGACTGGCTGCGCGACGCGGATCGGACGAGCACGTGGACGACGTCCGTGTGCACCGGCTCGCTGATCCTCGCCGCCGCCGGCCTGCTCGACGGCAGGCGCGCCACCACCCACTGGCTTGCGTTCGACGAGCTGCGCCGGCTCGGCGCCGAGCCGGTGGACGAGCGCGTCGTGTTCGACGGGAAGCTCGTCACCGCCGCTGGCGTGTCCGCGGGCATCGACATGGCGCTCGCCCTCGCCGCTCGGATCGCCGGCGACGCGGTCGCGCAGGCGATTCAGCTCGGGATCGAGTACGACCCGCAGCCGCCGTTCGACGCCGGCTCGCCGCACAAGGCGCCGGCCGAGATCGTCGAGCTGCTGCGCAGCCGCAGCCGCTTCGAGGCGCAGGCCGCCCGCTAATCTGCGGGTGCCGATGGCAGAGCGCCGTTACGACCCCCAGGAGATCGAGCCACGCTGGCAGGCGTTGTGGGCGCGCGAGCGGACCTGGGAGGTCTCCAACGAGCCCGTCGAGTCGCGCGCCGACGGGCGCAGCGCGTCGAACTCCTACGTGCTCGAGATGCTGCCCTACCCGAGCGGCGAGCCGCACATCGGCCACCTGAAGGTCTACTCCGTCGGCGACGCGATCGCGCACTTCCACCGGCGCCTCGGCCTGCGCGTGCTGCACCCGATGGGCTACGACGCGTTCGGCCTACCCGCCGAGAACCACGCGATCAAGACCGGCGTGCAGCCGCGCGTGTCGACCGACGAGTCGATCGAATCCTTCCAGCGCCAGTTCCGCCGCTGGGGCATCTCGATCGACTGGTCGCGCGAGCTCGCCACGCACGAACCCTCCTACTACCGCTGGACGCAGTGGATCTTCCTCGAGCTGTTCCGCGCCGGGCTCGCCTACCGCAAGGAGGCTGCCGTCAAGTGGTGCCCCAAAGACCAGACCGTCCTCGCCAACGAGCAGGTCGATGCCGACGGCCACTGCGAGCGCTGCGGCGCGCTCGTCGAAGTCAAGCAGCTCGAGCAGTGGTTCCTGCGCATCACCGACTACGCCGAGCGGCTGCTCGGCGACCTCGAGGAGATCGAGTGGCCCGAGCACGTCAAGACCATGCAGCGCAACTGGATCGGGCGCAGCGAGGGCGCCGAGGTGATCTTCCGCTGCGAGGACTTGGACCCCGCCCACCCAGTCGACTACCCCGTCTTCACCACCCGCCCGGACACGCTGTTCGGCGCCACCTTCTTCGTCATGGCGCCCGAGCACCCCGACGTCATGCGCCTCGCCGAGGGCACGCCGAACGAGCACGCCGTGCACGACTACGTCAACCACGCGCTCAACGAGCCCAACGAGGAGCGCGGCAACGCCGACAGGCCCAAGACCGGCGTGCCGCTCGGGCGCACCGTCACCAATCCCGTCAACGGTGAGCAGATCCCGATGTTCGTCGCCGACTACGTGCTGATGGAGTACGGCACCGGCGCGATCATGGCGGTCCCCGCCCACGACGAGCGCGACTACGCGTTCGCGCGCGCGTTCGAGCTGCCGATCCGGCGCGTGATCGCGCCGCCCGGCGAGGACGGTCGCGCGTCGGCCGGGGCCGACGAGGACCCGGGGGAGGGTGGTGGGCTTCCGTATGTCGGCGATGGCGTGCTCGTCAACTCCCACCCCGACTTCGACGGCATGGGAAACCGCGAGGCGATCGGCCCGATCGTCGCGTGGCTCGACCGCGAAGGCAAAGGCCACGCCTCGGTCAACTACCGCCTGCGCGACTGGCTGGTCTCCAGGCAGCGCTACTGGGGCGCGCCGATCCCGATCGTTTACTGCGAGCGCTGCGGCATGGTGCCAGTGCCCGACGACCAGCTGCCGGTGGAGCTTCCCGAAATCGAGGACTACACGCCCAAGGGCCGCTCGCCGCTCGCGGCGGCGGAGCAATGGGTGAACACGACCTGCCCGCAGTGCGCCGGCCCCGCGCGGCGCGAGACCGACACGATGGACACGTTCGTTGACTCCTCGTGGTACTACCTGCGCTACTGCGACGCGCGCAACGAGCACGCCGCCTGGGATCCCGCAGCGCTGCGCCAATGGATGCCCGTCGACCAGTACATCGGCGGGGTCGAGCACGCGATCCTGCACCTGATGTACGCGCGCTTCTTCACCAAGGCGCTGGCGGACCTCGGGCACCTCGACTTCCAGGAGCCCTTCCAGGCGCTGTTCACGCAGGGCATGGTCACCAAGGACGGTGCCAAGATGAGCAAGTCCCGGGGCAACGTCGTCTCGCCGGCCTCGATCATCGAGCGTGTCGGTGCCGACACCGCACGCTGCTACATCCTGTTCGTCGGGCCGCCCGAGCAGGACGCCGACTGGTCCGACGACGGCGTCGAGGGGGTGCACCGCTTCCTCGGACGATTGTGGCGACTGGCAGCCGAGACAGCCGAGCAGGCCGGCGCGCCGAACGCCGATCTGCCCGTGCCCTCCGCGCCCGACGGCGACGATCTCGAGCTTCTACGCAAGGCGCACTGGGCGATCGACAAGGTCAGCGGCGACCTGCGCCGGTTCACGTTCAACACCGCCATCGCCGCCGTCATGGAGCTGCTCAACGACAGCTCGCGGCTGCGCGACTCCGTGGCCCCCGACACGCTCCGCTTTGCGCTCGCAACCGCCGCATCGCTGCTGTTCCCGTTCGCGCCGCACGTCAGCGCAGACGTCTACGACATGCTCACCGGCGAGCGCGTATGGGAGCAGCCGTGGCCGCAGGCCGAGGAGTCCATGCTCGAGCGTGACGAATACGAGCTCGTGTGCCAGGTCAACGGCAAGGTGCGCGACCGCGTGCAGGCCAGCAGCGACGCCGGACCGCAGGAGCTCAAGGAGCTGTGCCGGGCCGCCCCCAACGTGATGGCGCACGTCGACGGCAAGGAGATCGTCAAGGAAATCGTCGTGCCCGGCAAGCTCGTCAACCTGGTCGTCCGCTGATGCCCGACCTCAAGCCCGCGTACCTCATCCACGGCGACGATCACGGCGCGGTCGCCGAGCGCAGGGCGGGGTTGCGCGCGCTGGTCGAGGGACAGGCCGGCGCGGGCGCGAACGTCGAGGTGCTCGAAGGCGACGCTGCCACGCCGGCCGGCGTCGCGGAGGCACTGGCGGCGATGACGCTCGCGATCGGGCGTCGAGTGATCATCGTCGAAGGCGTCGAGCGCTGGCGCCAGGCCGACGTCGAGCAGCACCTGCTCGCCGCGATCAAGGAGATGCAACCCGACACCACGCTCGCGCTGTTCGCGCGCGAGGAGGCCCGCGCGAAGGCGCCCGCGGCCCTGCACGACGCGGTCAAGCGCGCCGGCGGCCAGGTGGTGGCGCAGACGACGGTCAAGCCGTGGGAGCTCGCCAAGTGGGCGCGCGAGCAGGCGTCGCGGCTCGGCGTCTCGCTCGACATGGCTGCCGCGAAGGCGCTCGTCGCTCAGGTCGGCGACCGCCAGCAGCGCCTGCTGCGCGAGCTGGAGAAGCTGGCTCTGGAAGGCGACTGCACCGAGCCCATCACCGCGCAGGACATCGAGCGCCGTGCCGCGCACTCGACCGAGTGGCGCGCGTACGGCCTGGCCGACGCGCTCGTCGGCGCCGACGCTCGCGAGTCGACGCTTTCCTACCTGCGCCTGCGCCAGCAGGGCGAGCGCCTGTCGGGCCTCACCTACCTGATGGCGCAGCGCCTGCGCGACGCGCTGGCGGTCGCTCTGCGCCTGCAGGCCGGCGAGTCGGTGGCCGAGGTCAAGCGCGGGTTGCGCATGCCTGCGCGCGCCGCCGAGCGCTTCGTCGCGGATGTCGCCCGCACCGACGTCGAGCGGCTGCGCGCCGCGCTCTCCGCGCTCTCCGCGCTCGAGCTCGACACGCGCGGAGGCGCGCCCCTCGCGAGCAGCCGCACGGCGCTCGCGGGCCTCGACGAGGACACGCTGGCGCTGCACGCGATCGAAGCGATCACGGCCTAGCTGTAGTTCCTGAGGACGTTGTTCATCCGGGTCTCCTTGGAGGCTGGGGGTGTCAAGCCATCCAGACCCAAGGAGAACACCGGATGAAGCTGCACGCTAACGCTCGGCTCAGCGTGAAGGGCCGCGAGCTGCTGGTGGATCGGATACGGACGCAGGGTTG
>Ga0208849_1001973_pt1 | contig 12277 bp, 11 predicted proteins | sample NGESurdeep072012_10_FD_184470 | JGI IMG/M metagenome (GOLD analysis project Ga0208849, IMG submission 184470) | Arctic peat soil microbial communities from Barrow, Alaska - NGEE Surface sample 53-3 deep-072012 (SPAdes) | ecosystem: Environmental > Terrestrial > Soil > Wetlands > Peat ...
AACAGTCCGAACACGATTGCCATGATAAACCACGCGCTTTCGAAGCCGCGAAACGCGCAGCCGCCCAGCCCGACCAGCGCCAGCAGCAGGCAGAGGCCGAACCAGTTTGACGCGATGGTCTGCTCGCGCGAAAGCACCAGCCGGCCAAATTTGTTCAGCCGCAGAAGCAAGTTGAAAATCGGATACGCAAGCCAGGTCATCAAAGCGAAAGTGACATAGAGAATCCGCAACGGCAGAATCCACGGCGCGAGACCGGGGTTCTCGCTGGCAACGACCGCGAGAATGCGGTTGCCGAAATAGCCGGCCAGAATGATGCCCCATTGTCCGCGCCGGCTGAACTTTGACATCCACAAAAAATATTTCAGCATCAGCGCATAAATGATATTTCGAGCCTTGAGCGCCTCGATGATTCCCTGCCGCGCCCATTCGTTTTGCGGATTGAGCCGCAGCGCCTCTCGGAAATGTTCCGCCGCCTTTTTGGGATCGCCCTTTTCGAGCAGCGTCCATCCTTGGTTGGCGTGCGTGAGCGAGTTGTCGGGATTTTTTGAAAGTGCAGCGCCAATTGTCCGGCCCGCCTCCGCCTTGCGGCCAAGCTTGACCATTGCCATTGCGCGAAGGTTGGTGCAGCCGACGTGTTCGGGATCGAACTGCAGGCCTTGCTCGGCGGCATTCAAGGCGCTCGGCCAGCGCCGCTCCTGCATCTGGATGTTCGCCAGCAGCGCGTATTGGTCGGCATCTTCCGGGTTCAGCCGGATGGCTTCGTTGATGGCCGCCAGCGCTTCGGGAAACCGGTTGCGGTCGTAAAACACATGGGCAAGGACGAAGTGCGCGAAGGAAAAATCCGGCGCGAGATGAACGGCCTGCCGCGCCTCATCGGTGGCTTCCTGAAATTTTTCACGGTGCGCGAGGCAGAGTGCCAGCAGCGCGTGCGCGTAGGCGTCCTGCGGTTCGGCGGCCAGCGACTGACGCAGCTCGGCTTCGGCCAGGTCGTGTCGGGATTGCTGATAGAGCAGCAGCGCCCGTTCGAGGTTTGGGTTCATGCCATCACAGTTTCAAGTGCTGCAAAATGTCGTCGTAAATTCCGCCTTGATTGGAATACAGCGCGTAGTTGCGCGCGGTTGCGAACCATTCCTTCGTTGTCGGCTTCAACGTGTTTGCGGCGGCGAGAAGATCTTTGGTCCTGAGCGGTTTGGGAACGCCGGTTTTCATGGCCTCCTGCAACTTGCTTTCAATGGCCACGTCCACCACGGCTTTCAAGTCCGCCCCGGAAAATTGATCCGCTTTTTTGCCGAGGTGGTCGAAATCAATTTCCTCCGTCGGTTTGCCTTTGCATTGCAGGCGCAAAATGGCAGCGCGCGCCGCGGCGTCCGGCGGCGGCACAAACAGCACCCGGTCAAACCGTCCGGGACGGCGGAAGGCGGCGTCCAGATGCCACGGGGCGTTTGTCGCGGCCAGCAACAGCACGCCGTCATTGGACGATTTCACGCCGTCCATTTCGGAAAGAAACTGGTTGATGAGCTGGCGTCCGGCGTGATGCCTCATGTCGCTGCGGCTTGCGCCAAGCGCGTCCACCTCGTCGAAAAACAAAACGCACGGCTTGTTTTGCCGCGCCTGCTCGAACAGCGAATGCAGATTGCGCTCGCTGTTGCCGATCCACATGTCGAGCACGTCGTTGATGCCGACGGCAATGAACGCCGCCTTGATTTCGCCGGCGGTCGCACGGGCGAGAAATGTTTTGCCGCAACCCGGCGGGCCATACATCAAAATGCCGCCACCTATCGGCTTGCCATAAGCCTGATACAAATCCGCGTGCGTCAGCGGATGGATGATTTTCAGGCGGATTTCTTCCTTCACCTTTTCCATGCCGCCGACATCGTTGAAATTTATTTTTGGCCGTTCGATTTCACTTTTCGGCGCAGTTTCTTCATCCTCACCCCACGCCGCGCGGACTTTGCCGTCCACGACTTCGCTTTCCTTTTCCGTCGCGCTGATGCCTAGACGCGCGGCAAATTCCGTGTCCGCGAGCGACCGGTCCAGTTCCACCGCGCGTTTGTATTGGCTGACGGCCTGCTGAATTTCGCCGATGCCCGCGAGAATTTTTGCGTGCAGCAAAAAGGCGCGCGGCGGCGTGTTCGGGTCTTTGATCAAATCTTCGAGGATGACAAGCGCGTGACTGTGCTTGCCCTGTTGAAAAAACGCACGGGCCAGACCCAGCTTCATCGGCTGGCTGTTGGGTGACTGCGCGAGGCCCTCGCGGAATTCTTTTTCGGCCTCTTCACCGTGTCCGTGGTTGAGCAGCGTGTCCGCCAGCAGCAACCGCAACGCGGAGTTGTTCGGCGAAGCCCGCAGCGCCTCACGCAGGCCCTGGATGGCGTCGTCGCCCGGGGAATGTGTCTCACTCATTTGCGGATATAAAATCAAAACTGGCAGCCGGACGCAATGACGCACGGGCGTGAAGTGGGCCTGGCCATCAATCCTCCGCCTTGAATGAACGCGAAATCAGATCGCGCACGGCCTGTTTCGGGTTTTTTCCTTCGTAAAGCATCGCGTGAACTTCGTCAATGATCGGCGTCGAAACATTTTTTTCTTTCGCCAGCCGGTGCGCCGAACGCGCGGTGGGATAACCTTCCGCCAGTTTTGGATGCGATGCCTGGATGGTTTCCACGCTTTCGCCGCGACCGAGCCGCTCGCCCAAATCGCGGTTGCGGCTTTGCTTGGAGAAACACGTCAGCATCAAATCGCCGAGGCCGCTCAAGCCGGCGAACGTCTCCGGCTGCGCGCCGCACGCCACGCCGAGCCGCCGCATCTCCGACAACGCGCGTGTGACGAGGCCGGCTTTCGTATTGTCGCCAAAGCCAAGTCCGTCGCTCACGCCCGCGCCGACGGCGATGACGTTTTTCAGCGCGCCACCGTATTCCACGCCGAGTATGTCCGTGCTGCGATAAATGCGGAATTCCGGGCGATGAAAAAGTCCCTGCACCGTCTTGGCTGTGCCATCGCTTTCACAGGCACAGACCACCGTGGTTGGAATTCCCAAAGCGACTTCGCGCGCGAAACTCGGACCGGACAAGGCCACCACCCGGTTCGCCGGAGCGTGCTCGCGCAGAATCCGGCTCATCGTGTCGCCGGTTTCATATTCAATTCCTTTCGTGACACTGACAAAAATTCCCGGATGACCTTTTAATTTTTCCGAAACTTCGCGGAACGCCTGCGACGGTATCGCCAGCAGCACGCACTCCGCGCCGCCGATGGCCTTTTTGAAATCCGCCTGCGTCTTCCAGTCCGTCGGCAGCGCGACGCCCGGCAGATAACGCTCGTTGCGTCCGCGCTGGATTTCTTCGAGCGCCGGCGCATTGATGTCCCAAAGCGTCACGGCGTTGCCGTTTTCCTGGAGGATTTTGGCGAGCGCCGTTCCCCACGCGCCCGCGCCGAGCAGGGTGATTCTCATTTGGTTGCCTCCGATTTTTTGCCGAGCCGGTTTTCCGTTCCGGCCATGAGCCGTTGAATGTTGGATTTGTGTTTGTAAATTGCGAGCAGGCCGAGCGCCGTCGTGACGATGCCGAGCAGCAAATTGTGCGGCGGCATCACCCAGACCGTGACGGACAGCGCAATCGCCGCCGCGATGGAACCGGCGGAAACATATCTCGTCAGCGCCACGGCGAGAATGAAAACCACCAGCGCCACCAGCACCGACCAGGGGGCAAGTGCGAGATAAACGCCGGCGGTCGTGGCGATGCCCTTGCCGCCCTTGAATTTCAGCCAGCAGGTGTAATTGTGGCCGAGAACGGCGAAAATGCCGGCAACCAGATAATACTTCATCTGATTTTCAACTGATGTGTCATGGAAATATTGGAAAAGTCCTGAATAGTGCGGCGCGAGCCAGTTCCAGATCAAGGGCGGAACTAAAACGCAAGCGACATAGCCTTTTGTGCAATCCATCAGCAGCACGAAAATTCCCGCCGGCTTGCCCAGCACGCGCATGGCGTTCGTCGCGCCGATGTTGCCGCTGCCCACGCTGCGGATGTCAATGCCCTTCGCCTTCGCCACGAGAAAGCCGAACGGAATCGAGCCGAGCAGATAGGCCACTATTGCGACGACGATGTAAGCGAGAACTGGCACGCGCGCAGTTTATGAGTCCGAAGTCCAAAGTTCAAAGTCCAAAGTTGGCAGATTGTCGCGCGATGCACGCGAAGCTTGCGAAGGAGAAAAAGTTCACTTCGTTGCCCGCGCGCCCTTCGCACGGAACAATTCGTCTTTTAGAAACCGGCCTTCACTGGCAGACTCCGCGCATGGCAAAAATCAAAGTCGCCGTTCTCGGCACCGGCTCGCTCGGCCAGCATCACGCCCGCATCTACTCTGAACTTCACGCCGACGGCCAGGTGGAATTCACTGGCATTTATGACTTGGACGCCGAAACCGCGCGCAAAATCGCGGAGAAACACAAGCTGCACGTTTTCAATTCCGTCGCCGAGGCCGCCGCCAGCGACGCGCTGAACATTGTCACGCCCACCACCACGCATTTTGACCTCGCCAAACAACTGCTCGCGCAGGGCAAACACGTTCTAGTTGAGAAACCGATGACCGACAGTTCCGGGCAGGCCGCCGAATTGATCCAGATTGCGCAGCAGAAAAACTGCGTCCTGCAAGTCGGCCACGTCGAGCGGTTCAATCCCGTTTTCACTTTTCTCCAATCCATCGCCACCGAGCCGCGTTTCATCGAGTGCCACCGGCTGTCGCCGTTTCCCGCGCGCAGCACCGACATCGGCGTGGTGCTGGATTTGATGATTCACGATCTCGACGTCGTTCTCGCGTTCGTGAAATCGCCGGTGACCAGCGTGGACGGCGTGGGCATTCCCGTGTTGAGCAAGAGCGAGGACATCGCCAACGTGCGCCTGCGTTTCGCCAACGGCTGCGTGGCCAACCTCACCGCCAGCCGCGTCAGCCCGGAACGGATGCGCAAGATCCGCGTCTTCAGCGGTCCGACCAATCCCTGCTATATTTCGCTCGATTACCGCGTGCAGGAAGGCTACATTTTGCGCCTCGCCCGCGACGACGAAAAGGAAAGTTCGCTCCTGAAAAAAGTCCTTGTCGCCAAGCTCGGCGTGGGCAAGGACGCCAACATCGTCAGCGCGTTCGGCGGAAAAAAAATCGTGCGCGAGCCGGTGCCGATTGCGAAGGACGAACCGCTCAAACTCGAACTGCAACATTTTGTCGAATGCGTCCGCGCGCAGCAAACTCCGATGGTCAGCGGCGAATCCGCCAAACGCGCGCTGGATTTGGCGTTTGAAATCACGCGGCAGATTCAAAAACAAAGTCCTCCATGAAAAAAGAACCTGACTTAAAACAAAAATACGGGATTGTTGCGATGGTTGATGCGCTTGGGGTGCGGAATGCAACAATCGAACAGTCGACGAACTTTGTTCAAAGAATTGGAGACATTGTTGAACTGGTCGCTGGATTTGTGTCCTCTTACCTTAAAGAAAGAAATAAACACAAAACCACAATTCCTCAAATCATCACATTTGGCGATACGCTGGTAATTTCATGGGAAATGAAATCTGATTTATTGCCAGATTATTTGCCAGATGTTGGAATCTTTCTTTCGTATCTCATTGCTCTGGGGTTGGACGGCAATTTAGCATTTCGAGGTGCGATTTCAGTTGGTGATTTCATTCAGCATGGTGCAACAGTTTTAGGACCTGTGGTTTCAGACGTTGCTGCCTGGTATGATTCTGCCGAAATGATTGGAATAATCGCCACGCCATATTGTGGTCAATTCTTAAGCGACATTAACGAAACGCGTAACTTAACTTCAATGGAATTTGTTAAATACAATGTTCCTCTAAAAGGAGATGTTTCAAAAAATTTATGGGTGGTTCCTTGGCCAAAGATGCTTTTAGAAGCTCAATTTTTCGGAGCTGTCAAAGGAAAGACGCCGTTTCAAATTTACTACAAGCTTATTGAACAACTCTCTATTCCAAAAGGGACGGAAAATAAGTATATAAACACAGAAACATTTGTAAGACAGATCGTGCGCCAAAAGTTTGAGAAGTGAATTTCTGAAACCCAAAGCATTTATGCTCATCGCCGGTGAGAGGAGCTGCTTTACTCATTTGCGGAACGGGTGTAAAAGATAGCCATGAGCATCACGCTCGACCTTCCGAACAACATCCACGAGGCGTAGTTGCTCCTCGCCAGTCCGGCTCGGACCTCCAACCCCAGGCTAATTTCCGTAGCGCGTGGACTCGTTCGCGCCCGCTCAGTCGGCCTCACGGCCTTTGCCTATGCAAATCCTTTTCGTCATTTCCCAAATGCCTCAAATCCCAAGCGGCTCAAGTCAGCGCAACCGAAGCTCGGTCTGCCATCTGGCTTTGCCACAATTCGCGTCAATTCGTGAAATTCGCGTCAAAATTTTTCACGGCTTCTATGTCGCAGGCGTCGGCGTCAGTTGAGTGCTGCGGGCGTGACGTGATGATCCGGTGGGAAAATGCCTGATTTGATTTGGTCATCGTTGCCATAGAATCCGCCAGTCCTCCAAGGGAACCACTACTCCATCGCAGTGCGGCATCACTCGCGCCGTGTAATCCGCAGGTGAGCGGGTCGCAGGCACGGTTGCGCTGTAAATGTAGCCGCCTGATTGGTTGGGAACCGGACGCAGGCAAGTCATCTCCTGCCGCACCGGAGGGCTGTCTTTGATTCCGTCGGCATAAAGTTCCACCCGCACCGCCTTGGGGTCGAGGCCATGGAGACCGATTTGAACTTCAATGATATGTTTCCCGTCGCGTGTCTCTACTTTCACTGCGCCGAAGTTCAGCGTGGCCCATTTCTGATCCAAACTGTGACGCCAATCCACCATTTGCTTCCCGACTGCGCCTTTGTTGGCCACGCGCGATTGGCAGGCAATCGCCGCCGGGAGATAATGTTGTTCGGTGTATTCACACACGGCGCGGTTGGCGGAGAATTGCGGGGTCAATCGTGCCATGCTTTCCCGCATCCGCGCGACCCAGGCCGTGGGAATGCCTTTTTCATTGCGGTTATAGAATTCGGGAATCACCTCGCGTTCGAGTCGTTCGTAGAGTGCCTCGGCTTCCGCCGCGTCCCAAGCCGGATCGCTGCCATGCTCCTGACCGTCGCCCAGCGCCCAGCCCAAATTCGGGACATACGCTTCGGCCCACCAGCCGTCCAATTCCGAAAGATTGATGCCGCCGTTGACGAGCACTTTCATGCCGCTCGTGCCGCAAGCTTCCCAAGGTCGCCGTGGCGTGTTGAGCCAGACATCCACGCCCTGCACCAAACGTCCGGTCAAGTGCATATCGTAGTCGCTCAAGAAAATTGCGTGAGGTCGGACATCGGGTCGGCGGATGAACTGAATCCATTTCTGAATCAATGCTTGTCCCGCCAAGTCCGCCGGATGAGCTTTGCCTGCAATGATGAGTTGCACCGGGCGTTGCGGATTGGATAACAAACGCAGCAGTCGCTCCGGGTCGTGCAGCAAAAGATTGGGTCTTTTGTAGGTCGCAAAGCGCCGCGCAAAACCTAATGTCAATGCGTTGGGATCAAATAAATGTTTGGCATATTCAACCGTCTCGGACGACGCTCCTGCGGCGGCATAATGTCGGGCCAGGCGTTCACGGGCGTATTCCACCAGCGACTTGCTGGTGGCGAGACGAAATTCCCAAAGGGTGTCGTCGGAAATGCGGCGAATGTCCTGCTCCAAAGTTTCCGACTTCCCCAGCCAGCGGTCTTTACCACAAGCCTTCGTCCAGAGTTCATCGGCTGCCGCAGAATCCCAAGTCGGCATATGAACTCCGTTCGTCACATGGCCGACCGGCACTTCATCCTCCGGCCAGTGCGGAAAAAGCGACTCGAATAGATGCCGGCTGACTTTTCCATGCAAACGGCTCACACCATTCACCGAACCGCTTCCACGAATGGCCAGATAGGCCATGTTAAAACTTTCTGTTGCGTCATTTGAATTCTCGCGGCCCAAGGCCAGCAAGTCGTGGAGCGAAATTCCAAGTTTTTTCTCCGCATAACCGCCGAGGTATTGCTCGATGAGCGCCGGAGTGAAACGATCAAAGCCCGCAGCCACCGCCGTGTGGGTGGTAAAAAGATTTCCAGCACGAGTGGCGGCCAGAGCCACTTCAAATGGCTGCTTAATTTCCTGCATGAAACTCCGCGCGCGTTCCAATACCGCAAAAGCCGCGTGACCTTCATTCAAATGACAGACATCCGGCTTGATGCCGAGCGCCGCGAGCAACCGCCAGCCGCCGATGCCCAGCAACATTTCCTGTTTGAGGCGCAATTCCGGTCCGCCACCGTATAACTCGCTGGTGATGCCGCGATGCGCCGGAAAGTTCGCCGCGTCATTGCTGTCCAGCAGATAAAGTTTCACCCGACCCACTTGCACCTGCCACGCGCGCAGCCAGACCGAGTAACCGGGCAACGCGATTTCCAAACGCAACCATTCGCCATTCGGCTGGCGCAGCGGCGTGATTGGCAACTGTCCGGGGTCGTTATACGGGTAAAGCGCCTGTTGCGCTCCGTCCTTGTCAATCACCTGGCGAAAATAACCTTGCTGATAGAGCAGTCCCACGCCGACGACCGGCACGCCGAGATCGCTCGCAGCTTTGAGTTGATCGCCCGCGACATTTCCCAATCCACCAGAGTAAATCGGCAGCGCCTCGCTCAACATGTATTCCATGCTGAAATAGGCGACGCACTTCAAGGACGACTGCGGATGGTTTTTCTGAAACCACGCGGGTGCTTCCGCCGACTGCCGCTTGGCTTGCAGCAACTCGTCAATTTTTTTTCGGAAGATGGAATCGCCCAGCACACCCTTGAGTTTGTCTTTGGAGACAGTTTGCAGAACCACCCAGGGGTTTTGCGTGAGTTCCCACAGCGCGGGATCAAGTTTTCGCCATATTTCATCGGTGCAATGATTCCATGACCAGCGCAAGTCCAGCGCCAGCTCTGCCAGGGAATCGAAGCCTTCGACATCCATGGGTAAATTGCAATAGGTTTGAGACTCCATAATTTTGTCTTGGAGACCTTCTTCCTTTTGACCTTTGCGGACAATGGGGTGAACACCCCATGAAGTTGAACCGCCAAGACGCCAACGCGCGAAGTTTTGACACGAATTAACGCGAATTGATTCTCCTCAAACTTCTGCCCGTAGCGGCGTGTCGGCAGACCGCTGCAAACTAAATTCAAAATGCGGCGCTCTGCCGGGACGCCGCTACGCCCGCTCAATAAACCAGCACCAGCACCGCCGCGTCCTGCGCCGACTCCACCACCACCTCAAACTTCTCATCAGCCGTGTTCGGCGCTTTGAGCTTGGCGTCCACCTCCGGCACCGATTCCAGGAAGCTCAACAGCAGGCTGCTCTTCACCGCGTAATTCACTTGGTGGCCGTCTGCAAAGACCTCCGGCAACGCCCCGCTCATCCACCAGCCCCGTGAAATAATTCAGCACAAAGCCTTGCAACAACCGGGAAAACCTATTTCACGGGGCCAGCCCCGTGAAATAATTCAGCACAAAGCCTTGCAACAACCGGGAAAACCTATTTCACGGGGCAAGCGCCAGCGAGAATGTGACGAGTGACGGGTGACAAGTGACGTGAATCATGTCACTCGCCACTTGTCACTCGTCACCTTTTTTGGGGTGAAAATCCTTGCAACGACGGGTCGGGAAAACCAATCGTCGCCACCGTGCCGCCCAGATGCGCCGAGCGGCTCGCGGCAATCGGCAACGGAGAAAATTTTCAATCTGCTTTCAACAAAGCCAGATCATTGGCCGCACCCATCCTCAATGCCCCGCTTCTGTGCCTCTTTCTGCCGGTGCAGACCTAAACGCAATGATTCCAATACAAATAAATAATCGTCTCTTTTTTGAGCCAGCTTCTTAATTGTTAATTCAACTCCGCATTGAAGTGACCAACGCTCAATTATTGAAAATCCTTGATCTATCAATTGTTGGATTTCCTCCGGGACGAATGGATTCTTTTCCAAGAAAGGCTTCAGCCCATTCGATACGACCTCCTCGTTACTATGACTCAATAGGTTATTCCGCCATTTTCGGAGCTTGGCGACCCTTGGATCGGGAAACTTGTTCTTTGCTGTGCATTCCTTCTGAAGAAATTTCAAGTCGGCTTCGCGTTGTTTCTTTTGCGAATCTGACAATATAGATTCATCAATTTCTTCAACAAGTCGCAGAAGGTGAAAAGCATCTCTATCTTTGCGCCTTTCGCGGTCTCGAGAGGCATCATACACACGGCAAAGATAAGCGAGTGTAGTTTGCTCATGCGCTCGTATCGTATAGCGCCAAAATTCCGGTGATATGCGAAGCTCCATGCGAAATCCTTTCCGACGCGCTTCCTCGATTTCTTTGTAGAAATAAAATGAAGTGTTTGCGATTGCTAGGTCATCTGCCAACCATTGGAACTTATTCACAAGGTTGACGACACGAGACACTGAAAGGTTGACCGTTTCAGACGCGTTTGACGAAAATGTGGACGCGATTTGCATATTTTATCTTATTATATCCTCCGGTTTTATGTCCAGATGAATGTGCGACACGTCCCTTTCAGCAGCCCGCCTGTCCACATCAGCCAGCGTGTCACCCGTCGCCAAGGAACAGCGGCAGCCTTCGCATTCGCTCGCGTCGCCTTTGGGGTCGCCGGGATACATGAGACCGTTGACGAATGGTTCATCCATCGGAATTGCGCCTTGCTTACCGCACGCCCTATGCGTCGGCCTGACAAGTTCGTCGTTATTCGTAACCCATCTTTTTGTCCGATACCCGGCGTCTTTAAGCTCTTTGAAATGATCCGCACCGTAAGCTGCCTGTGACAGTGTTTGGGCAATTATGTATGCGCGGTCTTTGTCCACACCAAGAAACTCCTTTTGCACCCGCTTGGTCAACTCGCGCATTGTCTCGCCTTTCAGTATTCCTTCCAAGAGGCTGTCTTGAATCCGGTCGAGAATGTTTTGCGGGCAACCGGCAACCTTGCAATCGCGGTTCATCAGGAACTTGTGAACGATGCCCTGTGGCGTTATCGTCTCGCCTTCACGCAATGCTTCTGGCAGCAAACCTCTGGCGCAGTATGAGTCAATTTTAGGCACGTTCAGGCTCGCACCGCACTTGGGGCATTGGACGGCCATTCCCGCGCCCGCTTCGTCAATCACGATATGCGTGCCGCAGCCGGCGCAATTGAATTTAATGTCCATCCGTTGCGATTCTGCTTTCTCGTTCAGGGTTTGGCAAACCCGCAATGAGCGATGGGAGCATTGCCGGGAAGAATTTGGGGCACGCGAACCGGCGACTGGCAACGGCTGCTGACAGATATGTAACTCGCATGCGTGCGCGTGCGCGCGAGAAACATTGGTGAAATCGCTCGCCGCGCTTGTGAAAATAGAATCAAGGGTCTGCTGCTGCTTCAAACAGTTTCCAGATAATCAGCCGCAAGTTTTTAATTTGCGCCGACACCCATTATTTTTGCTGCCGCTTCAAACAGTTTCCAGATAATCAGGCCCACAACTCCAAAGATTAAGCTGATAAGCCAGAAGATGCAGACAATCTCCAAAATTTTCCAAAAAAAGCTTTTACCCATTGAACCGCATGAGGGACACCAAAAGGCGCGCGTGCTTTTCTCTTTGCCGCAGTCGGCGCATTTCTCCAGCTTGTCATTGGCCGGCAACTGAACCCCGATCTGAACCTCCCCGATGTGCATTTTGATGTTAGGTGAAAACGACGAAAACTTGTCCCCGCAATTCGGGCAGGTCACAAATTCATTGGCCAATGCCCTGCCGAATAATTTGAATTTGTGAAAACACTTGGGGCACTCTAATCGGATTTCAGTCTTGGCTGTGTCCGGGGCTGGCTCCAGTTTGCGAGGGGCCGGGATGAAGGCTTCGTTGCAATCCGGGCAGTTAATCATTTCACCGAGCAGCGCCTTGTCGCCGCTCATCGGGCGTTTGCACATGGGGCAGTCAAAATGAATTTCGTCCGGCTCGTTTTTCATGGCTTTATTGGCGCGGCGTGTGATCGGTTGCCTATGATGTGTTTATTTATGCCCACAGGGCGCTGACGATTGACAAAACTTAATCTACTTCTCGGCTTTATACAATGCCCGGTAGTCACCTAATTTGGATTTTTGGGCGATTTGCGGTCATTTCCGCTTTACTTCGGCGCATTTGGCATGAAATTGATTTATCAAAGTATAAATTTCATTTTCCATTAAAGAAATTTGTGGTGTTGCTCGGCAACGTCAAAAATG
>Ga0208849_1001974_pt1 | contig 12274 bp, 11 predicted proteins | sample NGESurdeep072012_10_FD_184470 | JGI IMG/M metagenome (GOLD analysis project Ga0208849, IMG submission 184470) | Arctic peat soil microbial communities from Barrow, Alaska - NGEE Surface sample 53-3 deep-072012 (SPAdes) | ecosystem: Environmental > Terrestrial > Soil > Wetlands > Peat ...
CTCGTGCCGCTGTGGGCCCTCGCGGTGTTGTCGATGATCGTCGGCAATCTCGGCGCGATCCGGCAGACCAACCTCAAAAGGCTTTTGGCATTCTCCGGAATCGCGCAGGCGGGGTATCTGGTCCTCGCACTCGCCGGAGTCGGCCGCAACGGCGTGGCGACGCTGGTCTTCTATCTGGCGGCATATGCCTTCATGAATCTTGGCGCGTTTGCCGTCGTCGCGCTGATCGGCGATGGCGACGAACACCACGCCGACCTCGCAGCCTATCAGGGCCTCTTCTTCCGCCGGCCGATCCCAGCGGCGTTGATGATGTTGTTCTTCCTATCTCTAGCGGGGATTCCGGCGACGGCCGGATTCATCGGCAAAGTGTTGTTGCTGGGTCAGGCCGTGGGGACCGGGCCTTGGGGCGTAGCCATGGCAGCCGCGTTGATCGCGGGCACGATCGTTTCGTTCTACGTCTACTTCAAGGTCATCTGGCAGATGTTCGCGCCGGTCGACAGCGATCTCGTCGAGTCGAAGGGCAACGCGCTGCAATCGTGGATCGCGGTGGGAGTCGGTGCAGCCGGAGTGCTGCTGCTCGGCATCGTGCCGCAAATTCTCCTCGGCCGCCTTTAGTTTCATTCCGTAGGGGCAGTCGTACTAGGGCGAGCATCGCTCGCCCAAAAAAAAATTAGGGCAAGCGATGCTTGCCCTCCTACATAGTCTTCGAGTTGTACCAAACGACGACGGGTGGAATGATGATTGTCGCGGCGATGAACGCCACGATATTCGTGCCGGCCGCGCCTGAGAGTATCTCGACGACCATCGCGGCAAACATCGCGACCCCGACGACGCTGAAGATGATGCCCGCTTGCCGCAGCGAGGGCGGCGTCACCGGTGGCTTATCGCGCCCCGAAAAATACATCGCCCGGTCCCGGTTGCCCGCGTAGATCATCTGCGCGCCGGTGGTCAGCCCGACCACAACCAGCGCGTACGTGAAGAGCAGGATGTCGGCGTTTGGGGTCATCGCCTCATTCTCTTAGTGCAGCTCGACCGATGAAACGTTGAAGGCCGGCAATCCACAATCGCGCGGCTGCGCCTTCGCGACGGTGCCGTGGACGACGACGGTAGCGCCCGAATGCAAACCATCCAGCATGCCGGACGCGCCGCGCAGCGCGAACTTTCCACCCCACGGCACACCCTGGTGCGTGCCGATGATGACGTAGGGGCAGATGCTGCCGCGCATCGCGATGCCGATCCGTCCTGCAAGCCACGACAGGTCGGGCGCATAGCCATACTCCGGATAGTCGCCGGTCGCGAACGGGATCGGGGTCGGCGTGGAGGTCGGTGTGGAGACGGCTCGCGGGCCGCATCCGACCGCAGCGAACAACGCGAGCAGAATCGCCGCGCGTGAAACCGTCATCGTCACGTGTGCGCGTTTCGCGTTGGGACACCATGCATCATTGTACTATTTAGGAGCATAGCCCGTGAGCTCCGTATAACCTTGTCCGGCGACGTGTTTTCCCCCAAAGCTGCCGGTCACCGAGCAGGCGCCCTCCCAATAGTGACCGCCGGTCGAATGGCTGGCGTCGAATTCTTGATCTGCGAGCAGCGGCGAGATGGTGAGTTCGGCGCGGTACGCAGGGAGTCGCACGAGCCAGCCTGCGGGGTAGCGCGCCCGGCTGTGCGGGCTCGTCCATGCGCCAAGCGGCGCCACGGAAAACTTCGCGAGCGGGAGATAGACCGCACGACCCTGGCCATCCACCAACGTGCCGCTGCTCTGGGGAATCGCGCTGCCGTCGGCGCGCCGAAGCAGATATAACATCAGCTCGCGGCCGTCGTCGAGCTGTACCGAGAACCAATCCCAGCCGACCACACCGGGCTCGAGAGCGGCGGATCCCCATTCGTGATCGTTCCACGCGCCGCCGGTCACGGCGACGTTCCCCGAAGGCAACGAAAGCATGCCGCGCGCCGTGAGATCGGTGAACGAGTAGTAGTGCGACGCACAGCCGCGGCATGAGCCCTTCCGGCTCACCCCATCGCGTCCGTTGAGCACGACCGGCTTGCGTGGCGAGAGCGTGAGGTCAAGCGCGAAATCGTCGGCCCGAGCTTGGAGCACGTGCTTGCCGGCCGCCGTTCGCCGAGCCGACCACTTGCCCAGCCAGACGCGTTCGTCGCCTGTTGTCGCGCCGGCCGCGTGCAGTGCCGCGCGCCCAGTCCGGTCAACGTGATAGTAGGCGCCGCTCGCCGCGTCGGCCGCCGCGAAATGCGCGAAGTACAGATCGTCGATATCCCATGGTGAACCGCCCGCCAAGTGCGGTTGGATGCCCACCCGGAAAAATGTCAGCTCGAAGCCGTACCGATGCCCGCGCGCGTCTCGAAGATTGCCGGTGTAGTACCACCATTCGTCGCGCGACGACTCATGCGCTCCGAAGTCGGCCGGAAAGTGAAACGTATACCCGGGCAACGCCGGCTGCCACGTGACGGCGGCGGCGGCGGCGGCGGCAAGCACGATATTCATTCTGCGCGAATCGCCTCGCCCGGCGGCACGCTCGCCGCGTGTACCGCCGGCAAGAATCCGGCGGCAGCGGAGGTCGCGACGACCGCCAACGCGAGCCGGAAATCGCTCAACGGCGACAGACCGAAATCGATGGTCCACCCGAAGGCCTGCTTGTTGACGACGAAGACCAGAATCCACGCGACCGCATAGCCCGCCGCGATGCCGAGCAGCGATCCGAGGACCCCGAGCCACGCGGCCTCGCCGATCACCATCGTGATCACGTCGCGCCGCAAAAGGCCGATGCAGCGCAAGACGCCGATCTCTTGACGCCGTTCGATCACTTGCGCCGACAGCGTGGCCACAATCCCCAAGAGAGCGACGGTCAAGACGATGCCGTCGAGCGCGTACGTGACTGCGAAGGTCCGGTCGAATTGCGCGAGCGCGCTCGCGCGAAGCTCGGCGCTGGATTCGACGACCACGCGCTGGCCGGCAAGCGACCGCTCGACCGACGCGCGCAGCACCGCCGGGTCGGTGCCCTTTGCGGCGAACACCGCCATCCCGTCGATGCCTGGCTCTCCGATCAGTTCGCGGTATTCCCCGGCATCCATGAACGCGTAGCCGATCTCGCTCGAATAGTCGCGAAAGACGTTCGCCACCGTGAAGGCGATGGGGCCGTGCGCGCCAGGAAGCAAAATCACGTCGCCGGACCTGACGTCGAATTTCGACGCGAACGGTTCGGAGACGATCACGCGCCGCGCGCCGACCAAGCTGTGAAGAGTCTGGGCCGTATTCGAGGGACCCAACATCGACCACGACTCAAAGCGCGCGGCTTGGTCGGCGTCGATGGCGCCGACGTACGCAAGGCGGCCGCCGATGTCAGCCAAGCGCGCGCGAACGGTTGACACTGCCGTGACTCCCGCAACGTGCGCCACGCGCGACGCGAGTACGCTCGGCATCGGCGCGTCGTCGGCGTTCACGGCGCCTGCAGGACGAACGTAGAGATCACCGCGCGCGGTTTGGCCGATCCATTGGACCACGCTCGTTCGAAACGACGCGATCATCGTCGTGACGCTGACCGTCATGGCCACGCCGATGGCAAGCGACGCCACCGCGATGCCGTTGCGCCGGACGCGCCCCTGCAGATTTGCGGCCGCAAGCCGAAGAGCGGCGTTCGTCCACGACGCCGATATCGAACCTGCGATCCGAGAGGATGACTCGACGAGCGGTGCGCCGAGCAGCGAACCACCGAAAACCACAAGCAGGGCCGCGCCGTAGCCGAACAGGGGCTCGCCGCCCACCGCAGGCAGACGGACAAACGCCGCCGCGACGGCAAACGCGAATAGTGCGATCACCAATCGAGGACCGGCGTTCGGCGGCGTGCCCGATTCCCACGAGCCGACGCGGACGGCCGTCGACGGCGATACGCGCGACGCCTCACGCGCGGGCGAGATCGCCGCGGTCAGCGCGAGCAAGACGCCGAATGCCAACGCTTCGAAGTAGATCGCGGGCGGCGTACTGATGATCGTGTCGGACGTGCCGACGTACAGTGCGTCCACGGTACGGCCCACGACGTGCAGCGCTGTACCGGCCAACAACCTGCCAATGCATAAGCCGACGATGCTGCCCGCGAGGCCGACGGCCAAGCCCTCACAAGCGAACACGAAGAAGATCAGCGAACGCGACGCGCCGAGCGCGCGCGCGACGCCGATCTCGGCTCGCCGTTGCACGACCGACATCGCCACGGCGTTGTAGACCAAGAAGGCGCCGACCAAGAGAGAGATCGCCGCGAGCGCGAGCAGGTTGAACGAAAAAGACGCGGTCAATTTGCGCAAAGCGGCAGACCGTTCGTCGGGTGTCGTCACCCGCAGTCCAGGCGGAACTTTCGCGCGCAGATCGGCGGCCAATGCTGTCGGATTCTTGCCGGGCGCCGGCACGACATCGATGCGGTCTAGCCCGTGCCGGCCAAAGGTTTCTTGCGCCGTGCTGATGTCGGCGAAGATCACCTCGCGCCAGCCGGCGGGCAGCATCGAATCCTCCGCGATCCCGCCCACGACGAGCGGCACCGGCCGGCTGCCGGCCACGGCTTCGAACCGCGCGCCAAGCGTTAGACCCAAGCGCGACGCCAAGGCAGAACCCAAGACGACGCGGCCGCGCCGGAAGATGCCTGCCGAGATTTTCGCGCTCCCGTTTCGATCTATCGGCGGCGCCGATCCTGACTCTGCCAGCCCCGCGGCGGCCACGAGATCGATGCCGACCAAGTCGAAGCCGGCTTGCGTCGAACACTTCGACCGAGCCGCCGATTTGCAAGCAGAAGGTTCCGATACCGCGATCGAGCCCATCACGATCGGCGACACCGACGCCACGCCTGGGACGACGCGGACGCTCGCGAGGACGTCGTCGGGAATGCGGCCGGCGTCCGGCACGATCTGCAAAGCGGTTCCGCCGGCGACAGTGTTCGCCGACCCGGTGAACGATTCGGTCGCGCTCGCGTCGGCTATCCGGACGGCAACGGTCAACCCGACGCCGATCGCGACGCTCGCAATAGTCAGCGCCGCGCGGCCAGCGTGCAACGCGGCGTAGCGAAACACGAGTCCCGAGAACAGTGCGGCGAATCCGCGCATCAAGCCTCGAACGCGCCGTCGCGCATGAGCAATCGGCGATCCGCTCTTGCGGCCGCCTCGACGCTATGCGTCGCCATCAGCACGGCTGCGCCGCGCGTCGCGCACGCGCGCAGCAGCGCGAGAATTTCGACGCCGGTCGTCGAGTCGAGGTTGCCCGTCGGCTCGTCTGCCAGGACGAGCGCTGGGGCGTGGACGACGGCGCGCGCGATCGCAGCGCGCTGCTGTTGTCCGCCGGACAGATAGGCCGGCAGCTTCGCCGCTTGATCCACGATGGACGTTCGTTCGAGCGCGTCATCGACGGCGGCGTTCGCCTTTGCCCTCGCTGCGCCGGCAAGCAGCAGCGGCAGCTCGACGTTTTCGCGCACGGTCATCGTCGGAATCAAATTGAAGAATTGAAAGACGTAGCCGATGCGCTCGCGGCGGACGCGCGTCAGATCGTCGTCTCCCAGCCCACTCACATCGCGACCTTCGATGATGATAGAGCCGGAAGACGGCGAGTCGACACAGGCGAGCAGATTGAGCAACGTGCTCTTACCACATCCGCTTTGCCCCGTGAGCGCCACAAATTCGCCGGCGTGCAGCGAGAACGTCGCGTTGCGCACAGCGCGAACTTCCGTCGCCTTAGTTCGGTACGTCTTCGCAACAGCGCGCACGTCAACGACGAGCTCCACCGCATCTCCGTTCGTGTCCCGCCACGGGCACTGCCGCATAGGGAAAGTTGAGGTTTTTAGGTAACGAGTCGTAGTAGCAGGCGGCTTTGCCGCCCCTCGTGTTTTGTGCGCCGACGCGGCCGCGCCTTCCGAAGAAATCGATGATCAACAAGCCAATCGCATTCGCCCTTGCGCCGGTCTTGGTGTGCATGTCGACCCTGATGACCGGGTCGCCCGTTGCCGCCAATCTGGACGTCGCGCCCTTTACCGGCTCTGCTGCGACCGTGGCCCCTTCGACCTCCGATCCCACGGCCGCCGTATCGGCTCATCGAGTCGGTCAGATCTTCAACTACAGCTTGCACGGTGAAGTCGGCCAGAGCATCTCGGGACGTGACGCGACGGGCCGCACCGTCGATCAGCGGGCGATAACCACCACCCTCACCGGCCGCGAGCGGATCGCCGTACGGCAGACGTCGCCCCGCGGCATTACCCTACACCGCTCGGGCGCCATCACGGCCAGCGTCGCCGGCCGTCCCGTCAGCAAACCCGGCACGGGGTGGACCCTGGTCAACGGCGACGGCACCGTCGTACGGGATCACGGCACCTTGGGTGGCTTGTTCCTATTGCCGCTGGGATTTCTCGGCGAGCGCGCGGTGAATCGCGGCGCGGCGCTATCGGTGGGCTCGTCGTGGTCCGGCAAGCTCGGCACCAAACTATACGGTATGACCGCTCGGCCGCAGATGAAATATTCGGTCACCGGAACGCGCTACATCCTCGGCACGAGCGTTTTTTCAATCGTCGCCACAGGCAGCGTGCCGATGAAAGAACCCGTCGTCACGAATATGGGCGAGACGCTCGGGTATGCGACGGGCAAAGCGTATATCACGCTGCACTTCGACTACGATCGCGCGAACGCGCGCGTAGTTGCGATGGATCTTCGCGTCCAGGATGACCTTCGCCTAAGCGGAACTGCGAAAGCAGCGCAGGGCAACGTGAGCGACGTGCAGCGGTATCTGGTCGCGCTTGATGCCGGATCGATCTCGGCATCGGCAATCTCCCGCTCGCTCTAACCTAGAGAACTTTTGTAGGGGCCGACCTTTATGGTCGGCTCCGCTTGCCCCGTTTTATTTTCGCTCGTACTAGGGCAAGCATCGCTTGCCCCGTTTTATTTTCGCTCGTACTAGGGCAAGCATCGCTTGCCCCGTCCATTTTAGCCGTACTAGGGCAAGCATCGCTTGCCCCGTCTTTACTCTACGCTCGTACTAGGGCAAGCATCGCTTGCCCCGTCCATTTTAGCCGTACTAGGGCAAGCATCGCTTGCCCAAATGGGTGAGCGATGCTCACCCTAGTACGGGTTGCTACCCCGGCGGAGTGGCTTTCTGCGCCGCAAGGGCCGACTTCCGGGCCTCGCTGTGGCTATACCCGTACAAGAAGTAGATGAGCAATCCGGCGACCATCCACGCCCCGAAGCGGATCCAGATGAAGAGATCGGTTCCCCAAACCATGAGGGCCAGGGACAGCAGCGCTCCGACTATTGGGATGAACGGCACCCACGGCGTTTTGAATCCGCGCGGCCGCCCGGGCTGCGTGTAGCGCAGCACGAGTACGCCGAGACACACGAGAAGAAACGCGCTGAGCGTGCCCGTATTGACGAAGCTGAGCAGGGTATCGAGCGAGAACAGCCCGGCCATGATGCCGACGATGATTCCCATGACCATGGTCATCCGCGCGGGGGTGCGGAACTTGGGATGGATCGTCGCAACTCCTTTGGGGAGAAGTCCATCACGCGCCATCACCATGAAGATGCGGCTCTGCCCGTAGATCGCGGTCAAAACGACGGACGAGGTGCCGAGCACTGCGCCAAGGATGGCGACCCACGCGAACTGCCCCATGCCCGCCGCGGTAAGCGCCGACGGCAACGGGGTGTTAGCATTGATGGCAGAGGCCGGCTGCAGCCCGATCAACGCAATGGCCACTGCCGTGTAGAAAATTGTCCCCAGGATCAGCGACCCGAGCACGCCGACCGGAACATCGCGCTGCGGATTCTTCGCTTCTTCCGCGGCGACGGTCACCGAATCGAACCCGATGAACGCAAAGAAGGCGTAAAAGGCGCCGGGGATGATGCCGACCACCGGAAACGCAGCCGATGGTCCCGGCGTGTACCAGCCGTGCGGCACGAACGGCGTGAAGTTGGCTCCAACGAAATGCGGCAGGGCGACGATGACAAAAAAGGCGAGCACGCCCATTTTCACGATGACGATGATCGAGTTGGTTCCGGCCGACTCTTTGACGCCGAGCGTCAACAGCACCGAGAAACCCACGACGCAGAGAAACGCGATCACGTCGAAATAGGTGCCGTGGGCTGGGTCGTACAGACCGCTCGCCCAATGCGGCATGTGAAGCCCCATCGAATTGAGCGCGATCTGGATATTGGCGGAAAAAGTGGTCGCGACCGGCGCGGCAGACATGCCGTACTCCAGGACGAGGTTCCATCCGATAAGCCAAGCCAGGAATTCGCCGAGCGTCGCATAGGTGTAGGTGTAAGCACTTCCGGCGACCGGCACCATCGAAGAAAACTCGGCGTAGCACAGGCCGGCGCAGGCCGATGCGACGGCGCAGATCGCAAAGGAAACAAGAATCGCGGGTCCGGCGTAGTTGTGGATGCCGGTGCCGACGGTCGCGAAGATGCCGGCGCCGACCATGTTGCCGAGGCCCAGGGCGATCAGCATCCACGGACCCAAGGCGCGCTTGAGGACCGGCCCTCTTGCCTCGTGTTCCTCGACGTTCAGCGCTTCGATGGAACGTGTGATGAAGAGCCCGGTCGTCGTCTTGGGGACGGTGGCCATGCGGCGCGATCTCTCCTACTCTAAATAAGAAGCGAGCGGTCGATCCTTTTAGGACCAACCGTCGGCCGTTTGCTGCCGGGCCGTTTCTGCGGTGGCTAGCAAGCTGCCTTCAGCGGCTAGGCGTCCGCGTCTTTGCGAGACATCCTCGGCTCTCCGGTGAGCGGCCAGTCGATGCCGACCGATGGATCGCGCCAGCTCAGTATGCGCTCGGTGGCAGGGTCGTGATGAGCGCTCATCTTGTAGTGAAGAACCACGCCGTCGCTCAGTGCCAGGAATCCGTGCGCGAAACCATCGGGCACGTACAGCTGCAAGTGGTTGTCGGCGGAAAGATTGAAGCCTTGCCATTTCTTGTATGTGGGCGATCCTTCTCGGATGTCGACGATCACGTCGTAGATGCTGCCGGCCAACGCGTTGACCAACTTCGCCATACCGGGTTGATGGTGCATGCCCCGCACGACGTTTTTGGCTGACAACGAAACGCCGTCTTGAAGCCATTCATCGGTCACGCCGATGGCGGCGTATTTCTTCTTGGAATACGTCTCTTTGAAAAACCCGCGATCGTCTTCGTACACGTCCGGCACGATGATCTTGGCTTCAGGGAAATTGGTCGGTCTAACCGTGAGCATGGGGCGAACAATGCGTTACCCCGCACACTCGCTCCTGTAGTAGGGCAAGCATCGCTTGCCCATTGCAGAGCAGCCACGTATCGGTAGGGCAACCATTCCTCGCCGGTGTATCCGTGTGCGCGATGTCCACAGATGACGTGCCCGAATACCCGCTCGGCAACACACCGGCCGAAGACGAGCGACTCGCATGGCAGGCCGAACGCTTCGATCCGGTCACCGAACAGTTTTTCCGCGTGGCCGGCCTGGACAACGGCCAGCGCGTTTTAGAACTTGGCTCCGGCGCCGGGCACGTCGCCATGCTTGTCTCCCGAATCGTCGGACCCACCGGCGACGTGGTCGGCATCGAACGCGATGGCGGGTCGATCGCACGCGCAAGAGCGCGCGTTGCCGAGGCAGGCTTGCGCAATGTGAGCTTCACACAATCGGATGTGAATGAGATTCCGCGCACCGATCCGTTCGACGCTGCGGTGGGCCGCTTTATCCTGATGTTTCTCCAAGATCCAGTTCCGGTGGTGCGATCGCTTTGTCGTTTGGTGCGACCGGGCGGGGTCGTCGCCTTCCAAGAAGTCTCCTGGGCCGCGTTTCTTAAGCGGTGCTCGCAGTTACCGTTGTGTTTCGCGAGCGTGTCTCTGATCCACGAAACGTTTCTACGAACGGGCGCAAACACGGAAATGGGGCCTGCGCTTCCGTCTGTCTTCCAAAAGGCCGGGTTGCCCGCGCCCGCAATGACCTCGACCATGCTCCTTGGCAATGCGAAAGACTTGGCGAAATGGCTAGTCGATCTTCTCCAAATAATGCGACCGCAATTCGAGTACGCCGGACTATCGCAATCGAAACTCGGCGACCTCGATACACTTCCAGACAGACTGCTGCATGAGCTCGCGTCGTCGCCTGGCGTTATCGGCGGACCGGACCTCGTTGGCGGATGGTCCAGGATTCCGGCGGGGCTCTCTACGAGCTAGTCGCCCACGTTATTCGGCCGGCAGCAAAAACAACTATTGTCGGGCAACTTCCTCGGCGCTCGGATGGATTGCGGGCCGGTAGCCCGCGGCAAAGACAGCAACCGTGGACCTCGGAGTCAGCACGTCGACCTCTCGATTTCCCGATCGTTTGCGCCGTTCTGTATACCAGAGCGGCGACCACGCGAAGAGTGCATCGCCCCACAGAAGCCACGCGCGGTCGACATCGGCGATGTACGCGCCGTCGGGAAGATCGGCGAGCTGCGCCTTATACGTTCGTTTGGTGCGCGGGCCGGCAAGCCGATCCTGGTGAAGTTGCCGGTCGACGATGTCGGCGCCGACAGGTTCGCCGAAGCACGTCGCCCACAGTTCACAATACCGGCGATAGTCCGGTCGACGGCATTCGGCACAAGGCCGGTGACCGGCGGCGAAAGCCGTCGCCTCGTCGAGGAAAAAGAGTTCGGTCCACGAGTGCGGTCGCATGACGACGCGCCGTATCCCGCGGTATTCTGTCAGGCACGTTATCCACCGTCGGACCTGCGAGTACCGGACGATGCGTCTGTTATCGTCGTGCAGGATGCCGCGGTTGCCCATCATGAGGCCGCGGCCACCGCTCGCGACGATCTCGCCGCGCGGAGTAACGCGATTTTGCAGCGACATGGAAGTTCTATCGCTTCTCAGCGCGGCGTGGGCGCGTATGCCAAGACCACGTTCCCGGACGCGAACCTCTTCGTCCACAAAAGATTGAGCTCGTGGCGCTTTTTGATGTCACCAAAGACGGGATTCCCTGCGCCGAGCAGCACCGGTGTCATGATGAATCGCACCTCATCCATGAAGCCCTGGTCGAGAAACGCTGCCGCAAGTTCGCTTCCGCCCACCCAGAGCAGGCCATCGCCGGGAATCTTCTTCAAATGTGCGACTTCGTCGGCGATCGAGCCGGAAGCAAGCCGAGAATTATTCCAGTCAACGGTCTTCAACGACCTCGAAAAGACGAGCTTGGGCCTTCCGTTCAGCTCTTTCGCAACGGGATCGTCGTCCGTCACCGTGGGCCAGTATCCAGCCATAAGTTCGTACGTGGTGCGGCCCATGATCAACACATCTGAGGATCGGAGCGTCTCCACAGCGTAGGTGTTGAAATCGTCGTCCACGATGTGCCAATCGAGATTGTGGTCAGGTCCCTCGAAGTATCCGTCGAGCGAGATCGACATCTGAAAGATAATTTTCTTCATGCATCCTCCATATCGCAACGGCCGGCTGTATCGACGTTGCGCCGGCCCATCTGAGAGGCGTGGCACAGGGTTGAGATGTAAAGTAGCCGGGATGTCACGTTCCGCCACAAGCAAAGACGCGCTTATTTTAGGCTTGACCTCAGCCCTCGCATTCGCCACAGCCATGCTCTCGACCACCTTCATTCATGAAGCTTGTCACGCGCTAGCGGCTCTCGCACTTGGGCTTTCACCGCAAATCGTTGTGTTCAATGAATACAACGCGGTCACGATGTCGTGGCAGGAAGTGTTTGTCGCAGCGGCTGGTCCGCTGGGCAGTCTCGTGACTGGTCTACTATTCTTGTGGGCATATTCACGAGACCATCGACGATTTAGTTATCCGAATCTCTTACTCTTATGGTCTTTCGTTCTCAGCCTCACGACGTTCATCGAGTACCTCATCATAACGCCATTTTGGACAAGGGGTGACACGGGTGTCATCGCCCGCTTGGTTCACGTTCCTTTAGGGGCGCAATACATCGTTATGGTAGTGGGACTTGGCCTCTTAGTTGCGTTTGGGCCGATCGTGGGCGAAGCGGTGCTCGATACCGCTCCAGCGGCGACATCCCTCGAATCACCAGAAGAGCGCAAGATCTTCATGCGACAAATCTTTCTCTTTCCGTTGTTGTACGGGCTACCGTTGGTCATGGTAGCGTGCGTCGGTGCAAACCCGGTTTCCATTACCAACGCATTGTTATCGGTACTAGGCGGTCTCCCTATTTACGCACTGGCCTTTCGCCAAACATACAAAGTGTACACGCGCCCGCCGAGTTCGCTGATCGGAGAAACCCCGAGAATAAAACCGTTGGCAGTCGTGCTGTATCTTGC
>Ga0208849_1001975_pt1 | contig 12269 bp, 14 predicted proteins | sample NGESurdeep072012_10_FD_184470 | JGI IMG/M metagenome (GOLD analysis project Ga0208849, IMG submission 184470) | Arctic peat soil microbial communities from Barrow, Alaska - NGEE Surface sample 53-3 deep-072012 (SPAdes) | ecosystem: Environmental > Terrestrial > Soil > Wetlands > Peat ...
CCGCCGTCGTGGAAATGTTGCGGCGCGGCATCAAGCCGCTCGACATCCTCACGAAACGGGCGTTTGAGAACGCCATCACCGTCGTCATCGCGCTCGGCGGTTCGACGAATGCCGTGTTGCACCTGCTCGCCATCGCGCACGCCGCGAAGGTGAAGCTGACCATTGACGACTTCACGCGCATCGGCAAACGCGTGCCCGTGCTCGCCGACCTTAAGCCCAGCGGCAAGTTCAGCATGAGCGCGCTCGTCGCCATTGGCGGCATCCGTCCGCTCATGAAGACGCTGCTCGACGCCGGCCTGCTCCACGGCGATTGCCTCACCGTCACTGGCGAAACCATGGCCGAAACGCTCGCCAGCGTGAAACCTTATCCGCAGGGCCAGACCATCATCCAACCGCTCGACAAGCCGATCAAAAAGGACAGCCACCTCGTCATCTTCTACGGCAACCTCGCTCCCACCGGCGCGGTCGGAAAAATCACCGGCAAGGAAGGAACGCGATTCGAAGGCAAAGCCATCGTGTTCGAGAGCGAGGAAAAAGCGTTGCAAGCCATCCTCAAAGGCACGGTCAAGAAAGGCCACGTCGTCGTGGTGCGCAGCGAAGGACCGAAAGGCGGACCGGGCATGCGCGAAATGCTTTCGCCCACCAGCGCCATCATGGGCCGCGGCCTCGGCAAAGACGTCGCGCTCATCACCGACGGACGATTCAGCGGCGGGAGCCACGGCTTCGTGGTCGGCCACGTGACACCCGAAGCCTATGTGGGCGGCCCGATTGCCCTCGTGAAAAACGGTGACCCCATCATCATTGACGCCGAGAAGCGGCAAATGACCCTGGGTGTCAGCGCCGCTGAATTAAAGAAGCGCAAAAAAGCGTGGAAGAAACCCGCGCCGCGTTACCCGCGTGGTGTGCTCGCTAAATACGCCCACACCGTCACGAGCGCCTCGCTCGGCGCGGTGACCGATGCGGATTTGAAGCTTTAATCTTCGATGCCCGCGCCGAAGCCAGTTCTGTATCTGATTGCCGGATGCAACGGCGCGGGCAAAACCACGTTCGCGAAACAATTTCTTCCGCATGAAGTGGAGTGCCTCAACTTTCTGAATGCGGATTTAATCGCGCAGGGTCTCTCACCGCTAAACACGCCGGCGGCTGCGCTCAAAGCCGGGCGATTGCTGCTCGAAGAATTCCGGCGGTTTGTGTCGAAACGAGAAACTTTCGCGGTGGAGAGCACCTTGAGTGGAAAGACCTATCTGGCTTTGCTGAAGAAGGCAAAGCGCCGTGGGTTTCAAATCTATCTGCATTACCTCTGGCTGCCCAATCCGACCGTCGCCATCGCGCGTGTTCATGAACGTGTGAAAAAAGGCGGACACGACGTGCCGGTGGCAGACATTCAGCGTCGTTTTATCAGGAGCCGGGCGCATTTTATTTCCGATTATGCGCCGCTGGCAGATCGCTGGGCGGTTTGGGACAGCCGGCCGGTTTCGCCGACACTGATTGTTGAATCCGGGGCTTGTAGGCTGGACGAACTCAACGCTATATTGACTGCGCCATGAAGAACGGCAACGGACATCACAAGAAAGATGATTTCATCGCGCCCGCCAAACGCGCGTTTCGGCGTGTGGCGCGCCAGCTCCGCGCCGAGAATGCCCGCCTTGGACTGCCACTCATATTGGGAGAGAAAAATCATGTGCGTCTCGTTCGCGCCCGCTAAAATTTACGGCGTGCTCGCCAAATACGCCCACACCGTCACGAGCGCCTCGCTCGGCGCGGTGACGGATGCGGATTTGAAGTTGTGATAATCATCGAACAGCTACGGGAGCTTCAGGCTGAATTCGAGCCAGTGAGGCTTGATAATCAGAGCCGCTATAAAAAGCTTGAGACGCTTCGCCTGCGTTTCGTAAAGCTATTTCCACGCTCTCGGATTCCACATTTGACTGCCGATGGATATGTTCAAGGCAAACTTAACAAGCAGAGTTTCTGTTACTGGGTTGAAACAGAAACAACCGAGCTTGGACATATTCAAGGAGCTCCTTCCCCAAAGTTTGGAATTTATTACAGCAAGAAAAAGAACTCCTTCCAATTCACAAAGAAATTCAAAAGCAAAGATGATGCTATCGCCAGCATTCTTAATCAGATTGGGCTTCTGCTAGATGCTGCTGAAAGCGCAAACCTCGAAGCGGTTCGAAACACGGACATCTCTCCAATGTTTAAGGGGAAAATCCTGTTTCTTTATTTCCCAAAAAGATTCGTCAATATTTTTTCCGGGCGACTCGTTGACCATTTTCTTGGCTGGTTGAGACTCAATGAGCCAGATTCCAAACTTGATTTGATTTCCAAGCGAGAGCTTCTGATCAAATTCAAGAACGCTGACAGCGTTATGAAAGGTTGGAGCACTTTTGAATTTCACGATTTTCTTCATTGGGCATGGCCGCCACCGCCGAGAGAGGCAAAAGTAAACACACTTTTGAAAGACTACATTCTTGAACTCCCATTGCCCGAGAATACAAGACCAGAATTCATTTCACTGAAGCCGGGCGATGCTGTGGATTCTTCCGAAAAAGCGTCAGGCAAAAAAGCAAAGACAACCGACTTTGAGCAAAAGAACCGACGAAATAAACTCATTGGCAATCAGGGCGAAGACATTGTGTTTTTGGCGGAAAAGAGAATGTTGCGGGAGAATGGAAAACCAGATTTAGCCAAGAAGGTCGAAGCCATCTGCAAAACAAACGATGGCGCTGGTTATGACATTCTATCGTTTGAGTTGGACGGAACTCCAAAACAAATCGAAGTCAAATCAACGGCAAGCCGTGTGCCCGTTCCAAGTTCAAGTTTTGGGTTTTATTTGTCTGCCAACGAGTATGAACAGGCGCGGACGCTGGATAATTTTTATCTCTACATTGTTTTTGAATTGAAAACCAAGACACCAAAGATTTGGCGGATTAAAAACCCCGCCAGTCTTGAGCCAAAGCGCCTAGCTCTAAAACCCTCTGCGTATTTTGCCACGCTGACGGTTGCTGAAGATGGCATCGAATCATTTGGCAACTGTTCCCTAATCGAATCCCAACGGTCTTCCATCCCTCAGCCCCGGTTTGGTCCGAGCCGGACTGGCGAGGAGCTACCCTAGGTAATCCGCCTTCGTCTGACTTCGGCGCGACCAGCCCGCCAATCGTTGAGAAGTTTGGGTGGAGGAGCACCTCCGCCCTACCATTCGTAATCCGGTAGGGCAGAGCTGCCACTCTGCCCATTTTAATTCCCCTGCCACGTCACATTGCTGGTCGAAGGCACTGTTTAATTGGCCCGGAAGAATTGCTTTCCTTCGCGACGGGTTTCTGGTTTTCTGTCGGCGTTTCAATTCAACCAAAATTATCTATGAAAAACTTTACCAAAACATTAGTGCTGGCGGCGTGCGCGCTGGCGGTGGCCGGAGTTGTCCGCGCGGAAGACAGCGTGGTCGGAAAATGGAAGGCCGAGTTTGATTCCCAGATCGGCACGCAGAAATACACCTACGAGTTCAAGCTGGACGGCACCAATCTGGTGGGCCGGGCCATTGGCGAGCGGGACAACGGCTCGAACGACGTGGCCGTGACCGACCTCAAGGTTGACAAGGACAAAATCTCGTTCGGCGAGCCGCTCAAAATTCAAGACAATGACGTCACCGTGGAATATTCGGGCACGATCGCCGGCGACGAAATGAAACTGCATCGCAAGGTCGGCGACTTCGCCGAATACGACATCGTCGCCAAACGCGCGAAGGACTCCGTGGCGGGGAAATGGGAGGGACAGTTCGATTCACAGATCGGGGTGCAGAAATACACCTACGAGTTCAAGGTGGACGGCACGAACCTGACCGGCACGGCCGTCGGCATCAGTGATAACGGAACGAACAGTTCCACCATCAGCGAAGGCAAAATCGTCCAGGACACCATCTCCTTCGTCGAACCGCTCAGTTTTGGCGGCAACGACATCCGCATTGAATACACGGGCAAGGTGGCCGGTGACGAAATCAAATTGCACCGGAAGGTGGGCGATTTTGCCGAGGAGGATCTGGTGGTCAAACGGGCCAGCGCCGGCAACGCCCAGCCCTAGGCCGAAACTTTTCCCGGCTCCATTTGCGTAATCGTCGCAAATGGTGCGACGGGTTTCGCGCCTCAAAATTCCAACGAGTTCCAATCAGTCGAAGGTGGTGCCGAACCATTTCTGGTAGAGCGGGCCGACGACCGGCATGGGTTTCATCTGGCCGTTGATGGCGGCAACCAGTCCCAAAATCCAAAGCACAAACATTGAACACCACAGCGCCAGAATGGCCAGCCAGCCGAGAATGGGAATGAAAGCCAGGATGATCTGGCAAAATCCCAGGACGATCGCGGTCAGAAAAAAGCCGAGCACTTGGCGCAGATGAAACGCGCCGAGCTTCGTTTTTTTGCCGCTGTGGATGACGATGGCAACGATAAAGCCGAGCAGCGTCAGGTAGCTGATGATGGCGACCGTTTTATCTTCCGTAACGGCGGCCGGCGGCGGAGTTTGGTCGGGAGTCGTGGGTTCCATAGTTTTTGGGTTTTAAGTTTTGGTTTCTGTCACGAACTGCAACGCGAGAAGGCTATTTTCAGGCGGGCCGGTGTCAAGCTGTAATTATTCAAAGACCTCACCATTCGCCTTGGAACGCAATTCAAATTCTTGCCGCCGACAAAATCTCGCCGAACGGATACGGGGTTTTATCAAACGGCAAAAGGTGTTTGTCCTGTCCAAAAACCCTGACACAACTGCACCAAAATCATCCAGCCTTTGACCGCGCGCAGCCGTAATTGCCGCTGGCATGACTGCTGCTTTTATTTGTTCGTGAAGTTGACAATGACCATGAGTTCCATGATCGGTGAAGCGGAGGCGCATCGCCGGCAGGAACTCCGTCAACAGCGTGTGCGCGAGGAGCGCGCCAAGCTGCGCGGGAGAATCCGCCGCCAGTTCGCCGCCGGCGCGCGGAAGACTTTTGTTTTCCTTTTTGGTGCGGCAATTCTGGTCTTTGCCATGTCTGATCACGCGGAGTTGAACGGATTTGCCAAACGGTGCGGACAGTCTCTGGCTTCCCGAAATTCCCACAATGCCCTTGAGCAGGCCGCCTTGAACTACGAGAAGGAAGTGAACGACATTGCGAAGTGACCGGGCCAGCCGCGTCTGGCCGTTATGGAATTTCGCGTCAAATATCCCACGAACGCTTGCCGCCCGTGCGCCGGTTGCTTAATTTTCCCGCCGTGAAAAAAACCACCCGGCCCGTCATTCCGCGCAAGACGATTTATCGTCTTTCAATTTATTCGCGCTGCCTCGCGCGCCTGCGCGAGAACGGCATCGGCACGGTTTCCAGCGAGGCGCTCGCCAAGGCCGCCGGCGTCAAGCCCACGCAGTTGCGCAAGGACCTGGCTTATTTCGGCACGTTCGGCACGCGCGGCCTCGGTTACGATGTGGCGGAACTTTCGCAGAAGATTTCCAACGAACTCGGCACGTCACGGTTGCAGCCGGTGATTCTCGTCGGCGTTGGCCATCTCGGACTGGCGTTGCTTTCATATCGCGGATTTGAAAAGGAGGGGTTTGAAATCATCGCCGCGTTCGACGCCGAGCCGGAACGCAAGCGCGACAAAAAGATCAATCAGCCGATCATGGGAACCGGCGAGATGCCGAAGTTCATCGCCGGGAACGGCGTGAAAATGGCCATCCTTTCCGTGCCCGCCGCCGTGGCGCAGGCGGTGGCAAACTCGCTCATTGACTGCGGGATCATGGGCATCCTGAACTTTGCACCCATCGTGCTGGCCGTGCCGGAAGACGTGATGGTCAACAACGTCAATCTCGCCATCGAACTGGAAAATTTGAGCTACTTCATCCAGGGTTGACGGGAATCATTCTCGTCCTCAAGTTGATTTTCCCCGCGATGCGACCGGCGCTGAACAAGCCGCCGCAGAGCTGACGTTTCATTTGGGAACACTTCAGCCTGAAATCAAAATCGTGTTTGCATACTGCACCGTGTCGCCGGTGCGGATCAAACCGATGGCGTGCGGCACGCGCTTCTTGAATTCCGCGTGCGGCTCGAACTTCACCGCCGCGCCAAGCAGCGCGGTCCGGAATTTCTGCTGTGTCAACTTGGAGTTGTTCTTCAAAAACTCCCTGGCCATGAATGCCTGTGTGAAGTTGTGGTTGGCGCGCACGGCGGCGATGAGCTGCAGCACTGTTGGCAGATTGTCCACCACGGAGACGTCCACGGTTTCGATCATCGGCCAGAACGGAAAGCCGCGGTCGGCGATGACGAGGGCGTTGGTGTGGCGCACGCGGGCGAGCAGCGAGAGGATTTGCGGATTGAGAATGCCGGTGTTGATCATGGTTCCAGAATTTAATGGCGGAACCGCCGCTCGCCAAGCTTCAAAGCACTCGCTGCTTTTATAAATTGCCGGGGCGTATCTGCGCCCGGATGATCATTGCCCGTTCCCGCAGCGCGAAGTGCGGATGCTCAACCGGGAAAAGACCCCATTGTTATTACGCAGTGGCTTTCGCGTAACGATCCGCAACGAAATCCCAGTTCACGATATTCCACCACGCGGCAATGTAATCCGCGCGCTTGTTCTGGCATTTGAGATAGTAAGCGTGTTCCCAAACGTCGAGGCCGAGCAAGGGAATCTGAAATTGAAATCGCCAATTTATTCCCCCATTTGGTCTAGGTATGACATTTCCACGAGCTTGCTGACTAACGGGCGAATCTTGATTCGGGGTTGACTCAATCTTCAATTGGCCGGCATCCAAAACCAGCCATGCCCAGCCGCTGCCGAATTGTCCGAGCGCGGCTTTGGAGAAATTGTCTTTGAACGTAGAGAAATTTCCAAACGCAGTGTCAATTGCCTTGGCCAGATCGCCCGTCGGTTCGCCGCCGCCATCTTTCTTCATCATTTTCCAGAAGAGCGAATGGTTGTAATGGCCGCCGCCGTTGTTGCGGACGGCGGTGCGGACGTTTTCGGGAAGTGAACTTAAATCTCTTAACCAACCCTCAAGCATTAGCAAAGATGAGCCTGCGACTTCGAAAAACATTTGCATTTGAGTGACAGCCTTGTTCAGATTCGCAACATAAGCCGCGTGATGTTTGTCATGGTGAATGTGCATCGTCTCCGCGTCAATGAACGGTTCAAGCGCGTCGTAGGCGTAAGGCAGCGGCGGCAGCGTGAACGGCCCGCTTGGTGCGGCGGCGGGCGCGGTGGAATTTGTCTGGGCGATTGCGCCGGGCAGCGTCGCAAGCGCGGCGCTGGCGAGCGCGGTGGTTTTAATGGCTTGGCGTCGGGTCATCACAGTCTTGTTTGGTTTGGGGTTCTTGAGTCTTGGAACAGTAGCTTCGACACCCGCTACGTTGCAAGGTTCAACTTTTTCCGTGATGCATTTCCTCGTGAACTTTGGCCACGCCCTTGACCAGCGCCTCCCAGTCGGCCTCGGTCGTTTCCCAGCCCGCACTGAAACGCACGACGCGAACGGCCTTGTCCGCCTTGATGCCCATCGCGGCCAGAACGTGCGACGGTTCCTCCTTGCCCGTCGTGCAGGCCGAGCCGGTGCTGACGGCGAAACCGGCCTTGTCGAGGCGGATGACCCATTGATGCTTGCGGTCGCCGTCGGGCATGAGTGCCGAAACGGTGTTCCACAAACGCGGCACGTTCGCTCCGAGGATGGTCGTGCCGGGCAAAGTGCGCAGCAGTTCGCGTTCAAAATTGTCTCGCCAGACTTTGCGCAAAAGGTGTTCGTTGCGCGCAATCTGTTTCTCTCGCACTTCGAGCGCGGCCATCATCGCGGCGATGATCGCCACGTTTTCCGTGCCCGCGCGAAACCCGCGTTCCTGTTTGCCACCATAAAGCAGCGGGGTGACGGTTTTGCGATGCGGAATTTTCAGAAAGCCCACGCCGCGCGGCCCACCGAATTTATGCGCCGCGCCGCTGACGTAATCGCAATCGCCCAGACCTTTCATCGGCATCTTGCCGATGAACTGAACCGCGTCCGTGAAAAACGGAACTTCGTAAGCCTGGCAAATCGAATGGATTTCGCGCCACGGCTGGATGACGCCTGTCTCGTTGTTCGCGGCCATGACGCCGACGAGGCCAGGACGTTTGTCCGCCATTTCCGTCGTGATCCAGTCCAAATCCACGACGCCGTCATGCGTCACGGGAATCAGCTTCGCGCGTTTGCCAAAATAAAATTTTCCCGAATCATGGACGCACGGATGTTCGATGGCGGAAATCCAAATCTCGTCCTGCGCGCCAAGCGTTTTGGCGAAATGGTGCGTGACCATGTTGTTCGCCTCGGTCGCGCCGCTGGTCCAGATGATGTCCATTGGATGACAGCCGAGAAATGCCGCCAGCTTTTCGCGTGCGTCGGCGAGCGCGATGCTTGCGCGCGTGCCGGCCTGGTGCATGGACGACGGATTGCCGCCGGTCTGCTCGGTGACGTTCAGCCAGGCTTCGCGCGCCTCGCGCATCACGGGCGCGGTGGCGTTGTAATCGAAGTAAATCATCGGCCTGACAAAATACAATCTGCCGCAAAACTGGCGAGTTTTTTGTGCGCGCTGGAAAAGGCGAGCGAATCAAATTCTTTCGGCGACAACCAGAGGCCAGCCAATTTCTTCGGCGAATTTTTCAAGCGAACATGAAACGCTTCGAGCGTCATCCGATAACGCGTGATGGAATGTTTGACGGTGCGAAACGGCTCAAATTTCGCTACCTTGAAATCGAAAGCCGAATCAAAGATTTCCTTCGCGTTCTTTTTTTCACCATTGGTTTCAAAATTTGGAAACTCCCACAAATGCGCGTTCACAATTCCAATCGGACGCTGCTGGACGAGAAATTTTCCGTCGTGCTCAATGACAAAGGCAACAAAATGTCTCGCCGTGGCCGCTTCGCGTTTGCGGAGATTCGGCAATTCTTCCACGCGGTTTTCCTTGAACGCGACGCAGAGTTTTTTGACCGGACAAATCAAGCACTGCGGATTGCGCGAAGTGCAAATCAAAGCGCCGAGTTCCATCAAGGATTGATTGAGATAGGAGCAGGAATGTTCCTCGCGCAAAGGCGCAGAGGACGCAAAGCTGGCGGGTTTTTTACTTTGCGAGCCTTGCGCCTTTGCGCGAGCGACCAGTTCTTCCGCCAGTTGCCAGAGCCGTGCATTTGCTTTTTTCGCTTTTGGATTTTCACCGATGCCAAAAATTCTGGTCAGAACGCGGATGACGTTGCCGTCGAGGATCGGCGTGGGCTGGTTGAAGGCGATGCTGCAAATCGCGCCAGCGGTGTAACGACCGATGCCGGGCAATGCGAGAACGTCGTCAAAGCTCTCTGGGAATTTGTAGGAGACGACGTGAGGAGTCTCTAATTTATTTTCAGTTTGAGACTCGTGACCTCGTCTCCTACAAGATGATTGTTGCGCCACGATTTGCTGCGCGGCCTTTTGCAAATTGCGGACGCGCGTGTAATAGCCGAGTCCTTCCCACAGCTTGTGGATTTTTTCCGACGGCGCTTTCGCGGCGGCTTCAATCGTCGGCAGTTCGCGCAGCCAGCGGTTCCAAAAGGGAATGACCGTTTTCACCTGCGTCTGTTGCAGCATGATTTCGGAAACCCAGATCGCGTAAGGATCGCGCGTGCGACGCCACGGCAGGTCGCGGGCGTTCGCGGAGAACCAGTCCAGCAACGCGCCGACGAGTTTTGAATTTTTAGTTTTAAGTTTTGAGTTCAAAAATTTGCCGAACCGCGAAATACACGAAATACGCGAAAAGGAAATGAAGAAAACGCGCTGGCTGTGGAGCACAGTCGCGAGCGAGCGCGGCAACCAGGCCAGCAACGCTGCAATGGAAGCTGGGATTGCATACCATTTTTGGAGCTTGGACGAAATTGTTGATTTCATTAAAGCCTCCTGATTAAAGGCCTTCTTTGGTGTTGAAAGGCGAGTGGTTTGGCTTTAACCTGATTAAATCTGTTATGCCAATCACGTTGCCAGACATAAAAAATTCCCGTTGCGTAAGGCTTGTGGCCTGCGGTGAAATAAAAACCCAAGACCGGTCACTAATAAAATGGTTAAAAACTGAAAAAGACGGGGCTGCCGATTTGAACAAAGAGTCTATTATCACTGTCGGTCTGGGAGATCGCACTGGAAAACATTTTCATCTCGACATCACAAAGCGAGAGTTTGTTGGTAAAAAATCACTTGCCGAAGCAACTACCTCGGTTGATAAAATTCAGCATAAATTTTCAAAACTGATTGGGGAAAAAATAAAAGTTGACCTAACTGGTATGTTTGAGGTCGAAATTGATGCGTTGCCCGAAAATGGAATCATTAAATCGCTGCTTTTCAAGACCCAGCTTGGTTCGGTTGAAATTAAATTGGAGGGCGCTCAACTTTCCATAAAAGGATCGCCTGCAACTGAAATCAATTGGCTTGCATTGAGTGACGGGAAACATATCGGCGTTACAATCGAAGCCGAAAACTTCAAAACTACAATTGGTGAAAATTATTTGACCGATGCATTAAACACCCTTGAAAACACACTCAACGTCTTTATATTAGGGAAAACATCAAATGAATCAAAGAAACCCACAGCTTGAGTCGGTTGAAAGCTCATGGCCGTCCCACCGAAGTGGCGGGAAATGGGATTTGATGGAATGCGATAGGGTTACAGGCGGATTTAAGAATCCATTTTTTTCAAGAGGAGAAGCCAGCGTTCAATCGGAAAATGTTTTTTCTCCTGATTGGGCAAATGAGGTGCCAGGCCTGATTGCAAAACTTGTTTCGGAAGTTGTAGAAAAGAAGAAAATGGAACTGCGCTTTTCACTCATGGAAAGCGCAATGAGCGAACTAAAGTCACAATTTAGTGCGCTGGCCACTGCTAAAACGAGGATTGTTCCAATCGCTACTTTTGCCCCGGAGCCTTATGAGATTTTGAAGCCAATTCTCGTTTCCGTCCAAGCCAGTGAAGATGAATTTGAGGCCGGCTGGTTCGATGCCAACATTCACACGACGGGAGAAAATGAAGAAGAGGCCGTCAGTAACTTGAAAAGCTTGATGCTCGATTTTTTTGATTCTTTATCCAAAGAACCCGCTGAAAAACTTGGTATAGAATCGAAACGCCAACTCGCCGTTATTAAAACATTTATCAAGAAGTCACCTTGAAACAGCTAGTCCAATCTGACGCATGGGCGATTCAGGAAAAACTCAAAGCTGAAATTGACAACAGCGCGAGAAGGCACATTTTGATTAAGTTTTGGCATAACGGAGTCCTTGCAATTCAATTTGGCATCCGTAGAGGTTCGGGAGAACTGGGACATGGATACATTCCAAAGGAAATGAAAATATCCCAAAAAGAATGCAGGGAATTTAGGAAATGCAACATTTCTGTAGAGGCTTACGTTGAAATTCTGAAATCAAAAGGCCACATTGTCTGACAAGTGATTTCAAACTGACCCACAACCCAAATTTGCAGAGCCAATTTTCGGGTGAAAAGATTGATGGGTCAAAAGCCAGCGTTAGCCCGCTTCTGTCGGAATTGGAAAATGCTTTTCAATCGGTATTAGGTGTTTATTCAGAGGAAAACGCATTAAATAAAATTTTTTCGTGAAACCGCTCACCATCCACACTTGCAAGCTGACCGACGAACAGGCGTCGGCGCTGCGGGCCGCGTTGTCGGCGCGCAATTGGAAGCCGCGCGAGGTGCCGTATGCGCGGTTCGCGTTTGAGTCGGACAAGACGAACATCGTTTTTTACGAGAGCGGCAAGCTGGTGGTGCAAGGCAACGGGACGGCGGAATTTGTCGAGTTCGTGCTGGAGCCGGAAATTCTCAAGGAGGTCAGGCTCGGCTACGAAACCATTTTGAATCCCGACCTGCTCCTGCCGCGCATCGGCGTGGACGAAAGCGGCAAGGGCGATTTCTTCGGGCCGCTGTCCATTGCGGGCGTTTATGTGAACGAAAAAGTCATCGCCGCGTGGAAAGAGTTGGGCATCCGCGATTCCAAAAATATTTCCAGCGATAAAAAGATTTCCGAACTCGCCGAAAAAATCCGCACGACGCCCGGCTGCGTTACGGATTCCGTCGTCATCGGCAACGAGGCTTACAACCGGCTTTACGCGAAGATGAAAAGCGTCAACACGCTGCTCGCGTGGGGTCATGCGCGCGTGATTGAAAATCTGCTGGGCAAGCGTTACCAGATGAACCCGCCGCCGGTGAAGGCCATCAGCGACCAGTTCGCCGCGAGCAAGAGCGTGATCGAAAAGGCGTTGATGGCGCA
>Ga0208849_1001976_pt1 | contig 12240 bp, 10 predicted proteins | sample NGESurdeep072012_10_FD_184470 | JGI IMG/M metagenome (GOLD analysis project Ga0208849, IMG submission 184470) | Arctic peat soil microbial communities from Barrow, Alaska - NGEE Surface sample 53-3 deep-072012 (SPAdes) | ecosystem: Environmental > Terrestrial > Soil > Wetlands > Peat ...
AAGGTGCCTCCGTGATCGTGGATTACGTCGGCGGCGCATCCGTTTCCGAGGATACGATTAACAAAATCAACGCGATGGGTGGAAAGGTGCTGGGTGTAGAGGCAGATATATCGCTCCCGGACGACGTCAATAAACTTATCCAGAAGACGGTTTCGGCCTTTGGCAAGCTCGATATCTTCATCAACAACGCCGGTATCGAGAAAAAGTTTGCCTTCATTGACTACCCGCTTGAAGAATGGCAGAAGATCATGGCTGTGAATCTTACCGGGCCGTTTCTATGCTCTAAAGCTGCGGCGAAGCAGATGATTGCGCAAGGCGGCGGCGGCCGCATCATTAACATTTCCTCGATTCATGAAGACCTTCCCATGCCGACTAATGCGCCTTATTGCGCGAGCAAGGGCGGCCTTCGAATGTTGATGCGTACTATCGCTGTCGAACTGGCTCCGCATCAGATCACCGTGAACAATATTGGCCCCGGCGCCATCTACACTCCGATTGACAAAGATGTTGAGACGAACCCCAAGCTGAACGACCAAATCCTCGCCGAAATTCCGCTTGGGCGTTGGGGCAAGCCTGAAGAAGTAGCTCAGCTCGCTGTATTTCTTGCTTCGGATGACGCCGCTTATATTACAGGCAGCACTCACTTCATCGATGGCGGCATGTTGAGAAACGCTGGCAGCTTATAGGAAGCTATGAGGCTGGTGTGCCGTTGTCCACGGGCGTATATAGGTTCTCTTCGCTGAGATTCTCAGTCCCGGGCCCCGCCAGCTCAAGCGCAATCAGCATTGCGGGCACCAGGAACACAAGCGATCCAAACACCCACATGATGACTGCTCCAAGTATCTGGTCGTCGAGCGGGGATACCCGGAACGGATTTGCATGATCGAGATAATACTTGTAAACCGGTTGGCCACAGAACGCCAGAAGCGCTGACAGCAATGTGTTGACTGTATCCGCAGACACAAGGTAGAGGAGAACTCCCCAGGATCTCCGTTGCCGGGAGGCAGGCCATGGGCGCAGGATGCACCACCAGAACAACATTGATGAAGTAAGAAAGCAGAGGTGCTTCGACGGCCTCGTGTACTTCATTGGGCAGTAACTGGAAGAACCAGCCGACGCTGCCCACGGCGGCAAGCAGCACTCCGAGCAGACCGATTGCCGCATTAGTGACCATGCCGGCCAACAGGAGCGAGATGCCGAGGGCCAGCACCATAGGCCACACCGTCGGCGATGGAAGCCGGATCACACTGTTCTCGTCGCCTGGGTGTTCGTTCTGCATGCGCCTCCCTTCCGCGTCTCCGCGATTTCTAGTTACCGGCCGAACACGTAGACCACAAAAGAGACCACAACCCATACGGCATCGACAAAGTGCCATTAGAGCGACAGCACTTCCAGGCGCTCCGTGTATTTGCTTGTCATCTGGCCGCGGAGCGAGAAGAACAATGCCAGAGACAACAAGCATAGACCGAACGCAACGTGCGTTGCATGAAGGCCCACAAGCGCGTAAAAGGTTGTGCCGAAAAGATTGGTCTTGATGGTTAGGCCATCGCGATAGATCGGTTGATACCACTCGTGCGCGGCGCCCCGATGAAGATTGCGCCGAGCAGTACCGTCGAGGCGAGCAGCAGTGAGCATAAGTTTCGCTCATTTTTCTTGAGGGCTGAGACCGCGCCCATCACAGTGAAACTACTTGACAGCAGGCAGATCGTGGTAAAGATCGGAAGTTCAAGCACGTCGCGCGGCGCGGGGCCGGTCGGGCTCTTGCCCAGGTAGAACACATAGGCAACAACAAAGATGATGAAGATCGCGGCCTCAGCGATAATCAAACACGCCATGCCCACGATGCCCCGCGATGGCAGCTTCCAGGTATCGCTCGGATTGTGGGGTAGAATCGCTGTTCCGCCCATCGAATCTGCTCCTCACATCTCGTAGTTGCTGTCCGGATCTTCGGGATGCTTCAAATCCCACAAGGGGCGGCGGCTTCCTACGCTTGGAATCGTCGCGAAGTTATAAGCCCGAGGCGGCGACGATGTTGACCACTCAAGTGTCCACGCATCCCATGGATCGGCTCCTGCAATCAGTCCCTTGAAATACGACCAAACCAGGTTGTAGACGAAGATCAAGACTCCGATAGCCTGGAAAATTGCCCCGCTCGATACGATCAGGTTCCAGATCATCCATCCGCGGTCGGCCTCATAGGTGTAAATGCGGCGCCGCATGCCGAGGATGCCGGGGATGTGCATAAAGTCGAAAGTTAAATGAAACCCGATCAGGAAGAGCCAGAAGTGCCACTTGCCCGGCTTCTCGCTCAAGATGCGGCCAGTCATCTTTGGATACCAATAATAAAACGCGGCAAAGATCATAAAGAGGATTGCGCCAACCAGAACGTAATGGAAGTGCGCAACGACGAAATAGTAGCCAGTGAGTTGCCAGTCGAATGGCGCCACCGACAACATGATCCCGGTAAGGCCTGCGATGAGGAACTGGAACAGGAAGCCAACTGAAAACATCATGGGAACGGTAAAGTGAATTTTGCCGCCCCAGAGCGTGGCCAGCCAGTTGAATATCTTGATGCGTGTGGGAACGGCGATGACATTGTGGCGAGGGTGAAAAAAGGTGTTCGCCCACGCGCCCAGCCCTACGGTGAACATGTGATGCGCCCAGACGCTTAGGCTGATGAAGCCGATGCCGATGGTTGCCGCCACCATTGCCGGATATCCGAAGATTGCTTTGCGCGAAAACACAGGAATGATTTCATTGGCGAAGGCAAAGGCAGGCAGCACCAGGATGTACACCTCGGGATGTCCGAATATCCAGAAGAAGTGCATCCATAACACCGCCGAGCCGCCCGCTTGCGTGTCGAAGAAGTACGCGCCGGCGAAACGATCGAGCATCAGCATGATTTGCGCGGCAGTGAGCGGGCCAATGGCGATAAAAACCATCAGAGAGATACAGCCAGACGAGCAGGGGCATGCGGTTCAGCTTCATCCCAGGGCGGCGCATGCAGATCGTCGTTGCTATGATGTTCAGCGCCGTGGCGACGGAGCCGATCCCGCTCAGCAACAGGGCCAGTGTCCAATAGTCTGTGCTGTGGCCGACCGAGAAGGCTGGAGAGGTGAGGGGTGCATAGGCGAACCAGCCGACGTCTGGTGCGGCGCCTGCGCCGTATAATCCGTTGCCGCCAAGATAGCTGAAGTAGAGCAGCAGGCCGCCGAAAGCCGAAATCCAGAAGCCGAAGGCGTTGAGGCTCGGAAACGCCATATCTCGCGCTCCGATCATCAAGGGTATAACGTAGTCGCCGAAGCCGAAGAGATTGGGCATGCTCACGAAAAAGACCATCGTAGTGCCGTGCATCGTAAACAGGCGATTGAACATGTGCGGGAAACGAAGCTGCTGTTCGGGATGGCGAGCTGAATGCGCATCAACAGCGCTTCGAACCCGGCGACGAGCAGGAATATCAGCGCATAACAGATGTACATGATCCCGATCTTCTTGTGATCTACCGTTGTCACCCACGCATGCACCACCTCAGTCCACCGGCGCCACAACTCCGATCCGGCGGTCTTCTCCGGCAACGCATGTTTGCCGCCGTATTCGGAACGGATCCGGAAGCAATTGTGTCGCGGCTGGCAACGTGGGTCAGGTCGGGACCGAATCTCCCGCTCGCGATGGTGCCCTTTACAGTGTGACAACTGATGCATGCGTTGCGCTGAAATACTGCTTCACCCTCGGCAGCGCTGGGATCTTGCACGCCGGGCTTCCGCTGCTGCGCTACCCACGCCGCAAACTGCGCGGGGCTGTCGGCATAAACCCGTATCAGCATCTTGGCATGCTGCGCGCCGCAGTATTGAGCGCACTGACCCAGGTAAAGACCAGGCGCGTCCGGATCGATCCACATGGTATTAACCTTGTTGGGAATTACGTCCATTTTTCCGGCAACCCGCGGAACCGAGAAGCTGTGATCTGTGTCGGCCGACGACATCGTTAAGTAGGTAGGCGTTGGACGCAGCGGATCGCTGACAGGGATATGCAATTCGTTGGCGGTGACAATGCCGAGCTTCGGATACCGATACTCCCACCAGAACTGATGCCCGATCACCGTTACATCCAGTGCCGCGACAGGCTTTCGCGCGCGCTTGGTCGAAAAGATGACGCGGGCGGTGGCGAGGGACAGAACGACAATGATCAATACTGGAATCACTGTCCAGGAAGGCTCGATCTGGTTGCTCCCATAGATCTGCGGCGGCTCCTGTGCAGGTTCCATTCCTTTCGCGCGATAGCGATAGCGGAGGAGAGCGTACAGCAGCAGTCCAGCCACAACCAGAAAGATCGCGCCCGTAATCGCGAGCACAAGCATCGATAGATCAAAGATGGAATGTGCTGGTGTCACTGCCGGCGCAAAGATGCTGGTCGGATCGTGAGCTGAGACGGATTCAACTAGATCGGCCAGGCTACGCCGCTCGTGACATGTGGACACGTGTCTCCAAGGAAATGTCGGCTCCCATTGGGCACTCGTGTCTTTGCCTAAAGGCTTTCAGGCAAACTTGGTCGGAGTATACCACTTCGCCATTGCGGGCCGCCGGATGTTTCGCACCAACAAATATGGGAGAAAAGGTGGTGCTGGGTACATCGAGAACAGCTATTTTGGCGCCAGATCGCGGGCTAAGAAAATCGAATAATTTCAAGGCGATGGAGTTTAAATTGTAGCGGCCAAAGCACCCTGTAACCATTCAGAACTACAGCCTTCAATAACCATGCGGCAACGTATTCAATCAAAAGCAGCTATTTTCAATCGATATCACCAGGCCTCAACAAGCGCTTTGATCTGGTTCGGGACCACGGGATCGGAGGTTCGAATCCTCTCTCCTCGACCATTAATTTCAATACTTCACAGACCTTGAACAAGGTCAAAATAGACCCTCTGGTTGTAGCCCTGGTTCCTGACTGCGCGTCCCATGCTTTCACAAAGTGGCGTTTGCTGAAAAGTGAGACAGCGTGTTCGCTTTCCTGAATGCCTTCGTTGAAGAATAGGTAGACGTCAGCGTCCTTCCATCTTCGCTTCATCCCCTTTAGAGCGGTATCGTTTGGTCTTCTCGCTCCTATTAGTTCACGGGAGTGCGACGCCGTCAGAGCAATTTGTTGTCGATGGTGGGCAGCTCGATGTCGGCCGCGGCGCGGCTCCAACCGATACGAAGATCTTTGACGTCGTGGAGAGCAAAGGCGCCATCGGCGTTGCGCGGCGCGGTGATGGAGAAGAAGTCGGCGCGGTTTACATCTTGAAGGTAAAATGCAGGGCGAGCGTCCGGCGTAGCGTTAGCGATTTCGACGTGGGACATTTCGAGATTGCGGATGTGGCGAAGGAAAAAGCCCGAAGCGGGCATTTGGCCGAACATGTAAGGCTCGGCGTAGCTGTCCGCCATTTCAGGCGGTTGGAGCTGGGCGGCCTCCGGCGTTGCGCCGCCGACGGTTTCGACAAAAATGTTCGAGAGCTTAACGTCTTCGATGGCGTGGCCGGGAATTCCGCTGAAGATGGAACTGATGGGCATGGGCGCGTTGTGGCAGACAAGGCTTGAAATGAGAATGCGCCTGAGGGCGCCCACTTTGGTGGTGTCTTTGGGGCCGCGGAGACGCGCGCCAAGGCGCAGGAACATGGGTTGCAAGTCAAGATCGCGCATGGTGGTGTTGGCAATGACGATGTCCTCGATCAGGCCGCCATCAATGGATTCGAGCGCGAAACCCGCGCAACCCTCGAAGACACAATTGGAGATGGTAACGTTGTTGAAACTGCCGTTCGATTCTGTGCCGAACTTGATGCGGCCATGGCGAAAAGTGGCTGAAGGTTTGAATTTCCGCCAGGTGCCGTCGAAAACCGTGCCCATCGCATAGCAGCCCGAGACAAAACAGTTGGCGATGGTAACATTGCGCGTGTCGCGCACGTAGCCAAGAGCGTAGCTGGATTTCGGACAAATGGCGTCGTCCCACGGTGAGTTCACGGTGCAGTTGGAAACGCGAACGTTCTGGCAGCAATCGATGTCGACGCCATCGCGATCGGTGTCGATGCGCAGGTTATCGATGGTCACGTTGTCGACGCCGGTGAGCAGCAGCGCGAAGTGGGCTCCTTTGAGAATTGAAAAATCGCGCAACAAAACGTTGCGGCAGTTCTTGAGGGCGATGGCCTTGTTGCCAACGCCAGGCTGTTCGGCCTGGTACATCGGATAGTTGCCGCGAGGCTCAAAGTGGCGCGCGGGAGCGGCTCCAGATGTGGAGGGCGCGGATTGGCCATTGACACGCAGGATGTTGACGGAATCGGGAAAGAAGCCACGTATTGTAGTTGAAGGCGCGGGCGCGGGACCGATGCCGAAGCTGAGGCCCTTGCCGTAGATAAGGCCGGTGCCCGTGATCGAAATATCGTGAATGTCTTCGCCCCAGATGAGCGAGTTGTGCCAGTGGTTGTGGCCGTAGTCCTGATAGGCGTCCCATGCGGTCTTGGGTTCAGCCGCGTCGTATGTGCCCCCGTTGTAACCAGTCGCGTCGCCCGGCTTCGGCGATTCGGCGGCGAGGATGGTTGTGCCCTGCTCAAGATAGAGATGCACGTTGCTTTTGAGATGGATGGAGAAGCAAAGATAGACGCCCGCGGGAAAAAGGATCACGCCGCCCCCTGCGGCTGCCGCAGCGTCAATGGCGCGGTTGATTGCTGGCGTGTCGAGGGTTTTGCCGTCGCCGATAGCGCCGTATTCGCGGACGGTGAAGATTGCAGAGTTGAGCGCGGCGGCGTTCGGCGCGCCAGGTTGGGCGGCAAAGGAGACGGCGGGAATTGCAGCGCCAGCAAAGCCAAGGCTTCCGACGCGGAGAAAATCGCGGCGCATCGAATTGAATGAGTTCATCATGTATCCTCCGGGGTGATTGTTTTCCCTCGGATGGCGCGTGCGCGTAGCCATCAGCCATTTGAAGTACGCCGCACGCGGACGGCAAATCTTGCTGCGGAATGTGGATCCTTTCAATCGAGGTGAAAGACCTCTTCGAGCGGAAACATCGCATCATCCGCGGAGCCGCCATTTGAAGAGTTGAAAAGCGGCGCCATCTCTCGTTGCCAGCGCTGGTTCACCGGGTGATACTTCATGGCTGCGCGGCACCTGTCGAAGTCGTCGGCCTCACAATAGCCGACTACCAGCCCGTCGGGGCGCATAAAAAGAGAGTAATTTCGCCAGCCAGATTCACGGAGCGCGGCCAGCATCTCCGGCCAGACTTGCGCGTGCCGGGTCTTGTATTCATCGATCTTTTCCCGGCGGACATTCAGCAGAAAGCAGGCGCGCATCGCATATCCTTTTCAGATGTGAAACAATTTCTAATTCTCAGCCAAGAAATCCTAACACTCATTGTCAACTGGAAGGCAGCGAAAAATAGTCGAAGGGTGCAGGCAAGAAGGCGGCTCGTTTCGGTCGGGATGCTCTTGGAAAGCGAACGTACTGGTGATGTAAGACACATTTTATGAATGAGTTATTGTTCAAGTACTGGCGGAGAAGGCCCGCGTCTCGTTCCACATTCTGTTTCCCATTCTGTATCCAGCCAAATTACGATGGACCGCCAAGGGGGTTTCGTTTTGCGATTTTCGTGGACTATTCTCTCTTTTCGTCTCTGCGCCCGCATTCTCCCCGCCGCAATTCTGCCGTGGCTGCTTGCACCGGCAACTGTAGCGGCTCAAGCATTGGGTCAAGCGGATTCCCCGGCGGCGCTTCGCGCTGGATTTGCAGCGCCGCCTGTCGACGCACGGCCGATGATGCGCTGGTGGTGGTTTGGGCCCGCAGTGGAGAAAACCGAGCTGGCCCGCGAACTACGCGCCATGAAGGCGGGCGGCATCGGAGGCGTCGAAATTCAACCGGTGTATGCGCTCGAGCTCGACGATCCGGCAAGAAACTTTCGCAATCAACCTTATCTCTCTAAAGATTTTCTCAGCATGGTCAGCTTCGCAGCGCAGACGGCGCACGATCTCGACCTGCGCGTGAATCTGACGCTGGGCAGCGGTTGGCCTTACGGTGGATCATACGTGCCAGTCTTGGATGCAGCGGGGAAACTGCGCATCGTAGCGGAGCCAGTGCAGAGCGGAGCCTCTTCCCTTCCCGTGCCGTCGATTCGCAATGGCGAAAAATTGCTGGCTGTGTTTCTGGCCGGCGGCACTTCGCAAAAGTACGACGCCGAACATGCACGACAGCTGCCAATGCCGAACGGTCTTCGCCTGGATGTGACGAGCATAGGCGTGCCGAGCCTAGATGTGCCGAGGGTAGACGTGCCGATCACGGGCGTCGATGGTCCGCGCGTCGCGCTCTTCTTCATCTCCAGCCGGACCGGGCAGCAGGTGAAACGCGCAGCCGTCGGCGCGGAGGGGTTTGTCCTCGACCATCTCAGCTTGCAAGCGATTCAGAACCATCTGAAGGCCGTCGCAGATCCACTCATCCAGGCCTGCGGGAAGAACCTCCCCTACTCGGTCTTCAGCGACAGCCTCGAGGTATATGAGTCCGATTGGACGCCGGATTTCCTCGAAGAATTCCGCACGCGCCGCGGTTACGACCTGACGCCACGCCTGCCGGAGCTGGTGGCTGGAACCAATCCCGAGGCTGCCGATCTGCGCTACGACTGGGGCCGCACGCTGGCCGAGTTGATCGATGAGCACTATCTGACGCCGCTGAACATGTGGGCGCGCGAGCATCACACTCAGTTCCGCTCGCAGAGCTACGGCACGCCCGCTGTCACGCTCTCGAGCAACGCCCTAGTCGATCTGCCTGAGGGCGAAGGCTCGCAATGGCACGCGCCGTTCTCGTATACGCGATGGGCGACATCGGCAAGCCACTTATATGGGCGGCCCATCACATCGTCGGAGACGTGGACGTGGCTGCATTCACCGTCCTTCCGCGCCACCCCGCTCGACATGAAGGCCGAGGCAGACACGTTTTTTTTGCAAGGAATCAATCAGCTTGTCGGCCACGGTTGGCCCTATTCGCCGCCATCTGCCGGAGATCCCGGCTGGTCGTTCTACGCAGCCGCAGTCTTCGACGACCACAATCCCTGGTGGATAGTGATGCCCGATGTGACGAGCTATCTGACGCGCGTGAGCTACCTGCTGCGCCAGGGCACGCCGCAGAACGATATCGCGGTGTTTTTGCCGGAAGAGGATGCCCAGGCGCAATTCCGCCCCGGCCATGTCTCGGTGAGCGATGAGATGGCCTCGCTGCTGGGGCCCGATCTTGTGCCCGCGATTCTTGACGCCGGCTACAGCTTTGACTTCATCGATTCGGCGGCGATTGATCGCGTAGGAATTCACTACATGGCGCTCGTGATGCCCGCCACGGAGCGTTTGCCGCTCGCGACCTACCGGCGCATCCAGGACTTCGCGCGGCATGGCGGCTTTGTAATCGCGGTGAAAGGTCTGCCGTCGCGAGCCCCTGGATTGGAGGAGGGTCCGCGCGATTCGGCGACGACTGAAGAGATTTCACTGACACTGTCCGATCCTGCCGTGAAAAACGTGAAGGTGGTCGCAAGCGGCGCGGATGTGGGGTCGGCGATCCGCTCATTTCTTCTGAAGCCCGACGTCGCGCTGAACCCGGCGACGCCCGAGGTTGGCTTCGTCCATCGCATATTGTCGTGGGCAGATATTTATTTTGTAGCCAACACAGATAACCGCCGGCACGCATTCGATGCGACGTTTCGCAGTTCGCTGGACAACGCCGAGTGGTGGGATCCATTCAATGGAAGAATCACGAAGGCGGGAACAGGCAGCACGATCCACTTCAACCTGGCGCCGTACGAGTCGCGAGTTCTCGTGGGCATCCACGGCAGGCCGCAGGCGCCGGAACCAATCGATGTCGCAACCTTTGCGCCCGTCGACCTGGCGCACGACTGGAAGGTGACGTTCGACAAGACCGGCGCGACGGAAACCATGCAAAGCCTTCACTCATGGGCGGACGATGAAGCCCAGAAATACTACTCCGGCACGGCGACTTACCTGCGGACGGTTGAAGTTCCCGAAACGCTGGCGCACGCGGGGGTGGTGCTGTTGGATTTTGGCGAGGGAATGCCGGTAGAGCGCTCGCGGCTTCATCAGGCGGGAACGCGCGCGTGGTACGACCCACCGCTGCGCGAGGCCGCCGTGGTTTACGTCAACGGAAGGCGCGCAGGCGCGATCTGGCATCCGCCCTACCGGATCGACATTGCACCGCTGCTTCACCTGGGCATGAATCAACTAAAGATTGTTGTGGCCAATACTGCTATCAACGAGCTAGCAGGCCGCGCTGCGCCGGACTACCGGCTGCTGAACCTGCGCTACGGCGAAAAATTCACGCCGCAGGACATGGATCATCTCGAACCGCTTCCCTCAGGAATTCTGAGTCCCTTGCGATTGGTTTCCGAGAAGGATGCGGAACATGAGCAGAGTCAGCAATGACCGTGGGCTTCGTCAAATCCTGAGAACGTTCGCAGTAAGCGTGAGCGCGTCTCCAGTCGTGCTGGTAGAGCCGTACGTTTTGGATGGATGGCAGGCACCATCTGACGGTGGTGTGGCGCTTTCGTACAGTTAATGCACTTAAGAGGATTCCAATCAATAACCCGCGTCTAAGCGTGACCTCGGATTATAGATTCGCTCCGCCTGTTCGCAATCGGGATTCAATTCAACTTGCTTCCCAAGAAAGTACGATAGCGGCTTGAAGATCTTATTGAGTAGAGCAATATGCCAGCCACAAACTGCGGCTTGACACCCAGGTGAAAGCTGAGTTCGGCGGTGAACGACACCAATCTCTTCGCCGAAGTATTGATATTTTCAGTCCCCGTTAAAGGAAATCGCGCTTTAAGCCGATAAGGTCGCTGCATTGAAGCGGTGGACCATTCCAATGGCCGAGAGCGGCTTTATTGTGGTGCCTGAAACGGCAGCGGACGAAGAAACTCCCGAGGTGTGCATGGCAATGAAATCTCCGGACATTGATTCGCATATCTCCCGCGCCGAGGAAATTGAAGCTTTCGCGCAATTCAAGGCAAGTTCACCGGTCCTGGACGTGCCTGGCGATATCGCTCAATTGGAATGCGATGCCCTAACCGGCAGCCTGAACGACTCTCGCTGCGACGCCTTCCAACGCAATCGTATCCAGGAGTTTTATCGGATCCATCCCGAGAACAATGGCGACCTGACGCTGCCGGTTTCATTACAATCCGCGAGCGGCTCCAGCTCGGCTGACTCGCCCGCTCATTCCCTAATACCCTCGCTGATTGCCGAACCGAAAACATCCCACGAGAGACGCTCCACCATTCTGGTAGTAGATGACGAGCCCTTGTATCTGGAATTGATTGCGGACATCCTGGGGAGCGACTATAAGATTCTGGTCGCGGATGAGGGAATGTCCGGTATGGAGATCGCGGCGAACAATGTGCCGCAATTGATCCTGCTGGATTTGGTGATGCCAGTCATCGATGGGTTTGAAGTTTACAGGTGTCTTAAAACAGATTTCCGGACATGCGAAATCCCAGTAATCTTCATCACCGGCGTAGGCGATGTGGCGACCGAAACAAAGGGCCTGAAGATGGGCGCGGTCGACTACATCAACAAGCCGATCAATCCCGATCTGGTCAAAGCGCGCGTCAACACTCAAATCAATCTCAAGTTAATGCGGGACAAGCTTGTGACGCTGGCCGCAACCGATGGACTGACAGGCTTGGCGAACCGCTATCACTTTGACGGTATGCTGGCCTACGAATATGCCAGACATCTGCGTTCGGGAGAAGAATTGTCCCTGATCATGCTCGACATCGATCAATTCAAGGCTTTCAACGACGCTTACGGCCATCTCAATGGCGACGAATGTCTGCGGAAGATCGCCAAAGCGCTGACAAAGACTGTCTCTCGCTGCACCGACCTTGTGGCTCGGTATGGCGGCGAAGAGTTCGTTGTTCTTTTGCCGGATACGTCCCTCAGAGGAGCCGTGATAATTGCCGAAAGAATCCGAAACTGCATCAGTGACCTTGCCCTGCCAAGCAAAGACGCATGCACGGGATTTGTCACTGCCAGTCTGGGCGTCGTTAGCGGAAGATTCCTCAAAGGCAGTTCAATTGTGGATGTACTTGCTGAAGCCGACATACAGCTCTACACAGCCAAGGCTGAGGGTCGCAACCGGGTAGCCTTTCGCGCCATGGAAAAAGCTGCACTGACTCATTAGAGTCAAGCTCATGCCTTAACGCGGAAATTTGCGGGAAATCTGGCCA
>Ga0208849_1001978_pt1 | contig 12238 bp, 12 predicted proteins | sample NGESurdeep072012_10_FD_184470 | JGI IMG/M metagenome (GOLD analysis project Ga0208849, IMG submission 184470) | Arctic peat soil microbial communities from Barrow, Alaska - NGEE Surface sample 53-3 deep-072012 (SPAdes) | ecosystem: Environmental > Terrestrial > Soil > Wetlands > Peat ...
TTTCAGAAGATAAAAATTTTGGCGCGTTGAAAATCAGCCCGGTTTTTTATTGGGGCGACGCGGACATGGAAAATTATTTGAAGCAGCACCATCTGCCGAACGAGTGGGATTATTTCGATCCCGCCAAAGCCGACGACAAGCGCGAGTGCGGACTTCACGCAACCTGGGGCGGCAAAGCCGTTGGAAAAACCTGATTCATCCGCAGATTTATTTTTGAGTTTTATCTGCGTTAATCTGCGTTAATCTGCGGACAACAAAATGAGTTCCTATCATTTAGACCATTTGCAGTATCTGGAAACCGAGGCGATTCACATCATGCGCGAGGTCGCCGGTGAATTTGAGCGCCCCGCCCTGCTCTTTTCCGGCGGCAAGGATTCCATCTGCCTGTTGCGCCTCGCGGAAAAGGCGTTCCGTCCGTCCGACATCCCGATGCCGTTTCTGAATGTCGAGACCGGCCATGAATTTCCTGAACTCATAGAGTTTCGCGACCGTCGTGCAAAGGAACTCGGCGCGAAGTTGATTGTCCGCACGGTGAACGACGTCATCGCTGCTGGCACTGTCGTCCTGACCAAAAACGAAATCAGCCGCAACCAGCACCAGACTCCAGTGCTGCTCGGCGCGATTGGGGAATTTCAATTCGACTGCGCCATCGGCGGCGCGCGGCGCGACGAGGAAAAGGCGCGGGCAAAGGAACGGTTTTTCAGCTTCCGCGATTTATTCGGCCAGTGGGATCCTAAAAACCAGCGACCGGAAATCTGGAATCTTTACAACGCCCGTGTGAATCCCGGCGAAAATATGCGCGTGTATCCATTAAATAATTGGACGGAAATGGATGTCTGGCAATACATCAAAAAAGAAAAACTCGAAGTGCCGAGCATATATTTCAGCCACGAGCGCGAATGTTTCCGTCGCGGCGGTCAATGGTTGCCCGTTCCGCCGCCGCACACGGATACAACCAAGCCCGATCCATTTGAGGGCGCGCGTCCGAAACCGAACGAGCCGGTCAAGAAAATGATTGTCCGAGTGCGCACGATTGCAGACATGATCAACACAGGCATGATTGAATCGAAGGCTTACACGGTTGACGACATCATCGCCGAAGTCGCCGCCGCGCGCGTGACCGAACGCGGTTCCCGTGCTGACGACAAGGCCAGCGAAGCTGCGATGGAAGACCGGAAGAAAGCCGGATATTTTTAACTCCAGAAAAATGAGCGAACCCGATTCCAATCCCGAAAAGCGCATCGCGTTGTTTCAGCGAAAGGAAGTTCGCCGCATCATCCACAATAACGAATGGTGGTTTGTCATGTTTGATGTTGTCACCGCGCTCACGGATTCGGTGAATCCAAAGGGTTATTTTACGGATATGCGGCGGCGCGGCCCACAGTTGGCCAAAGCTCTAAAGGGGATGGCAATTTGCCACTTCCCATTCGCCTCGAATTCGACACGGCGGGCAGACGCCAGATGCTGCAATGCTGGAACACCGAAGGCATCTTCCGCCTGATACAGTCCATTCCCAGCCCCAAGGCCGAAGGTTTTTCGCTTTGGCGACAAGCGATTGGAGTTCGGTGAAGAATTTTTCTTTCATCTCGGATTCAGTTGGCACGATGCAAGGGTGTGTTCGGGAAATTTGCCAGCGTCAATTCTGCGTTCGCCCTGCGCGGAAAGTTTCAACGCCGTTCCCAAAGGAACAAACGCATAAATCCGCCAGTTCAAATCAGAAACCAAAAAGAGGCGTCCGTTGCCGGACGCCTTGGAGATGTTTGCAAAAATGCGGTTCAAGCCGCAGCTTCACCGACCTGGAAACGCACGAAACGGCGGATGCTGATTTCGTCGCCGAGCTGCTTGCTGATCTGCGCGACGTGTTCCTTGACGCTGACCTCGGAATTGCGTTTCACAAAACCCTGGTCCACGAGGCAGTAGGTCTGGAAAAATTTTTCCAGCACGCCTTGGAGAATTTTCTCCATCGCGGCGGCGGGCTTGCCCTTGAGCCGGTCCGACTGCGCGGCGATCTCGCGTTCCTTCACGATGACTTCCGGCGCAACCTGGTCGCGCGAAACCGCGTGCGGAAAACCCGCCGCGATCTGCAGCGTGATGTCCTTCACGAGCTGCTTGAATTCTTCCTTGGCCGTGGTCTCGGCCTTGCCCGCGCCGACTTCGACGAGCACGCCGACTTTCGCGCCGGTGTGAATGTAGGCGGCGACGAGGCCGTTGCCGGAAACTTCCAGCCGCGCGTTGCGGGTGATCTTGATGTTCTCGCCCATTTTGCCGACGGCGGCTTCGCGGTCGGCTTCGAGGTTCACGTTCGGATCGTTCGCAATTTTCTTGGCGAGTTCGTCGCAGAAGACGCGGAACGATTCATTGCGCGCGACGAAATCCGTCTCGCAGTTCACTTCCACGAGCACGCCGGATTTTCCGCCGGGCGAAATGAACTGCGCGATGACGCCTTCGCGCGCGTCGCGGGTCGCCTTTTTCGCGGCGCTGGCGGCACCGGATTTGCGGAGCAAGTCTACGGCGGCTTCGATTTCGCCCTTCGCCTCGGTGAGCGCCTTCTTGCAATCCATCATGCCCACGCCCGTCATTTCACGAAGTTTGGCCACATTTGCAGCAGTGATTTCAGCCATATTGATTGAATGTAAAAGTTGAAAATTAAAATGGTTTGCCGGCGGACAGAAAAATTTCCGTCCGCCAGATAAAGTAAATTACGCAGCGACCGGCGCGGCGGCTTCAGCAGGTTGCGCCTCGGCCGGTTGCGCTTCAGCAACAACTGCCGCCACTTCGTCGGGCCGGCGGGAACGCTTTGCTTCAAATTCCGCGCGGGCTTGGGTGATGGCCTGAGAAATCGCCTGCAAAATCAAACGCACGGAACGGATGGCGTCGTCGTTCGCGGCAATCGGATAATCCGCCAGATCGGGATCACTGTTGGTGTCCACGAAGGCGACGACGGGAATTTTCAGCTTGCGCGCTTCGGCAACCGCGTTGTGCTCGCGTTTCACGTCCACGATGAACATCGCCGCCGGCATCTTGTCCAGATCGCGGATGCCGTCGAAATACTTGAACAGCCGCGCGCCTTCGCGGCGGAGGACCGCCTGTTCCTGTTTGCCGTAACCCGCCAGCGTGCCGTCCGCATCCCAGCGCTCAATCTCCTTGAGCCGCTTGATGGAGGTCTTGACCGTGACGAAATTCGTCAGCGTGCCGCCGAGCCAGCGTTCCACGACAAACAACTGGCCGGTTTCCTTGGCGGTGTCCTTGACGCAAATCTGCGCCTGTTTTTTGGTGCCGACGAACAAAATCTTTCCGCCTTTGCGGACAGTGTTCGTGAGATAATTCAAGGCCGCTTCGAGCTGCGCCTCGGTCTTGCTCAAATCAATGATGTGAATCCCGTTGCGCGCGTCGAAGATGAACGGTTTCATCTTGGGATTCCAACGCTTCGTCTGATGTCCGAAATGGACGCCTGCTTCCAACAGTTCTTTTATGCCGATGGTGCTCACAATTTTCCTTTGGTTATCACCCCGGACTTTGCCGGAGCATCCCGCGGAACACGGGATTATGGTTTGATGTTGTTATGGCCGGCTTGCGTTCACACGAACACAAGTTGAAGGCCGTTTATCCCCGCCGCCGGAAACCTCCGGCGACAAAGGGCGGACACTTTATCAAAGAATCGCCGCCTGACAATGTTAATGTTTCAGGTTTTGGGACAATGAATCAAACGGAGGCTCGTTGCGACCGAACTTTATTTCACCAATTGAATGGCGAGAATGGTGTTGTTGGTATCCCCTGGCGGCCCGTCGGCGGCAAGCTGAAGAATTCCGTTTTTCCAATATCCGTCCTGCCGGAATTTTTCCGGTGTTCCGAAGAACGCCGCAGTGCCAAATACTCGAATTTGTTTTGCAAACGGGTCGGTAAAACTAAAGTTGCTGTCGGTGCTGAATTTCGCAGTTTGCAATTCAAGCCGGCCGGAAACGGTTTCCCCTTCAACGCGATAGCCAATCAAGATTTCGCAGGTCGGGGAATTGGTGTCATCGCCCATGCCGCCGCCGCCCTTCACAACCACTGTTCCGTCTGGCTTGACGAGCACAAGATAAATCCGCCCAAAAGGCCGCTGTGATTGCGGGACGGCCATTTTCAGCGTGTGAAAATCCAAAAGCCGGGTCAATTCATCCACGGACAATGTTTCTTGAAACTCATTGGCGGATGGTTTCGCCGGTTGCGGCCCGCAACCCGTCACAGCGGCAAACCCCATAGACAGCAGCATGAACAGTATGAAGGCGTTTTTCATGTCTTTCGGGAACAACTATTATCGCCCGGCGTCCCGGGTTGCAAGTGCAACCTTGCCAATGTGCCTGGTGTTTTGTCTAATCTGCGCGTGTTCAATCAGCAAACACTCACTGGTTCCGCCAGTTCGCGGAAATGTTGTTGAAAACTACGTTTGTCCGCCGCACATTTTCGTCATGCCGGAATTGAGCAGTTTTTTCGGAATCATCATTCGGATGTATGTCGAGGCGGGCGAGCCGCATCACACGCCGCACTTTCACGCGTATTATCAGGACGAGGTGGCGGTTTATGGAATTGAGCCGGTGGATTTGATTTCGGGTTCGCTGCCGCGCCGCCAGCAACGCATGGTGGAGGCCTGGGCGAAACTGCATCAGGCGGAATTGCTGGCCGACTGGCGGCGGTTGCAGGCTGGCCAATCTCCTTTGCCTGTGCAACCTTTGATCTGACATTTATGAAACATCCGATTTATCGCGTCACAGCCTTTGAAATCGTCGCGCCGCACACGTTGCGCGTCCAATTCGACGACGCCACCGAGCAGACCATCTGTTTTCTGCCGATGCTGGCGGGTGAGCTTTATACGCCGCTGCGCGACGTGATTTTGTTCAACCGGGTGAAAATAGATTCGGAAGTTCACACGCTGGTCTGGCCGAACGGCGCGGATTTTGACCCCGCCACGCTGCATGACTGGCCGAAGCTCGCGCCCGCTTTGACGGCCCGCGCGCGTGAATGGGAATCGGTTGCCGCCTGACGGCGTATATTTTTCCACGGTTCGCTCCTTTCAACTTGGCTTGCCATTCGCGCCGGTGTTTTGTCTAATCTGGTCGTGCTCAATCAGCAAACGCTCAGTGGTCCCGCCAGTTTTTCCGGCACCGGCCTGCACAGCGGCAACCGGGTCAACCTGACCATTCTGCCCGCGCCCGCCAACAGCGGCGTGCGTTTCCGCCGCGTGGACCTGGACGGCAAGCCGGAGATCGAGGCGCGCGTGGAAAATATTTCGGAGACGAACCGTTCCACGACGCTCGCCAAGGGCAACGTAAAAATCCACACGGTGGAACACGTCCTGGCCGCGCTCGCCGGCTACGGCATTGACAACGCCGTCATCGAACTGGACGCCAACGAGCCGCCGATTGGCGACGGCAGTTCGCGCGATTTTTGCAAGATCATCCAGGCGGCAGGCATCACGGCGCAGCCGGAGAAGAAGGAATTTTACACGCCGACGGAGCCGATTGAACTGCATCTGGGCGAAACGACGATGACGATTTTCCCGGACGACAAGTTCAAGATCACCTGCACGAGCGCGGACAAGCAGGGACGGTTCACACAGTTTTATTCCACGGAAATTACGCCGGCAACCTGGGAAAAGGAACTATCGCACGCGCGGACGTTTTGCTTTTTCGAGGAGATTGAATATCTCATCAAGAACGGCCTCATCAAAGGCGGCACGCTGGAAAACGCGGTGGTCATCCGCGACGACGCAGTGCTGACGACGGAGCCGCTGCGTTACCCGGAAGAATTTGTGCGCCACAAGATGCTGGACATCGTCGGCGATCTGTCGCTGCTCGGCCGGCCGTTGCGCGGGCACGTCATCGCGGTGCGGCCCGGCCACGCGGGCAACTGCGAGCTGGCGCGGAAAATTCTGGAGCAGGCGAACCGTCCGTTGCGCGCGGCGCAGACGTTCGCGCCGCCACCGGGCAAAAACGCGCCGGAACCGCAGCCCGCCGCCGAGGGCGCGATGGGCATCGAGGAAATCATGAAGATGCTGCCGCATCGCCCGCCGTTCCTGATGGTGGACCGGATCTTGAAGGTGGAGACGAGCAAGATCATCGCCTTGAAAAACGTGACGATGAACGAGCCGCATTTTCAGGGACATTTTCCCGGCCATCCCATCATGCCGGGCGTGCTGCAACTGGAGGCGATGGCGCAGGTTGCGGGGATTTTGGTGCTTAAACGCATCGAAATGGCGAACCAGATTGCGTATTTCATGGCCGCTGAAAAGGTAAAATGGCGCAAGCCGGTGTTTCCCGGCGACGTGCTCATCATCGAAATCGAACTGCTCAAGCTGCGTGGCAAAATCGCCAAGGCCAAAGGCATCTGCAAGGTGGACGGCGACGTGGTGAGCGAGGCGGAAGTGACGTTCATGATGCGCGACGCCTGAACATTCACGATTTGCGATTTACGATTTACGCGGTCGCCGTGACTTTGATTTTTTTATGACACGCGATGAAATGAAAAAACGGACGAAGGCTTTTGCCAACCGGGTTGTCAAACTTTGTTCGGCGCTGCCGGAAAACTGGATTGCCCGGACGCTGGGCAAACAGCTTCTTCGCAGTGGAACTTCGGTGGGCGCAAATTATCGCGCCGTTTGCCGCGCCAAATCAAATTTGGACTTCATCAACAAGCTTCGCATCGTCGAAGAAGAATGTGACGAATCGCTGTTCTGGATGGAACTGCTGGTGGACAACAATCTCGTAAAAGCCGGCCGCTTGCACGAACTAATGAAAGAAGCAGACGAACTGCTGGCCATTGTTGTCTCGTCGGCTAAAACCGCCCGGACATCCAACGGACGCGTAAATCGCATATCGTAAATCGTAAATTTCATGATCCATCCAACGGCCATTGTTCATCCCAAAGCACTCGTAGCGGAAAGCTGCGAAGTTGGCCCCTACTGTGTCATCGGCGAACACGTCGCGCTCGGCGACAACTGCCGGTTGCATTCGCACGCGGTCGTGGACGGCCACACGAAGGTTGGGAAACGAAATGAAATTTTTCCGTTCGCCGCCATCGGCACCAAGACGCAGGATTTGAAATACACGGGCGGCAATCCGCGTTTGGAAATCGGCGATGACAATGTCTTCCGCGAAGGCGTGACGGTTCATTGCGGAACGAATGACGGCGAAGCGACGGTCATCGGCTCGAACAATCTTTTTCTCATCCACGCGCACGTCGCGCATGACTGCATCCTCGGCAACCACATCATCATGTCCGGCTACGCGGGGCTGGCCGGCCATATCATCGTGGAAGATCACGCGATACTCGCCGGCTATTCCGGCGTGCATCAGTTCTGCCGGGTCGGCAAGTTGTCGCTGATTGGCGGCCACTCGAAGATCGTGCAGGACGTGCCGCCGTTTATGATTGTTGACGGAAACCCCGGCGAGACGCGCACCATCAACAAGGTCGGCCTCGAACGTAACGGGATTTCCGAAGAGGCGCAAAACGCGTTGAAACAAGCCTACAAAATTCTTTTCCGCGACGGCCTCGCCATGTCGGCCGCGCTGGCGAAAATCGAAAGCGACCTGCCGCCGCTGCCGGAGGTGAAGCACCTCGTCCAGTTCGTCCGCGCCAGCGAACGCGGCATCTGCAAGTGATTCACCGCAGATTCCACTCGTTTATCAGACCTTTTGGAATTTCCGACAGGAAGCGCGACGGCGATTGATAAGTGTCCGCGCCGGAAGCGCCAAAGCCGCCGCGAATCTGCGGATAGGTCAGGTAAAGCTCGTTCTTCGCCCGCGTGATGGAAACGTAAAACAGCCGGCGTTCCTCCTCCTCGCCGTCGTTGGATTCCGTCGAGCGCGCGGACGGAAACATTCCGTCGCAGAGCATGATGACGAACACGACCTCGAACTCCAGTCCCTTGGCCTGATGAATGGTCGTGAGCTTGATTTTTTCCGTGTCGTCCTTCGGATCATCCTCGGCCTCGACGTTCGTGAGCAGCGCGAGTTGCGTGAGAAATTCCTCCACGCTGCCGAATTGAAAAGCAAATTCGGCGAGTTGCTGGATTTCATCCAACCGCCGCTGGTAATTGTCGTAAGTCTCCTTGAGATAATCGTCGTAGCCCGCGTCCATCACGAGCCGCAGCATCTTCGCCGCGCTCTGGCGGACCGATTCGTCTTCAAGCTGCGAAATCGTCGCCGTGAATTGCGCCCAGCTCAAAACCGCTTTTTTCGGAACTGCGGCGATGGAATCCTGCAAGGCTACCGCGAGCGGTGTTTTGGATTTTGGCGTTTGAATTTCATGCAGAAAATTCCGCCACAATTTGTCCGCCCCCTTCGCCGCGATGCCGGGCATGAGCTGCACGAGCCGCTTGAATGAAACTTCGTCGCGCGGGTTGGCGACGAATTTCAGATACGCCGTCGCGTCCTTGATGTGCGCCTGCTCGAAGAAGCGGATGCCGCTCGTGATGGAAAATGGAATCTGCTGCCGCGTCAGTTCCAACTGCAATTCCAGCGCGTGAAAATGCGAGCGATACAGCACGGCAATTTGATTCAAACTCGTGCCTTCGTCGCGCAGTTCCAAGGCGCGTTGCGCGATGAATGCAGCCTGCTGGCCGGCGTTGTGGCATTTGACGAGCGCCGGTTTCACGCCGGATTTGCGCGCGGGCGCGAGTTCCTTCGCAAACTGGTTCACGTTTGCGGCAATGGCGGCGTTGGCGACGTTGAGAATTTCCGGCGTGCTGCGGTAGTTGGTTTCGATCTTGAAAACCTTCGCGCCGGGATAACGCTTTGGAAAATCGAGAATGTTCGCAAAGTTCGCGCCGCGCCAGGCGTAGATGCTTTGCGCGTCGTCGCCGACGACGGTGACGTTGTGATGCCGCGCGGCGAGCAGGTCAATCAGGTCGCCTTGCAGCTTGTTCGTGTCCTGATACTCATCCACGAGAATGAACTGAAAACGCCGCTGATAATGTTCGCGCACGTCGGCGTGCTCCTGCAGCAGCTTGAACCAGAGCGCGAGCAGGTCGTCGAAATCCATGCCGTTGGTCGCGCGCTTGCGGGCAGCGTAGCGTTTTTGCAGATTGGCGATTTCCTGGTCAAACTGCGAAAAGTAACTGAATTGTCCGTCCACCAGTTCCGCAACCGTCTTGTGCGTGTTGGCCGCGAGCGAGAAAATTTCGTTCAGCACGTCCGGCTTGGGAAAATGCTTGTCCTTCTTGTCAATCTTCGCGTCCGCCATGCAGGCTTTGATCAAATCCTTCGCGTCGTCGCGGTCGAGAATTGTAAAACCGCGCTGATAACCGAGCACGTCGGCGTGCAGCCGCAAAATCCGCGCGCCGATGGAATGAAACGTGCCGCCCCAGAGCGACCGCAGTTCGTGTCCGAGCAAATCGGAAACGCGGCGCATCATTTCACCGGCGGCCTTGTTCGTGAACGTGAGCAGCAAAATGCGGTCAGCTGGAATGCCCTGTTCGAGCAAATACGCGACGCGGTAGGTGAGCGTGCGCGTCTTGCCCGAACCCGCGCCGGCGATGACGAGCGCCGGGCCGGGCGGCGCGGTGACGGCAGCAAGCTGCTGCGGATTGAGTTCGCGCGGATAGTCAATGTTCAGCCGGATTTCCGGCGTGAACGGCTTCAGGACGTATTCGTGCGACATGGCGGGAAATTGAAAGGGCAATCGGCGGATAGCGAAAGGAAAAACTTCGGCAGTCTCGCGCGAAGACCGCGAAGTCGGCGAAGGAAAATCCTGCGCGGAAGAAATTGATTTTCCCTTCGCAACCTTCGCGTTCTTTGCGCGACACTTTATATTTTTTGCGCGGCGCGTTTGTCTTTCCACGCGAGCAACAGTAAAACGGCCGTGAGAATGCCCGTTACTCCGACGCACAGCGGCGCAAGATACCGATCCAGCGGCAGCGAGCCGCGCATCGGCAACCGCAGTTGCGCGGAAAAAATCTCGGCGCTGCCGGGAATGGAGGTTTTGGCGACGACCTGGCCGCCGCCGCTCACGGCCTGCGAAATGCCGGAACTGGCGACGCGAAAAATCGGGAGGCCGTATTCCGCCGCGCGCACGGGCGCGACACGCGAATGGAGTTCGTGTTCGTGCCGTCCCCATTCTTCCACGTCCATCGTCGGGACGATGAGCAGTTGCGCGCCCTGCCGCACCAGTTCGTCCGTGACGCGCGTGTAGCTCAAGTCGTAGCAGATGCAGAAGCCGATTTTGCCCCACGGCGAATTCCAAACTTCCTGTTTTTGCGCGGGCAGGCCGTCTTGGAAAAACTGGATCGGCACGCTCTTGGCCTGCTTGAAAACAACTTCGCCGTTGGTGCCGACGACGAAGGCGGTGTCGTAATAATTGTTCGTGCCGGCCGGGTCTTCGCCACCGACGACAAGGAAGCGCGAATGTTCGCGGCACCAGTTCTTGAGCGAATCCGGCACCGGGCCGTCAAGCGTGTATTCGCTCAGGACGAAAAGCGGCGCGTTGGTATTTTTCGCCAAGGCTTGATCCAGCATTTTGGGAATGATGCCCGGCGGCGGAAATTCCATCTGGACGCCGACGATTTGAAGCGAAGTAAGGTTGTGAAATTTGCCTGGTCCACCAACAACTGGGAGAAACATTTTCGCCAACAACCAAAAAATCAGTGCAAAAATAATAATTGATTCAAATAGATTTATCTTTACCAACCGCGAGGCGTAGAGACCAAGAACAATTGCGAAAACGAAAAAACCAAGGCCATACATTCCAATGCCGTTAAGCCACGACGGCAAAGCATACCCAACATTCAGCCACGAAAATTTCAAGTAGTAGAGTTCGCTGCGGAAGTATTCCGTGCCCGTCCAAACAAACGGAATCAGCCACATTGCTTTGGCTTTGCCCCAGCGCCGGATGCTCCCGCAGACAATCGCCGCAAACAGACCGATCCAAAACGCGAACACGAGCCAGAGGACAATTGCCGCCGGGCCAAAAATCCGCCAGAAGAAAAACAACTGCGGCGCGGCGCAGAGAAATCCCGCCGTCACCCCAAAATAAAACGCGCGGCGGACAGTCGGCTGGTCGGTCAGCTTCACCAGCCCGAAGGCGTAGCCGAAAATCAGCAGCCCGGCGGCGGGAAATTTGAGCGACGTGTAAGCCGCATGAAAGCACGCCACAGCGAGCGCCAGCCACAGGAAGGATTTTTTCCAGTTGAGCGGTTCCGCCGATGGATTTTGAATATTCATCGCGCCGGGTGAATGAGCTTTATTTAAGTCGTTCGCCGGTGCTTGCGCCATGCAAAAAAACCGTCACCATGACCGCGATTTGAAAACCGTCGTTTCCGGCACCGTCCAACAACTCATCGCCGCCGCGCGTGAACTTTCGGCACAGGCGGGCCGGCTGCATTTCAAGCCGCCGGTCACGCACATTTACAATCCCCTCACCTACGCCGGGCAGGCGCACGAGGAATATCTGCGCCGTTTTGGCAACGGTCGGAAGCGCGTGATTTTTCTGGGCATGAATCCCGGCCCGTTCGGCATGGTGCAAACGGGAATCCCTTTCGGCGAGATCGCCGCCGTGCGCGACTGGCTGGGCATTTCGGGAAAAATTGAAAAGCCGGTTTCAGAACATCCCAAACGTCCGGTCCGGGGTTTTGACTGTCCGCGTTCGGAAGTGAGCGGACGGCGGCTTTGGAAACTTTTTTCGCAACGGTTCGGTTCGCCGGAGAAATTTTTCGTGGAGCATTTTGTGGAGAACTATTGTCCGCTGGCGTTCTGCGAAGCGGGCGGGCGGAACGTGACGCCGGACAAACTTTCCAAAACCGAACGCGCCCGTCTGTCCGCAGTTTGCGACGAACATTTGCGCAACGTGCTGGAGATTCTCCAGCCGGAATGGCTCGTCGGCATCGGGGCGTTCGCGCGGGAACGCGGTGAGCTGGTGGCGGCGGGCACGGGCGTCCGCGTCGGCCAGATTTTGCATCCGAGTCCGGCCAGCCCGAAGGCGAACCGCCACGATTGGACGAAGACAGCAACGGCGGAACTCCTTGCGCTCGGAGTTTGGAAGTGATTTCCTTTGCCCGTTTCAGCTTCAACCTATTCGCCGATGAAATGCAGGGCGACGCGGCGCGTGTGCGGGTGCGTGCGGTGTTCCCACAAATAAATTCCCTGCCACGTTCCCAACGCGAGGCGTCCGCCATGGACGGGAATGGAAAGATTCACCGTCGTCAGCGCGGTGCGGATGTGCGCGGCCATGTCGTCGTCGCCTTCGGCGCGCTTGACCAAGGTGTTGA
>Ga0208849_1001979_pt1 | contig 12232 bp, 10 predicted proteins | sample NGESurdeep072012_10_FD_184470 | JGI IMG/M metagenome (GOLD analysis project Ga0208849, IMG submission 184470) | Arctic peat soil microbial communities from Barrow, Alaska - NGEE Surface sample 53-3 deep-072012 (SPAdes) | ecosystem: Environmental > Terrestrial > Soil > Wetlands > Peat ...
CGGGCTACCGGAAGGCCTGAATGCTGTTGCCTGCGCCACCACCGGCTCGTGCGTGGCGGCGGGACCCGGCGGCTATGTCTTCCCATACGCCCAGGGACATTGGCCAGCGCCGACCGATGCCGACGGCGCATCGACGATCACTGCGCTCTCGTGCCCGACCGCCTCGACGTGCCTGGCCGTCGACACGAGCGGCGGCGTGCTGACCGATTCCTCGGACTCATGGAGCGCTCCGCTGTCCATCGACCCCGGCCATGCGCTGAGTGCCGTGTCGTGTCCGAGTCGGGGCTTCTGCCTGGCCGCCGACACGAGCGGCAACATCGTCGTGGGTTCCTAACGGCGGGGAAGAAATGAGACGATCTTGATCTCACGTTCGGTGAGTTCCTGGTAACGACCCCAGCCCTCGTAGTGCTCGATCAGTCGTGGCCACATCACCGTCTTCTCCCGGCTCGTGAGCACGTGAGCGTCGGCCTCCACCCGTCGGCGTCCCACCTGTATCTCGACAGCCGGCGTCGCAGACAGGTTCAGCACCCATGCCGGCGGCCGGTCGCGGCCGCCGTTGGAGCCGACCACGACGAAGCGAGGACCGTCGGGCATGTACAGAAGCGGCGTCGTCCGGGACTGACCGGTCTTCCGTCCGACCGTGGTCAGCAGCAGCATCCGACCGGCCGGGGAACGGTGACCGATCAGACCACGGGTCCGCCGGTAGACGAACCGGTGGACCCGATAGAACTGGCGCCCGACGGTGCGATCGAACAGGACGGACAACTTGGCCAACACGACGGCCATCGTAGGCGTCGGGTCGCACCCCGGTCGCGGGCGCAGCGGTGTGTAACGTCGCCGGAGGACTCAGATCTCCGTCTGGCAGCGAAGGGAGCGGCATGGACGTGGCGGACATGACCGGCAAGACCGTCGTGGTCACAGGCGGCAACTCCGGTATCGGCAAGCAGACGGCGTTGGCCCTCGCTCGTGCCGGGGCGAGGGTGATGGTCACGGCCCGTGATCAGGCGAGGGGGGAGGCGGCGGTCACGGCGCTCCGCTCCGACAGCGGCGGCGGCGAGGTCGAGCTGGTCGTCTTCGACCTCGGCGACCTGGCGGCGGTGCGCGCCGGGGCAGCCGAACTCCTGGCACGCTGCGATCGGATCGACGTGCTGGTGAACAATGCCGGAGTCGTGCTCTCACAGAGGTGCGAGAGCAAAGACGGCTTTGAGGCCACCTTCGCCGTCAATCATCTCGGCCCGTTCCTCCTGACGAATCTTCTTCTCGACCGCATGAAGCAGTCCGCCCCCGCCCGCATCGTCACCGTGGCGTCCACCGCCCACAAGGGCGCACCCCATGGGCGCGACTTCAACGACCTTCAGACCACCGCGCGATACCGGGGGATGCAGGTCTACTCACGCGCAAGTTGGCCAACATCTATTTCACGACCGAGCTGGCCAGGCGTCTCGACGGCACCGCCGTCACGGCGAACGGTCTCCACCCGGGCACGGTGGCCACCGGCTACGGACGCGACGGCGACACCAGCGGGCTGCTCGCCCTGGGCCTGAAGGTAAGCGCGCCGTTCTTCCTCACGCCCGAGAAGGGGGCCCGCACGTCGATCTATCTGGCGAGTTCTCCCGAGGTGAGCGAAGTGAGCGGCAAGTTCTTTGTCAAGGGCAAACCCCGACTTCCATCCAAAGCGGCACAGGACGATGCGGCGGCCAAGCGTCTGTGGCAGATCAGCGAGGAACTGGTCGGCCCGGAATGACGACATCGTCCATCGTGCCTGGTCAGTGCCATCGTCCATGGGCCGGTTACCGGCGGCCCCGGGCGATTCGGGTCTTTGGCCCCTAGTCATCTCAGGCACCGGCGACCAAGCTTTCGCTAGTGGCTATCGGCGTGTTCAATCGAGAGACAATTGGTGGCCGGGCGGCGAAACCGTGGTACCACCTGCGCCCCGGCAGGGCGGTGGGGGTGGCCGTCGCCCTCTTCGCCGTCGTGTCGGTTCTCCAGTGGTTCGACGACGGATCCGGCCAAGCGATCGCCGTGCTCTATGTCCTGCCGATCGCGCTTCTGGGGGTCTCGCTGGGTGAACGCGGCGGTCTGGCCGCAGCGGCGGCTGGCTTCGGCCTGTTCGCCGTTTTCGAGGTCGTGCACAGTAGTGGCGATATCGATGCCACCGGCTGGGTGGTTCGGGCGGTGGCGATGTTCTTGCTCGGCGGTCTCCTGGGTCATTCCACCGATCGGACGACGGCCAGCGAGAAGACCGCGCTCGACGAACAACAAAAACGTTCTCTGGCGGAAGAAGCGAACCACCGCTACGCAGAGGCGATCGAGATCAATGACTCGCTCATCCAGGAAATGGTGGCGGCGAAGTGGTTGGTCGAACAGGGTCGAACCGACCAGGCGGTCGAGATTCTCACCACCACGATCGCCACCGGTGAGCGGTTGGTCGTCGAGCTCCTGCCCCGGCGGGCGGCGGTGTAACTCAGCGACCGGGTGGACGGCGGGGACCGCCCGGTTGGTCCCGGTGGTCATCGCCACGGCGGAGGCCCCGAAGCGACGCCATGAGGGCCGAGCCGAGCCGCAACAGCCGCACGTCGCCGATGGGGCTGCCGGTCCCGCGGTTGCAGACCATGGCCAGAGCCAGCTCCCGCGAGGGTCGGCCCAGCCGCCGGAACCTCCGAACCCGAAGTGGCCGAAGGCCTCATCGATCCGGCCTCGGGTGGTGCTGACCAGGTGGTAGCCGTAACGCCAGCGCATGGGCATGACGAGCACAAGGTCGCGGCGGTACGACCGGATCACACCCATCTCGGCCACGGTCGCTGGTGACAGCAGGGTGGTCCCCTCGAGAGTGCCACCGCCGGCGATCACGGCGTACATTCGGGCCAGGGAGCGAGCAGTGAAGAACCCGTTGGCGGCCGGGATCGCCGCGTCCATGATCTCGGCGCCGTACAGGATGTCCTCCAGCCCCCGGGGCGCCAGGGCGTTGATCATCCGCCGGGGGTTGACCGGCGAGTGCACCAGGGAGGCCGCCTTGCCCAATTGCACACCGACGCGACGACCGACCGACGACAACGGTCCCCGGCCCGGCGTCAGGTGGCCCATCGGTTCCAGCGGCGCCACCCGGTGGCGTTGGTCGGGCGGGCAGCCGAGGTAGAGCCCGTCGAGGTCCAGAGGTCCGGCGATCTCGCTCTGCACGAAGCGTTCGAGCGGCTGACCCGACACGCGGCGCACGACTTCGCCCACCAGCCAGCCGTACGTGAAGGCGTGATACCCGTTCTGCGTCCCCGGCTCGTAGGCCGGGGTGGCCCGGGCCAGGGCGTCCACCATGTGGTCCCAGTCGAACATCCGCTCAGCCCGGTCGATGATCGAGCGGATCCGGTGCAGGCCGGCCGAGTGGGTGAGCAGGTGAGCCACGGTGACGCTCGCCTTGCCCGCCACCGCGAACTCGGGCCAGTACTCGGCCACCGGCGCGTCGTAGCGGACGAGTCCCCGGTCGGCGAGCAGGTGGAGTGCCGTCGAGGTGAGGCCCTTCGTGGTCGAGAAGCACATGGCCAGCGAGTCGCGTTCCCACGCCGCGCCGGTGTCGTCTCGCCGTCCGCCCCAGAGGTCGACGACGAGTTCGCCGCGGTGGTACGCGGCGACGGCGGCACCGCCGGTGGTACGGCTGATCTGGTGGCGGAAGGCGGTGGCCACCGGCGTGAAGGCGGGGTGCACGTAGCCGTCGATCATCTCGGAGCCTCCGGGGCGGGGATCAAAGACCGGTGACGAGTCGGGTGATGCGATCCCTGATCCTGGTGGGGATCAGTGGCTGAGTGACGGCGATGGCCAGGGCGTCCGGACCGACGAGGTAGCGGGCCCGCGGCGAACGCGCCGTCAGTGCCTTCCCGATGGCCTTCGCCGCGTCCTCCGGCTCGCCCATGAAGCCCGAGTACGCCTTGAGCAGGGTACGGGTCCGTTGGTAGCCGACCTCGTAGTTGGACCCGGCATGGCGGGCGACGTCCTCTTCGAGGTCATTCCAGATCTCGGTCTTAAAACCACCGGGCTCGATCAGGACCACTTTGACGCCGTCGCGGGCCACCTCGAGACGCAGCGCGTCGGACGCAGCTTCGAGGGCGTGTTTGCAGGCTTGGTACCACCCACTGAACGGCGTCGTGGTCAGACCGTAAATGGAGGAGATGTTGACAACCCGCCCCCCGCCTTCGGCGCGCATGTGGGGCAACGCCAGGCGGGCCAGGCGCATGGGCGCGATCACCATCGTCTCGAGCTGACGCCGCGCCTCCTCGTCGGTCGTATCCTCGATGGCCCCCATGCCCGAGTATCCGGCGTTGTTGACGACTCCCCAGGGACGCAGGTCCTCCATGACAGCGGCGCAGCTCTCGGCGTCGGTGACGTCCAGAAGGACCGTGTCGACCGCCACACCGGCGCGCGCGGCCGTCTCGGCCACCTCAGTCGCCTTCTTCTCCGAGCGGACCGAGCCCACCGAGCGGAAACCGAGTCGGGCCAGGTGCACGGCGGTCGCCAGACCGAAGCCCGAGTTGGCCCCCGTGGTGAGCACCGTCCGCTCGTGCCGACCAGCCATGGATCGACCATACTCACCCACGTCACCACCATGGCCGGGCCACCCGGGCGGTCGGATCAGCCGGACTCCGAGACGGCCCTGTGAGAAGGGCGGGCTGCTCGTGGGCGGCGGGTGGTCGACCGGGCGCGGAAGGTCAACTCACGCACGGCGGTGACGAAACCCGTGCCGATTTCCTCGACGGCCGACACCAGCTCCGGACACGCCATGATGCCGACGTTCAGGTGGTGGGCCTCGCTCAGCACGGTCAGGTTGAGACCGGCGCCCTCCATGACGGGACCCATGGGGAAGATCCCGGTCACCCGGGCCCCGGCACAGTACAAGTCGACCGGCGGGCCAGGCACGTTGGAGACGATCAGGTTGAACACCGGCGGATGCAGCCGGGCGAGCTTCAAGCCGGAGTAGAGGCGAGCGGCGGCGGTGGCGAACGTCGGAGGGAGAAAGCCGACGAGCAGCTCGAGCGACTGCGGTCCGAAGGCCGAGAGCAAGGCTTTGGACGCCACCGCCTGCGTGTGGACGGCCCGGAGTCGGTCGACGGGGTCGGCGGGCTCGAGCCGCAGCGGCACCATCATGTTGGACACCTGGTTTCCCAATTCGCCGCCGGCGACGGCCCCGTCGGCCCGGACGTTCACCGGCACGGCGGCGATCATGGGTCTCGTGGGCACCGTCCCGTGTTCCTCCAGGTAGGCGAGCAGCGATGTCGCCGTGGCGGCCAACACCACGTCGTTGATCGTGGTGTCGAAGGCCCGCCGGATCTCTCGCACGTCGTCGAGGTCGACACGCGTCAGGCTGACCGACCGGTGCGCCGTGACGGGACCGTTCAGGATCGTACGCGGCGCGGTGAGCGGCGCTGCGGTCCCCGACGCTCGTTGGCTGGCCCATGTGCGCGCCGTCCCCGCCAGATTCCGTGTGGTCAGGGCCATCGATTTCGGCGCCTCCCACAGATACCGGGGAAACGACACGATCGACTGCACCGCCAACATCGCCGCCGTGGGAACCGCATCGGGCTGCCATGGTGAGCCCTCGGGCGCGACGTCGGCGATCTCGGGTGTCAGGTCGAACAGCGACGCCATGAGATCTCCCCCCGCCCCACCGTCCATGATGGAGTGGTGCAGCTTGGTCACGAGGGCGACCGTGCCGTCGTCGAGCCCTTCGACGACCCACATCTCCCACAGGGGCCGCCGCCGATCGAGTGGTCGAGCGGCCACGGCGCCCACGAACCGCTCGAGGTCCTGCCACGTGACCGGCGCGGCCAGTGGGGCGGCCAGAACGTGATGGGTGAGCGAGAAATCCGGGTCCTCGACCCACACCGGATGGCCCATGCCGGCAGGGGGAGAGGCCAGGCGTCGTCGCAGCGGGGGGATGAGGTGGATCCGCTGTTCCAGCGCCGCACGTACCCCGGCCAGACCGACACCGCCGGGGACGTCCGAGCCGTCGAGCACCAGCACGCCCACCACGTGCATGTGCATCGTGGGTGTCTCGAAGTAGAGGAAGGCGGCGTCGGTGTTGCTCATGGTTCGCATCGGTCGTCCGTCCTCAGGTCCCGCCGGCCGTCAAGGCGAACGCCTTGGCCCACCGGTAGTCGGCCTTCCCGCTCGGTGAGCGGGTGATGGCGTTGGTCAGCATCACCTGTCGTGGCACCTTGTATCCCGCCAGCCGGCCCCGGCATTCGGCCCGTAGGGCGTCGCCGTCGATCCGGCACCCGGTGCGCAGCTGGACGACCGCCACAACCCGCTCGCCGTAGCGCTCGTCGGGCACTCCCACCACGACGACGTCCTCGACGCCCTCACAGCTCTTCACCGCGGCCTCCACCTCGTCGGGGAAGACCTTCTCCCCTCCCGTGTTGATACAGAGCGAACCACGCCCGAGGACGCTGATCGCACCGTCGGCGTCGACGGTCGCCATGTCACCGGGAAGGGCCCAGCGCCTGCCTCCGGTCTCCACGAAGGTGGCCGCCGTCTTGTCGACGTCGGCGAGATACCCGATCGGAATGTGGCCACGGCGCGCCAGGCGACCCACGACCCCCGCACCGGGGACGACGGGCCGCAACTCGTCGTCCAGGACGTCGGTGAGCTCGTCGACATGCAGCCGGAGCGAGCCGTAGGGGTCGCCCTCCGGAGCCTGCCCACCGAGCTGCCCCGTCTCCGAAGAGCCGAAGGCATCGACGACCATGCGGCCCGGGAGCAACTCGACCAGGCGACGCTTGGTGGCGGGAGACAGCACGGCCCCACCCGAGCCCACCGCCATCAGCGACGACACGTCGTAGCGGGCCGCGTGGGTATCGAGCTCGTCCAGGAGGGGTCGTGCCATGGCGTCACCCACCACGACGAGGATGTTCACCGCTTCTGTCCCGACCAGACGCCACGCCGCGGCGGGGTCGAAGCGGCCGCCGGGAAGCGTCACCAGCTTTCCGCCACCGAACAGGATGCTGAACGCCAGCCATTGGGCACTGGCATGGATGAATGGCGGGGCGGGGAGCGCCGTCATGCCCGGCCTCATCACCCGCGCCGCGAGTTCCTCCGGCGACGTGATGGCGTTGCCGAGCTGCAGCGCGTCCCCTCCGCCCATGGCGGCGAAGAAGATGTCCTCGTGGCGCCACAACACACCTTTGGGCATGCCCGTGGTCCCACCCGTGTAGACACAGTAGAGGTCGTCCGACGACCGCGACGCGAAGTCGCGGGAGTCCGCCGCTTCCTCGAGGGCTTGCTCGTAATCGTCTCCGAGGCCCGATCCACCCGTCTCGTCGCGGACCTCGAGAAAGGTCCGGCTTTCGGGCAACGCTGCCCGGGCTTCGCCGACCGCTTGAGCGAAGCGGCTGTGGAAGACCAGTCCGACGAGGCCGGCGTCTCGGTACAGGTAACCGAGCTCCGAGGCGACGTACCGGTAGTTGACGTTCACAGGGACGGCGCGGATCTTGAAGCAGGCGAGCATGGCTTCGAGGTACTCGGTCCCGTTGGCCAGCTGCAGACCGAGCCGGTCCCCCGATCCGACACCGGCGGCAGCGAGGTGGTGGGCCAGCCGGTTGGCTCTGCGGTCGAGCGAGACATAGGTGAGTCGACGGTCGTCGGCCACCAGGGCGGGCTGATCGGGGACGACGTCGACCACGCTCTCGAAGAGGTCGGCCAGATTGAAGTCCATTGCCGTCCTTCCGGGCCCGCTCTCTGTTCACGTCCCAGGACGTAGTATGGCTCTGGAACGCGCGATATGCCGGACGGCTCGGATGTTCGTCAGAGGGGGGCCCGTGGAGCACGCCGTGGAGGCACTCGGAGAGGTTGCGGCTGTCGGGGGATCCCCTCCCGACTCGACGGGTCACGGGCCGCCCTCGCTGGTCGAACGGGTGGCCGGGACCTATCGCGCCGCCATGAAGTTCCTGGGACGACGAGCCCTCGCCCGAGCCACGCTGGCCGTGCCGCGCACGCTGAAATTCATGGTGACCACGGCACTGAGCGGCGAGGTGTCCGATGCGGTGCCGGCGCCCAGCCTGACCTGGGGGCTGGCGGGCGGAGTGGCCATGGACGAGGCCCTGCTGGCCATGGCCATGGCGCCCAGCCGGTTTCCCCGTCGGGCCGACTTCGCCCGGGTGAGCGCCGAGCTCGCCGATGCCAGGCAAATGTTCTCCCGTCGGGGCTGGATCGCCCGGCCCCTCTCCTATCACCGCACCCCGCCGCCGTTGTCCGAGCCGGACGTCGAGATGACCCGTGGATGGGCACTGGGCCAACGCTACGAGCGGATCACCTACGACAGCGGGTTCTCGACGCGTGCCGGCGAACCGGGCGGCGAGCAGTGGATGGCGTACGCGCCGAACAGTCGGGCCACGGCCACCATCGTCCGCCACCGTGGCGATCCCCGCCCATGGATCGTCTGCGTGCACGGATTCTGTATGGGCTACCCCTTCATGGACTTCATGGGTCTCCACACCACCAAGCTGCACCGTGAGCTCGGGCTCAACGTGGCCATGCCCGTGCTGCCGTTGCACGGGCCGCGCAAGGTGACGCTGGTGAGCGGTGAGCCGTTCCTCGGCTTCGACATGATGAACACGGTCCACGGATTGGCGCAGGCCGTGTGGGACATCCGGCGCCTCGTGTCATGGATCAGGGCCCAGGGAGCGACGTCGATCGGGCTCTACGGAGTCTCGCTGGGGGCCTACGTCGTCTCTCTGCTGGCCGGAATCGACGAGGGGTTCGACGCCGTGGTGGCCGGGATCCCGGTGGTGGACTTCCCGGCGCTCTTCCACGAGCACAGCCCGGTCCATATCCGGGCTCGGTCGATCGAGCACCGGATCATGGGGGGCGTGGCCGAAGACGTCTACCGCGTCATATCGCCGATGAGCTTCGAGTCGAAGGTACCGCACGACGGCCGCTACATCTTCGCCGGCTACGGCGACCGCCTGGCGTTCCCAGAACAGGCCCGCATGCTGTGGGAACACTGGGACGAGCCGCGTATCAGCTGGTACCCGGGAAACCACGTAGGCTATCTGTGGTCGCGCCAGGTGGAGACGTTCCTTGGTGAGTCGTTGGCGGCGTCCGGCCTCAGCTGCACCCGCGCCACCGCAGGGGGCTGATCGTTGGAGCCGATGCTCGGGCTCGACGCCAAGTTCCTCTACTCGGAAACCCGCATGACGCACATGCACACCTTGAAGGTGGCGGTGTTCGACATGTCGCGCCTCCCCGACGGGTACTCCTACGACGAGATCGTCGAGCTGTTCGGCCACCGGCTGGACCGGTTGCCCCCGTTCCGTCGACGGGTCGTACCGGTCCCGTGGGGACTCGGACACCCGGTCTGGATCGAGGATCCCTCATTCGACATCAAGAGGCACATCACCCGCCGCCGCGCCGGCGAACCGGGAGGAGCCCGGGAGCTCGCCGCCGTGGTGGGCGACGTGGCCAGCCGGCGCCTGCCCCGGGATCGACCGTTGTGGGAGATCGTCGTGGTCGATGGACTGGCCGACGGTCGGCTCGCCGTCGTGGCCAAGGTGCACCACGCCGTGGCCGACGGTGCCGCCACGGTCGCTCTGCTGCTGAGCGCGTTCGGCGCCCGGGGCCCTGACTCACCCGTCGAGGTGTGGCGTCCCGAGGCCATCCCCACGAAGCCCCAGCTCCTGAGGCTGGCCGCCCGTGCGCACGTGACGCGCCTACGGCAGCTGCCCCGACTGGCCACGAGATCTCTCCGGGGCCTGCGCGAGTCCGAAGTCCGGAGGCGTGCCTCACCGGTCAGGCCGCCACTGCCGTTCGATACGCCGAAGACGCCGTTCAACGTGTCGCTCACAGGGCAGCGCACCTACGCCATGACGACCCTGGCACTGGAGGACTTGAAGGCCGTTCGCCGGGCGCACGGGGCCACGCTCAACGACGTCTTTCTGACCGTGTGCGGCGGTGCCGTGCGGACGTACCTGATCGAAACCGGAGCACTGCCCACCCGCCCGCTCGTGGCCAGTGTTCCTGTCTCGACCGACCCGAGTACCACTCGCCTCGGTGGTAACCGTGTGGACAACTGGTACGTGTCGATCGGAACCGACATCGCCGACCCCCTCGAACGTCTGCAGACCGTCAGGGAGGTGGCGGCCGCGGCCAAGGGCGTCCGCTCCGTGCTCGGCAACGACCTTCTGGAGAGACGGGCCGACATCGTTCCGCCACAGCTGTACGCCCTGGTCGTGCGGACCTGGGCTCGCACCGGTCTGGCGAACCACACGCGGCCACCGGTCAACCTGGTGCTCTCGAATGTTCCCGGACCACGCGAGCGGCTTCATATCGGACAGGCCGTGCTCGAGGCGATCTATTCGGTCGGTCCCATTCTCGAGGGAATCGGCCTCAACATCACGGCCTGGAGCTACGCCGACGACCTCAATGTGTCGGTGCTCGGCTGCCCGACGAGTGTCCCGGATCCGTGGTTGATCACCGACGCGCTCCAGCGGTCCATGTCGGACATCAAAGAGGCCTCGGACCGCTCGGCCCGCACTGGTTGACGAGGAACCCTCGGACCTCGGTGCCTGGGCACCGAGGTGTCAGCGGTGCGCCTTGGCCTGTCGCTTGTCCTCGTACATCAGTCTGTCCGCCTCGATGAAGATCGCTTCATCGTTCTTCGTCTCGCCGTCGATCTGGACGAGGCCGATACTTATCGAGAGACGGACGGCTTTGTCCTCCACCTCGAAATTGCACCGGCTGATCACGCCTCTCAGATCGGTGGCGATGACGGCTCCCTGGTCGGCGCCGGCATAGGGAAGGAGAACGGCGAACTCGTCACCTCCCACGCGCGCCACCTGGTCGGTGTCACGCAGTCGCCGCATGAGCGCCGTGGCGATCGCCTTCAGCGCCTGGTCCCCGACCCGGTGTCCGTAGGAGTCATTGATCTGTTTGAACCCGTCGATGTCGATCATCAGCAGGGTCGAGAATTCTCCGTAGCGGTGGGCGCGCCCGACCTGCTCGCTCACCGCACGCTCGAACTGCCGTCGGTTGAGCAGACCGGTCAGGGGGTCATGTTCGGCCAGGAATCGAAGCTGCTCCTGGTAACGCAGATGAGCGCCGATGTCGCGTCCGATCAGGGAGGTGCCGACCGCTCTGCCTTGGCGATCACAGATCGGCGAAACCGTGAGAGACACGTCGACCTGCGTCCCGTCCTTGCGGACCCTGACGGTCTCGTGGTTGTCGACCTGCTCACCGGAGCGCACCCGATGAGTGGGTTCGCGCCTCTCATCGTGGTGACCCGGCGCCACGAGCATGGAAATGGGCTTCCCCATGGCCTCGGCCGCCGTGAAGCCGTAAAGGCGCTCCGCCCCGACGTTCCAGCTCGTGATCACGTCGTCGAGGTCCGTGCTGATGATCGCGTCCTGGGAGGATTCGACGACGGCTCTGAAGAGTGCGGCATCCTGTTCGGCACGCTTGCGTTCGGTGATGTCACGGATGGCGGCCGACACGAACGTGCCGTCCTCGGTCTGCAGCGGGCTGAGCGAGATGTCGACAGGGAACTCGCTGCCGTCCTTGCGACGGCCGTAGAGCTCGAATCCCAGCCCCATGGGACGGACGTGCGGTTCGGCGACGTAGTCCGAGCGGTGGGCGGCATGGCTCTGGCGGAAGCGCTCGGGCATCAAGACCTCGACGGGCTGACCCAAGAGCTCCTCACGCCGGTAGCCGTAGAACTTTTCCGTCTGCACGTTGACCAGGACTATCGTGCCCGCGGCGTCGACCAGAACCATGGCGTCCGGCGCCGACTCGAGCAGTTCACGAAAACAGTCCTTCATCCCCACGCCCGTTCCCCGTCGCTGACATGGCCCACCGCGCTGACTGGGCAGAGCGTAATCCACGGCCTCTCCGTAGCCGGTGACCGTCGTCTTCAGTCCATGGCCGGTGATGTCTCGACGCCGCCTTCCGTCGTCATCAGGTCGGTCTCCCACAGGGCCTCCACCAGGGCCAGACGGTTGAGCTGGTTGGTGCCCTCGTAGATCTTTCTCCGTCCTTCGCGCACGCAGCGCGCACGCCGAAGCACTGAGACTAAGGAGGCCGGTCACTAAACCGCCTCTTACCAGGTCTTTTATGGGTGGGGCTAGCTGGAATCGAACCAGCGACCTCAGCATTATCAGTGCTGCGCTCTAACCGGCTGAGCTATAGCCCCGTCTGGAAACCACTTCTCCCTGTGGAGATGGCGATTGTAGGCCGGATGGAACCCAGGCAAGGGCGGACC
>Ga0208849_1001980_pt1 | contig 12229 bp, 10 predicted proteins | sample NGESurdeep072012_10_FD_184470 | JGI IMG/M metagenome (GOLD analysis project Ga0208849, IMG submission 184470) | Arctic peat soil microbial communities from Barrow, Alaska - NGEE Surface sample 53-3 deep-072012 (SPAdes) | ecosystem: Environmental > Terrestrial > Soil > Wetlands > Peat ...
GGTAGCCCTCGGATTCGACAGGTGATGCAGCGCCTGTCCGGCGCCTGTCCGCTTTCGTGATCGAGCGAGTATCTTACCGGAGCGGGCTGGAAGGGGCGATAGCAGGAATTGGGCGGGTTCCCTGCATATTTGGCGGTCACTCCCGACCTCACCGGCTGTATCGCCGGTGCCGGCGTAGCTGCTGGTGACCCGCCAGAACTGTCGAAGGTGACGGCGAGCGAGCAGCCGTTCAGCCATTCGGCGGAGGTGGATATCCTGTCCAACGATGATCCCGGAGAACCCGGTAGCACGGCCGAAATGACGTTCTTCGTTTCATGAAGTGCATGAGTGCGTCAGGAACGCCTTGGCGCAACCGGTGCGCTGCTCGATCCATCGATAACAGCGTTTCGTGAAAGGTCCATCGCCGGAAAGATGGTAGTTGCGCTGCGCCTCTCGGCGGCATAGACAAGCTCCTTGCCCGTCGCGTAAGGCCGCTTGAACGGTATGAAATCTGTTGTCATCGTTTTACGGCGCGCTGGCGGGATTTTGGCATCATCCTAACTAACCCGGTTTCTGCCCGTGACGGTCACTAACGATGTGCCGAATAGCAGGCATCGTTAACCTCTGCTGGTCGCTTTCCTTTAGATGGCGAGCCGGAATCTGTAGTTTTGGTCGATCCACGCCTTGTATGCACCAGCGGTGATGTCGCGCCACCAATCCTCGTGGTCCAGATACCAGAGTATGGTCCGACGGAGTCCGGCCTCGAAGCCGACACGGCATTGGTTGCCAAGTTCGTTCGTGAGCTTTGTGGCGTTGATCGCATAGCGGTGATCATGACCTGGGCGGTCGGTCACGTAGGAGGTCAGGGTGCGGCAACTGATACCGGAAACCGCGGGACAGGACGGAAAGCGCGACGCAAGGTCTCGGTCGGCGGCAAAAGCCTGGTCGATCATAGTGCAGATCAGGTCGACCACGCCGCGGTTGTCGCGTTCGTTGTTGCCGCCTATGTTGTAGGTTTCTCCGATCCGACCCTGCTCGATCACGCTCATCAGCGCTTCGCAATGATCAAAAACGTGCAGCCAGTCGCGCACATTGGAGCCACCACCGTAGATTGGCAGTGGCTTGCCCTCCAGCGCGTGGATGATCATGAGTGGGACCAGTTTTTCCGGATGCTGATAGGGGCCGTAGTTGTTCGAACAGTTGGTGATTATGGCTGGCAGGCCGTAGGTTGCAACGAACGCCCGCACCAGATGATCGCTCGACGCCTTGCTCGCGGCGTAAGGCGAGTTGGGACGGTATGGTGAGGATTCCGTGAAGGCTGGATCGTCAGGCTCCAGCGAGCCGTAGACCTCGTCAGTCGACACGTGAAGAAAACGCGCGTCGCCGATGCTGTCCGATGTGCGCCATGCATCGAGCGCTGCCTTGAGCAGCGTGAAGGTGCCGAGCACGTTGGTTTGCAGGAAAGCTTCGGAATCGACTATAGACCGATCGACATGGGATTCCGCGGCAAGGTGTACGACACGGGTTATTCTGTGTTCGTCGAATAGGTGCCGCATCAGCCCGGCGTCTCGGATATCGCCCCTGATGAACTGGATACTGCAATTTTTGATCAGCGGCTCCAGGCTTTGAACGTTCGCCGCATAGGTCATGGCGTCGACGACGGTCAGCTTGTCGTCGGGACGCGCCGCGCGCCACAAATGCACAAGATTCTGGCCGATGAAGCCCGCACCGCCGGTAATCAGAACGCTGTGCATTGGAAGCCCTGGTTAGCCGACGTCTGAAGATCTAGCCCAAAACGATAGTTCGTAATCATCCTATATAAATAACATAATACGAAATCCACCCCAGATGGGGCGCAACTTGCATTTGTCCGACGGTGGTCATCCATGAACTCATGAAATTTTAGTCCCGAGATCGAGGCCAACAAACAGCTGGAAGCGATCCAGCATCGATTAGAGCTGCGCCCCGTCGCCTCCCGCCAAAATGATCTCTTTCCGGTGCATCGACGCAATTCTTTTCCGGTCGCGATGGTTCGAACACGGTACGGGCAGCATGCGCCAAGGCGCATCCAAAATGCTTTTCATTGCTTTTCGGATCGCGCTCGCTGCGCAGCCGCAGGTTACTGCGTCGAAGGCTTGAATCCCGCTGTTTCAACGACGTTAGAGAAATTTCGTCGGTCCGCGGGCCTTATTCTCGCACCAGAATGCAAAGATTTCGGGCGGCGGCCGCGTTGGCGTCAATAGAGGAACCGATGCGCTCTGTATCGCGCTTGTGTGCATTGATCTTTCCTCACTTGAGGCCCGGCCCGAACAACTCGATTGGTCCAGGAGAGGCCCTTGTCTGATCTTGCCGGGCACAATAAGGCTTTGGGCGGAGTATCGACCGGGAGAGCCTATGTCTGACAAACGCGAATAGGGCTGAGGTGCTCGTTGGTATTGGTCAAGGGAGGCCGTATGATCAGATATGCTCTGGAATCGCCACGTCCGCGGGGGCGCTCCAATGATATCTTTGGGACGACGCTGCGTCCGCGATTTGAATGGTTCGACAATCTTGCAATTTGATCTCTGAAATGGCCGCCGTAAAAAGCAATGCCCGTCTGCTGGGAAATTCCGCATGGAATGCGAGCGCCTTTCTCGTCAATGTGGGATTGAATTTGGTCATTCTTCCATTCGTGCTGTTCCGGCTCGGGGCGTCCGTGTTCGGTGTCGCCGGCCTGGTGACGGCCTGCATTGCGCCCGCGATGGCGTTCAGCAGCGCGGTGGCGTTGTCGACGACGCGGGAACTCGCCCACCGGCTGGCGCCGAACGAGCGTGATGACGCGCGCCGCTTCTTTGCGACGGCGTTGTTGCTGGCGGGCGGAGGAGGTCTGCTGATCGCGATGGTACTTTCGCTGGGCGGGCCGCTGCTGGCGCATCACGTTTTTAACCTGGACGGCGAGGTGGCGAATGATCTGGCGCTTGCGTTTGGGTTTGGCGCGGCTGGATGGCTGTGCCAGTGCATCTCGGCGGTGTTTCTTGCGCTTTTTACCGCGCGTCAAGACTATGCGCGGCTGGCCTCGATCAGCGTTCTGAGTACGGTGGTCTCGACCTCATCGATGTTGGTGCTGATCCCGCGCTGGCCACAGGCGTCGACGTTTCTGGGTTGCCAGGCCCTGGGCTTTGCCACCGGGCTCGTGCTGTCGTTCGCGCTTTCGCGTCTTCTGGTGCGGGAATGGGTGGCGCGCCCCGCGCTTCATCGCGGGCCGCTCGGCGCTCTTGTCAATCTGGGCGTCTGGCAATTCGCCGCCCAAGGTGGCGGCCTGATCGCGAGCCAGGCGGACCGCTATCTGCTTGGCGCGTTTCTGGCACCGCAATTCGTCGGATATTACACCATCGCGCTCCGTCTCGAAGAGGCGATGTATATCGGCATCCTCAAGATCGGTGAAATACTGTTTCCGTTTTTCAGTTCGCTGCAAAGGGAATCCAGCGATCGGGTAGCCGATCTGTTGTTTCGCTCATCCTGGGTGCTGAATCTGGTGGCCGCGACCGCGCTCGGCGCGCTGATCCCGGTCGCCGGCCCGCTGCTGTACGCCTGGACCGGAAAGCAAGTCGCCAGTGAGACCCAGAGCCTGCTGGTGGTGCTGGCGGTCGCGGGAATGCTGGGATGCGCCTCCAACGTGTTCGCCTACTATCTTCTGGCCAACGGCCGGTCGCGTTCCAACGCCTTGATTTCGCTGGTGACGGGGGTGGTGACGCTCGTTACCAGCGCCGTTGCGCTGCCCATCTTGGGATGGCAGGCCGCGGGATGGAGCGCCTGCCTCGGCATGATTGCGCAGATCGTCGTCACCGTGGTCCTGCTGCGGCAAAGCTTCCGCTTGACCGGGATGTGGTCCCGGGTGGCTCACTTCGTATTGCTGCCGCTGGTAACCGGCATCGTGACGGCGATCGCATTGCGTTATTTCGTTGGGCCATTTTTATTCGAGCAATCGCCACATTGGTGGCTGGTCGGGGTGTCGTATGCGGCGGCGGCCGGTATCATTTTCGTTGTCGTTGTCGCGATTTCGCGGGCAGGCCCGCATGGCGCGGTGTGCTGGCGGGATCTGGGCATGATCGTCAGCCGCTTCCTGCCCGTGAAGGTGATGTAACGATGTGCGGAATTGCAGGCATCGTTAATATCCGCGGCAACGCGGTTGAGCCGTCTCAGCTGTTGCGTTTGACCGATTTGTTGGCCCACCGCGGCCCCGACGGCGATGGGCATTGGTTCAGCGCCGAACGCAACGTGGCGCTCGGTCACCGGCGGCTGGCGATCATCGATCCCGGGCCGAGCGGCTATCAGCCGATGCTGTCGGCCGATGGCCGCTACGTGATCACTTTCAACGGCGAAATCTACAATTTCCTCGAGCTTCGCCGTGAACTCGAGGCGTCTGGCGCGGTCTTTCGCACCCAGTCGGATACCGAAGTCATCCTGGCGGCATGGCAAACCTGGCAGGAAGGGATGCTGCCCCGCTTCAACGGAATGTGGGCGCTGGCGATCTTCGACACCCATACCCGGGACTTGTTTCTCGCGCGGGATCGCTTCGGCATCAAGCCGCTGCTCTATGCCCATTCGCCGCAGCGTTTTGTGTTCGCATCCGAGCAGCGCGCCCTGGTGCAAAGCGGCCTGTTTGCGACATCGGTCGACGTCGATGTGGCGCGGCGGCTGTTGCTCGATGCTTTCGGAATCGAAGGCAGCGAACGCACCCTCTGCAACGAGGTGCGCCGCCTGCAGGGCGGGCATTTGATGTGGCTGCGGCAAGGCCGGCTCGAGATCCGGCGCTGGTGGCGCACGGTCGATCATTTGCCCGAGGTGCCGGGCACCGAAGCCGGGCGCGTCGAACGTTTCCATGAGCTGTTTCAGGATTCCGTCGCGCTGCGGATGCGCAGCGACGTGCCGATCGGAACCTGCCTGTCGGGCGGATTCGACTCCTCCGCCGTGATCTGCACCATGGCGGCGCACGCAAAAGCCGGGATGGGGCCGCGCGACAGCGCCGCCTGGCGGCACGCCTTTGTCGCGACATTCCCCGGCGCGTCGAATGACGAGCGGCCGATGGCCGAGGAGGCGGCGGCATGGGCCGGCGTCACTCCGACGTTTGTGGAAATTGGCCCCAATGACGCGCTGACGGACCTCGAGCGCATCCTCGACGACCATGACGACGTCTATATCGGCATGCCGAACGCGGCATGGCTGATCTATCGGGAACTCAGCCGGCAAAGGGTGAGGGTATCGCTCGACGGGCACGGCGCCGACGAGTTGATGGGAGCCTATCGCCAGGAAGGTCAGGCGGGAGCGTTTCGGTTGCGAAACGCGCTGGCGGGACTCTCGTCCCATTCGCAGTGGGGCAGGCGCGGCGTCGATATGTTGCGCGCGCTCAAGATCAAGCGCGAGGGCCGCTATTTCCTGCGCGGCGGCCTGCGCGATATTCCGGCTCAGTTCGGCCTTGTCGGCGACGATGACGTGCTGCCGCGCCATTGGGGTTCATTGAACCGGCGCCTGTATCGGATGTTTCACGGCACGGTGCTGCCGACCATCCTGCGAAACTTCGATCGCATCTCGATGGCGCACGGCATCGAAGTGCGGATGCCGTTCATGGATTGGCGGCTGGTGACCTATACGATGGCGCTGCCGGAGGCGAGCAAGTCGTCCGACGGCTATACCAAGATGGTCGCGCGGCGGGCCATGGCCAATCAGATGCCGGAGTCGATCCGGATGGGACGCCGCAAGGTCGGATTCAATCCGCCGATGCCGGAATGGCTGAACGGGCAGCTTGCGGGCTGGACGGCCGCGCTGCTCCGGCAGAAGGTGCCGGCATTCACCGAACTGGTGGACGAAGTCGCCTTGAGCAAAACCGTCGAACGCCTGACCGCATCGAAATCCTGGGATTGGCAGTCGGCCGGTCAGATTTGGCCGTACCTCAACATGAAATATGCGATGGCCCGATTGTGAGACAGGTGCTGATCACGCTGATCGACTCCCTGCTGGGCTGGAAAGCCCGGCATTCCGGCGCCGTTCGGATCGGCCGTGGCACCAGCATCGCGTGGCGGCGACTGAAGCAGGTTTCGGGAAACCAGCTATCGGTCGGAGAAGATTCAATCATCCATGCCGACATCAGTTTTGAGGAAAGCGGCGGCAGGATCCAGATCGGCAGCCGGACGTTTGTCGGGCGCAGCGATCTCGTCTGCTATCGCAGCCTCACGATCGGCGACGATGTCATCATGTCGTGGGGTATCACTGTTGTGGATCACGATTCGCACAGTATCGAATGGGACAAGCGCCAGAGCGATGTTCGTGACTGGGGCAAAGGCAAAAAGGATTGGCAGCATATCGCGCATGCGCCGGTTGTTATCGGCAACAAGGCCTGGATCGGATTCAACGTCAGCATCCTGAAAGGCGTTACGGTCGGGGAAGGCGCCGTGATCGGCGCATGCTCGGTCGTCACGCGCGACATCCCTCCCTATTCGATGGCCGTCGGCAACCCCGCCAGGGTCATTCGTTCGTTGAACCCGTCGCACGCCGACCTAACGAGTTGATCGCCAGGTGCGGGTATTTCAGAACAACGGCCTGTCGCGCGGTTTCCGGGCCCATCGTGCCGATGGGCCGTACCGAAGCTTTGCCGAAGGCCGCGCCGGGTTTCTCGATACCCGGTTTGCCGCCTCCCATATCCTTCTGCCGGTGCATTCAGGCAGCCCGGATACGTTCTATACCAATGGCGATGATGAAAGCCTGCAGGCGCTTTGGGCACGTGAGCATGGGCTGCAAACCGGCAGTCTCGAACAGATCCTGCTTTCGCAGATCGAGCATCATCGAACCGAGGTGTTCTACAATCTCGACCCGATGCGATATGGCAGTTCGTTTGTCGCCAAACTGCCGGGCTGCGTGAAGAAATCGATTTGCTGGCGCGCGGCGCCGTCAGGCGATGCCGATCTTGCGAAATACGATCTGGTCGTGTGCAACTTCCCGTCGATTCTCGACGACTGGCGGCAGAAGGGCTGCAAGGCCGCGTATTTTTTTCCGGCGCATGACCCAGCGATGGATGCCTATGTCACATCGAGGCGTAGCGATTTCGATCTGATCTTCATCGGCGGCTTTTCACGTCATCACGTCAAACGCAGTGAGGCGCTGAAGACCGCGGCCTCTGCGCCGGGCATAAATGCGCGGTTTTATCTGGAAGATTCCCGTCTGACCCGGCTGGCCGATTTGCTGCCCTTTGTTCCCGGGCTCGGCGCCTATCGGCATCCCCGGGAAATCCGCGCCGTGCGCGCCGGCCCGATCTATGGCCGCGATGCCTATGCTGCCATGTCGCACAGCCGGACCGTGTTCAACGGCGCTGTCGACATGGCGGGGGAGGATCGCGGCAACATGCGATGCTTCGAGGCCACCGGATGCGGCGCTATTCTGTTGACCGATGCCGGGCGCTACCCGGAAGGATTCGTCGACGGCGACACCATGGTGACGTATTCGTCCAATGACGAAATTCCACGGCTGATCCAGCGGCTCACAAAGGACGTTTCCTGGGCCAATTCCATTGCCCAGGCCGGTTGCGCCATGGTGAAGGATCGCTATAGCAAGGAACGGCAATGGGCGAAGTTTCAGGAACTGGTGTAACCGGGTTGGCCGGCTGGCCGGTTTGAAGGATATCGATGGTGGAAGCGACGCATTTTGGGAGCTGGGAAGCCGCCGTGGTCTGGCTTCGCAACCAGCCCGAGCGACGCCAGCTGGTCCTCGACGCTTTTTACGATGATCCCCTGATCGCCGCGGCGAAGCGTTATTTCCACAGCGACGAGTGGCAGGCGGTTGCGCAGTTGCTGCGGGGACGCTCCGGCAGGGCGCTGGATGTCGGCGCCGGACGGGGCATCGCAAGCTATGCGCTGGCGCGCCAGGGATTTGCGGTCACCGCGCTCGAACCGGATCCCAGCGCCATCGTCGGTGCCGCCGCAATCCGTGGGCTTGCCGCCGAAGCCGGGCTGCCGATCGAAGCGGTCGAGGAATTTTCCGAACGTCTGCCTTTTGCCGATGACACGTTTGACGTGGTGTTTGCACGAGCCGTGCTGCACCACACCCGCGATCTCGACGGCGCATGCCGCGAAATGTATCGCGTGCTTCGTCCGGGCGGAGTGTTTATCGCCGCGCGCGAACATGTCATCAGCAAGGAGGCCGACCTCGGCCGATTCCTCGAACAACACCCGTTGCACCACCTCTATGGCGGCGAGCACGCATTCCTGCTCGACCGCTATGTCGGCGCCGTGAACAACGCGGGCTTTACCTCCGTCGAGGTGCTGTCGCCGTTGCGAAGCCCGATCAATCTGTTTCCCTATACCATCGCCAGTCTGCGCAACGCCGTGGTCGACAGGCTTTCCCGAAAACTGCCCGTCGGGCCGTTGTGGCGTGTCGCGCTCGGATCCGATCGCGTCTTCAACTCGTTGCTCTCGGTCGCAGCACATTTCGATCATCGGCCGGGGCGCCTGTATTCATTTGTCGGCTATAAGGCGCAATGATGATGTGGATCACTGGCGCCAGCGGGTTCATCGGTCGGCACCTGGTCCGGGCGCTGGCCGATGCGGGGTACGCCGTCCATGGCATCGGCCGTGGTGCGTTTGAAGAAGCCGACAGGCAGCGCCTCGGCCTTGGCCAGTGGCAGAACGGCGAGATCGACGCGGCCAATCTCGACGCGCTTGCAGGCAGATCCGGACCGCCATCGGCGATCTTCCATCTGGCCGGCGGATCATCGGTCGGATTCTCGATCGCGCGGCCTTTTGAGGATTTCTCGAGTACCGTTTCCAGCACGGCCCGGCTGCTGGAATGGCTTCGCGTTTCGGCGCCGGATTGCCGGCTGATCGTCGCCTCCAGCGCCGCGGTGTACGGGGCCGAGCACCGCGGGCCGATCCCCGAAAACGCCGAACCGGCTCCGATGTCGCCCTACGGACAGCACAAGCTGATGATGGAGCAATTGTGCAAAAGCTACGCCATGACCTATGGCATTCGCAGCACGGTGGCGCGCCTGTTCTCGGTTTACGGACCGCATCTGCGCAAGCAGCTGCTGTGGGATATCTGTTCCCGGTTGCAGCGGGGCGGAGAGACGCTGGATCTCGGCGGAACCGGCGCCGAAATACGCGACTGGACCGACGTGCGTGACGTAGCCCGCCTGCTGGTCAAGATCGGCGAGCTGCCGCAGCCGGAAACGTTCCGCATTATCAACGGCGGATCGGGTCGCGGCACCAGCGTCGCCGACATCGCCAACATGCTGATCGAGAATTGGGGCAGCAACGTCGCGGTGCGTTATTCCGGCGTTGTCCGGGCGGGCGACCCGGTCAGCCTGCTCGCCGACGATGCAGGCCTGCGTCGATTGCCATTCGAGTGGCGGATCCCAATCGACCGCGGCATCGTCGACTATGTCAGGTGGTTCAAGGGTCAGGTCCGTGACTGACCGAGCCCCACTTCGTGTCGCTTTCACCCATATCTCTCGCCGGCTTTGGGCCGGCGGTTACAATTACCAAAGCAACCTGTTTGCGGCATTGAATCGCTATTGCCCGGGCCAGATTGTGCCGGTCGTATTCGCCGGGATCAGCGAAGATCCCGCCGAACTTTCCGCCCTCGCGCGAATTCCCGGTGTCGAAATCGCGCAGTCGCCGGCGTTTGATCGTCGTGGTTCAAGCCTCCTGGCTGCGCTTGCATTCGGTCTCGATCGGCCGGCCGCCGCCGAATTCCAGGCCGGACGTATCGATGTCGTGTTCGAAGCCGCGCGTTTTTTCGGCTGGCGCCTGCCTTTTCCGGCGGTGGCGTGGTTTCCCGACTTTCAGCATCGCCGGCTGCCGCAGCTGTTTTCGCCGGCCGCTCGATGGCGCCGCGAACTGGGCTTTCGCGCCCAGATGGCATCGGGCCGCAGCATCATGCTGAGCAGCGAAAGCGCGCTGCGCGACTGCCGCGCGCTTTATCCGCGTTTGGCCAGCGGCGTTTCGGTGGTTCGGTTCGCGACGCAGCCCGCGCCCGACCTGCTGACCGCGAACCCTCCCGACGTGCTGGCGCAATATGGTTTGCCGCCGGACTATTTCTACCTGCCGAACCAGTTCTGGCGGCACAAGAACCATCAGGTCGTGGTCGATGCGTTGACCGTTCTCAAACGGCGCGGTGTCGAGCTTGTCGTCGCGGCCTCGGGCAGTCCGAACGATCCCCGCGAGCCGGACTATTTCGATGGCCTGATGCGGCAGGTTGAAGCTCGCGGCCTTGGGACGAATTTTCGCTATCTTGGAATGATACCGCTGGATCATGTCTACGCGCTGCTGCGCAGTTCGACGGCGCTGATCAACCCTTCGCGGTTCGAGGGCTGGAGCACGACGGTCGAGGAAGCAAAATCATTTGGGGCGCCGATGATCCTGTCCGATCTCGATGTCCATCGCGAACAGACCGGCGGTACCGCGCGCTATTTCGGCGCCGACGATTCCGGGATACTGGCAGATCATCTTTCTGATGTTTCGCAGGCGGCGGAACCGACGATCGCTCGCGATCTGCTGCCAAACCTCGAAGAGCGGGTTGCGGCGTTCGCGGCGGATTTTGCGCGAACCATTCGAAGGGCGATGGAAGGTGATCTCTAAAGCGTTGATTTTGCGATCGCTTTGTTATTATAGAAGAGGATTCTGTCTTGACTCGCCGTCCCACAAGCTGCGGATAATCGGGCCTGGATGACTGCCGCAAAGGAAGCCTTAATGATCAGATTTGGCCTGCTCGGGTGCGGGCGTATCGCCAAGCGCCATTCCGAACTGTTGGGCGGCGGCCATATCGACGGGGCCAGTCTGGTCGCGGTCTGCGACTCCGTCCGTGCGCGCGCCGACGCCGTCGCATCGAAGTTCGGCGTTCCCGCGATCTACGATATCGACGACTTTCTGGCGCGGAAGGACATCGACGCGGTGGCGGTGCTGACGCCGAGCGGAATGCATCCTGAGCATGTCATCGCCTGCGCGAAAGCGGGAAAACATGTCGTCGTTGAAAAGCCGATGGCGTTGCGGCTTCAGGATGCCGACGACATGATCCGCGCCTGCGACGAAGCCGGCGTCAAGCTGTTTATCGTCAAGCAGAACCGCTTCAACGTTCCGGTGGTCAAGGCGCGCGAAGCGCTCGAAGCCGGCCGGTTCGGCCGCCTCATCCTCGGAACCGTGCGGGTGCGCTGGTGTCGCGATCAAGGTTACTACGATCAGGACGCCTGGCGCGGCACCTGGGCCTATGATGGCGGCGTGCTCACCAACCAGGCCAGCCACCATGTCGATATGCTGGAGTGGTTCTTTGGCGATGTGGTGAGCGTTCACGCCCGCGCGATCACGGCGCTTGCAAAAATCGAAACCGAAGACACCGCAGTCGCAACGCTGAAATTCCGCAACGGCGCCCTGGGAATCATCGAGGCGACGACCGCCGCACGTCCAACCGATATCGAAGGTTCGCTGTCGATCCTCGGCGAAAAGGGTACGGTCGAAATCGCAGGCTTTGCCGTCAACCAGATCAGGCATTGGCGTTTTGTCGATGAACTTGCCTCAGACAAGGACGTGATGGAGAAGTTTTCCGTCAATCCGCCAAACGTCTACGGCTTCGGCCATCAGGCCTATTATCAGCACGTGGTCGATTGCCTGATCAATCAGCGGGCGGCGCTGGTCGACGGCCTCGAAGGGCGCAAGAGTCTGGAATTGATTTCCGCGCTCTACGAGTCGATCGAGACCGGCCAGGAAGTCTCAATGCGGTTCGCGACCCGGCTGAGCCGGCTCGGGGTGGTGTCGTGAGCCAGCCGGAGATACATCAGGCCGGCGTTCGCGATGTCGAATTCGGCGCGCGGGTCAGGCTGGTGGAACCTTGCAACGTCTACGGCTGCAAGATCGGCGACGATTGCTTCGTCGGGCCTTTTACCGAGATCCAGAAAGGCGCCAGCATCGGCGCCCGCACCCGTGTGCAGTCGCATGCCTTCATCTGCGAACTGGTGACGATCGGCGATGACTGTTTTGTCGGCCACGGCGTGATGTTCATCAACGACACGTTCGCCACCGGCGGTCCGGCTCGCGGGCGCAAGGATTTGTGGTGTGAGACCCGGATCGGCAATCGGGTTTCGATCGGCTCCAACGCCACCATCATGCCGGTACGCATTGCCGACGATGTCGTGATCGGGGCGGGTTCGGTAGTGACCAGGGATATCACGATGGCCGGAACCTATGCGGGCAATCCGGCGCGCCGGCTGGCGCCGCGGAAATAGGAAACAACG
>Ga0208849_1001982_pt1 | contig 12209 bp, 7 predicted proteins | sample NGESurdeep072012_10_FD_184470 | JGI IMG/M metagenome (GOLD analysis project Ga0208849, IMG submission 184470) | Arctic peat soil microbial communities from Barrow, Alaska - NGEE Surface sample 53-3 deep-072012 (SPAdes) | ecosystem: Environmental > Terrestrial > Soil > Wetlands > Peat ...
AGCCTCCGTCGCGTCGATCTTCGTCAGCCGCTGGGACGTGGCGGTGAAGGACAAGGTCCCCGAGGGGCTGCGCAATCGCCTCGGGATCGCCATCGCCCAGCGTGCGTACAAGGCCTATCGCGAAATCCTGGCTGCCTCCCGCTGGAGAACACTTGCCGCCGCGGGCGCCCGATCGCAACGCCTGCTCTGGGCGAGCACCGGTACCAAAGATCCAGCAGCCTCTGACACACTCTACATCAAAGCACTAGCGGCCCCTGATACCATCAACACCATACCAGATAAGACCTTGGAAGCCTTCGCCGATCACGGTCAACTTAAGGGGGTATTGCCGGTTGACGGAGGTGACGCCGAAGCGACGCTCGCAGAATTTACGCGGGCGGGTGTGGACACTGCGGCGCTCGCCGCGCAACTGCAACGCGAGGGAACCGAATCCTTCGACAAGTCGTGGACCGATCTCATGGGCCGCATCGCCTCGAAGAGCGCCTTGCTGGGTACGGTTGACCGAAAGCGTGAGAGATCGTCGTGACCACGAATCGAGTGGCTCACATGCTACCCCCGACCGAGCGTCCGGGGTGAAAGGCGTTGACGGTCGCGGTCGCGAGTGTTCTTTCGCGCAAAGCATCGACGCCTGAGACGCGGCGGAGGACAGCTCGGCAGTATCATGAACATCAACAAAACCGCGGTCGATGTGGAGCTCGAAGCGCTCCAACGTGACACCTTCAGCTATTTTCTGCACGAGACCAATCCTCACAACGGGCTGGTACGCGACAAGACCGCGATTGATTGGCCCGCCAGCATTGCCGCTACCGGTTTGGCCTTGGCAGGTTATCCCGTCGTGGTCGAGCGCGGCTTCATCACCCGAGCGTCAGCGATCGAGCGAATCCTCTCCACGTTACGATTTTTCTGGGCCAGCCCGCAAGGCCCCGAACCGGACGCCACGGGCTATCATGGGTTTTACTATCATTTTCTCGATATGCAGACCGGCCGTCGCGCCTGGAACTGCGAACTATCGACTGTTGACAGCGCCATTCTACTCCTCGGCGCACTGACGGTCGGCGCGTATTTCGACGCGGATACGACTGAGGAGAAGGAAATCCGCACCATTGCTGACGCGCTTTATCGTCGCGCGGACTGGCAATGGGTGCAAAACGGTGGGGTGACGGTCACTCACGGATGGAAGCCCGAAAGCGGATTTCTCGAATGGCGCTGGGAGGGTTACGACGAGGCGCTCGTGCTATATATCCTGGGTCTTGGCTCGCCCACACATCCGTTGCCCAGCGAAAGCTACACGGCGTGGGCTTCGACCTACGAGTGGAAGAGCAGTTACGGCTTCGACTACCTGTACGCCGGACCGTTATTCACGCATCAGATTTCACACGTATGGATCGATTTTCGCGGTATCCAAGATGCCTTCATGCGCGACAAAGGTATCGACTATTTCGAGAACAGTCGCCGCGCGACCTATGTGCAGCAACGCTACGCGATCGATAATCCTCTCAAGTTCGCGGGTTATAGCAAGAAGTGCTGGGGAATCACCGCGAGCGACGGTCCAGGCCCTGCCTCACTCAAGGTGAAAGGCCTTGAGCGCGAGTTCTTCGATTATTTGGCGCGTGGAGTTCCGAACGGGCCTGACGATGGCACGATCGGGCCATGGGCCGTCGTGGCATCGCTGCCGTTCGCGCCGGAGATCGTATTGCCGGCTATCGACTATTTGGTGCATCAGGTCGACCTGAAAAAGGGTAACCCGTACGGCTTTAAGGCGACGTTCAATCCAACCTACCCGGACAAGTCCGGCAATCCCTATGGCTGGGTATCACCGTGGCACTACGGCATCAACCAGGGACCGATCAATCCGATGATCGAAAACTATCGAACGGGCTTATTGTGGCGCTTGATGCGAGACTGCTCCTACGTCGTCAGCGGGTTGCGGCGTGCAGGATTCACTGGCGGTTGGTTGGGACCGGATTCCTCATGATTCTTACCGGGGATCCAACGGTTTCAACAACGTGCCCCAGGGACTATTTGGGAGCCGCTGCTTGCAGCACGATGATGTCGGAGAAAGCTCGGACTACATTCAATCGTTAACGCAGCAGCGCCAGCGCGCGTGCGCAGACGTTCTCGACGGTGAAGCCGTAATTCCGCAGCATGACGTCGCCCGGGGCAGAGGCACCGAACCGTTCTATCCCGAGTACATCGCCCGAATCCCCAACGTAGCGATGCCAGCCTTGCGACACACCGGCTTCGACCGCAAGCCGCGCGCGGATCGAGGGTGGTAGCACCGCGTCCCGGTAATCTCGCGGTTGGGCGTCGAACAATGCCCAACTTGGCAGCGAGACGATGCGCACCGCGACCTTCCGCGCCAGCAACGTTTCCCGCGCGGCGACGATGAGCGCGACTTCCGAGCCCGTGGCGATCAGAATCAAAGCCGGTTTACCACCAGGCGCGTCGGCCAGTACGTACCCGCCTCGCCGCAGACCGTCGGCAGAGGCGAATCGCGCGCGGTCGAGCGTTGGCACATCTTGACGCGTCAATATCAGGGCGACCGGTCGATCGTGCGTCTCCAGTGCAACCCGCCAGGCGACGGCGGTCTCGTTGGCATCGCCCGGGCGAATGACGTTGAGGCGAGGAACAGCGCGCAGCCCGGCAAGCTGCTCGACGGGCTGATGGGTAGAGCCGTCCTCGCCAAGCGCAATGCTGTCGTGTGTGAAGACGTAGATGACGTGGAGACCCATCAAGGCGGCGAGGCGTATGGGCGGGCGCATATAATCGGAAAAGATCAGGAACGTCGCGCCGAACGGCACGGTTCCGCCGTGCGCTGCCAGCCCGTTCAGGATCGCTCCCATAGCGTGCTCTCGCACGCCGAAGTGCAGATTGCGGCCCGCGAAGCTCCAACCGCCCCCTTCGGACCCCTGTCGATCGCGAGCGCTTACGCCAGGCGGCTCGAAGTCCCCCAGCCCTGACAGCGCAGTGTGGGTCGAGGGATCCAGATCCGCCGAGCCGCCGATGAGCGCGTGCAAGCGCGGTGCGATGGCGTTCATCACCTTGCCGGAAGCGACCCGCGTCGCCATACCTTTGGAGTCGACGGGAAAAATGGGAATGCCCTCATCCCAGCCGGTGGGCAATGCGCCGCCCGTCGCTTGTTGCAGTTCCTGGGCGAGTTCGGGAAACGCTCTCGCGTACGCGGCGAACCTGTCGTTCCACTTTGTTTCCTCTGCGCCGCCCTTTGCAATGGCCTCACGAAAGTGAGCGCGCGCCGGGTCGGGGATGTAAAACGAAGGCTCGGTCGGCCAGCCAAGATTTTGCTTGGTCAGGCGCACTTCTTTCTCGCCCAGGGGCGAGCCGTGCGCCGTGTACGTATCCTGCTTGTTTGGCGAGCCGTAGCCGAGGTGCGTGCGCACCAGAATCAGCGATGGACGTTTGGTTTCGTCACGAGCGCTCAAGATCGCTCGTTCGATTGCCGCCAGATCGTTGCCGTCCTCGACCAAATGCGTGTGCCAGCCATAGGCCTCGAAACGCCGCGCTCGATCTTCCGTAAACGTGATGTCGGTACCGGCAGAAAGCGTGATCTGATTGTCGTCGTACAGATAGATAAGCTTGCCCAGCTTCAAATGCCCGGCCAGCGAGGCGGCTTCCGCCGCGACGCCTTCCATCAGATCGCCGTCGCTCACGAGCGCGTAGGTGAAATGATTGATGATTTCAAAGTCAGTGCGATTGTAGCGCGCGGCCAGATGCGCCTCGGCCATCGCCAAGCCGACCCCGTTGCCGAAGCCCTGCCCGAGTGGGCCGGTCGTCGTCTCGACACCGGGCGTGAGGCCGCGTTCGGGATGACCGGGAGTTACGCTGCCCCATTGGCGAAACTGCTTGATCTGTTCGAGCGACAGATCGTAACCGGTCAGGTGAAGCAGGCTGTACAACAGCGCCGAGCCGTGCCCGGCGGAAAGCACGAAGCGATCACGGTCCACCCATGTTGCATTCGCCGGGTGATGTTTGAGAAAACGCGTCCACAACACATAGGCCATGGGCGCGGCACCGAGCGGCAGACCCGGATGGCCGCTGTCGGCTTTCTGCACCGCATCGATTGACAGAAAACGCAGAGTATTGATGCACAAATTATCCAGATCGTAGGCGGAATGTGCCGCGGCTAGTGGTGCGTTCATTCGGATTATCCTTGGCTGCTGCCGGAATGCGCGGCCACAAAGCGTAGCCTGTTTAGGGCCGCCCGAGCCTGGGGGACGGATCGGGATTCCCGCTCGCGCGCTCAACCAGTGTACATCCGCTAGTTGATCGCCTGGGCGACAATTGTCGCGCCGACGGCAGCGCAAGAATCGAGAACTGCCAAAATCTGCTTGTGCGACTTTCGCGTCTGCTCCGGTTCTAGCTGCTCAGGTCGCTCGCTAACGCTCCCTGAATCCAAACCGAGGGACTAGCCAGAAAGGGCCCGTCAGATCTTGTGGCACGACAGTGATGTCGGCAGGTCTAGTGTCGATGAGCGCCTGATTATATGGTCGTAAACCGTCGATTCGTATTAGGAAGGTCATAGATGTTAGATGCGCCCATGCTTCCAGCCAGTTTTCCGTCACTGAACGCTCGGTTGAACTAATCGATCTCGATTAAGTGTCATCCGGCGTGCAAGAGTGCTCGGCTTCCGGCGCCCAATATTGACCAGGGGCGGTGGCTGCCTCGGGGACGCCGCTCGGGCTTCGTTCTTCGCTCTTCGGTTTTCATCCGATGCTTACGCGGCACGCCGCAGATCGCCAAACGAGCGTACGATCTGTACCAGGAGTGCCGCTGAGCCCGCCCATTGTGTAGTGATGAGCACATCCTGCGAAGCCAAGACATCGCCCAATGTGGGCAAGCACGCTCCGGGCTTCGCGCTCGGGCTAATCATCGGCTACAAGCTGGTAAAAGCGCTGGTCGAGCTTTCTTTCAGCGCATTCTTATTATTTTCCGGTTCGGCGGCTTTGCTGGAGAAGGTCAATGCTGCTGCGACAATAATTCGACACCATGTGGCTGAGGCCTGGAGCATCGTGCTCGCCGAGCGACTGGTCCATGTCGCGAGCGCGAGGAGCTTGCTTGTCATCGCATTGGCATTATTGCTCGACGGTGTCCTGGCCCTTATCGAAGGTTGGGCACTTTACCGTCGCTACCGCTGGGGCCGCTGGCTTGTCGTCTACACGACGTCGATCTTCCTGCCGCTCGAAATCATCGCGTTGATCCGACATGTCAATGTTGGACGCGGAGTTGTGTTGCTCGTGAATGCACTGATCGTCATTTATCTCGTTCTGTCTAGAGTCGCAGTCCCGAAAAGGGACTCACTTTTCCTACAATCGTAGAGAACTGCGGGCATAGACAATGCCGCGCCGTAGTGGGTGCGTCAGCGTACCGACAGCCGTCACAAGGGCGCGCATACTCCCCCTCTATCGGCGCGCGCATACGGACTAACGCATATGAATCCCATTACGGCATTTTTGGTGTTCGCCTGCCTGATAGCAGGCTTCGGTTGCAGTTACTTCGTCAATCCGTATCTCGGATTCGCATTCTTAGTATTGGCGGCCGTTATCGCGCTGTCGCTGAAAATGGCCAACGTCTGGCAGAAGTTCGTGATCCTGAGGATGGGAAAGCTGCAAAGCGTCAAGGGAGCAGGTCTGTTCGCAATTATCCCACTCCTCGACACGGTGATCGCAGTCATCGACGGGCGTATCCAAACCACGGCCTTCAACGCCGAGCAGGCGCTCACCAAGGACACGGTGCCGGTCAACGTCGATGCAATCATATTCTGGCACGTGCACGACGCCGAAAAGGCAGCGCTGGCGATCACCAACTACCGCGAAGCGATTGACCGGGTTGCACAGACATCGCTGCGCGAGATGATCGGCTCCTCCATGTTGGCGGCACTGTTGTCCGATCGCAAGGAGGCGGACGAGCAACTCAAAATTGAGATTGGACAGAAGACCGCCCCCTGGGGCATATCAGTGAGCTCGGTGGAAATCCGCGATGTTGCCATTCCGGTGGCGCTGCAGGATGCCATGTCGCGTCAGGCCCAAGCGGAGCGTGAGAAGCAGGCGCGGGTTATTCTCGGATCTGCCGAGGCTGCGATCGCCGGGAAGTTTGTCGAGGCGGCCGATATTTACGCCGGCCATCCCGTAGCGCTGCAGCTTCGGGCGATGAACATCATTTATGAGACCACTAAGGAACGGGGGGCCACGATTCTGATGCCCAGTTCGATGGTCGACAGTCTGAATCCTTCCGCGGCGACGCTGGCTCTTGCGTTCGCGAGCAAAGGAGAGTTCAAGCCGAGCGAAGTGCTCATGCCGGCAGAGCCCGGCAAACTTCCGGTCGCGGCGTGATCGCGCGCGCTGGCAGAGCAGATGCTCGGGGCACTGTAGTGATTGAACGTTGTTCCTTTAATGCGTCGGCTACCCGCTGTTCGACGCTCCCGCAGGAGAAGGCGTTATGTTACGCAGTATGAAGGATCTGGAGGGTTACGCTATTCGCGCGACTGACGGCGACATTGGCCATGTGAAGGATTTGTACTTCGATGACGACAAATGGGTCATCCGCTACCTCGTCGTCGAAACCGGCACCTGGCTATCGAGCCGAAAGGTGTTGATCTCGCCTTTCGCGGTCGGCGATCCGGACTGGGCGGCAAGGGTGCTGCCTGTCTCGATTACAAAAGAGCAAGTGAAGAACAGCCCGGACATAGACACCGATAAGCCGGTGTCGCGACAACACGAAATGCAGTACCTCGGATATTACGGCTACCCCTATTATTGGGGCGGTGCTGGCCTTTGGGGTGCTGGTGTCTACCCGGGTATGATGCTAACGAATTTCGCCTACGGTGGGCGTTACGCCGAAGACGGTCAAGCGCAAGCGGACGATGGTCGGGCGGAGCATGCAACCGGAGGGCACGAGGACGGCGACCCCCATCTGCGCAGTTGCAAAGCGGTGATGAAATATCACATTCAGGCGACCGACGGGAACATCGGTCACGTGCAGGGGCTGCTCGTCGATATGGAAACCTGGGCCGTTCGATATATGGTTGTGAACACGAGCAGCTGGTGGCTCGGTCATCAGGTGCTCGTCGCGACGCAATGGATCTGGGAAGTACGCTGGCCCGACGAGACAGTCGTTGTCAAGCTGTCTCAGCAGGCCGTTAAAAGCGCTCCGTCATACGACGCAGCTGTGCCGCTCAGTCGAGATCAGGAAATGAGTCTCCACCAACATCACGGGCGTGCCGGCTATTGGGCGGGAGAGGTGAAGCTTGAGAATTCGCAATATCGCGTCGTGGAGTCCGCATCGCAAGAAGCTACCCACAAACCCCGCGACGGCGCGACACATGATACACGGCATGGTCTTTGATCCAGTGCATGATGCTTGACGCATTGCTTCGAACTTCACACCGGGACCTCGGACGACTCCGGCCCAGACGCTACATGCAGATAATTACCAGTTGACCGATTTCCTGGGCCGGCCACTCGTTGATGAGCAGCCGCGTTCCACTTCATAGGTTCGAGTGGCCGGCATTAGCGTGATCGCGCGCCTACGCCGTCGCCCCAAGGTGAACGCACTCGGCAAGCCGCGCACGCGGGGCCAATCACCTGCTGGACACCAAACTTCACCTTGAAGCGCTCGATCGATAGGTACCGGTGAATATCGTTTCACATTCAAGTAGTTTGGGTTTTCGAAGCATAAGCTCGCCGTAGTGAAACGTCAGTGCGCCCGCGCATTTGGGTCACTACATCCGTCTGGCTTGCGACTGACTTTGCACGTCAGGCGCTCCATGTTGTAGGGAAGCTCGTTGGGTCCTTTGTGTGGGGTCGCACAGAGGAAGTTCGAGGTTGGAAGTAATGTATGAGGCTCGAATCCAAGCCCTTGCCAACGACCACCGCTTGACCACCGAAGCACGAGAACACAATGGATATCAATGAGGCAATTTCTGGTCGCCGCTCGGCGCGTGAATTCACGGCGCAAGCCGTCGATGAGCAAACCATCCGTCGTCTGATCGACGCCGCCGTGAACGCGCCGAACGGGGTAAACCATCAGCCGTGGACGTTCACGATCGAACGTGATCAGAGCCTCCTCGATCGCGTCTGGTGTGACGCTAAGGCTCACATGCTCGCGACCATGGCATAGCGGCCCGGGTATCTCTAAGACTGTCGGCTACATTGATGCGCGACGTCGTTGTAGAACGTTTACGAGTACGGATGGGATGTTCTCGGCTAATTAGGTGTCAATAGTCGATTTCGCGCCGCCGTCTCGGCACTCGGTGGGGGTGGCTCACGGTCAGATCGGCACGCGATAACCGTAGAATTCGTGATCCTCGTTGTAGCCGCCTTCGCCTGCGCCGAGATCGGCGTAGTCGTGCACCAATTCAATGGCTGCGATCCACTTGACCATCTTGAAGCCGACTTCGTTCTCGCAGCGCAGCCGCAGCGGCGCTCCGTGCAGCACACTGACCGGTGCTCCGTTCATCTCGTACGCCAGGATGGTCAACTCGTGGCGCATGTTGCTCAAGCTGTGCGCGTCGTAGTAGCGGCCGCCGTCGCCTCCATCGGCAAAGGAGTACAGCACCGCGTAGCGGGCATCGGCGGTTGGCTTCACCAGATCGAGCATGTGCCGCATCGGAATGCCACCCCATTTGGCAACACCCGACCATCCCTGAATGCAAAAGTGCGTGGTGATCTGTTCCTGCTTGGGCATCGCTTTGAGTTCGGCGTATGAGAATTCCATCGGCTTTTCGACCAGGCCGCCTATTCGCAGCCGGTAGTCGGCGAAGTTGCTCTTTACCAGCGAATCGAACTCTGCCGAATTCGGCATCGTCCCGTTGGGCCAGAAGTGAGGCGAGATGTCCTTTTCGGTGAGCTGGCTGGTCGGATCCCAAGACTGGGTCACCCGACCGAAGGGTCTGGCCATGAACTCGCCAAGCCTCTGAACCAGGCGCGCATGGCGTAGCGTGAATGGCGACGCCCACCACCAGGCCAGGATCAACAGCGCCATGGCGGGGGCGAAAACCGCAAAACCGTTCCAGGAGGCATTGTTCACACCCGCCCACATCATGTTCAGGTTGACCCGCGCTCCGGTGATGAATACCAGGGTCACGTGCGCCAGGATGAATAGCAGGAACCACCACATCGCCAAAAAATGTATCGATCGCGCTCTTTGCCGATTCAATGCCCGACCGAATCCGCCCAACCGGTTCGAGATCGCTGGACTCTGCATAAGCCCCGTAAGGATAGACGTGGGCGCGGCAACGAAAACGGTGACGAAGTACGCCAGTTGCTGCAGGCTGTTGTAGCGCGTCCAACTGTGATCCACAGGGAAAGTGAGCGAGAGATACTGCAACGCCGTCGATGCTGCATTGGGGAATACTTCCCATGTTGTGGGCACTAGTCTTAGCCACTGTCCGGTTGCAAACAGCAGAACGTAGAAGACGATGCCGTTGATCATCCACAGCAGCGTTATCGAAAAGTGCCACCACCTGGCAAGACCGATGGAATGTCGAATGCCGGGGATGCCAAGCCAGCCGGGAATCGTGACCGAATCGTCCTTGGCAGTCCATATGCGGCCGGTTGGAACCGCCTTCTGGAACCGGAACCATTCAGTTCCGGGCGTGCAATCGCGTTTCCAATACAGCCGAGGATGATCGGCAAGAATCTGGATTCCGGCGCGGATGATGAACGTCATGAAAAGCAGGTTCAGAAAGTGCAGCAGCCGCAGCCATGCGGGAAATCCGGAGGTGACAGCCACGGCGGAGTAGGCTATGCCCGGGTAGCGCACGAGATAATTCTGGACGGCTGGGAGTTCTCGCAACCCCTGCGCAACAGCTACTGCGATGACCAGAAGTACGAAAACCAGCGGTAGCAGCCACAACACATTGAACCAGCGCTGGCCGATTCGAATCCTGGGGACAACACCTGCTTGCGGCGGCAGCCAGCTACTGAGCCGGACACGATCGTCTGCTGCACTGAGACTGCTTGCCAACGGATCGTGCTGTCGTTCCATCTACCAAGGCTCCGGTGTAGCCGCATATTCTGTACCGGAGTGAATTGAGTGTCGGTGCGCTCTCCGACAGAGGCATTGGCAATGACGCACTATTTGCCCGCGAGAACGCGCTGGAGGCGGCTTGGGCAGTGATCGACCCCGTCCTCAAGTACCACCATCGGGCAATCAGGTACCCGCGCGGTATGAAGGCCGAGGGCGCTATAGAATTGAAAAGCAGATCGTAACCGACCCACAGCGTGACGCGGTGCTGCAACAGGTTCGGTTTGTTGCGCAGCTGGGCGCATTGTCCGGCTATCGCCTTCATTCGCTGCTGCCGCCACACCTCGGTAATCGCGGTTGCGGCAATAGCGCTTTGGGTGGATCATTTTGAGCGCACGCCACTGCTGATGGCGCAACGCGACGGCAGCGCGCTGGCATTGGCCTGCTGTGCGCATTGGACGAAGTGCTCGGTCGGCTACGTCGGGTCCTCTGACGGCTGGCAGGATCTGAAGGCACGCAAAAAGATGACTTGGGAATACACCCGGGCCGAGAAGGGCAATGTGGCTCTGATGGGGGAGATCGATCTTCTCGAGTCCCAGGGAGCCTTTGTATTGGCCCTCGGCTTTGGCAGCGATCCCGATGAGGCGGCCCAGAATGCCATCGCCAGCCTGCGAGACGGTTTTGACAGGGCGAAGGAAAACTACATCGCCGGCTGGCAAGCGTGGATGAGGACACGCGCATTGCCGATTAAGGTCAACGTCAGTACGGGCGATCTTTCCCAAATTAGCCTCGCCGTACTGCGGGCCCACGAGTCCAAAAGGTGGCTCGGCGGCCTAATCGCCAGCCTGGCGATTCCTTGGGGGTTCAGTAAGGGTGACGAAGATCTCGGTGGCTACCATCTTGTCTGGTCGCGCGACATGGTGGAGGCGGCCGGCGGTTTACTGGCTGCTGGCGCCCACGAGGACGCGCGCCGCGTGCTCTCCTATCTTCAAGCCACTCAACGGCCAGATGGACATTGGTCGCAGAATATGTGGCTGGACGGCTCGCCCTATTGGAATGGAATTCAAATGGACGAGACGGCGCTGCCGATTCTCCTTGTGGACTTGGCGCATCGGCAGAAGGCTTTAGGAGAGTCGGACCTGGTCCGCTTTTGGCCGATGGTGCGTCAAGCCGCGGGCTATTTGGTGCGCAACGGGCCGGTGAGCCCGCAGGATCGCTGGGAAGAAGACCCCGGCTATTCGCCATTCACAGTTGGGGCGGAAATTGCCGCGTTGCTCGCCGCGGCGGATCTGGCCGACGTGAATCACGAAGCTTCCGTTGCAACGTACTTGCGAGAGACTGCCGACGTGTGGAACTCGTCCATCGATCGCTGGATGTATGTGGCCGACACGGACTGGTCCCGGAAGTTCAACGTCGGCGGGTATTACGTCCGGATCGCCCCGAAGGAGGGAGAAGGCGGCCCACGTTTTCAGACCAGTGTGCGGGTCAAGAACGTCGCGGCCGCGGAAGACACTCGTATCGCCAGTCACCTCGTGAGTCCGGACGCACTGGCTTTGGTGCGCTTCGGCGTACGCTCGGCAAACGACTCGCGTATCCGCGATACGACAACGGTCATTGACGCGCTCCTCAAGGTGGAAACACCAACCGGACCCACATGGCATCGGTACAACGATGATGGCTATGGCGAGCACGAAGATGGTGCGCCCTTTGACGGAACCGGAATCGGTCGCGGCTGGCCATTGCTTACCGGCGAGCGGGCCCACTACGAGCTGGCGGCGGGACGTATCGACGAATCGAAGCGCCTCCTGACCGTGTTGGAATCATTCGCCAACGACGGCGGCCTCATCCCGGAGCAAGTATGGGATGCCGCCGATATACCCGAGCGCGAATTGCACGTAGGTCGGCCGTCGGGTTCGGCGATGCCGCTCGTGTGGGCGCATGCCGAGTATCTGAAGCTACGCCGCTCACTGCGCGACGGCCGAGTGTTCGATCTTCCGCCGCACACCGTGCGCCGCTACCTGATCGATAAAATTGTCTCTCCGCGCGTGGTGTGGCGGTTCAACCATAAGATTCGATCGATGCACCTTGGTAAGACGCTGCGTATTGAGACGATGGCACCTGCCGTCATCCACTGGAGTACCAACGATTGGACGACCGTCGAGGACACACCCTCATACGCGGGCGCGTTGGGAATTCACATCACCGATCTCCAGACCCAGGCGCTGGCT
>Ga0208849_1001983_pt1 | contig 12206 bp, 11 predicted proteins | sample NGESurdeep072012_10_FD_184470 | JGI IMG/M metagenome (GOLD analysis project Ga0208849, IMG submission 184470) | Arctic peat soil microbial communities from Barrow, Alaska - NGEE Surface sample 53-3 deep-072012 (SPAdes) | ecosystem: Environmental > Terrestrial > Soil > Wetlands > Peat ...
GCCCAACCCACCACTGACAGCACGGTAGGTAGGCGGACGCCGGCTGAGCCGGGGCGGTGCGCGTGACGCATCGTCCTGGCGACGCCGCTATGCAGCGACTGCGCAGCGAGGTGTGGGAGGATTGGCGCGATGGCCGACCGGCTCAGACCTGCGCTCGGTCCTCTCGTTGTCCTCGCAGCGCTGATCCTCGCGGGCTGCGGCGCCACGAGCACGCAGAGCTCTCATCCGGCCAGCTCAGCGTCAGCCGCCGGTGCGCCTGCGGCGAAAGCGCGCTTCATCGCGCAGGCGCAGAGCGTCTGTCGCACGCTAAGCGCACAGGAGCAGCCGCTCAAGGCCCGCCAGGAATCGCTCAAGCGACTTCCCAGCGCCGTTGCTGACAAGGAATTCGTCGCGCTCGTGCACCAGCTGGTCGTGCTCTCCCGGACCGCTGACGGCAAGCTCCGGGCGCTCGCGCGGCCGCCGGGCGACGCCCAGAACATCGAACGACTCCTGACGAGCTTCTCGCAGCAGCTCACCGACGTGACAGACGTGGCGAACGCCGCCGCCAAACAGGAAGGCTCCGTTGGCGAAGCCGCGGTCCTGGCGCTCAGGCGATCGATCGCGCAGAACATCGCGCTCGCGGAGAGGTACGGAATGAAGGCCTGTGTCAGCGCGGAATGACGCGTACGTGACCGGCCCCGCGATCTGATCAGCGGCGCGGCGTCTCTGGCCTGCGTCCGGCCGACGGCGCCTGCTGGCGCACCGGCCGCGTCCCGACCGCCCGACCGAGCAGTGCGAACCCGACCGCTGCTGCGATTCCCTCGAGCACTCCGCGCTCGAGGCCCTCGACGAGCGAGCGCTCGGCGTGCCATACGAACAGGGTCATGACCGCCGTCACGCCGATCGCAGCGAGCGCGCCCAAATACCACGGTCGGCGTCGAAGCCAGCGCGAGCCTGGGAGCGGCACGTCGTCGAAGATGTCACCGGAGGGACCGTCCACTTCGCTCACGATCTCGCCGGCTTGCGAGAGCCCCCTCATCGCCGCGAGCAGCGCGAGCGCCGCCAACGCAGCCGCACCGCCGACGAGCGCGAGCCACCACGCCGCCAGCACCGAGGAGAAGTCCACGACGTAGAGCTCCAGCCCGAGAATCGTCGCGAGACCAGCGAGCAGGGCGACGCGCGTGCGCCGGCGGATCAGCTCGAGCTCGGCCGCCGGCAGTACGCCCGCGCGCCTACGACGCAGCGCCCGCACGACGGCGAGCGTGCCGGCCACGAGCGCGACCTGCGGCGCGAGCAACATGCCCAGCGCAGCCGGCACGAACAGCGCCAGCGAGTGACCGTGCTCAAAGCCGGGCGGGCCTCCCGCGGCGCCGATGGCGAGCTGCGAGACGATCAGCGCGACTGCCGCCACCACCAGCGCCGCAACCGCGCCGAAAGCGGAGCGCCGGGCCTCGGCCGCGCCGAGCTCGTCCGCGAAGCTCACCGCCAGCGCTACGGGATCGCCCAGACGCGCCTCGCAGCCGGGCTCGCAGGCGATGTGGTCGCGAAGCTCGACCAGGATGCGCTCGCGTCTGCGGCCCTTGATCCCGCGGGCGCCCAGCTCGTGCTCCAGCTGCTCGAGCCAGATCATTCCAACACCGCCTCGACGGCCTGCGCAAAGCGGCCCCACTCGCGCCTTCGCTCGCCCAGCGTCGAGCGTCCCGCGCGCGTCAGCTGGTAGACGCGTCTGCGCCGCCCCGTCTCGACCGACCACGAGCTGCTGAGCAGACCCTCATGCTCGAGACGGTGCAGTGCGGGGTACACCGTCCCCTCCGCGAGGTCGAACGCGCCGCCGCTGCGCTGCTTCAGCTGCTGCACGATCGCGTACCCGTGCGCCGGCGACTCCGCGACCGTCGCCAGGATCAGAGACTCGAGCTGTCCGCTCACCGCATCGGGCTTCATACCTAGCGAGTCTAGGCATTGCCATCCGAATTGTCAAGACGAGATGACGATCACCAGGCTCGCGGCACTCCTCGAGCCGGGCGCTCAGGGATAGGTGACGGTGATCTTGGCGGCGCCCACGAGGCTGCCCGTGTCTTCGCCCGTGACGAGCTCCCCGATGTAGCAGACGCGCTCGGTCGGCATCTTGCCCGGTTCTCCTTCGGGACACAGCCCCGCCTGGAACGTCGTGCGGAAGCGGCCGCCGCGGTCCGTCGTGACCGCCTCTTCGTTTGCCGTGCATGGGTAATCCGGCGCGAGCCAGAACGTGCGCCCACACTCTCGGAGCTGGATCACCGTGTTTGCAGGGAATCCCGAGCCCTTCAATGTCGCGGTGGCGTTCACCATCAGGGTCCTCGGTCGCGCGGTGATCTTCGGCTGCTTGGCCTGCGCCTGCGCCAGAGGAGCAGCCACCACGAGAGCCGATGCTGCGACCGCGGCACAGACGATGAGCTTCTTCGAGTCGAACATCGCTTCCCCCCGTGGGTCGACTGAAATCATGACCGCGCCGCTCAGGGACGCCGCTGGACCGATTGTGACACCACTCCTCCTGGAACGGTCCAGTGCCTCGTTGAACTCGGTCTCTGTCTACTCGCTGCGCGTGCGATCGCGCGAGCATCGGGGCGCATGAGACGCAACTGTCCGCTGAGCTCGGTCCTGTAGCCGTTGAAGAACAGTCCCGGCGCCGAGGGGCACTGGTTGGCGCCGCTGACGAAGGGGATGCCGTCCTCATCGAGCACGCCGAGGTGCCCGACCAGCCCCTCCAAGCCGCGCCGATAGCCCGTCGCGGCGATCACAGCGTCCGGCTGGATGCGAATGCCGCCCGCAAGCAGAACGTCCGGGCCGTCAAAGCCGTCAACGGCGGCGACGATCTCGATCCGTCCCGCCTTGACCCCGGCGATGAACCCGTCATCGAACACCGGCCCCCGCTGCCGGCGGCGCAGCGTCGTGGCGACCCCGAGGGGCGAACGCGGAAGCCCGTACCGGTCGAGGTCGCCGAAGAACAGCCGCTGCCCAAACCAGATGATCTCATCGGCGACCGGTAGTGGAACATGTTGTAGTGCGACCCCGTTGAGCTGCACGGGAACGCCCAGGTACTTGCGGCGCATCACGTTAGGGGGTGTACGGCAGGACACGCGCACGCGTCCGGCGCCTCCTCTGGAGAGAAAGTGTGCGACCTCCGAGCCGGTGATGTTTGGCCCCACGACGAGCACGTCGCGGCCACGGTAAGGCTTCGCGTTGCGGTAGGCGCTGGAGTGGATGAGCTCGCCCGTGAAGTCCTCGCGCCCGGGCCAGTCAGGGAGGTTGGGTTCGCGATCGTAGCCGGTAGCGATCACCACGAAGCGCGCATCCAAGTCGCCGCCATCCGTATCGACGCGCCACCCTCCATCCGTGGGCGCCACGCGCCGGACCTGGGTGCCGAAGCGAATGTCGATGCGATGGTGCGCGGCGTAGTCTTCTAGATATTGGATCCACGCATCTCGCGACGGGTACTCGCCGTAGCGTCGGCGGCTCGCACGATAGCCGGGCTGTGTGGACATCCATCCCGGCGTGTTGAGCCGCAGCCCGTCGTAGCGGGTCCGCCAGCTCGCACCGACCTGGTCGGCCTGCTCGAGCACGATCGCCTCGACTCCGACATGTCGGAGTGCGGCCGCTGCCGCGAGCCCAGCGGTGCCTGCGCCGAGCACGATCGCCTCTGCCAGCACACGACGCTCATCTACAGGCGTGCTCGACGAGTCATATGAGGATTGGGTGCTCATTTCGACCTGCGCCCCAGCTCGGCGGCGCCGCGTGGCGTCACGCCGCATGCGGCCCTTAATCATGTAGCCCCAATGCTGACACGGGCAGAGGTCGTTGGCCAGGCCCTTGGTCGCGGGGCAAAGGTCCGCAGCGGCTGGCAGCCGCACGAACCCGACAGAGCGACCGTTCTCGTCGCGCAAGCGGACCTCGACGCCGTTGTCCGCGACGACGACCGGGGCGTCCTCAGTTGGGATACATCGCTCGATCCACCACCGGTGTAGTTCAGTTCGCGCTACAATCAACTTCTGTGGCTGCTCATCATCCGCTCTCGCTGAGGCTCGGCCGCGAAGGGATCGACGCGCTCGAGGATCTCGCTCGTCGGCGTGGCGTGAGTCGCGCTGAGGCAGCGCGCCAGGCGATCACGGAGACCGCCGAACGAGAGCGTCGCCGCACAGGACTTGCAGCCGAGGCCAGAGCCCTCATGACAGACAAGGGATACGTGCGCGAAGCACAGGACGTCGCCAGCCTGATGGAGGAGCTGCGTGGTCCGTGGTGATGTCCACGCGATCAGGCTTCCCGGCAAGCGCGGTCATGTCCAACCGGGCCGCCGCTATGCGGTGATCGTCCAAGCCGACGAACTCCTCGCGCTATCGACCGTAGTCATATGCCCTACCTCGCGCTCAGCGTTTCCGGCCAGCTTCCACCCGGAGATCACGCTGAACGGCGACGCAACGCAGGTCCTCTGCGAGATGATCGCCGCCGTTGACGCCCGCGCTCTCGGCGCTCGAGTCGGCCACCTGACCGTCGATGAGCAGCGCTCCCTCGAGGAGGCGCTCCAGCTCGTACTCGACCTTCCATGAACGACCAGCAGCATCACCGCTTCGACTGAGCGGGACGGTGTGCACGGGACGACTCTCGAAACATGACCTGCCTGGGAGCGAATCCGCGAGCTGCATGTCGAGCGCCTCCAGCAGTCATGATGCGCGAGGTGCGCTCAACCATGCTCATCGGGTCGACATCGGCATCCACCCCAGCCGGTGAGGAGTGGCGTATCGGGCGTCGTCGGACGCGGATTGCTTGGCCGTCCGTGGATCGTCGAGGCGAGAATGACGAGCGAGCCGGGGCCGGCCTATGCATGGGAGGTGAGCGGTTGGCGTCGCTCAGCGCGGCTGATCAACGAAGCCACTACAGCCCTGTCTGCGGGACTTGAGCCGTCGCCGGCCGAGGCGCGAAGCGCGGCCACAGTGGCTGCACCGCCATCCCAACTTGGCATATAGGGCTCAATCCTCGAGCGGTTGAGCGGCGTCGAGGTCGTCCAAGTCGACGAGATCACGCGGACACCACGACCTCACTCGAGCTACCGCACCCCGCCAAGCCCCCCGCAACGACAATCGCGGCGGCGACATATACCGCCGCGCTCATCCGCGACATTTCACGACGGCTCCTACCGACGTTGCTCCACACAGCGGCTGCTCCCTTCCATGTCGCCCCCGAAGTTTCTCGGCGTGTTGGCGTGGTGCGCGGGACACCCTTCGTCCCGCGCACCATATTCACATCCAGCTACAACCACAAGCTCCAGGTTGCGCCTATGCCATGATTAACGCTTCAACCGCGCTACCTCCTTGTGTGAATCCGGACATCGTCTCCGTTGTTGACTCCGTTCCGTTCGCGGCTGTTCCCTCGTTTGTGGATACTTTGAGAGGGCCGCATGTTTCCATGCCCGTTAATTCGCCATCGGTATCGGCTTCTAAGATAACTTGTTTTTCTGCTGAGACTTCGATACCTATTGCGAGTTCTTTCTTTAATTCGTTGATCGGTTTGATTAAGCCTGCCACACATCCAGTTACTTTGACTAAGACGATCGAGCAGCTGAAGTGGACGTTGGGGAGTAAGAAGAACACCACGATGTGTTTTTGTTCGGTGCCTAATAACCGTCGCAGGTGGAATTCACCTTCGGCCGTGATGTTTCCGGGTAAGTCTGCTAAGCCCCGGCAGGCCACTTTGGCAGCTTCTTCTTTGCATTCTTCGAATGTCACGCGGAACTTGCCTAATCGCGCGCTCGTGGCTTCACCGGTGCCTTTGTCTTTTGCGCATTTGATTTTGCTGGTGCCTGAGACGAGTTCGCCTGCGCCGCTTGTGATGTTGAACTTTACTGGGTTTGTTGTGGTGCCTAGGGGTAACATGCGGAGTTCTTCGGCTGACGCGGTCGCGGATGCGACGGCGCCGATGGCGAAGATGGCGAGGATCGCCACTCCGAGGATTCTAAATCGTTGCATTGTCAACGACTCCTTTGTGTTTGGTTATCGGTCCCCGATGTTGAAGCGCCGTGGCCTGTGGTGGCCCCGGTCACCGGGTGCGGTCCCGCCGGGCGCCCGTATTAACGGTCGGGCGGGGCTGCGAGGACTAGGCTCGCAGCGGGGGCTGCGGTAGTCAAGGCTTATTGGGCGTGTTGGGTATCTCCGCGCGAGGATAAACCTTACGCTCGGGGCGAAGTCGGAGACATGCGTCCCGTCGAGGTCGGAGGACGGGTGTCCTCCTGTTTGCCTATGTTTTGTGACGGGTGGTGGTGTTGTGCCGGCGGGTGTGTTTGGTGTTGTGTTTGGTTTTGTGTTTGGTGGGGCAGCCGGTTACCGCGACGGGGGTGTTTTGGTGGATTTCGAGGCCGTTTTGGGCTTTGAAGAGGGTCGGCATCGTGAGTTTCTGTCCGCAGAAGCTGTCGTTTGCTTTGACGGGGAGGTTGCCTGTGAACTCGGAGTGTGGGCCTGCGGGGATTGTCACTTCGATGCTTTCGACCGGTGCGTCGGGGATGTTGCGGAACGTTGCGCTGGTGATGCCGTTCTTGATGAATGTTTCGCCGTGGGAGTCGAGGGTCACGCCGTCGCCTTGGAGGACGATCACGGCTTCGGGGAATTTCGCGGCGCCGTAGGAGACGAAGTACACCGGGCCCGTGAGAGGGACTGGGAGGATCGGCGTGTGCACGGTCGCGTGGCCGATCTGCGATGCGGCGGGGCAGGCGGCCGGGTTCGTTTCGAAGACTTTCGCGAGGCATGCTTTTTGGATCGTCGTCAGGCGTGCGGGTAGCTGCTTGGGGATCACGAACTTCGCCTCGTTCAGCCAGGACTGCTTGCCCATCGCGCCTTTCGGGTAGGCGATCTTGAACAGCAGGTTCGCGCCGTTCTTCCGCGTGAACCGTCTGCCGGTCGAGACCGCGATCTTCGGGGAGAACTTCAGCAGCGCACAGTTGGTGACCTGGAACGGCACCGACAGGGCCTGTGATGCTCCTTCGTCGCCTGCGATCGCGCCGGTGAGGCTCAAGGGGTTGCAGTTCGTGGGGTTGAACGTGAACCCGGGCCGGTCGATCGTGACGTTGACGTGCTGGATCTGTACCGGGATCCCGTCGATCAGGCGCGGGATCGCGTGCGCACCCGTCGGGTCGGTCGTGATCGTCAGCGCCGCCGTGGTCGGGTTCACTTCGATTTTGGCTCTGACGACGAGACAGTCGCACGCGGGCTGCTGCGCCGGGTTGGCGGTGTCTCGCTCGAGGTCGAACGGGCCGGCCTTCACGGGGTTCACGATCGACAGGCCGAACGGCGCACCCGCATATTTTTCGGTGATGTACACCTTCCCGCCCGTGACCGTGACCGGGTCGCCGCCCACGCCGGCGCTGACGGTCGTTTCCCCGACCAGGCTTTCCGGGCCGCATGTGCCCTGGTTGGCTTGCGCTTCCGCGCACGGTTTCACGCTCGAGATCAGCCCCGCGAAACCGAGCGGGGTATGGATCTGCACCGACTGCATGTCCTGCTGCCCATCCGCGCGGCCGATCGTCGTCGTGAACGGCGTGAACGCGCCAGCCTGGATGTTGGCCGAGCTCGCGTGCAACGACGGGGAGAACGGTAGGCTCGCGGCGGGGCACGGCGTGCCGTTCGGCCCCGAGGTGACGTCGAACGTCGATGTCGAGGTCGTGGGTTCTTCGCTAGACCACGGCGTGAACGACGCGCTCGTCGTGTAGGGGGCACAGCGCGCCGGGGTCGCCAACGGTGCGCGTTCACCGCCGAAGAAATGCAGTTCGGCGTCTTCGAACGGCGCCTGCGGACTGTTCTGGAACGTCGCCGTTATCTGCCCCGTTGCGCTGAGATGGACTTCGCCGGCGAGCTTGACCAGCACCCCGGAGACAGGATCTTCCGCGACGATGTACATCGCGATGAGCGACCCGAACGGGTTCTCGTTCTGGGTCGCGAGATAGACGGCGCCTTCGATCGGGTGCGCCAAGATCGGCGTCCTGATCGTAGCCGTCGCGATCTTCGACGCGTCCGGGCAGAAGTTCAGGCCCTGTTCCAGCGGGTTCGGGAGCGCTGGCGTGAACGTCGCGGTTTCGCCCGGCACGTCTCCCAGGCTCTGGAAGCCGGTGAACCCGACGAGACCCTCGCTGCACGCCTGCAACCCGTCGCCGCCCGCAGGGTTCACCGCGACCCCCGCAGGGAGCGCGACCGTGATGTTCCGCGGGTCGGACTCCGCGAGACCGTCAGGGTTCAACGTCTCTTCCTGGGGGACATGCACGTCGACGTTCACACCCGTCGGGGTGCTCCCCGCAGTCCCGTCCGGTGTCAGTTTGATCGACGGGGTGAACGGCAGCCGGTTACAGCCATCCAGCGCCTGCGTCGCGGTGCTCGGGTCCGGGGTCGGCGAGAGGAGCGTGTGCGGTTCAGCCCACGAGTCCGCTTCGACGCTCGTCTGCAGCGGCCCCGTGCACGAGGTCGGCAGCGACAGGAACGCCGGCGGGCTGGCCTGCGCCTGCGGTTTGCACGCCCCGACCGTTTCGTTGAACACGCTCCACAGGCCACGCGTGACGCATTCCCAGCCCCGCGCGTGATCGTGGACCGGGCTGCCCGGCACCCCCCAGATCGTGACCTGGCTACTAAGCAGCGGCGCGATCTGCGTGATGTTGTTCGAGCTGACCGTCACACCATAATCGCCGCCGGTACGCACCGCGGTATCGAGCGTCACAAGCGACACCAGCGCCTTGAACCCGAACCGCGCGGGCTCACCCGCAGCCGGCTTCAAGTTGAACACCGGAACCGCCCACGTAAAGAACGGCGCGCCTTCGAACTGCAGGAAATTTGGTTCATAGACGGTCACCACCGCGACACCAACAGCGCTATCCGCCGGGCATTCGTTGCTCGCGAACGTGTTCCGCTCGAACTGAGCATCCGAGCACTCCGGGAACGCGTTCGGGTTCCCCACCAAACCCGGCGGCAGCTTCACACGCACATCCTTCGCCAACGCCGGCACGAACGGCGGCGCGCCCGTCCGGTTGAAATCGAGCGTCGTCGTGAACCCATACGGATGCGACCCCGCCTGCGTATCGGAAGAACCATTCTCGTTATAGGACCCCGATTCATACGCAGCGATACCGAACTGTGTCGGCGCAGCACTGATGACCAGCGGACGCTTGAACGACACGCCCCGGGCGCCACCGCCCGACACCGACACTTCATTCACCGCACCGGATTTCGCGCCCGAGGAAACTTCGACGGTGATCCTCGCTTCGATCTGTTCATACGGCGCCAGCTGCGCGTTCGACCCGCCATAACTACATTCCACGAGCGACCCCGACACCACCACGCAGCTCACCGGCGCCACCAGCCCTTCCACCAACGGCGCGACACCGCCAACCCTACCCGTCACCGCCGTCGCGACCACACCAGCCGGCAGCACATCACGCAACACCACCGGATCCCCGGCCCCGTTGACTTCACCACCGCCGAGGTTCGTCGCGGATACCGACAAGGTTCCCGTCGTCGAGCCGGGCGCCAGGTTAGCCGGCAACGACACGGAATCCAGGCTCCACCAAGCCGTCGAAGCCTCGGCGCTGCCGGTACACACGAGGCACACCAGCACACCAGCGATAGATGCCGAGATCGCGAGCATCCTTCTCACGGGCCGGCCTCCTCATCGTTCCCGCGGGGCCGACGGCGTTCGAACTGCTCGATCGCGGCCTCGAAGCTCTGGCGCAGCTGCTCGTCATGGCGAGGGCCCGCGGACCCCAGCCTATCCCACTCACGCCGTAGAACCTCAAGACGCTCTGCCGCGGCCGCCCAGTCCCGGGCGCCCAGCAGCGCACGCGCTTCGCGCACCAGCAGGCGCTTGCCACGACGAACAGGCGAGAGCAGCTCGTCATGGCGACCAAACGTCGGATGCCCGACACAGCGCACGCGAGGAGCACTCATCGATGCACCACCTTCCGCGAGACCTTCCTGGCCCCATACGCCCTATGGGCAGCCTTTTCGCACGCGGCCCGCTTCTTGCGGACGTGTTTCTTGCGGCACGCCTTCAACGCGCCCGCGAGCCGCCTCGCGCGGACCTGCGCCGCCGTCAGCGCCTTCACGGCCACGGGTTCGGGCGTGACGTTCCCCGCACCCGAGAACGTCTCACTCGGACCAGGACCAAACGTCTGCGGCTGAGGCGCCGGAGCCGCACGACACGACGCTTCCCCACTACAAGCCGGCGGCACTTCACCCGGGGCAAAACACGGCACCGCCCCGGAGCACGTGTGCGCGTCATACACATCGTAAGCAGTATCCGTATCCAACGCCGACAGCCTGCTCGCCGTCAAGAAGAACACATCTTCGGCTTCTTCCCCGCCGGGCCCCACCGCACCCGCGTCCAAAAACCCCGATTCCTCAGAGCTCGTGCCAGAGGAAATCAACGACACACAACCCCCCGAGCCCGCGACGAACGTCACGCTCGAAGACCCACACGACCCGACCCCCACCGGCTCAAACTCATACACATCCTCATTCCCATTCACATCCCCCGCCACCAACGCATCAGACGAATTGAAAAACAACCGCCCATCATTCAGCAAATAACGCTGCTGACGCACAGACGCACGCCCCGCCTGGCCGACCTGGCTGAACGGCAGGTTCGCCGCGACCCAGCTACCGGGCGTAAAGTTCCCTCCGGACGGAGTCAACACGGCAGCGATGTTTTCGCGGTGCTCGCCGTTGGCGTTGACGAATTCCCCGACTTCTATGCCGGTCGGCCGGCTCCCTGTCGGGTCACACGACGCGCACACCAGGCCGGGTGGGTGGGAACCCGATCCGGCGTCATACAGATAAACCTCCTCGTCAGGCTTACCGCTCACCGCATCGCGATTGTCGTAGCCCGTCAACGACCGGGTCGACATAAACGCCAGAAAACGACCACCCCCCGAAGCCTGCGCAGTCAACAGGCTGATATCGTGGAACTGCGTTTCGCCTGAACCCCAGTCCTGTTCGTCTTCGGCGCCCAGAGTCGCGATGAACGTGACTACGCCGGCGTGGTACTCGTACAGGTTGCACGTGGCGCTCGACGCGGTGTGCGTGTTCACAAAGCATTCGCCCTGGGTGGCGCCGTGCGCGGCAGCGTCGCCGAGCATCCCGTTCGCGACGAAATACACATACGACCCGTCTTCGCTCACACCAGAGAGAATGTTCTGCACTTCAGCAGAATGGCCCGCGACTTCAGGCGTCAAATCAGTCAACTCGCACTTCAAGTGGCCCGCTTCTTCCACGATCCGGCATTCATACAAGTCCCCGTCTTCTCGTTCTTCTGGTCGCTGGGCGCTGCCCGAGTGTTCGGTCAGGCGCTGGGAGTCGGTGAAGTACACACGCGACCCGTCCGGGCTCGCGGCCTGGAAGATCGCGCCCGGCGGTTCGCTCGGCGACTGTGGCTGGATGTCCAGACGCAGCGTTTCCCCCGTTTCCCCCCTGAGGGTGTCCCGCAGATACAGGGCGCGCCCTCCTTCGATTTCGGTCGTCCAGAACACGCGCGACCCGTCGCTCGAGACCGCATACCTCGCACCCGAGACGAACTGGGCGACGTTCGCGCCAATGCCGACTCCTAGGCCGTTTTCGACTGGTTTACCGCCTTCGTTGGTTGGTAGCTGGCTCACGAGCTGCAACGCATTTGCCGGCGGTGCGCTCGCCGAGAACTCATAGATCTCCTGCTGTTCGGGCGGGGTCGGGGTGGTGGTGAGCTGGACGTTGGAGCGCAGCACCACACGACTCAGATCGGTCGAGGCTCCCTCGAAGACGCCGCCCGTTAGGCTAGGGCTCCCACCTGTGCCGTGCTTGCCGAATTCGGTGCCGGGTGGAACGTCGGCGTAGGGTTCCTTGCCGGTCAGGACCGGCAGGTAGCATTCGGCTGCGCTCGCGGGTGTGTCGCACTGGCTCTCGCGACGAATGTAGGGTGTGGGTTCGGAGGCCTGCGCCGAGAGCAGCGTGTTGTCTTGGCCTAACGGGTCGAGCAGCGCCGAGGACAGGTCGGGCGAGAACGCCACATATTCCGAAAGCAGCGTGTTGGTCAGGGGCGGCCCGTTGTGTGGTGTGGCGATGTCGCGTGTCGAGAAGCCTTGTGGGCCGCGCACCGAGAGAAGCTGTTGATAGCCTGCTCCGAGCCCGCCGTTGCCTTGCGGTTCGGGTTCGGGCGGTACCTGGTCGCCGTAGGTGATGGCGCTGCCGTCTTCGGCG
>Ga0208849_1001984_pt1 | contig 12206 bp, 10 predicted proteins | sample NGESurdeep072012_10_FD_184470 | JGI IMG/M metagenome (GOLD analysis project Ga0208849, IMG submission 184470) | Arctic peat soil microbial communities from Barrow, Alaska - NGEE Surface sample 53-3 deep-072012 (SPAdes) | ecosystem: Environmental > Terrestrial > Soil > Wetlands > Peat ...
TCCGGAGGTCTTTGGCGGCGAGATGTCGGAAACATGCGAATTCGCCAACCTCAAGGAAGCCAACAAGATTTTGGGTCTGATGATGCGGCACTGGAACACAATTGCGGGGACACTGTTCAAGGACGAGATCTACGCGCCCGTCATGTTGCTGGACGAGAATGGCGTGGCGAACGGTAATGACTGGGCGCACGGGTTCATTCGGGGCACGATGATGCGTCGCGACGGCTGGGCTGAACTTGTTGGCGACGAGCAGCACGGATGCATGGTTCCGATCTTCATGCTTCACTATGAACACGATCAAGATCCGGCAATGCGCCCCCAGCCGATCAGCCCTGAGCAGCGAGAAGATGTGATCGGGCACATGACCGCTGCGCTGTTGATCGCGTACCGGTATTTCCGGGGGCGTCGGCAGGCCGGGATGAGTGCCCGCACTTCGGAAACCAGGCGCACCGCTCGCAAGGTCGGGCGCAACGATCCCTGCCCCTGTGGGTCCGGGAAGAAGTACAAGAAGTGCTGCGGTGGGGCGGCGGTGAACTGATTGCCCGTGGCGACTTCTTTCAGGTAGGTGAAGAACCCCGCCCTGTCTCTCAAAAAAATGGAGAGACGAGGACGGGCACCCTCGTGAGTGAATGCTAACGACAACCTCCTGACACGCACTTGACTTTGTGCGTACCCGCAAGGTACTCTCCGCGCTGTTTCGAAATGCGATTACATTCTCCCTGTCAAAATCAGTTCACTTCAACTTAGGAGCCTACCACCATGAAAAGACTCGCGGGGTTACTGTTGGGTTCGGTGTTTTTGTTTGGAGGTCTCAGCATTGTTGCGGCGCAGGATAGTGCAGACGGAGCGATGCCGCCGCCAAAAGTGCTGGTTATTTACCGGGAATTTCTGAAGCCGGGCCGGGCGGGAAGCGTACACGAAAAGAGCGAACGAGCCTTTGTTGAGGCGTTTGCCAAAGCCAAGTGGCCGACGCATTACATTGCCGCAGATTCTCTCTCCGGCAAGCCACGCTCGCTATTCTTGATCGGATATGATTCCTTCGATGCGTGGGAGAAGGACAATAAGGCAATACAGAAGAATGCCGCGCTGTCGGCCACGTTCGACCGAGCATCCGTGACTGATGGTGATTTACAAAGCGATGCCGACGCCGGCATTTTTACCTTTAGCGATGAGTACAGTCTTCACTCGGCGGTTGACATCGCCCATATGCGCTACTTCGAGATTTCTCAGTACCAGGTTCGCGCGGGGCATCGCAAAGACTGGGACGATCTGGTTAAGATGGTCATGGCGGCTTATGACAAGATTCCCAATGCGCACTGGGCGACATATGAAAGAGCATACGGTAACGGGGCCAGCTATCTGGTGTTTACGCCGTTAAAGTCCGCCTCTGAAATTGACCAGGAACCCGACCAGGACAAGCAGTTCATAGCCGCCATGGGTGAAGACGGCATGAAGAAGCTGGGAGAACTCGAAGCTGCGGCGGTTGAATCGCGTCATACGAACTTGTTCGTCTTCAATTCGCGGATGAGTTATCCGCGGGATGAATGGGTGAAAGCCGACGCCGATTTCTGGGCGCCGAAAGCTGGAATGTCGGGAGCGATGCACAAGAAGTCCGCAGAGAAGGCGCCCGCCGCCCAATAGGAAGCTGAGATGTTATAGCTTCGTGCGCCGCTGGTGCCAATGCCAACCATGAACGATGCCCCGTCCAAGCTCGACTTGGGCGGGGATGTTTTTTGTACCCCCAGCGAACCGGCTGCGTTTGCGCGAGTGAACTTGAGTCTCAAGAATTTCGCGATGTTAGAATCGTGCGTAAACCATTTTTCATTTCTATGATGACGGGCCCTGAAATTCGGCGCAAATTCCTGGACTACTTTGTCCAGCATGGGCACAGAGAGGTTCACTCGTCGTCACTTGTGCCGGCAAACGATCCCACGCTGCTGTTTACGAACGCAGGGATGAATCAATTCAAAGACGTTTTCCTTGGACTGGAAAAGCGTGATTATTCCCGCGCGACGACTTCGCAGAAATGCGTTCGTGCCGGGGGGAAGCATAACGATCTTGAGAACGTCGGATTTACGAATCGTCATCATACGTTTTTTGAGATGCTGGGAAATTTCAGCTTTGGCGATTACTTCAAGAAAGATGCGATCGCGTATGCGTGGGAGCTGATTACATCGGCGGAATGGTTTGCGATTCCGAAAGAAAAGTTGTACGTGACGATCTTCGATGACCTCGACAGAGCAGCCGCCTCTCGGGAATTAGGTTTCGACGTTGAGCGCGACTATGATGCGGAGAAATATTGGCTTGAAGTGGGAGTTCCCAAAGAGCGCATTTTCCCTGGTGGGAGGAAGGACAATTTCTGGCAGATGGGCGACACAGGTCCATGCGGCCCTTGCAGCGAGATTCATTACGACATGGGCCCGGCGGCGTCCGATCAGGGGCACACCGACTGCGCTTTCGGCTGCGATTGCGGCCGCTACGTCGAGATATGGAATCTGGTCTTCATGCAGTACGACCGTGATGCATCGGGCACAAAGCTGCTGCCGAAGCCGTCGATTGATACGGGGATGGGATTGGAGAGGCTGACGGCGGTGCTGCAAGGGGTGATTTCGAATTACGATACGGATTTGTTCGTGCCGCTGATTAAACGTGCGGCGGAGTTAACCAATATCCACGTAGGGGCGGACGCCCTCGTCCGCCCAGCCGAGCAAAACTCGGCAGGTTCATCTCCGCATTTAGCACAAAAATCAAGCGAAGCTTTGCTTCGCCGGACGGACGAGGGCGTCCGTCCCTACGCGGCCGCTGGTCAATCCGCAGCGTCTCTGCGGGTAATCGCCGATCATTCCCGCGCCGCAACGTTTCTGATTTCGGACGGGGTTCTTCCTTCCAACGAGGGTCGCGGGTATGTCCTGCGCAAGATTATTCGACGGGCAATTACTCATGGGCGACTCCTGGGACAGACCAAGCCGTTCCTGCATGAGATGGTCTTCGCGGTTCGCGATCTGATGGAGGATGCATACCCCGAACTAAACGAAAGCTGTCAGCACGTGTCAAAGTCGGTGATGGCAGAAGAGCAACGCTTCTCCCACACTCTTGATCTTGGCTTGCAGCGGTTGGAGGAGACGTTTCTCAGTGTAAAAGTGGGCCTCGGTGTTACGGCGGAGGTTATCAGGGCAGGCCAAGTTCTTCCGGTAGAAAAACCTCGCACGCTCCCAGGAGAAGATGCCTTCAGGCTATACGACACGTTCGGGATGCCGCTCGATTTCATGCAAGATGCAGCCCGAGACCAGGGCATCGAATTTGATCAAGCTGGTTTCGACCGCGCAATGGCCGAGCAGCGCGAACGCGCCCGCGCTTCCTGGAAAGGCGCAGCCAAGCAGACTGCCAATCCTGCATACCGGGAACTTCCCAAATCTGAGTTCGAAGGCTATCGCCAGACCCGCTCTGAGAACTGCGAACTGCTTGCTATCATTCGCAACGGCCAGGGTACCCAAGAACTTCGTCCCGGAGAAGAGGGCGAAGTCATCCTCGACCACACTCCTTTTTATGCCGAGTCCGGCGGACAGGTCGGGGATCGCGGGTGGCTTTACTCCGACGATCACAATACCGTCGTGGCCGAGGTCAAAGGCTGCTACTACCCAATTCAGGGTGTGCGTGCTCATCAGGTGATTAGGAAACTCTCATCCAACGAAAACCGCGTTGGGTGGGCCGCCCCAGGCGCGGAAGGGCGGGGCACCCTCCGAGTCGGCGATAAGGTTGATGCCGTGGTCAATACTGACATCCGGCAATCGACCATGCGCAATCACACCGCAACCCATCTGCTGCAAGCCGGGCTGCGCGAGATTCTTGGCAAGCACGTCAAGCAGGCTGGATCGCTGGTAGCCCCAAATCATCTTCGCTTCGACTTCTCGCATTTCACTGGTGTTGCGGATGAAGAATTGCAGGACATTGAAGACCTCATTAACAAAGAAGTCCTGCGTAATCAGAAGATCGAAGTCATTCCCGATGTTCCGATTGATGTTGCGATCAACGAATACAAGGCCATGGCGCTTTTTGGAGAAAAGTATGGCGACCGGGTGCGGGTGATCAAGATCGGCGATTTCTCAACCGAACTTTGCGGGGGCACGCACACGGAGGCTACCGGCGAAATTGGCCTCATCAAAATATTGAAAGAAGGAAGCGTGTCGGCCGGAATTCGCCGCATTGAAGCCGTCACCGGCGAAGGGTCGCTGCATCACTTTCAACAAGATCACCAGTTGGAGAATGTCGTTGCGAGCTTCGTTGGACCCACCCTTTCGCAAAGAACGCGAAAGGATGGGGCACCCTCACAGCAGGAGGCTATTGCATCTCCTGCTGAAGCGCTCAAAATCGAACTCGATAAGAAAGATTCCGAGATCAAGCGGCTACAGCGAGAACTTGATCAGGCGCGGATGAAATCGGCGTCGTCCACGGTCACTTCGGCGACCGAAAACGTCAAAGAAGTCCGAGGGGTGAAGGTTCTCGCCCATCGCGTTGACAATCTCGAACGCCAGCAGATGCGCACTCTGGTTGATCAACTTCGAGACAAGCTTGGGTCGGGCGTGGTAGTTCTTGGATCGGCAACAAACGGCAGCGTCGCACTGATCGTCAGCGTGACCAAAGACCTGACGAGTAAATTGCAGGCGGGCAAAATTATTGGACCCGTGGCGCAAAAAGTGGGAGGCAAAGGCGGCGGGCGTCCAGATATGGCCGAGGCGGGAGGTAACAATCCGCAGGAACTGAACGCCGCGTTGGGAGACAGTTACGCAGTTGTGGAATCGCTGCTAAAATGAGCGCATTTCCGGCGGGAAGGGCGCAACTTCCAGTGGATGAGCGTATCCGATTTACCGAGCATCGGGGCAAGCCGATTTTGGTGGTTGATCTCAGTCATTGCGGCGCGGACTACATACTGACTCTGCTTGAGGAATTTCGCGACAAAGTTGCAAGTCAGCCACCGGATTCGTTATTAGTCTTGGCCGATTTCACCGATGCCAGTTTTGACAAATCCGTGATCACGCGGATGAAGGAACTTCTCGTACTGGACCGTCCCTACGTGAAACATGCCGCATGGGTAGGAACGAAAAGCCTGCCGCACGTGTATTACGAAAATTTTAAGAGCTTTTCCAAGAGAGAGCTTCCCTCGTTCGATACCCGCGAAGAAGCGATGGATTGGCTGGTTAAAGACTAGCTTAGGCCACAGCATCGAACCAATTGGCAGTGGCTCAGTTTGAACAAATCTCTTGACGTCATCCTGAGGGACTTCAGTCCCGAAGGATCTCGCGTGCAGCGCAGTTGCTCTTGTTTAGCGCGTTTCCGCTATACGCGAGATCCCTCGCAAGCTCGGGATGACGCCTCAGATCCAGGCAGAAATCAAACGGAGCCATTACAAACCAATGGTTTTATTGACATAGCTATCTCGCATAGCTATCATTGCGGTATGCAGGTCAGTGTAGCCGACGCCAAGAATAAACTCCCGGAGTTAATTAGAGCCGTCGAAGATGGCGAGCCGGTGACCATCTGCCGCAGAGGATTGCCGGTGGTGGATATCGTTCGTACCAAAAAGCCTGCCCCAAGGAAAATAAAACTGGGGCGGCTCAAAGGTAAGATCAAAGTTCTCGATCCAGATTGGTGGAAGCCAATGACGGACGAGGAAGTCGAAGACTTTCTGTCAGGTCGCGGCTGAATGCGCCTTCTGTTGGACACTGTAATTCTGATTTACGCCGTCGAATCGCCCGAACTGCTCAGCAAGCGGGCTGTGTCTTCGCTGAAGAATCCCGATAACATTCGCGAGTTAAGTTCGATTTCCTTAGCTGAGATTGCCATCAAGTCGTCCGCCGGGAAACTCAAGCTGTCAGTCGGCATGCTTCGCCAGGCTTTGGAGGATCTGAACATACGCGTACTCCCCTATACGGCGCGCCACGCGTTCGAACTGTTCGCTTTAGATCTCCATCACAGAGATCCCTTCGACCGGCAAATTATTGCTCAGGCACTATCCGAGAAGATTCCTATCGTGACTTCAGACAGGAAATTTCATCTCTATAAAGGGATCGATGTCATATGGTAATGATGGTTAGAACGAACGGCGCTAGCTTCTCCATTTCAACGTCACGGGTCCCGTCATAGGGTGCTTCATCTCCGCGCCATTTCGGAGTGCCTCCAGATGCGCCGCCTTTAGCTGGAAATACCATTTTGCAGGACGGTCGGCGTCGTCAATTAACATCAGATGCGGATTATGCTTTAGTCCTTCAGATTGGTCCTCCATCGTTTGGCGATCTTGTTCGACAAATTTCGCAAAAACAAATTTCAGCAACGCCGCGCTGAATGGTATCCATCGAAAAATATTCCACGAAGCAACTACGTCTATCCGGGAATGATCGCGGGCAATGGGTGTAACGGTAGTCAGCGAAGAGAACCAATATTTGCCGGCGCGGATGGTTTCAAATCGCAAATTGGGCAGAACGAAATCAATGGTTGTGGTGATGGAATCAGCGTCGGCGTAAAGCCGCAGCAACTTATATGGGGCGCTATTGGAGCTGGGCGTGTGCGCGCTCATCCGAAACCCGTTGGGAATCGGCTCGAAGTGCTTTTGTTTTTCGTGGATGCTTTGGCGGCTGCGCCACCACCACGCCTGATGGACGAACGGTCCGTGGGCAGGATCCATCAAGCCGATGATGCCATGGTCCACGCTGCACGGAAGTTCGGCGGACAAGTACGCGGTCTTATAAGGTTCGGTGAAGATGGGAACTCGCGGAGCGTCAAAGGGCGTATCGCCGGCTTTGGTGAAACCTGCGCCCGGAGGCGCGGGCTCAGGAATAAAGACCCATACAAAATCGTCGTGCTCTTCGCAGGCATAGCTGCCGGCATAGATGCGGTCACATTTAAAATTCTGGCCGACGGTCAGGGACGGAATAAACTGGCATTGTCCAGTATGCGCATCGAAGCGCCAGCCATGATAACTGCACTCCACTTGACTGCCGTCAAACCGCCCACAGGATAACGGCATGCCCCGATGCGGACAAGCGTCGCGAAGCGCGAATGGAATTCCCTTTGCGTCTCGTCCAATGACGAGTGGAATTTCAAGCAGCATGGCTTTGTGCAGGCCATTCCGGGGAACTTGATCGCTGGCGGCGGCTCGATACCAGAAGCCGAATAGCATTGTGGAATCGGGCGCGTCGCGCTGAGGCGTGTCCATTGCGCTCATGGGAATGTCGCCAGCCTACCATAGCGACGAAATTGCTGGGCAAAGCTGCGCCGTAAATTGATAAGAGAAGAGAAGTTTCCTATTGCAGAAACAATGTATTTATATTGTGATGTTCATTCTTGCAACGGTTAATACGTTGATACTTGGAACGAAGGCTCTCCCATGAAACTTGCGGGATTTCTTCTCTTGTTGGCAGGCTGGCTGCTGGTGCTGGCTACGCTGGCGCTGTTGGGATCGGCTCCAGCGAGAACAGGGTTTCTGCTTGCAGGGATTGGCGTGGAAGTCGTCGGCATGGTTCTCGTGGCTCGCGCACATTTGCCGGTGCAGGAGGATCGAGGGTGACCCTTTCCCCGGCCGCGGTCATTAGCCCCGCACTTTCCGAAACGACGGCGGGAATCTGCTTTCTTTTGATCCTTGTGGTCCCGTTTGCTTTAGTCGGTCTCGCGCTGATCAACACAGGCCTCGGCAGATCGCGAAGTGCAGCGCATTCCATGATGGGTTCCTTAATGGCCATCGCGGTGGCAGTCCTTGTTTATTTTATTTTTGGCTTTTCGTGGCAGGGATTCGCCGGCGGACCCTACCACGCAATTATTGTCGGGGGCAACCCGTGGAATTGGATTGCCGCCGAGCCATTCTTCATGCGCGGAATGGACTTCAATGGCTCGTATTCCTCACTCGTGGCATTGCTTCAAATGTTCTGTGTCGGTTTGGCGGTGCTCATTCCGCTTGGAGCGGGCGCTGATCGTTGGCGCTTGGGCGCAATCTGTGCCTCGTCGGCGTTATTTGCGGGCCTGACGTATCCACTATTCGGCCATTGGGTTTGGAGCGATGGATGGCTTGCACAATTGGGCGTGAATTATGGACTTGGCCACGGGTTTGTTGATGTGGGTGGCTCAAGCTCAATTCAAGTTGTTGGGGGCCTCACTGCGCTCTCACTTGCATGGATTCTCGGGCCCCGGCGTGGGAAGTATTCTGCGGAAGGAATGCCGGCTGCGGTTCCGGGGCATAACGCTGTTCTCGTCATCCTCGGATGTCTGCTGGCGACCGTGGGATGGTGCGGACTAAATTCGGCCGGCGCGATCTTGTTCATTCACGCCGAAGCCGCGAGATGTGTCCTGGTTACGGTGAATACGATGCTAGCTGCCGCGTCGGCTGGTCTTACCGCCGCTGCCATCACGCAGATTCGATTCCGCAAACCGGACGCCTCGCTTACCGCGAATGGATGGATGGGCGGGCTGGTTGCGAGCAGCGCGGCATGCGCGTTCGTCAAGCCAGCTGCGGCAGTTGTAGTCGGAATCATTGCCGGAGCTCTCGTCACCTTTGCGGTGGAGTGGTTTGAGTTTGAATTGAAGGTTGATGACCCCGGCGGCGCAATTTCTGTCCACGCCGTAGCTGGCATATGGGGAATATTGGCGGTAGGAATCTTGGCTCGCTTTCCTGTGGCGCCACTGTTCTCGGGGAATCTTCCAGGAACGGACGCCGGGCAGTGGCTCGCCCAATTGATCGGTATCGCGACTTTGATTGGATTCGTCTTGCCGCTGACCTACGGATTGAACTGGCTGCTGAATCGCTTTTATCCGCAGCGTGTAAGCATTGAGGGCGAGAGGCAAGGAATGGATTTACATGAACTGGGTGCGGACGCGTATCCGGACTTCGTAACCCACGCAGATGAATTTATTCAGAGATAGGCTTGGAACCTACCCTATTGGTTCGTTATCATATCCACCTTTGGGCAGGCAGGGTGTGATTCCCGCCAGCCCAACGCGCTGCTCGACTAAGGCGACCAATTTTTGCTGACTTGCATCCAATCCTGCGGTTAATTGAGCTCTAATCCAGGGTTGAGGCACTATTCTTCGCATGAAAATACGCCGGATTGCCGCCGTTTTGCTTTTCATTGTCCTCACCGCTGGACGGCTTCTTTCTGAAGGTAAGTCCTGGACAGAGATTCGCAGCCCGCATTTTCGTTTGCTAACAAACGGTGATCAGTCTGACGCGCGTAAGGTTCTCTTGAATTGCGAGCTGATGCGTGCGGTTTTTGCGAATCAGTTTCCTCATTTAAAGCTGGATTCGCCCGCACCTCTTACGATCCTGGCGACCAAAGATGAGGCGACCGCCAAGCTGCTGTTGCCGCAAATGTGGTCTCATCCCGGGCCAAAGCCAGGAGGCTTATACCAGCATGGTTGGGAGAGAGAGTACGCCCTGGTTCGTCTTGATGTGATGAGCTCTGATCCCGAGACGTTTCACCCCATCTACCACGAATATGTGCATAGCCTGTTGCACGCAAATTTTCATTGGCTGCCTTCCTGGCTTGACGAGGGACTAGCCGACTTTTACGGGTACACGAGGTTTGACGCGGAGAAGATGTATATCGGCGCCCCTCCTAACATGGCTCTCGTGACGTTTTTGAACAGCCAGAAGCCGGTCCCGCTTGCCGAGTTCATTAGCTCCCCCATGTTCTCGCGTGATGAACTGAAGACGCGAATTTCATACGCCCAGGCGTGGGCCTTTACTCATTTTTTATACTTCGGTCCGGGGATGGAAGACGGCCAACGGCTGTCCCGATTTTTTGCCCAACTGCAGAGTGGAGTCGAGCAGAAAAAAGCTTTTGTCGAGACGATCGGAAACTTAAATGATGTGCAGGACCAATATGAAAAATACATTCATCAGTTGAGATTTATGGCTCGCGCGCTTCCAGTGCCACCGCAACTGAATGCAAAGGACTTCGCCATGCGGCAGATGGCCAAGGCGGAGACAGACGCGGAACTCGCCGCCTGGTTTATCCTTTTTCATCGCTGGGATGAGATGGGTGCGCACGCACAAGCTGCATTGAGCGCTGACCCCAACCTATCTTTGGCACAGGAAGACATGGGTTTCTTGGACTTTAACGAAGGCCGGGATGCGCAGGCGCTGAAAGAGTTCACCGCCGCTTATCAACTGGACAGCAAAAACTACATCGCGTTGTTCGCCTCCATCATGGCGTCGCCGATGGCGAAGTCTGGTTCGGCGAAGGATTGGCCAATCCTGTATGACAGGTTGAACCAGGTCATTGATATTAAGCCGGATTTCGCGCCAGCCTATATCGAGCTGGCGAAACTGGACATGGCGCAAGGAAATTTTCCGCTAGCATTGGCCCTAAGCCGAAAGGCCACGCAGCTGGAGCCCTTCCGGTCTGGCTATCGCGTCTTTACGGGGGAGATTCTGTTGCGTATGGGGCGCCCGAGTGAAGCGGCTGCCGAGGCCGCGTACGTAGCCCAAAGGTGGCCCGGTACGGATCGGGATGAAGCAATGGAGCTGTGGGACAAAATTCCCGCCGCCCAACGACAGACAGAGGCGCCAAACCTGCCGGAAAACACGAATCAAGCGCCCTCAGTCGCGGGGCGAGTGAAGCAGGTCACCTGTAACGGATCTGATTTCTCGATCACGCTGGATGTAGACGGCAAGAGCGAACTGTTCAAATCGAAGGGTTTTCCGGTCGGCTTTTCCGACACGCTCTGGGTCGGGCATGATCACTTTACTCCTTGCTTCCACGTGGAGGGTTTGCGCGCAATGTTGCGGTACCATCCTGCGAAAGACGCAACCCACGCGGGCGATCTTCTGTATGTGGGTTTCAGAGACGACTTGCCATCACCGCCAAGCTCCGGAGGCACACAAACTGCTGGCCACTAGGGCGTCGAGGGGCAAAGTCGCGATTCACCGGCAAACATCGCGCGGAGCTATTAGTGGCGCGCCACCCATAATAGCAATCCGAAGACGACGATCGGAATAAGAAACAATATTAGATAAAACAATATTTTCCGGCTGTAAGGTTCGCGGCGTGTCTTCCAGTCCCGCGATTCTGGGCGCTCCGCTACTCCGACCTGGTCCTGATGTTCAAGATCCAGGATCATTTCCTTCGCCGTGGCATAGCGTTTTGCTGGCTCACGTTCGAGCGCGCGGTAAATAATTTCCTGCAATTGCGGAGAAATGCTGGGATCAACTTCCCGCGGCGGCACGGGATTGTTTAACAGGCGGTCATTCATGATAAGGAATGCGTTTGCGCCGCTGAAAGGCACCTTGCCGGTCAGCATTTCGTAAAGCATGACTCCGAGCGCGAATATGTCGCTGCGGGCATCCCCTCGCTTCCCTTTCACTTGTTCCGGAGAAATATAATCCGGCGTTCCCATGGTCTGAGAAAACTTCGCGAACGTCAGTCGCCGTGCCGCAACATCAGCGGCAATGCCGAAATCGATCAGCTTGATGTTGTCATTCGCGTCAATCATGATGTTTTCCGGCTTCAGATCGCGATGCACGATTCCATGCGAATGAATGTAATCGAGAGCGTTGGCAATTCCGATCACGATCCGCGTTGCGCGCTGCGGCGGCAGCTTCCTCTGCTCGTTCATCAACTGACGTAATAGGTGACCATCCACCCATTCCATCACCATGTAAACCTGGGACTGCCCGTTTTGCGGCAGAACTTTCATTACGCCGGGATGATCGAGTTTCCTTCCGATATCGCCCTCGCGATGAAAACGATCGAAGAAAACGGGATCGCCTTCCATCTCCGGATGGGGGACTTTGATTGCGACGGGAAGTCCGGTGCGCACGTCGGTCGCGCGAAAGATGGAAGCCATGCCGCTGCGAGCGGCCACTCCCTCTATTCGATATCCGTCGAGTTGGTCGCCGGTGTGAAGTGAAGTCATGAATGTGAAGACGCTCTCGAACCCATTTTAGAATACCCACATTCCGCATAATGAAAGCATAAAAAGATCGTAAACGTTTTAAGACTGGTAAACACCACAGGAAATCTTGACGTTTGTTTTGAAAGGGCTCGGCTTCAGCCGAGCCGTAAGGTCCGTCCCGTGTTTTTCGGCACGACTGAAAGTCGTGCCCTTTCAAAGCCAAAGCCGGGTGCCTGTGATCTTTCAACACGTTGTCCATTCGACCAAAACCGGAGAAGCTGATTGTGCTGAGCAATCTACTTCCGAGGAGAGATCGAATGGACATC
>Ga0208849_1001985_pt1 | contig 12194 bp, 16 predicted proteins | sample NGESurdeep072012_10_FD_184470 | JGI IMG/M metagenome (GOLD analysis project Ga0208849, IMG submission 184470) | Arctic peat soil microbial communities from Barrow, Alaska - NGEE Surface sample 53-3 deep-072012 (SPAdes) | ecosystem: Environmental > Terrestrial > Soil > Wetlands > Peat ...
CATGCGCAAATGGGTCCCGGTGCCTGCAGGCGTGAGAGTCCAGGTGACGACACTTTCGAGACCAAGCGCGCCCCACGTGTAAGACAGCGTTTTGTTTGGCTCGACCGTTCTGACCTCGCAGTCGACAGCGCCCCAGTCTCCGCGAAGATTGAAATTGTGGCCGACGACAGGCTTGAAGTCGTTCTTCATCAGCCATTCCTCGATCAGGTGCGGTTGCGTAAGTGCGCGCCAGATTTTTTGCGGCGGATGAGGGATCTCACGTTCGACAACGACGGAGCGCGCTTCGGTCGATGTTTCGTTCATTGGTCCATCCTTCTGAGCAAATCTTCGAGGTCGTCGAACCGGCTTTGCCAGAAGCCGGTCATCTGGCTGGTCCAGTCGATCAGTGGAGCCAGCGCGCCAAGCTGCGCGCTGTAATGGGTCTGGCGTCCTGCGTGGCGGTCGCGCACCAGCCCGGCGTGCTTCAACACGCCGAGATGCTTGGAGACGGCCGGTTGCGAGACCCCGGCCCGAGCGGTCAGGGCCCCGACCGTCTGCTCGCCTTCGCGGCACAGTCGCTCGAAGATCGCACGCCGGGTCGGATCGGCGAGCGTTCTGAAGAGCGCATCGTGGGCGTTCGGCATGTGGAATCGATAACCCGTTGGCTATTGATTCATGTATAACCAACGAGCTATGGATGAGTCAAGCAGGGGCGTGACTGCGGCAGAATGGAATCTTCGCGGCGGCGTACTGGATGCCCGGCATGCGCGGAGCATGACACCTTCTTCAATCCACCGGGACGATGCTCGGTGCAAGAATGGCTTCGAGATGCTCGGGGCGGTCGCGATTGGCGTGCGCGAGGAATTCGTCGGCAACCCCGCGCAGCTGCCGGCTCAGTTCGTTCGCAGTGCTGACGGTGTCGAGCCGGGTGCGCTCGCGCACGATCGCCTGGATGGCGTTGATATGATGCGCGATCAGATCGGGCGGAACGTCGTTGAGATTGGGCGCGTGCTCGATGATCCGGCACAGGCTGTCGGCGGCGGCACCAGCGGAGGGAAATCCGAAGGTGGCGGCGTCGCCCTTGATGTCATGGGCGGCGCGAAACAGTTCTTCACGCGCCAGTTTGGTGAACCCGCTCTTCAGAACCGCGGCGTGCGCCGCGGCGAGCCGGTCGGCTTCGATTCGCATCCAGTTCTTGAATTCGCCGGACAGGCCGGCCAGGGCTTTTTCCGCGCGCGCCACCGGATCGTCGAGGTTCCTTTCGCCGACGCGGCGCAACACCTTGCGTAGCGGATTGGGCTGCGTGATCACATGATGGTCGGCGAAGGTCTCGATCTGGAGCGCCGCGGGCTTTTCTTTCGCCATGATGCTTTCCTTGGGCTCGCGCTAAACCGTGGTCCGCGCCTTGTCGAGCAGCGAGGGTTGCTGAAGGACTTCGGCGTCGCCGCCGATGCGGCGCTCGGGGCCGATATAGGCGTTGCTGGTATTGCGCCGGCGGTCCGGGCCGAAATAAGTCTTGGTCTTGATGAACGGGCGCGGATTGGCGACCACGTTCAGGATGCGCTGATATAGTCCCTTGGCCGAGATCGGCTTGGCCAGGAATTCCGTGACGCCGGCGTCGCGCGCGACCGTGACGCGGCGCTTCTCGGAATGGCCGGTCAACATGATGATCGGCGCGAACGGATTGCCCTTGGATTCCGGCTGCCGGATCATCTGGGCGAGTTCGAGACCGTCGAAGATCGGCATCGACCAGTCGGTGATGACGATGTCCGGAACGTAGTGGCTGTACATTTCCAGCGCGGTGGCGCCGTCCTCGGATTCATAGACCTCGCGCGCGCCGAACGAATGCAGCAGCGTCCGCAAAATGCGGCGCATATGCGGATTGTCGTCGCACACCAGAAATCGCAGCTTGTTGAAGTCGATGCGGAACATGGCGGGGCTCTAAGCGAGTACCGAACCTCTCGGTATACTCCGCGTTAACCATATCCCGCCCCCGTTAACGAATGGTTGCGAAACACCCGCCGAAGCCCGCAGTCGGGGCGTTAGTGCCCGAATTGCTCGCTCAGGATGCGCTCTTCCAGGCTGTGGCCGGGGTCGAACAGCATCCGCATCGCAATGGTCTTGTCGGAAAGCACCTCGACCCGTCGGACGTCACGCACCTCGCCATGGTCGGCGACGGCCGCCACGGGACGTTTTTCGCCCTCAAGGACCTCGATGACGACGAAGGCGGTGTTGGGGAGCAGGGCGCCGCGCCAGCGCCGCGGGCGGAAGGCGCTGATCGGGGTCAGCGCCAGCAGCGCGGCGTTGATCGGGATGATCGGCCCCTGCACCGACAGATTATAGGCGGTCGATCCGGCCGGGGTCGCGACCAGGACGCCGTCGGCGATCAGTTCGGCCATGCGTTCGCGTTCGTCGATCAGGATTCTCAGCCGCGCCGCCTGGTAGGTCTGGCGAAACAATGCGACTTCGTTAATGGCGTGGTGAAGATGCACCTCGCCATGCACATCGGTGGCGCGCATCAGGAGCGGATGGATCACGGACTCCCGCGAGGCCGCCAGGCGGGCATGCAGATCGTGGGGGCTGAACTCGTTCATCAGGAAGCCGACGGTGCCGCGATGCATGCCGTAGATCGGCTTGCCCGAGCGCATATGCTGATGCAGCGTTTGCAGCATCAATCCGTCGCCGCCGAGCGCCACCACGACGTCGGCCGTGTCGGGGTCGTGATTGCCATAGATCCCTGTCAGCTGCGCCAGCGCCTGCTGGGCCTCGGTACCCGCGCTCGCGACGAAGGCGATCCGGTCATATCGCGTGGGCGTGGTCATGGGATCGCAGGCTCAGTTGGGCGCCGATGGAAGCGGGTCCGCGCAAAGCTCGTCTATACGACCTGGGCGGTCCTTGTCGAGTTGGCCGGCCGCCCGGCGCGAATGTCACGACCTCGGGCGATGGGCCTGTTTGCGCCAAATGCCAACCTGCCGCAATTTTGCGCTGGAAACTCGGCTATTGCGGCAGGCGGCTCGATTCGGCCGTGCCGGATGGATCGTGGGAAGCGGGAGAACAACCGACATGGCCATTGCCTTCGCCCTGCCGCGGCCTGCGCGCGCAGCCCTTGCGGTTCTCGCGGTGTTCATGGTGGCCGGGGCGCGCGCCGACGACGCGCCGCGGCCGCAACCCACCGCGACGCCCTCGGGCCAGAAGGCAGCAGGCGCGCACGGCACTCCCTCGAATCCGCCGGCGGCGGTCGCCGAGCAGCACCGGCTGCCGCCGGATTCCACCACCAAGCAAACGCTGGCGCTTCCCGGGCGCACGCTTGCCTTCACCGCCACCGCCGGTTCGATCCGCCTGTTCGACAACAAGGGCGAGCCGGAGGCCGATATCGCCACCACCGCCTATCAGTTGGATGGCGCCGATCCGGCGGTGCGGCCGGTGACCTTTGTGTTCAACGGCGGTCCGGGCGCGTCATCCGCCTGGCTGCAATTGGGCAATGTCGGGCCCTGGCGGCTGGCGATCGACGCCGACGCGGCGATTTCCTCCGCGCCGCCCGACCTTCAGCCCAACGCCGACACCTGGCTCGACTTTACCGACCTCGTCTTCATCGATCCGGTCGGCACCGGCTATAGCCGCTTCGTCGCCACCGGCGAGGAGGCGCGCAAGCGGCTGTTTTCGGTCGATGGCGACGTCGACTCGATTGCGGTGACGATCCGGCGCTGGCTGGAAAAATCCGACCGGCTGCGCTCACCGAAATTCGTGGTCGGCGAAAGCTATGGCGGCATCCGCGGTCCGAAGGTCGTTCACGAGCTGCAGGTCCAGCAGGGCGTCGGGGTTAGGGGCCTGATCCTGCTTTCTCCGCTGCTCGACTTCCGCGAATTTTCGGGCTCCAGCATCCTGCAGTATGTGGCGAGCCTGCCTACCATGGCCGCGGTCGCGCGCGCGGCCAAAGGCGCCGTCACTCGCGCCGACATGGCCGACGTCGAAGGTTATGCGCGAGGCGATTTCCTCGCCGACCTCATCAAGGGCCAAGCTGACAGCGAAGCCACGACGCGGCTCGCCGACCGGGTCGCCGCGTTGACCGGAATCGACCAGGCCGTGAGCCGCAGGCTGGCCGGGCGCTTCGATGGCATCGAGTTCCGCCGCGAATTCGATCGCCGCGACGGCAAGGTCACCGGGCGCTACGACGCCTCGATCCTGGGCCTCGATCCCTATCCGGATTCGAGTTTCTTTCATTTCAGCGATCCGTCCGGCGAACCCCTGTACGCCCCGCTGACCAGTGCCGCGGTCGACCTCACCACGCGCAGGCTCAATTGGCGGCCGGATGGCTCCTACCAGGTGCTCAGCGGCGCGGTCGGCAAGGCCTGGAATTTTGGCCGCGGCCCAAATCCCCCCGAGTCGACTTCCCAGTTGCGGCAGATTCTCGCGCTCGACCCGAAACTGAAGCTGTTGGTGGGGCAGGGGCTGTTCGATCTCGCGACGCCGTATTTCGGCACCCGGATCCTGCTCGACCAATTGCCGGCCTATGCGTCGCCCGAGCGCGTCAAGTTCGTGGTCTATCCCGGCGGCCACATGTTCTACTCACGCGACGCATCACGCCAGGCTTTCCGGGCCGAGGCGCGGGCGATGATGAAGTGAGAGCCACAGCAAAAATCCTGGGCGTCACCGCGCCCGATGCGATCGGGACGTGATTCTCGCATCAGCGGACACAAAAAAACCGGCGCAACCCTTGAGGTCGCGCCGGCTGAACTTGAATGACCGATCTCAGTAGACGAGGCCGGTGCCGGGCGGCTGTTCCAGCGCCGCGGCCAGCGAGCGATATTCCTCGCTGTCGGTGCCAACCAAAGCGGCGATCCGGCTCAAATGATATTGCGCCTGCTCGCGGTTACCCTGTTCGACCTGCCACAGCCCGTAATACTGCCAGGTCTTGACGTGGTCCGGATCGATCTTCAGCGCGCGCTCGTACCAGATCTGCGAGACCTTGTAGTCGCCGAGCTTGCGGTAGGAATAGCCGATCAGGTTGGCGACGGCGGCGTTGTCGTCGTGACCGAGCGCCTTCAATTGCCCGATCGCGGCGGTATAGTCGTTGCGGTCATAGATGGTGGCGTAGGCCGCGCGATAGTCGTTGGCGAATGCCGCGTCCTGGATACCAGGATTGGCTTCGCTGGTCTTTTTCTTCTTTTTCGCGTGGGTAGCGGGCTTGCTGTCGGTCGCCGGTGGCGGCGTTGGCGGATCGCTGCTGGCCGCGCAGATCGTCGCGAATATCGGCGCTGCGAGCAACGCCATCGAGAACATCGCCAGCGTCAAGAGCCTGATCGCAAATCTGTTCATGAATCGCCTCCTCCGTTGACGTCGTTAGGATCAGTAAACGAGGCCGGTGCCCGGCGGTTGTTCGAGTGCGGCGGCCAGCGAGCGGTATTCGGCGCAGTCGGTGCCGCAGATCTGGCCGATCCGCCTCAAATGATACTGCGCCTGCTCGCGGTTGCCCTGTTCGAGCTGCCACAGCCCGTAATACTGCCACGTCCGCACATGCTTCGGGTCGGCCTTGAGCGCACGCTCGTACCAGATCTGCGAGACCTTGTAGTCGCCGAGCTTGCGATAGGAGTAGCCGATCAGGTTGGCGACATCGGCGCGGTCGTCCTCGCCGAGCGCCTTCAACTGCCCAATCGCGGAGGCGTAATCGTTGCGATCGTAGATCGTGGCGTAGGCGGCGCGATAACCTTCGAGGAATTGGGGATCGTCGATACTGGAGCTCTTGGTGGCCTTCTTCTTCGCGGGCTTCTTCTTTTCCATCTTGGTGTCGGAGGCCGGCGGCGCCGGATCTTCGCCGCCCGCGGCATAGGCGGATGCCAGCAGCGGCACCGCCATCAGGGCCATCGAATACATGGCCAGCGCCAACAGCCTGATCGCAAATTGGTTCATCTGTCGCTCCCGATGTTCGAGGGGGCAATCCTATACCAATGCCCGTTGATGTGAACACCGGCCGCAACAGGACATTCCCCGGGAGCGGCCTTAATTGGAGGGATTTTGCGGACCCGCGCTGGCTGCATTTTCGGATGCGAACATGGCGAACATGTCATCCGGATGAACGAAACCCGTTGCGGCGCTTCACCGGGGGTTCAGCCTGCGGCCATTAAGGTCACCGGCATGATCGACGAACCCGGCCATCCGACCGGCACCTCGTGATTTCAGTTGAAAGAGGACACCCCCATGTTGAAGACAATTTCCGCGGCCCTGCTGGCCGTTTCCGTGCTCGCCGCGCCTGCGATGGCGGCCGGCACCGGCAAGACCACGCGCACCGGCAAGACCACGCATGCGCCGGTCATCAAGACCGGCCAGATCAAGGCCAGCGTGCTGGACGCCAATGCCACGATGGGCCGCCATCACCATCACCACAGGCATTTCCGCCATCATCGCTTCCACAAGCGCTGATGCCGATCCGCGGGCGGGCGGTATGACCCACATTGCCCGACCGCTCCACCCGCGGATCTCAGGCCCGGCCCGTACGCCATTGCGTCCGCAATGGTAGCGGGCCGGCGCCGCAGGCTTGCGAATGTCGGCGCCAGCGTGAAATCGAAATGCGGATTTCCTTTGATCGGCGAAAGCGCTAGAACCGCCATCACGTCGGATATCTGAAAGACGAGCGGCATTTGGGGAACTTGGCAAAGTCTGCGTCGATCCTGCTGCTGCCGGTCGCGCTTGCGGCCTGCGCGGGCAGCGACAGCGGCAGAAGCATCAGCTTCACCGACGATCGCGGTGTCGCCAACCAGCCCTTTCCCAACAATTACCACGCCGAATTGCTGGCGTTCATGAGAACCTATCTCAACAATCCCGTCGGCGTGCATGATGGTGCGATGGCCGAGCCGGTGCAGCGCACCGTCGGCGGGCGGCTGCGTTATGTCAGCTGCCTGCGCTTTACCCCGCGGGAATCCGACGGCAGCTACCGCGACCTGCGCGAGCGCGCCATTGTCTATGTCGATGGCCGGCTCGACCATGTGATCGAGAACGCGGGTGAGGTCTGCGCCGGCGCGGTCTATGCGCCGTTCCCCGAACTGGAAAAGATGACGCGCTGACGGGGCGTGCGCCGGGAGGCCGTCGCTCTAGCGGAGCGCTCTGAACCACCGCAATTGCGCCAAACGCGCGCAATTATCCGATCACTTTTCAGCGAGGCTTGAACCGTGCCCTGGCGTTGGTCGACGCAAAATACGATCCGAAGCGGTCCGCTGCCGGCAAAAAAGTTTGAATTTCGCGGGAACAAAAGCCCGTTGTTGCCGCGCCGTCACAGTCAGGAACATCCGTGTCCCGGGCTTTGCCGTGAAGCAACCAAATTGATGCCACGTTGTTTGATGAGGGTCACATCGACAGTAACGGGGAACAATCATGAAAAAGCTTTTGCTCGGAACCGCCGCCCTGATGGCATTCGCGGCGCCTGCGCTCGCGGCCGATCTGCCGGCGCGCACCTACACCAAGGCTCCGGCCTATACGGCGCCGCAAGCGGTCTACAACTGGACCGGCTTTTATGTCGGCGGCAACATCGGCGGCGCGTTCGCGGGCGGTAACAGCCTCGAGGGCAGCGGCGGCCGGTTCATGGGCGGGGTGCAGGGCGGCGCCGATTACCAGTTCTCAACCAACTGGGTGATCGGTGTTGAAGCCCAGTACGACTGGATGACCAATAACAACAATACCGGCGTGGTATTTCCGGCGGGCAGCGTGGCCACCGCGAACACCGACCAGCTCGGCTCGGTCACCGGCCGGCTCGGCTACACCTGGGGTCCGGCGCTGCTTTATGCCAAGGGCGGCTACGCCTGGCGCAACAATGACAATATCGGCGTCAGCGTCGCCGGCTTGCCGGCCGCCTTCACCACCAGCGGAGACCGCAAGGACGGTTACACCGTGGGCGCCGGTCTCGAATACATGTTCGCGCCGAACTGGTCCGCCAAGCTGGAATACCAGTACTACAATTTCGGCAATACCACCTTCACCAGCGGCCCGGCCGACGTCATCGGCGCCCGGTTCCGCGACGACGAGCAGACCGTCAAGGCCGGCATCAACTACCGCTTCGGCTGGGGTGGCCCGGTTGCCGCGCGGTACTGACGGGATCTGCTTCGCTACGCAGGAAGGCCGGCCTCGCGCCGGCCTTTTTTGCTGTGACGGCTGCGGCCGTTGCATCCTCGGTGCCCGCTCAGAAATAATTTTTGCCGTCACGGAACTTGGGTGCTGATCGATTATTGTGCCGGTGCCGGTTGATGGACGACGAACATGCGTGCTTTGGCGTTAGGGGTGATTTTTGCTGCGGTTGCCATGCCGTGTTTTGCCCAGACCGTGCTGAAATCCGAACCCCTGATCCTCGCGCCCTATGAGGTCGCCTTCGTGCAGGACCCTTCATGTCCGGCCGGCAAGGTGCTCAAAGTCACCGGGGCGATCCGGGGGCTGCATCGCAGGAAAACCTGCGTAACGCTCGTCGCCGAACAGGCCTCGCTGGCGGCGGCAAGCCCTTAAGGCTCGGAAGAATCCCGCTTTGCGTCATTCCGGGACCCCTCAGGAACGCAGGTTGAATTCCAGCTGGGCTTCGCGTTCGGCCTCGGCCTGGTTTTGGGCGGGATCTTCCTGCGGGTCTGGCCGGCAGGGCTTGATCTCGTAGTCGTTGTCCAGCACCGGCCGCGGCGTGGGTTTCTCTTCCTCGGATACCGCGTCGACCACCAGCCCGCTTTGCCGGGCGAGCCTCCAGACATCCGCCTCGGTGGGATAGGCCTTGCTCAGCTTGGCCTCGTTGCAGAACAGCGCGTAGGGCATGGGACGGCTCCGCCAAACCACCTCAACGCCGGGCCCGGCAGAGGGTTTCAGTCGGCGCTGGAGCACCTTCGGCGGCGCCGGAACAAAAATCGCGAAAACAACCCCATGCAAAGTAGCGGTCAACCCCCGACGAGTTCACGCATCCGTGAGAATCCCCGATTCGGACCACGGCCGAACCCCGCAATCCGAGAGTCCCTGAGTCGTAAACGAGTCCTGAATCCGCGCGAAAATATTGCCCGAGACTCGCCGGCTAGAATCGCCGGATGTTTTCGCCGTGATGAGCACGCTCTTTCAAACCTCCTGCGAACGGATCCATATCGCGCTGACGGTCGCGCTGCTGGCGGCGTGCGCGGCCAACCTCGCGCTGGTCTGCGCCTGGCTTTAGGTGATTGACGTTGGGGCTATTCCACCCATCATGCGCGATGAGAGGCAGGGGGAGGCCGCGATGATCGAAACGCTCGCAGAACGGGTCAATGCCGACGAGATGCTGGTCCGCCGCGGCCGGTTTCTCACCACCACGTTCCTGCTGGAAGTCGGCCCGACCGCCTGGCTGATAGCGATCTTCGAGGGCCGCATCGTGTCGGTCACAGCGGGGCCGTTCGTGATGCCGTCGTCCTCGTTTGCGCTGCGCGCCAGCGCCGAGGAGTGGGCAAAATTCTGGAGCCCCCGGCCGCCGCCCGGCTCCAACGACCTGATGGCGCTGATCAAGCGGCGCGCCCTCAAGGCCGAAGGCAATCTGCAGATATTCATGGCCAATCTGCGCTACTTCAAGGAGGCGCTGGCAAAGCTGCGCGGCGCGGGAGCCGCCGCATGACCGCAGCATTCGAGCCGATCGTCGGCCGCTACCTGCATCTCGATCTGTTCGGGCGGCCGCATCGCATCTATCTCGAACAGGCCGGCGAGGGCACGGCGCTATTGTGCCTGCACACCGCGGGCGCCGACGGGCGGCAATACCGCGCGCTGATGAACGATGAACGCATCACCCGCAACCACCGCGTCATCGCCTTCGACATGCCCTGGCACGGCAAGTCGTCGCCGCCTCGCGGCTGGCACAATGAGGAATACCAGCTCACCTCGGCGCAATACACCTCGATGATCCTGGACATCATGACCGCGCTCGAACTCGACCGACCGATCCTGATCGGCTGCTCGATCGGCGGCCGGATCGCGCTGCATCTGGCGCTCGAGCATCCCGAACGCTTTCGCGGCATCATCGGCCTGCAGGCCGGGGCCCATGTCGATCCCTATTACGATTTGAATTTCCTGCATCGCCCCGACGTCCATGGCGGCGAAATCGCGGCCGCCATCGTCTCGGGACTGGTCGGGCCCGACGCGCCCGATCAAGAGCGCTGGGAGACGCTGTGGCATTACATGCAGGGCGGCCCCGGCGTCTTCAAGGGCGATCTGTATTTCTACAAGCTCGACGGCGACATCCGCGGCCGCGTCGCGCAGATCGACACGCGCCGCTGCCCGCTGTTTCTGCTGTCAGGCGAATACGATTACTCCTGTACGCCGGAAGAAACGCTCGCCGTCGCCGGCAGTATTCCTGGCAGCGAAGTCACCATCATGAAGGGCCTCGGCCATTTTCCGATGAGCGAGAACCCGCAGGAGTTTCTGAAGTACCTGCTGCCGGTGCTGGAGAAGATCAGGGGATAGGGCGGGGGCCAGAAAGTGAGAGCCGTGCTCGTTTAGTCCCATATACAACCCGGCTTTCAGAGGTTGAACAATGTTCGAGGGACTGAAACACCATTTTGCGATACGGAGGGCCCTTCGGCATCGAGAAGGCCGCAGGAGAGAGTTCGCGCGCGATATAAAGCGCGCGCAAGAACAGAAGGACAATGACGAAGTCGAAAGCCTCCGCAACTATCAGCACATGGAGTTGCGTTTCGTAGACGAAGAAATCGACATCGACAATTCGGACTATTTAATCGCGCGCGCCCATCGTTACTTTGTGCCGCTTCCTCAAGGGGATGAATTCTGGGACAAGTCCGATGCATTTGGCCGGGGTTATCTTAGTCGAGAGGGCGCAACACAAGTGCGAACTGATATTAGAGCTGAAAAGAAAGCCATATGGGATTATTGGCAGGCGCGAGTGACATTGGCTCTGGCCATAACGGGCAGCATCTTCGGCGTATTGGCTTACTTCAAGAAATAAAGCATCCCATGACAAACGATGATTTCCCCGCACTCTTAAGTGTTTGAATTGAGTGGTGCCGGTTGAGAGGATTGAACTCCCGACCTTCGGTTTACAAAACCGCTGCTCTACCGCTGAGCTAAACCGGCTAACCTAATGAAATCAAATAGTTAGAACTTCGTCCAATCGGTTTTGTCTCTTTTTTGTCTCCGGCTCGAAGGGGCCACAGGCGAGCCGGGCCGTCAAATATCAGAGTTGGGGTGGTAGGGCTACACTCCAATCCCAACGCTCGGCGTCGGATCTTGTGCAAGCCTGAAGGTTAGAACCAAGAGCAGAGAAGCGTCAGATTCACCGAGCAAGCTGCCAATAGAGCGGCCATGAGTGCCAAATGCGCGCGATCGTCTGTGGTTTCCGAATTCATCTTCATGATTGAAGCATCGGGCGATTCCACCGGAGGAGTCTCGGGCTTTATTTTACGAATTGGTCAGTCGGGATTCAGGAGTCGTTTACGACTCGGCTCTGAGACCGGCTGGAAGGGGGAGTTCGAGGCGGGTCTGGTGCCGGCCTATCGAATTACGGCGACAATCTTCTCCCGCGCTAACAGCCGGTTGTCGTGCTTTTTCCACGCCAGTGCTCTTTGCTCGGGTGTGAGGAGGCGTCGCTTCTCCGCCAGGATCATCCACGTGAACCCCCACCAATCGGAAACGATCTCGCCGTTGGCATAGTCGCCGAGGTCGTAGCCGTTCTCGGCGGCAAATTGGTAGGCGCCTTGCGTGGTCAAATCGTCGAGCCAATCGTGGTCTTCCTTGGCGCCCAAGATCATCAGGAAGAAACCAAACATTTTGACATAGCACTCGCTAGTTTGTTGAACGGTGGAGCATTACCTAAGCCGTCATCAAAAGGAAATTACGGTGACAGTGCACTTAATTCATTGCCATTGCGCGACCCAATCCAATTAAGTGCACTGTCACCGTAATTCACCGTAATTCCTGGTGACATGATGCGGATGGCCGGGGACGACGACACGGGCGAGACGGGCCATGCCGCATCATGCCTGCGAAGGTGATGAGGGTCAATTAAGTGCACTGTCATCGTAATACGAGTCAATTAAGCGCACTGTCACCGTAATTTTTGTCACCGTATTTTTCTCGCAACAGAGCGTTTCGGAGCGTTTCAGAGCATTTCGTGGCAAGACGTTGCTATCCGCTGCAGTTTGTTGCGAATCGACTTGGGAAATTACGGTGACAGTGCACTTAATTCATTGCCATTGCGCGACTCGTCGATAACCGGGCAACCAATCCAA
>Ga0208849_1001986_pt1 | contig 12190 bp, 13 predicted proteins | sample NGESurdeep072012_10_FD_184470 | JGI IMG/M metagenome (GOLD analysis project Ga0208849, IMG submission 184470) | Arctic peat soil microbial communities from Barrow, Alaska - NGEE Surface sample 53-3 deep-072012 (SPAdes) | ecosystem: Environmental > Terrestrial > Soil > Wetlands > Peat ...
ACCCTTTTGATTGAGAAACTCGGGCTGTCCGGATGGACACAGACTGCGGTATGCCAATATTTAGGGCCGACTGCGAGTGGTCATACGCGCGAATTGACGCGCGGGTCCCGCACTTTCGGGACGGGCCTTTTAAGGCCAGGCGCTCAGGTCTGCACATTGATGTCCATCCGAGACAGACCTGTGTCGAGTGTGAAGAGCAACTGAAACCCCGCCAGGCGGGGTTTTTTTTGGCCGCGGGGTGTTACTACGCAATTGGCAAACTTCCATGATTATCAAGTACTTTGAATGGCGAATTCCGAAAACAATGCGATTTTATTATCGCTGATGGCCGGTGCTTGAATCAGGGCTAACTTCGTAGCTATAATCAGCTACATAAACGGAGCCAATATCATGCAAACGTTACTCGCTGACGCGACCGTCAGCATGTCTGAATTCAAAAAAAATCCTGCTGCTGTACTTCGCCATGCGGGTAACCGACCCGTGGCTGTCCTGAATCACAACAAGGCGGCCTTTTACATGCTGGAGCCGGCCCTAATGGAAGCAATCCTTGAGGAACTCGCCGATCAGGGAATGTATCGGACAGTGCGATCTCGTATGGCGGACAACATGCCGACTGTCGAGGTCGATATTGACGACCTCTAGGCCGGCACGAAAACATAAATATCGACTCGAGTTTCATCCGGCCGCGCTTGAAGAATGGAACTCCCTCGACGGTTCCGTAAAGCAGCCCCTCAAGAAGCTCCTCGAGAAGCGCCTCGATAACCCACATGTTCCCGGCGGAGAGCTCGCCGGCGATCTTCGCGGTTGCTACAAAATAAAGCTTAAGAAGCTAGGTGTACGATTGGTGTACAGGGTTCAAGATGACGCATTGGTGGTCATCGTGATGGCGGTAGATCGACGAGAGGGCGGCATTGCCTACAAATCGGCTATTGCGCGGCTTGTTGAATCGATTGCGGTGTTGGCCAAGGCCGCCAAGAAAGCAACTAAAGGCGCGATATCCGGATAGGCCGCACTCGCAGTGCGCGCCCAGGTTACACAGCGTGCGCGCTTAGACTGTTCAACGGTCTGTATCGAAGACAGATTGACAGCCGAATATTCCGACAGGAAAACAACCCGAGGCAGCCAATCCGGTCAAGCTCGGATCGTCCACACTCGAAAGCCCGACTCTTCAATAGTTCGATCATGGTGGCTTTAAGGGCCCCGCGCCTCTCCCCGGAATCACGCGCTTTTCAATCCCCGTCCACACCTGGGGTATGGACGTGTTTTTTGCATGTACTTGCGTCTCTCAGCTAAAGGTACATGCAGTGACGCAACGCCCCAACTGTCCAGCCCACGTTTTCCAGGGTTCTGAATGTTTCAATGGTCTTCTGAATCAAGGACTCGGGATGCGCTTCCCGAACCGGCCCTGCCGACAAAATCCTGCATTTGATGGTTCCCGCCGGCAAGCGTACAGTAAATCTGACAGTCATATGTACAGAGGATATGTACGCCAGTGAGCAAGGTGAATGTGACAGATCTTCGGCAAAATCTTCCCTCCTACTTGGAGCGCGCGCGACGTGGCGAGCGCATTCAAGTAACTTCCCGGGGCGAGATGATCGCAGAGATCTCAGGGCCGAAGGCCGCTGAAGAGGAAGCCGAGATCATCCGCAAACGACTGCGCGGCGTGGTGATGAATTACGAATCACCTGCAGAGCCGGCGCATATCGAGGAGGAGTGGGCAGTCAATCGATGATCATTCTCGATACTCACGTCCTGGTGTGGTGGGTAGACGGAGACACCAGGAAACTCTCACATAAGGCTCGTCAGGCGCTCGAGCAGCATGGCAAACGGAAAGAGCTATTAGTTGCCAGCATTTCCATCTTCGAGATCACTACGCTAGAGCGCCGCGGCCGCTTGAGCTTCAAAATCTCCGCATCAGAATGGCTCACCCAGGTGCGGCGGCTGCCGGAATATCGCATCGAACCCCTCACGGATGACATCGCTGAGCGCGCGGGTCAGTTCGGAGATGCGTTCCCTGGAGACTTCGCCGACCGGATGATCGCAGCAACCGCACTCCTTCGTGATGTTCCGCTGGTGACCTTCGACGAGAAACTGCGAAAGACGGAGCATCTGAAAACGATTTGGTAGGCCCGAACAGCGGCTGTCAGATAACTGGATGCCGGTCAGCGCGGGGTCATTCGCGTAGTAACACCCTGGTCGTGGAGAATTGCACGAGCCTTAAGCGCGGTTAGACAGATCAATAGACGCGTCGAAATCGCCCTCGCCACTCAGTTCGGAAACTTCAACTCGCGCTCGATCGCCTTGAAGCGCGGCTCCTGGCGCAACGGGTCCAGGAGCGGGTCGGTCTTCAGCTCCACCAGGCCCGGATCACGCACGCGCAGGGCGGTGTCAAGCCACGCGAGCGCCTGGGCCCGGTTGCCCCACTGCGCATAGATCGTGGCGTACTGGTAGGCCGCGGCATCGCCCAGCGCGGTCTTCATTTTCGCAAGCTCGGCTTCCGCATCCGCGTGCCGGCCGAGCTTGTCATAGATCACCGCGAGGCACTGTTGACTGCCCCAGTAGTCCGGCTTCGTCTCGCAGGAAGCGCGTGCGCTCGCAAGATCCCCGAGCCCGTAGTAGGCGAGCCCGCGCTGCCCGTAGGCCGACTTGTAGCCGGGTTCCAGACTGATGCCTTCTGCATAAGCCGCAGCCGCCTCTTCATAGCGGCGCCCCGCATAGAGCGCGCGGCCGAGCGCGGTATAGCTTGGGCGAGCGAGCGGGTCGAGCACGACGGCACGGCGCAGGGCCGCAAGGCCTGCATCGAAGTGCCCCATGTAGACTGCAAATCCGCCGCTGTCTCGCACAACCTCTGCATTGCCCGGCGCGAGCGCGAGAGCGCGATCAAATGACTCACTCGCCTGCGTGAAGTCGAGCTTTCCTTGCGCCGAAACGAACGCCGATGCGAGGTGTGCCTGGGCCAGATCCGGTGCGAGCGCCAGCGCCTGGCGCGCATCGGCTTGTGCCTTGTCAAAGTTTTCGCGCACCGCCGCCCCGGTCGCGGCCTCCTCGGCGTAGCCGGTGAGGGCGATGGATCGGCCCGCGAACGCGAGCGCATAGTTCGGATCCAGGCGAATGGCTTCCGTGTATGCGGCAATCGCGGTGGGGATATCCGCTGCTTCGTGTCTTGAGCCAAAGGCCTTGGCTGCGCGCAGATACGCATCGAAGGCGGCCGGATTGTGGGTTCCGCCCAATTCGACTTTGGCCGCCACATCCCCGAGGAGCGTGACTCTCAGGGCGCTGGCCACCGCGGTGGCGATCTCGGTCTGTAGTTTCAGCACATCCCCTAAGTCCCGGTCATAGGTCTTGGACCAGAGGTGAAAGCCCGTGAGCGCGTTGATCAACTGCGCGGTGATGCGGATGGTGTGCGCCGAGCGCCGCACACTGCCTTCGAGTACGGCGCCCACGTTTAGTTTGCGCGCGATCGTACCAATGTCGTTGTCCTGGCCTTTGAAGGAGAACGCCGAGGTGCGGGCGGCGACCTGCAACCCGTTGATCTCGGCCAGTGAGTTGAGCAGCTCCTCTGTCAGCCCATCGGAGAAGTACTCCTGCTCCTTGTCGCCGCTTAAGTTCACGAACGGCAGCACCGCGATCGAGTGCGGCGGCGGGTTGAAGGCGGCCGCCGCGGCCTGCGCAGTGGCCGGCGCTGCAACAGACGGACCTGAAGGCCTTGCGACCCAGAACCGGTCAGCGGCCAGGTACGCCAGCCCCGCGGCGGCGGCGACGACAATGACAACGATCGCGAGCAGCACCGGCTTTGCGCGCCGGGTGGCGCGTGGCGGCTCCTTAAGTACAGGTACGGCAGCGGACACCGCGCTCAAGGGCGGCAGCGCCGGGGATAGCAGGCGCCTGATCCGTTCAACGAAGGCGGCAGGGGTCTCCCCTGCCGGCAGGCGCGTCCATTGCACCCGCCGAAACGACTCCGGGACGTCCGCGCCTGCCTCGGGAGATGCGTCCAGGCACACCGGCACAATGAAGACCCGGTTGCGAGCCATCATGTGGGTGCGTTGATCGGCCAGGTCCCACTCGAGGCGGAAGTAGCCTTCATGCCGCGAGGCGGTGTTGGCCGAAATGACGGGCATGAAGAGCGCGCAGTCGTGGACTTCGCGCCGGATCTTCTGATCCCAGGCGTCCCCGCCGCGCAGTTCGCTCTGGTCGAGAAAGACCTCAATGCCGGCGGCGCGAAGGGCTGCGCAAATTCTTTGGGCCGCCTCCCCATCCTGCGAGGCGTAGCTCAGGAATACCGCGTGCGTTGGCTCAGTCACCGGTGGGATCGCCCTCTGACAGCTCGCCGGAGGTCTACACCGCCTCCATGGTCGGGAGCTTAGCGCAAGTGGCTGGCTTTGGCCGAGCTGAGGTTCCGTCCAACTGTTGGGAGGCAACTGAAGCTAATGAAACCGCCGAGGCGTCCCACCATCTACCATGCGCGTTTAGCCGGGCGTTTGCGCACTGCCGGGGCGCTGTCCCCGCTCGTGAGATCCTGCCGCCACGCCGTTAGCGGGTATTTGCGCCAGTTAAACGCTTTTTAGATACGGCAGCAGCAGGCCCTGCTCGCTGCCGGCGATGAAGCAGCGGCCGGCGGGAAACAGGCTTGGGATGTTGATCACCTGCAGCAGCAGCCACAGCCGCATGAAACGCTCGCGGTAGCGAACCCGGCTGCCGCGCTTTTCCAAGATGGCATTGCTGCCTTTCAGGAACGGACGCAGCGCCGCACTCACCGAGCTGTTGTTGTTGAAGCCGGCGAAGCGGATGAAGGAATCGGTGGAGGTCTCATCGTCTTCGCGGATGGCGATGGCAAACAGCACACGCCGCTGTGCGGGGGTGGCCGCTTCGAGTATCAGCTCGCCCCGCCGGCTCACCTCGGCCAGCAGCGCCGAGAACGCGCGCTTGAGTTCCTCTTGTCCCAGGCGTCCGGGCGTCGATTGGGTCCACAGGTGATAGGCGAGCTGCTGCTGGTCATTGGGTGACTCCCCGGCCAGGGCAAAAATAGCCCGCTGGGTGTCGCTGGACAGTTCGCGTTTGCCGCGTGCGAATTGTTCCTTGAGAAATCTCGCCATGTCCGCTTGCGGGATTGGCCCGACATCGAGCACCCTCGCCGATTGGTAAAAGTGACTGCGCTCGGCGGTAAACAGCTCGAGCATCGAACCACGGGCACTGCCGGCGAACAGGTACGCTACCTGCGTGTGGCGCTGAATTTCCGCACGCAGCACGCCCAGCAAGTGACGCGACTCGCGCTCCTCGAGCTGCTCGACGATCTCCTGGAACTCATCGAAGAATACGGCCAGCGGCCGCCAGCGGCTGGCCCGTTCGACCGCGTCCATGGCGCGAATCACGGTCGAGGCCTTTGGTTTGGCCTTCGCGCTCACCGATAAAATGCCGTGCAGGCTCACGGTCACTTCGCTGATGAAGGCCAGGGCGTCCTTCAGCGCCTCCGGCAGGTGCTTGGTGAGCGCCCGATGCGCTTCCAGCGTGGTCGAGAGCCGTAGCAGCAACCGGTCGATGAAGTCGTCAACCGAGTTGAGGCCGCGCAGATCAACCGACACCAGGATTCGGTCCGGGCCGGCGAGCGTATGCTCGACCAGGCTGGATTTACCCATGCGGCGCTCACCCAGTAGCACGATGCGTTGCCGATCGGCAGCCGCCTCGAGTACGCTCGATTCGAGCTGCGGACGCGAACAGAAAGGCTTGCCCGGGAGCAGCACCTGGCCATAGACAAAGGGATTGGGGATTGCGGCCGGAGTACTCATGGAGTCGCCTCGCGGACATTAACACTAATTAGTGTTAATTTTAACATCACTATGTGTTATTTGCCGGATCGCTGTAGCGTACACTAGCCAGCTGATTGCCGAAAGATCGCTTTTATTAGACCCAAACACCGACATGCCCACCATCAGCGAATTCTTCGGCATCCTCATTCGCATGTATTGGGATGATCATCCCCCACCGCATTTTCATGCCCTCTACGGCGAGCACGAGGCGCAGTACAATATCGCCACGCTGGATACCATCCACGGATCACTGCCGCGCCGCGCTCATGCGCTGGTGGTCGAGTGGGCGTCGTTGCACAAAGATGAGCTGATGAAAAACTGGGATCGATGCCAGGTACCGGCCCCAGCTATTCCCATAGAACCCTTGGAGTAATTGTCATGGCAGTGTGGTCCATTGTTCGTTTCAAAGTCCTATCGCATTACAAAATCGAGGTTTCTTTCGCCGACGGCACGAACGGCGTGACGGACCTCGCTCCTCGCCTGTCCCAGGGACCGGTGGGGGATGGTTTCGATGCACTATGCGATGCAACGGTATTCGCACAGGTATACCTGGAGCACGGCGCGTTGACATGGCCAGGTGGCATTGATCTGGCACCAGATGCGATGTATCAGCGTATTCGAGAATCGGGCACCTCGACTCTCGCAGCAAAGAGCGAAAAGTGGCGTGAACGCCGCTCGGCGTTCCCGGATACTCCCTCAATGCCCACCGCTTAACCCGGTTTTCTGTTCCGTTGCTCCCGAAACCCCCCGCCCAGGAACAATTGCACATCGCCGGACTGACCGGCGTCGAACTCACGCTGCCGATTGCCGGTCCGGGCACCCGCAGCTATGCCTTCATCATCGACTGGCACATCCGGGTACTGCTGGCGCTCGCATGGCTGGCGGTCGTGTGGCTGTTGTTCGCGGGCATGGACTTGCTTGGCGTCGGCCGCGGATGGCGCAGTCCGTTCGCTGTACTCGGCGTCTGGCCCGCAGTGCTGATCTACATGCTCTATCACCCGCTGCTGGAACTGCTCATGCACGGCCGCACACCGGGCAAGCGCACGGCCGGCGTGCGTCTGGTCACGCGCAGTGGCGGCGTACCCGGGACCGCGGCCATCCTGACGCGCAACATTTTCCGGCTGCTCGATTCCATGCCCTTTCTGTATCTGGTCGGTCTTTCCAGCTGCATGATCAGCGCCCAGCGGCTGCGCATCGGCGATATGGCGGCGGGCACGGTACTGGTGCTGGAAACGGCTGCCTCGGCGCACAACCTGGCGCGTCTGCCGGCATTGCTGGCGCAGACGGGCCTGGATCCGGGGGTGCTCGATCTGCTCAATGAATTGCTCGAGCGCTGGCGGTCGTTGTCGGTGGAACACCGCGATGCGCTGGCGCGCACGCTGCTGGCACGCGTCAATCCTGCGCTGTCGGCTGCGGCGCTGAGCGCGCTCGGCGATGCCGACCTGTATCAGCGGCTGCGTTCACTGCTGCCGGCAGCCGCATGAAGCGCACCGTCTCTGCCACCGCCAGCGCCTGGATCAGATCGCGCGATAAGCTCTGGAGCGAATGGTTCGAGGTGCTGCACACGCGGCCGCGGCATCTGCGCATCGCCCAGGCGCAGAAGTACATCGAGCACTACCGCGCCCTGGCCAGCGATCTGAGCACGGCACGGCGGCTGATGCCGCGCAGCGCCACCACCGCGGCGCTGGAATCGGTGTATGCCGCCGCTCACGCCGCGATCGATCGCTCATCGCGCCAGACGCGCTCGGGCTGGCGGGCGCTGTTTCGCCTGAAAATGCCGGCAGCTATGAGTGCGCTGCGCCCGACCGTACTGTGGATCGCATTGCTGTTCGTCTTGTCCGCGGGCGCGGGTCTGTGGCTGATCACGCAATATCCGGATCTGATCGGCCTGATCGCCAGCAACGCCATGATCGACAAGGTCGAGCATGGTCAGCTGTGGACCGAAGGCTTGTTCAACGTCGTGCCCTCTTCGCTGGCATCGGTGCAGATCCTGTCGAACAACATCGCGGTGAGCCTTGCAGCATTCTGCGCCGGCGTGTTCTTCGGCCTGGGCGCGTTCTACATCATCGCGCTCAACGGACTCATGCTCGGCGCCTTGTTTGCCTTCACTCACCAGCACGGGCTCGATGGCGAGCTGCTGAAATTCGTGCTGGCGCACGGACCGGTGGAAATCTCGGTCATGTGTATTGCCGCCGCCGCCGGCACCGCGCTGGGCGAGTCATTGATCCGCCCCGACGCAGCCACGCGGCGCGAATCCTTTCAGCGTGCCGCGGCTCGCCTGGGTCCGGTGCTGGTCGCGTGCGCGTTATTGCTGGTGGTCTGCGGCTTCATCGAGGGCTTCATTTCGCCCAATCCCGGCATTTCGTTGCCCGTGCGCGCAGCCGTCGGCTGGGGATATTGGCTGCTGATGCTCGTGTTTCTGCGCGGCGGCCTGTCACGCGCCACCCTAGACACGCCGCCGGGCGCGAAAACCTAAATAGGCGTCCAGCACCGCGCGGTCGAGTGCCGCCGGCGGGGCCAGTACGCAGGCCGCGCCCAATGCGCGCAGCGCCCTGAGATTGCGCGACAGGCCAGCGCAATAGCGCTGCGCGGCAATCGCCTGATACACCTCAGGCTCATCCTGAGCCGGACGCTGCGCCAGCGCCAGCGCTGCCTCGCTCGATACGCTGGCGATGAACGGCAGATGTTTGGGACGCAGCAGCCGTACCGCGCCGATCAGCGCCGAGGCCATGCCGGCATCGTCAAGATCGGTCAGCAGTACCACCATGCTGCGCTGGCGTGCCAATGAGCGGATCCGCAGGGCCGCCAGCGCCGGGTTGGCCTCGGTCGGCTGCACGCGCGCCTGCGCCAGCAGGGAGCGAAAGCGCATGACCGCGGCCATGCCGCGTCCAGGCGCGATCGCCGCCAGCGGCTGATCGGCGTACAGCAGCAATCCCACGCGGTCATCGAGCGCCGCGGCGCGCTGCGCCAGTCGCGCCGCAATGTTGACGTACAGCGCCAGCCGATCGCTGAAGCCGGCCGCCAGGCCGCTGGTACGGCTGATGTCCAGCGCCACCACGATCTCCAGGTGCTGGTCCTCGGAGAAATCGCGGCTGATCAGCCGGCGCGTCCTGGCGCTGGCCTTCCAGTCGATGGCGCGCGGCGGATCCCCGGCGCGATAATCGCGCAGTTGAAGCACCTCGCCGCCGGCGCCGATGCGCAGGCTGGCGCGCGCACCGCCGGCACTGGCATCGAGCGCGCGCTCGGACTCGTGCACGATGTCCGGCACCACCTGCAGTGATAGTGCCGTGGGCAATGACTTGCTCCACCAGGCCAGACCGAGCGAGCCGCGAAGTCGTACCCGCAGTGCCGGCCACTGGAACTGCCCCAGCCTGCGCGCATCGGCAGTCAGCTCCAGAGCACCCGGGCCTCCGGCCGGCAGGTCGAGCGTCACGACCTCACGATCGATGGCAATATCAGCCGGCGCGCCCGGCGCCAGCTCGAGTGCCGCCTGGCGCCGCCAGGCGCTGGTGAATTCGAAGCGCACCGGCGTCGCACGGCACAACAGCCATTGCGCGGCCGTGTGCACCTGCCATTGCAGGCGCGCGCGCTGGCTCGCCCAGGCCTCATACGAAAGACCCAGCAGCAGCAGGCCCAGGGGCAGCGGCCACCAGCGCAGCAGCTGCGGATCGGCGCTCCAGTCCCCCGTGATCGCAATCAGTGCCGCCAGCAGCACCAGTACCAGCGCGTTTTGCCGCAAGCTCATGGCTTTAAGCTCACCGCGGTACCGGGACCTGTTCGGCGAGTCGCTGTGCCAGCGCCGGCTCGCTGACGCCTTCGAGTATGGCTTCGCTCGAGAGCATCAGGCGGTGCGATACCACCATGGGCAACACCGCCTTGACGTCGTCCGGGCTGACGAAGTCCGCTCCCCGCAGGCCCGCCTCGATGCGTGCCGCGCGCAACAAGGCCAGCGCCCCGCGCGTCGACAGGCCCAGCGCCACCTGCGCATGCTCGCGCGTGGCCTGCGCAATGCCGAGCACGTACTCGCGCAGCTCCGGCGCCACGTGTATGGCATCGGCGCAGGCACGCGCCGCCTTCAGCCGCTCGACATTGGCGACTGCCTCCACCGGCGCCGACGGATCTCCCGGGCCGCCGACGGCGATGTCGCCGTAGCGCGTCAGCACCTCCAGCTCGGCCTCGCGCGCGGGATACGACAGCTCGATGCGCAGCATGAAGCGGTCAAGCTGCGATTCCGGCAATGGATAGGTACCCTCGAAGTCGGCCGGATTCTGCGTCGCCACCACCAGGAACGCGATCGGCAGGCGATACAGCTTGCGATCCACCGAGACCTGCCGCTCTTCCATGGCCTCCAGCAATGCCGATTGCGTCTTCGGTCCGGCGCGATTGATCTCATCGAACAGCAGCACTTCGGCGAACAATGGCCCGGGGCGGAAGATGAATTCTCCGCGTGTGTTGTCGAATACGTGCACGCCGATGATGTCCGAGGGCATCAGATCGGCTGTGCCCTGTATGCGCTTGAAGCTGCCGCCCATGGCCGCGGCCAGGCTCTTGGACAGCAGCGTCTTGCCCAGCCCCGGCGCGCCCTGAATCAACACGTGGCCGCGCCCGACGATGGCTATGGTCAAGGCGTGAATCGCGCTGCGCAGCCCGATCACCTTGCTCGAGAGCGCCTCCTGCAGGCCGTGCTCCAGATCCTGAAGTTCATTGCTCACGTGAGGTGTCCTTGCAAGTTCGATAAATGATTGTGCAGTCGCTTCAGGTTCATGGGTTGTCCTGCGCACACGCGCGCGTACAGGGCGCGCAGCTCGCGGCGTTGCTGGGAGCTCAAAGGCGCCCGTCCATCCAGCCATTGCCACACCGGCTCGCCATCCTCCGGCAGGCCCAGGCGTCGGCGCAAGGCATTGAAAAAATTACTGAACAATTCCCGCTGCGCATCGCGCTCATCGACCGCCGCGGCAAAGAAACGTCCGCTGGCCTCGATCAGCGCGGTTTCATCAACGCTGTGCCAGCCATCGGGCGTGCGGCGCATGCGCTGCGGCCCGAGCACGAACAGCAGCCATAACAGCACAATCCACCAGAGCGTGCGGTGCAGACGCGGATCGGCGAAGAATCGCGAAGCATCATAGAAATCCACCAGCCCCTGGTGCGCATCGTCAAAGATCACACGTCCGTGCTCGCGTCGCGACCAGGCAATGATATTCGACAACAGCAGCGCGTTATCCGCCTGGTCGAGCTCCCGGTTGCTGAATGGCGTCGCGAAAGCGCAGACGATGATCTGGCCCTGACCCTGGGCCTTGAGCCACATCACGCTCTGTGGCGAGCCGGTCATGCGGGCGATGGCCAACGGCCGCGACTGATCCCTTGAACGCGCCTGCCATTGTGATGCCGGCAGCGCCGATACCGCCTGCAGCGCATGGATATCGTGCAGCAGGGGATGCTGGCCCTGCGCCACAAAGCCGATGGGTTGCGCGGTCAGCCATTGCGCGAGCGTGGGCGTATCGGCGGCGACGCTGAAATCCAGGTAGCTGATACGCTGCAGCGTCGTCAGGATATCCACGCTTCCGCCCAGTGACCACTGCGGCGTATCGTCGAGCGCCGCCATGATCAGGAGCGTATTGCCGTCTTTGATCCAGCGCTCGAGCGCCTGCCATTCGGGCAATTGATAGGGCAACCGCTGCGGCAATGTCATGATCAGCACATTGCCGCCGCCGGCCGTCGAGAGCTCGGCTGCGGCCAGCCGGTCATAGCGGTAGCGAAGACTGGCGAGCGGTATGTGTTCCGCCTGCAGCCAGCGCCAGGCGCCCAGATAGCCGTCGGCACCGGGCTCGTTACTCACCGGCAGCGTTGGCGCACCCTGCGAGGCAGGTTTGGGAAAGAACAGCACGTAAAAGCACAGCAGTGCTGCGAGCGCCAATGCCAAAGTCAGGAGCCGCTCTTTCAAGTGCGCAGTTGCCTGTACAGGGCTACCCCGTCCGCGAGCACCTGCGTGGTCTGCGGGTCGGGCGAATCGGAACCGGTGCGCGCCGGCTCACCGTACAAGGTGCGCTCGGCCAATAGCGACACGTCCACGAAGCGCGTGCGCTGTGCGGCACCCTCGAAGGCCCCGCGCTCCCCCAGTTCACGATGCGTCAAGGCCCGATCCACGCTCAGCCGGCCCGATCGCCGCAAAGCCTGCACCAATGCCGCCAGCAACGCGGCGGGACGCTGCCATGCCGGCAGTGCCTCGAGATCGGGCAGTTCCGGCTCTGCATCGGCCGCGCTGATCACGCGCCCACCGCTGGCCGCAGAGCGCCCGGGCCGCCTCCTCAGCACGCCCAGCGCCCTGAGTTCGCGCCACACAATCCACAGCGCCAGGGACAACACGGCGGCGACCGTGGCGTAGCCCA
>Ga0208849_1001987_pt1 | contig 12178 bp, 11 predicted proteins | sample NGESurdeep072012_10_FD_184470 | JGI IMG/M metagenome (GOLD analysis project Ga0208849, IMG submission 184470) | Arctic peat soil microbial communities from Barrow, Alaska - NGEE Surface sample 53-3 deep-072012 (SPAdes) | ecosystem: Environmental > Terrestrial > Soil > Wetlands > Peat ...
GGGCAGCCGCAGGAGCTGCATGACCGTGCCGAGCGTTCCGACCGTGAAGATGTCTTCCGGCGTGGGCTCGTTGGTCTTCGCGTTCTTCTGCGCCGCGAGGAAGATGTCTTTGTCCCGCGCCATCGCCGCGTCGAGCGCGTTGATCGAGCGCTCGCGGCCCACGAAGAGCTGCGAGACCATGTACGGGAACACGATGATGTCCCGCAGCGGGAGCAGCGGAACGGTGCGCCTCTTCACCAAGGAAGGTCCCTTTCCGTCAGTATCCTTGTTGAAGAACATCCACGGTCCTCGCGACCGGTCCCGCGGTCTTCACGACCGATCCCGCGGTTCTCACGACCGGTCCCGCATCACGCCAGCTCGGCTTCTTTTTGATAGACGATGAGCGGCGGCTCGCGCTTCGTGATGACGTCTTCGTTGACGACGGCCTCTTTGATTCCGCTGCGCGAGGGGATGTCGTACATGATGTCGAGCATCGCGTGCTCGAGGATGGCGCGAAGGCCGCGAGCCCCCGACTGCCGCACCAGCGCCTCTTTCGAGACGGCCTGCAGCGCGCCCTTCGTGAACTTCAGCTTCACGCCGTCCATCTCGAAGAGGCGTTGATACTGCTTCACGAGCGCGTTCTTCGGCTTCGTGAGGATGTCGACCAGCGCGTCTTCGTTGAGCTCGTGCAGGGTCGCGAGCACGGGCAAGCGCCCGATGAACTCGGGGATGAGGCCGAACTTGAGCAGGTCTTCGGGCTGCACCTTCTCGAGGAGCTCGCCGAGCTTGAAGTCTTTCTTGCTCTTGATGTCGGCTCCGAAGCCGAGCGTCGACTGGCCCGTGCGCCGCTGCACGATCTGCTCGAGGCCGACGAACGCGCCGCCGCAGATGAAGAGGATGTTGGTCGTGTCGACCTGCAGGAAGTCTTGCTGCGGGTGCTTTCGACCGCCCTTGGGCGGAACGTTCGCGATCGTCCCCTCGATGATCTTGAGGAGGGCCTGCTGGACGCCTTCGCCCGAGACGTCGCGCGTGATGCTGGGGTTATCGCCCTTGCGGCTGATCTTGTCGATCTCGTCGATGTAGACGATGCCGCGCTGCGCGCGTTCGACGTCGTGATCCGCGTTCTGCAAGAGCTGAACGATGATGTTCTCGACGTCTTCGCCGACGTAGCCGGCTTCGGTCAGCGTCGTCGCGTCGGCGATCGCGAACGGCACGTTGAGGATCTTCGCGAGCGTCTGCGCGAGGAGCGTCTTGCCGGTGCCCGTCGGCCCGAGGAGCAAGATGTTCGACTTCGCGAGCTCGACGTCGTCGGCCCCGACGCGGGAATCGATGCGCTTGTAGTGATTGTGCACGGCGACCGCGAGGACCTTCTTCGCGCGGTCTTGCCCGATCACGTAGTCGTCGAGGATCGACTTGATCTCGGAGGGCTTGGGGACGGGAGTGGACCCGGCGTACGGCTCGTCCTTCTCGACCTCTTCAGCGATGATGTCGTTGCACAGGCCGATGCACTCGTCGCAGATGTAGACGGTCGGCCCGGCAATGAGCTTCTTCACCTCTTTCTGCGATTTGCCGCAGAAGGAGCAGTTCAGATTGCCGTTCTGGTGATCGTCCCGTCTGCGTTCCAAAGCTCGCCTCGTGTCGTCCGCGCTTAGATCTCGTTGCCGCTATTGCTCGTTCGAGCGTGCCCGTGCCACAACCGCCTGCACATAACGAGGGAAAGCTTAGACCCGCCCCCCCAACGTCGCAAGCTTGCGCGGTTCCTCAGCGATCGCGAGACGACTTCTCGGGCGGGTCGCCGCGCTCGCCCTTCTTGCGAGGCGGCAGCACGTCGTCGATGAGGCCGTATTCCTTGGCCTGCGCCGCGCCCATGTAAAAGTCGCGATCGATGTCCTTGTGGATGAGATCCTTGGGCTTGCCGGTCGCGGTCGCGAGGATGTCGGTGATCACCTCTTTGAGGTGGCGAATCTCGCGCGCCTGGATCTCGATGTCGGTCGCCTGACCCCGCGCGCCGCCGAGGGGCTGGTGGATCATGACCCGGGCGTTCGGCAGCGCCGTTCGCCGGCCCTTGATGCCGGCCGCGAGCAGCACCGCGGCCATGGACGCCGCCATGCCGAGGCAGGTCGTGCTGACCGTGGAGCGGACGTACTGCATCGTGTCGAAGATGGCCAGGCCGCTGGTCACCACGCCGCCCGGACTGTTGATGTAGAGCATGATCTCCTTGTCGGGATCTTCGCTCTCCAGAAAGAGAAACTGGGCGATGATGATGTTGGCGACGTCGTCGTTGATCTCGGTGCCGAGAAAGACGATCCGGTCCTTCAGGAGCCGGCTGAAGATGTCCCAGTTTCGCTCGCCACGATGCGTCGTCTCGACGACGGTCGGGTACGGGATGAAGTCCCGCACCGCTTCGAGGGTACGGATGGCCTGGGTACGGTTCTCGGGACGCTTCGTCGACATGGATCCCTCGTGAGGTTTTGACCGCGTCCCGGCCGGGTACCGGGAGACGCGATCAGCCCGTCTTGCTCTCGGATGTCGCAGCCGCGGTGGCGGTCTCGCTGGCTGCCGGCAATGGCTCGCCGGTCGTGATGTTCGCTTTGCTCTCGATCACGTCGAGCACCTTGTCCTCCAGGATCATTCCCAGGAGGATCTGGCGCCTCTGCGGCTCATTGTACTCCGCGCGGACCTTCGCGACGTTCTTACCGGTCTCGGCGGCGAGCTCTTCCAGACCCTTCTGGATGTCCTCGTCGGTGACCTTGACCTCGAGCTTCTTGGCGATGGCTCCCATGAGGAGGCCGGCGCGCACCTTCTTCTCGGCGTCGGCGTGCACTTGCCCGTGCACCTTCTGGAAGTCTTCGGCCGACACGCGCTGGCCGGCGCGGCGCGCGTTCTGGAGGAGCTCCATCTCCATCATGCGGCACTGCTGCTCGACGAGAGACGGCGGCACGTCGAGGGGGTTCTTCTCGTTCAGCTTCTCGACGATCTGCTCGGCCAGCGCGGACTCGGCGCGGTCCTTCAGCATCTTCTCGAGCTTCGTGTGGATGTCGGCGCGGAGCTCGACCAGGGTCTGGAACGAGCCGATGTCCTTCGCGAGCTCGTCGTCGAGCGCGGGGAGGATGCGCTCTTTCACGTCCTTCACCACCACGCGCAGCGTCCCGACCTTGGCCGCGAGGTCCTTGTTCGGGTGGCCGTCGGGGAACTTGGCGTCGACTTCGAACTTGTCGTCGGCGCTCTTGCCGATCAGCGCTGCGTCGAGCTCGGGGAGAATCTGTCCCGACCCGACTTCGAGGGGGAGCCCTTCGCCCCCGCCCTCTTTGACGTCTTTGCCCGCGACCGAGAGGGTGAAGTCGATGGTCACCACGTCGGCCTTGCGGGCGGGGCGCGCGGGCTCGGGGGCCTTGAGAGACGCGTGCTGGCGACGGAGCAGCTCGAGCTGCTCGTCGACCGCGGCTTCGGTCGCCGTCTCGGGCGGCCGCACGAGGTCGAGACCTTCGTAGGTCACGTCGGCGATCTCGGGCTGGACCTCGAAGCGCGCCTTGTAACTGAACGTCGTCGCCTGATCGAACTTGCCGGCTTCGACCGTCGGCTGGTTGATGGGCTGGACGTTCTTTTCGGTCAGCGCCTTGGGGAGCGTGTCGTTGACGATCGCGTTCACGACGTCGCTGGCGACCTGCGGCCCGTAGAGATGCGAGAGCACCTGCCGGGGGGCCTTGCCGGGACGGAAGCCCCGGACGCGCGCTTTGCGCTGGAGAGTCGAATAAGCCTTCTCGACCTCGACACGAACGGCGTCCGCCGAGACTTCGATGGCGAGTTCCATCACCACCGGCGAGATACGCGCAACCTGGACTTGCATGGGGACGCGGAGGTTAATGGTCCGCGTCCGGAAAGCAAGGGCCCTGCCTCGCGCGAGGCGCGTTCGGTAAGCGCGCCGCTCAGTCGTCGTCGTCTTCGTCGACCTCGTACTCGTCGTGCTGATCGTCGAACAAGAGATCGCTCTCGTGGAGCATGGTCTCCTGCATCAGGTCATCGAGCGAGAACCCGGCTTTGTTGCTGGGCCTCAGCTCTTCGCGCTCGAACTCTTCGATGGTCCTGTAGCTTCTGGGCATGCCCATGATCGCCTCCTCCAGTGAGTTCCGTTGCGACGCGACGCGCGGGCTCCGCTGAGGAGGTCCGGCGACGCGCTCGAATTCTTCGACTGCTTTTTTTTGGATGCGTGTCGGACGCTTCCCGACGACGGTCCGATGGCTAGAAGCGCGGCGGACGACCGCGTGTCATCGACCAGAGAGCCAGATCGACGACGACGGCTTGTTCACCGATTCGCGCCCCGATTCGCGGCCCGATTCGTTCTCCGCGTGAGGGCGTGGTCGTCGACCAGAAGCGCCTCACCACCGCATCCATCGGTTCGTCTCCGACGTCGTTCTCGAACACGTGAGCAAGTTGTGCGAGCGGCTGCCGCATGCCGATGTCCCTCGAATTCGATCTCGATTCAGCGTCTCGTCTTCGACGAGGTGCTTGATGGGATCGAGTTCAGTTGTGTTGGCTCATGTGGCTCGTTCCCTTGCTCGACCGCGTCGTCTTGTCCTACATCTACGGACAACGTACTACGTGACCCAGGGGCCCCAAAGAAAACGGCATCGATTTGTCCCGCCACGAGCGTGAGCGGGCTAGAGAGGGGTCGCGAGCATGAGCGAGCGCCTGAGCAAGAATGAGTAAGCCGGCCTCGACGCGGGGCGAGCGGGGCGAGCGCGGGGGACGCGGCCGCGTCTTCGCAGTGGTCAATCAAAAGGGCGGCGTCGGCAAGACGACCACGGCGGTCAACCTCGCGGCGAGCGTCGCGGCCGCCGAGCGAAGGACGCTCCTTCTCGATCTCGATCCGCAGGGCAACGCGAGCAGCGGCATCGGTGTGCATCCGCGCACCGTCGAGCTCAGCGTCTACGACGCGCTCATCGGCCGGGCGACGCTGCGCGACGTGATGCGACCGACGGAGCTCGCCTCCCTCATGCTCGTGCCGAGCAAGCAAGATCTCATCGCCGTCGAGTTCGAGCTGGTCGACGATCCCGACCGTTCGTACAAGCTCCGGAATCTACTCGACGAGCTCCTCCGCGACGACCCGTTCGACTACGTGTTCATCGACTGCCCGCCGTCGCTCGGTCTCTTGACGGTGAATGCCCTCTCGGCGGCCGACCGCGTGCTCGTGCCGATGCAGTGCGAGTACTACGCGCTCGAGGGGCTGACCGCGCTGATGGCGACCATCGACCGCGTCCGCACGATGAACCCGGGCCTCGAGGTCGAGGGCATCGTGCTCACGATGTTCGACCCGCGAAATAACCTCGCGCACCAGGTGGCCGAAGAGGTGAAGCGCCACTTCCGCGTGTTCGACTCGGTCATCCCGAGGAACGTTCGCCTGAGCGAAGCGCCCTCGCACGGCAAGCCCGCCCTTCTCTACGACGTGCAGTCCAAGGGCGCGCAGGGGTATCTCTCGCTCGCCCGCGAGCTCCTCGCGAGCGAGTCGACGGGCGCCGGCCGCGGAGCGACGGGAGCCGCGGACAAGCGAGCCGCGAAGTGAGCGGCCCCGACACGAAGCGGCGCGCCCTCGGCCGGGGCCTCGACGCGCTCCTCCCACCGCTGCCCGCGGCTTCCGCGCCGAACTACGCCGACAAGAGCGTGTTCGCGTGCCCCATCGAGAAGATCGTCCCGCAGAAGGGTCAGCCGCGGCAGCGCTTCGACGGGGCCAAGCTCGACGAGCTGGCCCAGAGCATCCGCGAGCACGGCCTCATCGAGCCGCTGGTCGTGCGGCGCATGCCCGGGGTCGACAAGTTCGAGCTCATCGCCGGCGAGCGACGCTGGCGTGCTCTCCAGCGCGCGGGTCTTCGCGAGGCGCTCGTCGTGGTCAAGGACGTCAGCCCCGAGAGCGCGTTCGAGCTCGCGCTCATCGAGAACGTGCAGCGCGAAGACCTCAACGCCATCGAGCTGGCCGAGGCCTACGAGCGGCTGCTCCGCGACCACGCCTACACCCAGGAGGCGCTGGCCGAGCGCGTGGGCAAGGACCGCACGACGATCGCGAACGTGCTGCGCCTGCTCAAGCTGCCGGCGCGCGTCCGTGCTCGCGTGGTCGCTGCCGAGCTGACCGAGGGCCATGCGCGCGCGCTCCTCGGAGCGAACGACGCGGCGACCATCGAGCAGCTCGCCGAGCGGGTGGTGCGCGGGGGCTTGAACGTGCGAGCCACCGAGGCCCTCGTGCGCACGCACGTGACGAAGGCGAAGGGCGCGGGCGAGACCCCCGAGAAGAAGCCGGGCGGAAAGAGCGCCAGCGTGCGCGATCTCGAGCACCGTCTGCTCCGCGCGCTGGGCACCAAGGTCGAAGTTCGAGACCAGGGCAACAAGGGCGAGATCGCGATTCCCTACGCCGACCTCGACGCGCTCGATCGCATTCTCGACAAGCTCCTCAAGCTGGCTTGACCTGCTCGACGCGCGTGGGCCCGCCGGGCCCGTCGCCCCGGCGGCCAGGCCGGCCGCGCGTGAAGTGGATCGCCGCCGCGACGGCGAGCATGGCCACGCCCAGGAGCTGCGAGGTGGAGAGCCCGAGGAGGCCTCCGCGGTCGTCGCGGCGCACCATCTCGAGAAGGAAGCGCGCGACCGCGTAGAGCGCGAGGAACGTCGCGAAGACCTGGCCGTCGTAGCGCTTCCGGCCGTTGACCCACAAGAGGCACACGGCGGCGATGGCGAGCGAGGCGCCCGACTCGTAGAGCTGCGTCGGGTGGACCGGGAGGCTCCACATCTTCGGCGACGCCAGGAGGTGATCGCGAAACTGCTCTTCGCTCGCCGCGCTTCGCCAGGGAAAGGCGACGGCCCAGGGCAGCTCGCACGTGGTCCCGAAGCAGCACCCGGCCATCAGGCAGCCCATGCGACCGAAACCGAGGCCGAGCGCAATCGCGAAGCCAGCCATGTCGGCCGCCTTCCAGAACGGGAAGCCGTCGCGCTTCAGGAGAAACCACGCGGTGGCCGACGCGGCCATCAGGCCCCCGTAGTACGTGAGTCCCCCGGCCCAGAACTTCGCCCACGCGAAGCAATCGACATCCTTCGGATGGCAGAGCCCCTGCGCGGCGTCCCAGACGCCGCCGTACGCGGGCGAGAGGCAGTCGACGCGATCGACCGGCCAGTTGACCAGCGACGGGTCGGTGCAGAGGTGCACGTAGTCCATGAAGTAGCCGTCGGCGACGACGTGCAAGAGCCGCGCGCCGACCACCCCGGCCAGCAGCATCGCGAGCCCGAGGTCGACCACCACGTCGGCACTCTCGCCGATGCGCCGGGCCCAGATCGCCCCCGCGGCCGTCGCGAAGAGAAAGCCGGACAGCAGGAGGACGAAGTACGACGGGAACGAGATCCCGAAGAGCCGGAAGAGGTCGGGGTGCACGTCGACGTGGACTCCGTCGCCGGCCGTCGCGTTACGGGGCTTCCGGCGGAGGCGCGGGCGCCGCGGCGGCGGGGGGGGGCTCGCTCGGCTCGACGACCGGGGGCGGCGCCTCGGCGGGCGCCAAGGCGGCGACTTCGGCCGGCGCCGCGTGGCCGTTCGCTTCGACGAGCGGGTACCAGGCGTAAGGCTCGGGCAGCGCTTCGCCGGACTGTGCAGGCGGCACCGTCGGCGCGCGCAGGACCGCGGCCTTGCCTCGCTTGCTGGTGAACATGTCGACGGCCATGAGGCCCACGCCGACGCAGATCGCGATGTCGGCCACGTTGAACGTCGGCCAGTGGTGCTCGCCGACGTGCGCGTCGATGAAGTCGATGACGTGCCCGTAGCGGATGCGGTCGAAGACGTTTCCGAGCGCGCCCCCGAGGACGAGGGGCAAGCCCCATTGCAGCGCGCGCTGGCGGGGCTGGAGGCGACGATAGAGCGTCATGATGAACGCGATCGCCGCGACGGAGACCAGGAGGAAGAACGGCCGCCGGACGTTCTCGCTCGTCGACTGGAGGAGGCCCCAGGCCCCTCCCCGGTTCTTGGCGAGGATCAGCGCCAGGTGATTCTTCCAGACCTCGAGAATGCCGGGGTATCCGTCGAGGTGGTGTTCGGCCCAGCTCTTCGTGCCGATGTCGGCCGCGAGCGTGAGGAGCGAGACGATGACGAGAAAGGCGTACGACGGCGAAGGTCGCCCGTAGTCGGGCCAGACCCTCGTCGCGCCGTAAGGCGACGCGAGCTTCTCCGGCGCATCCGGCGGAGGAGGGGGACCACCGCCTGGCACGGAGGCGACGCTGTGTCCGCTATCGCCTGTGGCGGGCGCTTCGGTGGAGTCGTTCAAGGCGGGTCGTGGCGATCTAGTGGATTGTGGGTCCCCCGCAAAGGCCGAGGGCTGGAAAGCGTCCACGTGGTGGGGGTGGGCGGTGAGTCTACCGTGGGTCTTTCCGCCCTGGCCCGTTTGGGACGGTACGGTACATCTGTCTAGCTGTATAGTGGCAGCCATGCCTCTGCCCCCCTGGAAGAGTCAACGCGGGGTGACCTCGGTTCTTTCCCGATGGCTGGCGAGTTCGATCGTGAAGCCATGCCTTTGCACCGACGAGACGCTGCCCGGAAGCGGCGGGTCGTACGGGGCGATGCCTCAGGTGGCCGAGGGGATCCGCTCCGCCCTGGCCGACCGCGGCATCGAGCGTCTCTACTCGCACCAGAGGCAGGCGATCGACGCGGCGCTCGCGGGTCGACACGTCATCGTCGCGACCCCGACGGCCAGCGGCAAGAGCCTCTGCTTTCACGTGCCGGTGCTCGAGGCCCTGGCTCACGACCCCGACGCACGGGCGCTGTATCTCTTTCCCACGAAGGCCCTGGCGCGCGACCAGGAGGCGGGCCTACGAGAGCTGATGGCGGCCGCCGGGCTCGACGCGGGCGCGGTCGTCTACGACGGCGACACGCCGGGCGATGCGCGCCGGGCGGCGCGTGAAAAGGCCCGCGTCATCCTCACGAACCCCGACATGCTGCACACGGGCATCCTCCCGCACCACGCGAGCTGGGCGCGCACGCTGCAAAACCTGAAGTACGTCGTGGTCGACGAGATCCACACGTACCGGGGCGTCTTCGGCTCCCATGTCGCCAACGTGCTCCGTCGCATGATGCGCGTCGCCCGCTTCCACGGGTCCAATCCGCGCATCCTCGGGGCGACGGCCACGATCGGCAATCCACGCCAGCATGCGGCTCGGCTCTTCGGCGTGACGGAAGACGAGGTCGAGCTCGTCGGCGAGAGCGGTGCCCCGCGGGGGCAGCGGCGCTTTTTTCTCTTCAATCCTCCCGTCGTCAACCAAGAGCTCGGGATCCGCGCGAGCTACGTGAAGCAAGCCGTGATGCTGGCGTCGGATCTCGTCGCGGCGCGCGTACCCACGCTGGTCTTCGGGCAGTCGCGCAACGCCGTCGAGGTGATGCTCCGTTACCTTCGCGACGCGGTGGCCACGAAGTCGCGTCGCACCGATCAGGGAAGCGGCATCGATCCGACGAGCATCGTCGCCTACCGGGGCGGCTACTTGCCGCAGCAACGGCGCGACATCGAGCGGCGCCTCCGGGAGGGTGAGATCCTGGGCGTCGTCGCGACGAACGCCCTCGAGCTCGGGATCGACATCGGCGAGCTCGATGCCGTCGTATGCGCGGGATACCCCGGATCGGTCGCGGCCACCTGGCAGCGCTTCGGGCGCGCGGGGCGACGGGGCGCCGAGAGCATCTGCGTCCTCGTCGCGTCGAGCGCGCCGCTCGATCAATACCTGACGCGCGAGCCGGCGTTCTTGCTGGGCGCGCCGGTCGAAGAGGCCCGCATCGACCCCGACAACGTCGAGGTCCTCATCAGCCACGTGAAGTGCGCCGCGTTCGAGCTCCCCTTCACGCGGAGCGACGCCTTCGGGTCCCTCGGCGCGACCGAGACGACCGAGGCGCTCACGTTCCTCGCCCGCCACCGCGTGGTGCACGAATCGGGCGGCACGTTCCACTGGGCGGCCGATGTGTACCCCGCCAACGACGTCTCGCTTCGCAGCGTCGGCTGGGACAACGTCGTCATCGTCGACGTCGCGCGCGATCGCTCGATCGCCGAGCTCGATTGGCGCGCCGCGCACACGATGCTGCACGAGCAGGCCATCTACCAGCACGACGGCGAGTGCTGGCAGGTCGAGCGCTTCGACTACGAGAACCACAAGGCGTTCGTCCGCCAGGTCGAGCCCGACTACTGGACCGAGGCGATGACCTACGCCACCGTCTCGGTCATCGAAGAGAGCGCGACCGGCGTCGCGACCGTCGGCCCGCGACGGACGCCGTGGCCGAGCGGCTGGGGCGAGGTGGCCGTCGTCGAAAAGGTCGTCGGCTACAAGAAGATCAAGTTCTACACGCACGAGAACGCGGGCTACGGCGACGTGCGCCTCCCCGAGATGCAGATGCACACGACGTCGTTCTGGCTGACCCTCCCCGAGACGGCGGTCATCGAGGCGGCCGCCGGGCGGGCCGCCGCCGTCGATGGGCTTCGTGGCGTCGGCCTCGCGCTCGAGACCGTGGCGACCCTCGCGCTCATGTGCGACCCGCGCGATCTGGGTGCGACGCTCGGAGACACGGGCCATGGCGGCGAAGACGAGAACGACGAGAGCAACGAGACAAGGCCCGTACCCGGAAAGCAGCGCGGGGGACCGCGCCCCGGCTACAGCCCCACGCTGTTTCTCTACGAGCACGTGCCGGGGGGCACCGGCCTCGCCGAGCGCATCTGGGAGCAACGCGACACGCTGCTCGATCGAACCCGTCAGATGATCGAGACGTGCCCTTGCCCCACCGGATGCCCCGCATGCGTCGGCCCCGGCGAATCGACGCGCAAGGCCGTGGCCGTGGCTCTCTTACGTGGTGGCGCCCATGACCCACGAGGCCCGCGCGCTCTGGCGACGCGGGCCCCTAGCGGTTTCGTCTAGACGCAATGCCGTTCGCTTAGCGAAGCGACCCGGCCGACGTCGCGGACGAGAGACGAGAATTAGCCGCAGAGGGCGCAGAGGATTGGGTTTCGAGACGAGACGGGTCCTTTCGAATCCCGACGCCGTTGACCGGTTGCGGTCGGCGTGCGCGCCCTTGCGGCCGCGCGTTTCGTACCACGAGTGCCAACGGTGCACCGAACGACGCAATTTGCGCCGCGTTCTTCGACCAAAACCTCTGCGCCCTCTGCGGCCATTCTTCCGACCACGTCCATACGGTCGCTATCCGAACGGCATTGCCGCTACGGGGGCCCCTAGCGGTGCGCGCGTCAGTTGATCGCGGGCGAGAAGGCTTCGCCGTTCGCATGACCCGCGTTCGCGCGGACTTCGCTCTCGCCCGCCGGTGCGGCGGTCAACGCCTCGGGCACGGGAAGGCCGAGGAGCTCGAGCCACTCGGCCGCGACCCACGCGGGCCCGACGAGCAAGTAGTACGGGTCGCCGTAGAACGACGGGCTGTTCTTCTCGAAGACGTAGTGCCCCACGAACTGAAGCGCCCATCCCGCCGCGAACATCCCGCCGCCGAGCGCGGGGTTGACCAGCGTGGTCGGAACGGAGGCCACGATCATCGGGATGCCGACCATGTGCGTCAGCTTGTTGCCGAGGGTCGTGTGCTCTTTCTGATAGAGCGCGATGTATTCGCGAAGCGATCGCTTCGGCATCGGGAAATTCATGGCTTTCATCGTACAGCCAGGGCGCTCGGGCGCAAGCACCCGCGGCCGAGCTAGAGCAATCGTTCGCGTCATGGAACGACGGTTGCTCTAGCGGGCCGACGGGAGGGGTCCGATGGGCCAGTCGACGAGCAGAGGCACCCGCGCGTTCGGGCCCGACTGGCGGATGGCGCGAGCGCACTCGTCGAGCGTCAGGCGGCGGGGGCCGAAGGGGGACGCGTCGGCCGCGTCGGAGTCCATGAGCTGCGTCGGTGTGTCGACGCCGTAGTCGTCCGGGTGCCCGGGCAGATCGAGGAACACGTGACCCAGCTCGTGGGCGAGGGTCAAGCTGCTCTTTCGGGCCCGGATCCCGGCGCGATCGAGCAGGACCACGTTGCGTACGCTCGACAGGTCGCTCCCGATGAACGACTCGCCGATGCGTCCACTGCCCGCGAAGAGCGGAACGACGACCACCTCGACGACCGCGGGGTCGAAGACGTCGATGGCTTTGAGGAGCGTGCGCTCTTCGAGCGTCCCCGCCATGGCATCCACGTCGGTGAAATGCTGCAGACCGTCGGACATGTCGA
>Ga0208849_1001988_pt1 | contig 12169 bp, 8 predicted proteins | sample NGESurdeep072012_10_FD_184470 | JGI IMG/M metagenome (GOLD analysis project Ga0208849, IMG submission 184470) | Arctic peat soil microbial communities from Barrow, Alaska - NGEE Surface sample 53-3 deep-072012 (SPAdes) | ecosystem: Environmental > Terrestrial > Soil > Wetlands > Peat ...
ACAGGGGTGGTGTCCCATTCGCTGCCAGGCCCATCAGGGCTCGAGAGCATGCTGATCTCATCCACGGCCGCGGTCCGGGATTTCGGCAGCCAGGCCTCGGGCTTGGCGAGCAATCGCTTGATCTGACCGGGCAGCGTCCCCGAGACGACGTCGGCGATTGTGACCGACTCCAAGACGATGCGAAGCGACGCGCGCACTGCGATCCAGACATCGCGCAGCGGCTCGGACAGGCCTTTGTAGCCGACGCTCTCAGGCCTCACGCCGCGGACGTTGGCGAGCGGACCTTCGACCACCCGGATGACGTCGGCCAACGTGATGTCGTCGGCAGATTTCGCGAGGCCGTAGCCGCCCTCGAATCCGCGCTGCGACCGGACCAGGCCGCCGTGCTTGAGATCCAACAGGATGTTCTCTAGCAATTTGAGGGGGATGGCCTGCGCATTGGCGATTCGTTCACCTTTCACCAAATTGGGCTCCCCTGCGGCGAGTTCGACCATCGCTCGCAGGGCATAGTCAACCCGGGCGGTGATGTGCATGGCGCTTGATTTTTCCGAATGAACGTTCAATTCCCACTAGCCGGTGTTGCCGAACAACATGCGCGTGCGCGATACGGGCGCAAAACGTTTTTCGCGGCTCGGCCGGACGTAGACGATCTGACCTTGCGTCAAGTCGAGTTGCTCGACATCGTCGCGCGTGATCTGAGCCCAGATATGCCGTCCGTCGGCGAGCATGAGATCGACGCGTACCTCGAAGCCGAGATGGATGATGCGCTGGACCATGGCTTCGTACGACGAACTCGTGGGCTCGACGCGTACGTCGACGTCGTGCGGCCGGACAAACGCGTCGTCGAATGCGGTCATCGGACCGATGAACGACATGACGAATGGATTGGCGGGTTGTTCGTACAGTTCGCGCGGCGTGCCGACTTGTTCGATGCGGCCGCGATGGACGAGAACGATGCGGTCGGCGATTTCCATGGCTTCGGCCTGATCGTGCGTGACGAAGACCGTTGTGACGTGGATCTCGTCGTGCAGGCCGCGCAGCCACGCGCGAAGTTCCGCGCGGACGTTCGAGTCGAGGGCGCCGAACGGTTCGTCGAGCAGCAGCACGCTCGGCTTGATGCAAAGCGCGCGCGCCAAAGCCATGCGCTGGCGCTGGCCACCGGAGAGCTGGCTAGGGTACCGCGATCCGAGCCCGTCGAGTTGGACGAGCTTCAACAATTGGTCGACGCGCGCGCGGATCTCGCTCGCCGGCCGCTTGCGGATGCTCATGCCGAAGGCGATATTGTCCCACACGGTCATGTGTTTGAACGCCGCGTAATGCTGGAAGACGAATCCGACGCCGCGATCCTGCACGGGGACATCGAGCGAGTTGACGCCTTCGATCTCCACTTCGCCCGAATCGGGGCGTTCCAAGCCGGCGATCACCCGGAGCAGCGTGGACTTGCCGCCGCCGCTCGGACCGACGAGCGCCGTCAGCGAGCCGCCGGGAATTTCGACCGACACGTCGTCGAGAGCAGCGAACTTGTCGAAGCGCTTGCTGACTCCCCGGAGCACGATGCTCATGATCAGGCCTCCTTGCGCGCGAGCGCATTCATTGAGAAAAGTGTTGCGAACGCGAGTAGCGCAAGCACGACCGACGCCACGTACGCGCCGGTGAGGTCGAACGCTTCAAATCGGTCGTCGACGTAGAGCGTGAGCGTCTGTGTGACGCCTGCCAGGTGTCCGGCGACGACGCTCACCGCGCCGAACTCGCCGAGCGCACGCGCGGTGGTGAGCACCACACCGTATGTGACGCCCCAACGGATCGACGGAAGCGTGACGCGCCAAAACGCTTGCCATGGCGATGCGCCGAGCGTGCGTGCCGCTTGTTCTTGATCTTCGCCCGTTTCACGCAGCACGGGCACGACTTCGCGCACCACGAACGGCAGTGAGACGAAAACGGTGGCGAGCACCATGCCGGGCAATGCGAAGATCACCCGTATGTCGTGGGCGAGGAGCCAAGGGCCGAACCAGCCCTGGCGGCCATAGACGAGCACGAGAGCGAGACCCACGACGACGGGCGATACGGCAAAAGGCAGATCCACAAGCACGTCGAGGATGCGCGCGAACCGCATCTTCGATCGGACGAGCAGCAGCGCGCACAACACGCCGAAGACCGTGTTCATCGGAACGGCTATACCCGCGATCAATAGCGTGAGCCATAGCGCGTGCAACGCGTCGGGCTGTGTGACCGCTTGCCAAGCAGCAAAAACGCCATGCTCGAAACTGCGATAGAAGATCATGCCGACCGGCAGGGCCAGGATGGCCGCCAGATAGGCGAACGCCGTGTAGCGCAGCGCGAGCTTAGCCACCATGACGCAAACCCCGGCGCTGCAGCGCGTTGAGCGCGAGCAGCACGGCACAGGACAGCGCCAAGAGGACGACCGACACCGTGGCGGCGCCGGCGATGTCGCCGCTCTCGATCTGTCCGAAGACGTGAACCGCTGCGACCTCTGTCTTGAATGGAATGTTTCCGGAGATGAGGACGACCGATCCGAATTCGCCGATGGAGCGAGCGAAGCCGAGCGCGACGCCGGAGATCAGCGCCGGCAAAATGGTCGGAAAGATGATGCGCGCGTACGTCTGCAGGATGCCGGCGCCTAGCGACGCGGCGGCCTCTTCCATCTCTCGGTCCAGCTCCATGAGCACCGGCTGCACCGAGCGCACGACGAATGGCAGCGTGACGAAAAGCAATGCGAGAAAGACGGCGGCCTGCGTGTAGGCGACGTTGATGTGGACCGGGCTATGCGGTCCGTACAAGGCTACAAGCGTAAGTCCGGCGACGATCGTCGGGAGCGCGAACGGCAAGTCGATGAGCGCGTTGAGGAAAGGTTTGCCCCAGAAATCGTCGCGCACGAGCACCCACGCGATCAGCGTACCGGCGACCGCATTCACAACGGCCACACCGAGCGATGCGATGAGGCTCAAGCGCAGACTCGCGAGCGCGTCCGCGGCGAAGACTTCGCTCCAAAACGACCCGCCGGTGAACGCGCGCGCTGCCACCGCAGCGAGCGGCAGCAGTACGATCACGCTCAAAAACGTCGTGACGATTCCGGCGGGCAACAACGAATCGCTGCGTGCGGCCTTGTTCCGGACCGCCACCCGCTCGACTTGAATGGCCGCCGCGCTAGTGGCCACCGGCGATGCCTAGCGCTCGTTCGATTTGCGCGACCTGGCCGTTCTGCGGATCGAAAAACTTCGTCTGCACGGCTTGCCATCCGCCCAAGTAGTTGATGTCGAATAACGTGTGCGGCTGCGGGAAGCGCACCTTCGTGGGCACGTTCTTTAAGACCGGCCGGTAGCCGTGAGCGGCGAAGATCGCCTGCGCCTGCGGGGTGCGCAGGAAGTCGACAAAGGCGCGCGCTTGCTGCGGGTGCTGCGATCCCGTTACCACCGCGATCGGATTCTCGATCAAGATGGTTTGATCGGGCACGACGAAGTCGACATCGGAGCCGTTGCTCTGCGCGAGGATGGCTTCGTTCTCATAGGCGAGCATGACGTCGCCCTTGCCGGACGTGAAAGTCTGAAGCGAGTCGCGGCCGCTCTTGTCCTGCACCGAGATATGATCGAAGAGTTTGCTCAAATAGGCGATGGCGTAGTTGGGAGACGAGCCACGTTTGAGCATGGCGCCGTAGGCCGCCATGATGTTCCAGCGCGCGCCGCCGGACGTGAACGGATTGGGTGTGATCACATCGACGCCCGGCTTGATGAGGTCGGCCCAGGCCCGTATGTTCTTCGGATTCCCCTTGCGCACGACGAAGACCACCACCGAGTCGGTGACCATGCCGTGATACTTGTCTTTGTTCCAGTCGGCCGAGACCAGGCCGGCGGTGACGAGCTTGGTGATGTCCGGCTCGAGCGAAAATGCGACCACGTCCGCGGGCAAGCCGGCTGCGACGGCCCGGCTTTGCTCGCCGGATGCGCCGAACGATTGCGAAAAGGTGACGTTTTGGCCGGCTGGCGTGGCTTGGAACGCCTTGACGAGATCAGCGTAGGCTTCGCGCGGCGTCGAGTAGGCGATGAGGTTCAGCTGAACCGATCCGTCCGCCGAAGCGGGACGCGGCTGCAACGCGAGGGCGGCCGACGTAGCGATAAGTGCGGCCGCAACGGTTGCACGGCGGGCGAATAACGTCATGAGAATCTCCGTGTACCCAAGTAAGTCTATTAACTTAGTATAGAATGACCTAAATCGGTGTTTAGGTCAAGATGCCCATGCGTCCCTATCGAGGGGAGCTTAGGACTAGCTAAGCGGTCCCGCGGGGGTGCGAAGGCGGCGCAGATCGCCGTCGCGCTGCGTCAGACCGATGCCGTCGAAGTACTCCATGAGCGGAAGCGCGTACTTGCGCGAAGTGCCGAAGGCGTCACGAACGCGCGCCATCGTCGCGCGTCCGTCGGCGTGCAGCAGACTGACCAACACGTCGCGCGCGCGCCCGATCTGCGTGCGCCGGTAGACATCTTCGCCGACGCGGACGAGCGCGCCGGTCGCGAAAAGCATGGTCATGGCATCGGAAGCGCCGTCGACGGTAGAGGTCGCGATGGCCGAGTGCAAAGCTTCATATGCACACGGCACGAGCGGATTCGCGTCGCCGGTCAAGAGTGCGCGCTCGATCAGCGCTCGTTGCTCGGGCTCGAGCTCCGGAACAAAATCGGGCAGATGCCAATAACGCGTGCGGAGTGCGACGCGGCCGTCTGCTTGCCAGGCGGCAAGTAAGCGCGCCGCCACCGGGTCGGTCAACGAAAGCACGGCGGCGACCTCGGCGGTGGTGCAGCCCGCAGTCCACGGCATCGTCTCGTGACGCCTGCGCAGCGTGACCGACGCGACGGCGAACGCCGCGTCGGTCACGCTCGTGGCGAGATACTCTTTTGGTTTTGCCAGCGCGATCGCCATGCCGTGCTCGAGCAACTGCACGAGCGCCGGCTCGACATCGTGCACGACGACGTTGGCAGCGGAGGCGATCTTGACCGCTGCGAGCGGCACGAGACCAGCGGCCTCGAGCGCGTGAAGCGACGCCGATGCGACGGCCGACAATTCGCGCGCGGCCGGCGCTCTCGTCGAATTCCGTTCCGCCGCGTGACGCGTGACGGCCCCACCTAAAAGATCTTTCGGCGACATCCGGCGCAAGACGAGACGGCTGCCGGGATAGAATGCCACCGGCGAGTTGAGTGCGAGAACAGCGGGCGTCGCGTTTGCGTCGCTTGGCGCCCGTTTCTCAAATATGAGCAAACCCGGAATCTCAGCCGATCCGATGTGGGCGCGGACGGGAGTGCGACGGCGCAGCATCGGCAACGCCGCGGGAAGCGGCGTGAATTCGACTTCCAGCGTGCGCGTGGGTTCGAACTCGGCGGGCGCGGTGAGCGTTTCACCCCGTGCGATGGACGCGACGTCGATGCCCGGCAAATTGAGCGCCACGCGCGCGCCGCCGGAAGCTTCAGCTACGGTCCGGCCAAACGTTTGGATCTTCCGGATGCGGACGTCGACGCCGCTCGGCTGCAGCCTCAGCCGGTCGCCGGTGCGGATCGTGCCTTGCATGAGCGTGCCCGTCACAATCGTGCCTTGACCGGGCAGCGCGAAGACTCGATCGATCGGAAGATAGGCGGGCGCTTCGGGCGCACGCGGCGGCAGTGCGAGGAGTTCGTCGTGAATGGCGGCGCGCAGTTCTGCGATGCCTTCGCCGGTGACGTTGGAGACCGCAAGGGCGGGCGCGTTCTCGGCGATCGTCGACCGGCATGCGTCGCGCGTGAGCGCGAGCGCGGTCGCGACGCCTGCCGCGTCGGTCGCGTCGGATTTGGTCAACACCACAATCGCGCGCCGCACGTTGAGGAAACTCAAGATCTGCAGATGCTCGAACGTCTGCGGTCTCGGTCCTTCGGTGGCAGCCACGACGAGCAATAGCAGTTCCATGCCCGCCGCGCCGGCCAGCATGTTGTGGAGGAAGCGTTCGTGGCCGGGTACGTCGATAATGCCGGCTTCGATGCCATCGTCATATCTCAGCGGCGCAAAACCAAGGTCGAGGGTCATGCCGCGCTCGCGCTCTTCGAGCAAGCGGTCGGGATTGTGGCCGGTCAGCGATATCACGAGCGCGCTCTTGCCGTGATCCACATGTCCGGCGGTGCCGATTATGTGCAAGCCATAAACGCGGCACAAAGATCCGCGTCTTCGTCCTCGCGCACCGTCCGGAGATCGACGATGAATTCGTCGTCTTGGACGCGTCCGATGACCGGCGGACGATGCGCGCACATGCGAGCGGCGATCGCGTCCGGCGCGTTCTCGCCCGACGCGACGGCGATGCCCGCTGATGCTATCTCAGTGGTGGGCATGGTGCCGCCGCCGGTCGTGGATGTGGTCCGTACCGGACGGAAGCGCGGCGGGTCGCTGTCTGCATTGAGCGCCGTGCAAAGCGATGCGGCTCGGTCGAACAAATCGTCGCTGCTCAAGATCAACATCGCTACGAGCGGCAACTCGCGCAACCGCTCGGGTTCGAGGTAGAGGGCGAGCGTGGCGGAGAGTGCGGCGATCGTGGTCTTGTCGGTGCGCAAGGCGCGCAATAACGGATTGGCGCGCACGCGGGCGATCAGATCCGCGCGGCCGCAGATGATGCCGCACTGGGGCCCACCGAGCAGTTTGTCGCCTGAGACGGCCACCAGATCGAGTCCCGCCGCGATCTCTTGTGCGACCGTGGGTTCGTGCGGCAATCCAAACGGCGCGAAGTCGACGAGCGCACCCGAACCAAGATCTTCGAACGACAGGACGTCGAGTTCTTTTGCGAGTACCGCCAGCGCTTGCGCGCTGACTTCCGCGGTGAATCCCTGAACGCGATAGTTGCTCGGATGCGTGCGCATGAACATGGCGGTGTCCGCCGACCAGTGTTCGCGGTAGTCACTTGCGTACGTCTTGTTCGTCGTACCGACTTCGATCAGCTTCGCGCCGGTCTTGCGCAGCACGTCGGGCAGCCGAAAGCCGCCGCCGATCTCAACGAGCTGTCCGCGGCTCACGACGACTTCGCGACCGTTCGCAAACGTGTCGAGCACCAACACGACCGCGGCCGCGCAATTGTTCACCACGAGCGACGCCTGGGCGCCGGTCAATTCGCGCAGTTGCGCGGCTACTCGCTCGTAGCGGCTCCCACGCTTGCCCGTCGCCAGATCGTACTCGAGGTTCGTATATCCCGCGCCCAGCTCGCTGATCGCCGCGAGCGCTGCGGCTGCGAGCGGCGCACGCCCAAAATTCGTGTGCAGGATGACGCCGGTGCCGTTGATGACGCGGAGCAAGCCCGCGGTCTCGCTTGTCGCGAGCCGGCCGAGGATGCGGAGTTTGAGCGCGGCGTCGTCCGGCGGGACCGCCACCGCATGCGCCGCATCGCGAGCTTCGTCGAGCACGTGCTGCACGGCGGCGCGCACGGCGGCCCGGCCGAGCACGGCGTTGAACGCCGCAAGATCGGGGTCGGCGGTGAAGCGATGAACGGCGGGGATGGCCCGCCGGAGGCTGCCGTCCATGGGATCGCCCTAGTCGAAACGGCGGCCTAGCGCTTGCGGCGACTAAGCGGCCGTGGAGTTACGCGACCGGTTTGAGATGTTTCTCGACGGTCATGACGATTTGTCTCTCGGGCACGTAACCGACGATGCGATCGACCGGCTCGCCGCCTTTGAAAAGGATGAGGCTCGGGATGCTCGACACTTCGTACTTGCCCGCGATGCTCGGCGATTCGTCGGTGTTGAGTTTGACGACTTTCAACCGGCCCTTCATGTCTTTCGCGACCTTGTCGACGATCGGTCCAACCATCTTGCACGGGCCGCACCATGGCGCCCAAAAATCCACGAGAACGGGCGTGGCAGATTGTAGGACTTGGACATTGAAGTCGGCTTCGCCGACGTTCACGGCATCACTCACGGGGGACTCCTTCGGATATTCGCTGGTTCAACAAGTTGAGCCGGTGTTATTCGTGCCGGCGCGGTGACGCGCCTTTCGGGCGGCGACCGTACTAGGGCGAGCATCGCTTACCCAAACATGTCACGCATCGACGAGCGTCTTGATGCGGCCGACGTAGTCGTCCGCAAGCTTTTCCGCGGCTTCGTCATCGGCCGCTTCGGCCACCACCGTGAATAGCGGATCCGAGGGATCGGGAAGCACGAGCACCCAGTCGCCGTCCCCGACGATTTTCACGCCGTCGAGGAGATCGAGCCTCTGGTCGCGGGCTTGCGAGATGAGTTCGCGCATGATCACGCCCTTGCGTTCCCACGGGCACGTCACTTTTCTCCGCACGAGGTGAAGCGGCGGCACCGTCGCGATCAATTCCGATGCCTTGCGGCCCGTGCGCGCGAGCATTTCCAATATCTTCGCGCTCGCGTAGATCGCATCGAACGCGGGCGAAAACTCAGGAAAGATCAAGCCTTCGCGGGCGCCGCCCGCAAACGTGGGCGCCGCGGGACTCGCGCAAAGTTCCATCATGGACCTGCGGTCGGCTTTCGTGCGAACGATCCGGCCGCCACTCTTGAGCGCGACCGCATCCAGCCGCGACGACGCGGTGACCGGAACCGCGACCACCGCTCCGGGCGTGCCGCCGAACACAAGCTCGGCGACGAGCGCCAACAACAGATCATTTTCGGCGATGCGGCCGGTATCGTCGACGATACTGACGTTTTCCGCGCCGGGTTCCACCAAGATGCCGATATCGGCGCCAAGCGTGGGGACGATGGTGGACAACTGGTGGAGATACTTCTCGCGCTCTTCGCCGAAGCGGCGCACCTTCGCGTCGTCGAGGTAGGCGTTGAGCGCGACCATCTCGATGTTGAGCTTGCCGAGCAAGTGCGGCAGCGTCGTGGCGGCGTTGCCGTAGGCATAGTCGACGATGATTTTGAAACGGCGGTCGCGGATCTGCCCGACGTCTAGCGATTTCAAGAAGCCGGCGTTGTACCGGTCGAGCGCCCGCTCGGGAAACGAGAGATAGCCGACGTCGTCCATGGACGTGCGGCGGAAATCGCCGCGGAAGAAGAGGTTCTCGATCTTGCGCTCGGCGTTCTTGTCGAGATTGGTGCCGCCCGCGCCGAAAAGCTCGATCAAGAAGAAGTTCGGATCGTCCGGATGGATGCGGACGTGCATGCCCCCGTCGCCTTCGCTGCGTACTTCGTAGCGCGCGAGCGGAATGGGCGATGTCCTCAGGTCGTGCACGTCGCAACCCACCGACATCAGGCCGGAAATGAGGCAGCGGTTGATCATGCGGGTGGCGTGGTGGGTGTCGCGGCTCGTCATGACCACCGCATGCGGATCGAAGAACGAACCGAAAGCCTGGCCCAGCTTGAGCGCGAATTCTGGCGTGATCTCGATGTTCGCGATGCCCTTCACGCCCTCGCCGCCGAACAGCGATCCCGGCCACTTCGTTCCCCAGACGAGCGACATAGAGACGACACTGCCCGCCGAGACGAACTTCTCAGGCCACAATTTGATGTGCGGACGCACTTGCGCGCCCGCATCGAGGGTGCAACGCGCGCCAATGACCACGCCCTCGCCCACCGACACGTCGTCCTTGATGATGACGTGCTCGGCGACCGTGCAGGCTGTGAGCTTGCTACGCTTGCCGACGTAGGCGTCGTTCCAAACCACCGCGCTGACGAGCTGCGCTTGCGATTCGATGATGCATCCGTCGCCGACGCACGAGTACGACTCGATCACCGCACCAGCGCGCACGTCGGCGTTCTTGCCGATCACGACAGGTCCGGTGATGACCGCGCCGGCGGCGACGGACGCGCCGGCGCCGATGTACACGCCGCGCGAGCGCTCTCTGCCGGGCAGTTCGAGACGGCATCGCCCCGCGAGCGCGTCATAGTTGGCTTCGCGATACTGCTGCAAGTTTCCGATGTCGGTCCAGTAATCGCCGGTCACGAATCCGTGCACGGGGCGGCCGCGTTCGAGCAGCTCCGGAAAGACGTTCTTTGAGAAATCATAGATGCGGCCGCGCTCCATGAGCGCGAATATCTCGGGTTCGAGGATGTAGATGCCGGTGTTGATCGTGTCCGAGAAGACCTCGGACCAGGTGGGCTTCTCGAGAAAACGTTGCACGAGGCCGCCGTCATCGAGGATGACCACGCCGAACTCGAGTGGATTTTCCACTCGCTTGAGCACGATGGTGGCCGCCGCGTTCTTGGCTCTATGCGCCGCGAGCACCGCAGTGAGGTCGATATCGGTGAGTGCGTCGCCGGACATGACGATGAACGTGTCGTCGAGACGCTCTTCGGCCATCTTGACCGCGCCGGCGGTGCCGAGCGGCGTATCTTCCACGACGTACGACATCGTCACACCGAAGTCGGTCCCATCGCCGAAGTACGCCTCGACTTCGTCCGCCAAGTAATGGACCGTGGCCACGATTTCGGTGACACCGTGACGCTTCAGCAGGTCGACGATGTGTTCCATGACCGGTTTGTTGGCGACGGGCGCGAGCGGCTTTGGCCGGCTTTGCGTGAGCGGGCGCAGGCGCGAACCCTCGCCTCCCGCCATCACGACAGCTTTCATGCCGGCTCCCTAATTTTCGTACCGCGCAATTCGTACTAGGGTGAGCAACGCTCACCCAAATGGGCAAGCGATGCTTGCCCTAGTACTAATCTGAATTTGTTTAACTAGAAACGATCTTCTCCGCGCTTTCCTCGTGTTTGCCGATGTTCGTGGCCGCGATCAATTCGATTCCCTCATCGACCTTTTTGACTCGTACGCCCTGCGCAGAGCGGCCGGTTTCGCGGATCTCAAACACTCGAACCCTGATGACGACGCCCGAACTATCGACGCACATGATCTCATCGTCCGGCTTGACCAGCATCTGTTCGATGATCTCGCCGTTCTTCTCGGTTTTGTTGAACGTCTTTATTCCCTTGCCGCCCCGGTTGGTCTTGCGGTAGAGATCGATGTCGGTGCGCTTGCCGTAGCCTTTGCTCGTGAGCACGAGGACCTCGCGGCGTTCCGCCGTCACCACGTCGAGCGCTTGCACGCGATCCTTCGCGCCGAGCCTGACCGCGCGGACGCCGCGGACGGCGCGGCCCATGGGGCGCACGGTCTTCTCTTCGAAACGGATGGCGTACCCGCCGGTGGTGGCCAGCACGAGCTCCGCTTTGCCGTCGGTCTGCACCACGTGCAGCAGTTCGTCGCCATCCATCAGGTTTATCGCGATGAGGCCGTTGCGCCGGACGTTTTGGAAGTCGCCAAGTTTCGTCTTCTTAATGTAGCCTTTTTTCGTGGCCATGACGAGATAGCCGTCGGCATCGTTGCGCTTCACCGGCAACACCGCGGTGACCGTCTCGCCCGGCGGCAGCGTGAGCAGATTGATGAGCGCGGTGCCGCGGGCTTGGCGCGACGCATCGGGGATCTGATACGCCGGCAGGCGATAGACGCGCCCGCGATTGGTGAAGAACATGATCTGCTGATGTGTGGTGGCCGCGAAGAGGTGGCGCGGAACATCTTCCTTTTTCAGATTGACGCCGGTGATGCCCTTGCCGCCGCGATTTTGCGCGCGGAACGTGTCCACATTCTGGCGTTTGACATAGCCGACATCGGTGACGGTGATGACGACATCGGTATCCGGGATGAGATCCTCGATCTCGAATTCGCCTTCGGCTTCCACGATTTGCGTGCGGCGCTTGTCGCCGAACTTCTTTTTGATCGCGAGCGTTTCGTCTTTGACGATCGCGTACACCCGACGCTCGCTTCGTAAGATCTCTTCCAGGTTTGCGATGGTCTTGAGAAGCTGGAGGTATTCGTCTTCGATTTTCTGCCGCTCGAGTGCGACGAGGCGCTGGAGGCGCAGATCGAGGATGGCGTTGGCTTGGATCTCCGACAGCTCGAACGTCTTCATGAGGCCCGATCGCGCGTCTTCGGTGGTCTGCGATGCGCGGATGAGCTTGATGATGGCGTCGATGTGGTCGAGCGCTATGCGATAGCCCTCGAGGATGTGCGCCCGTTCCTTGGCCTTACGCAATTCGTACTGCGAACGCCGCGTGATCACGATCTTACGATGTGCGACGAACGCGTCGAGCATCTGCCGCAGTGAAAGCGTGCGCGGCGCGCCATCCACGAGCGCGACATTGTTCACGCCGAAGCTCGTTTGCAGCGGCGTGTGTTTGTAGAGCTGGTTCATCAACAACTGCGGTTG
>Ga0208849_1001989_pt1 | contig 12165 bp, 13 predicted proteins | sample NGESurdeep072012_10_FD_184470 | JGI IMG/M metagenome (GOLD analysis project Ga0208849, IMG submission 184470) | Arctic peat soil microbial communities from Barrow, Alaska - NGEE Surface sample 53-3 deep-072012 (SPAdes) | ecosystem: Environmental > Terrestrial > Soil > Wetlands > Peat ...
GGTGCGCGATTCCGGCGGCCACGTGATAGCGAATTGGGCGCCATAGATGCCACACGAGACGCGCTCCGCGTGAGCGTTAGTCTGCAATTGCTCGCGCCCTATTGGGAGGAACGCGAAGCGACTACCGAGGCGGCGGTGGGGAGGGTCGTTGTTGCGGGACGGTCGGGAGCGAGTGGGGGGGAGCGGAGTCGAGGAGAAGGAGTGAGGTGGTTGAGCTTGGCGTGATGATAGCGGGTGGCCTAACTGCTAGAAGAAACCCTAGTCTGCTACTAACGCCGAGACTGGCGGGCGCTTTCTACGACGCTGCACTGTCAGCGCCCTGATGGCGTGATCCATCGGTGCGAATCCAGAAATTGAGTTTCAACTTTCAGGTCTGAGCCCATTTATTAGTCGGCTTGGCCGAGAACTTCCATTATCTCGGCGACCTTCCGCCTCTGATCCTTCTTGTCGCCGCTGGCGATCGCGTGTTCGACGCAATGAGGAACGTGATCCCGGACGCGGGCGTCTCCTCCGTCACCCGGGCAGCACAACATCATTGTCCTCCCGAAATAGCCGATCCGGCAGGGCGGCGCGATACGACCAGCCGAGACAGCGAGCCGAGCAAGGCTACCGTTGCCCGGCGCAGGCCACGCACAACAGATGGGTCTCGATGAACGCAGCCGTGCCTACCCTACACTCTGCGGAGCATTAGGTCTAAGCCACCTAAGCAATGCCCTTTGGCGGTTGCGCCCTAATAGCAGAGACGCGCGCTATCGTTTGCAGAGAGACAATGAAATGGCGGACAAGCCGCAAGGTTTCTTTGAAGGCACGGAAATGCCGACCGCCGGATGGTGGGAGGCGCTATTCCCGGACCCAGCCGGCCTGTTGGGCACCGTCGGCGTCAGGACAGGCGCCACCGTCATTGACCTCTGTTCCGGTGACGGCTGGTTTACGGCCCAGCTCGCGAGGATCGCGCAGCAGGTCACAGCCATCGACATTGACGGTCGGATGCTTGATGTCGCGCGTGCGCGGCTCGCCGAAAGAGGGCTCACTAACGTCACCTTCGTTCGGGGTAACGCCTACGACGTGGCGAGGCTTGTCCCGCGACCGGCCGATTTCGTCTTCTTGGCGAACGCCCTTCACGGCGTGCCGGACCGGCCGCGATTGGCGAGCGCTGTCAGATCGATTTTGGCGCCTGATGGTCGGTTTTCAGTAGTGAATTGGCACCAGCGCCCACGCGAGGAAACGATGGTACTTGGCGAGCCGAGGGGACCGAGGACTGAGTTACGGATGTCGCTGGAAGAAACGCTCGCCGATGTTGAAAGTGCGGGCCTGAAATCGGTGGAGGTTGTCGATGTGCCGCCGTATCACTACGGCGCGGTGTTCCGCAATTCACCGAAGCAAAACTGATCGCCGGCCAGCGACACGGCCCGCTAGGCGTCGAGGCGGCGCTGGGTTGGCCGTCCTTGTTCCCCAGCCGGCGTGGCCCGAGTTGAACGCGTTCTCCGCCGCAGCAACGAAGACAAGGGATCCGGGGCGGCGTCGCACGGCATTCGTGAGCTCTCTGTTGATTTTGGCCATGACTACGCAAGCGGCACCGCTGATGTGGCACGTCGGTTCGGCGGAAAACGATCCGGTGCTTCTTGCCGCGCTCCTGAACAGCTTCACATTCTGGACGAATCTGCGGTTTCTCTGTGCGGACGTTTCATTCATCGCTGTGCTATCGGCGCTCACAATCGCGGCTCTGCGGGGAGGGGCGGCCGAGGAGTTGGCCGGGTCAATTGCTGCCCCGTCGCGCATGGGGCAGGCATGACACGAAACGATGTCATGAAGCGCGCCGTGATGAGCATTCGCAGGGTCGAACCGGCGCGCTTGAACAGGTGGCGAGTGTCGTGGCGTTCCTGTTTACGGATGCAGCACAAGCCATCAACGGCCACACAAGTGCGCGATGAACGGACGCCCGGCTTCGCGGTTCTTGCGGCTCCACTCGACGTTGGCGAAGTCGACGCCATCGTGCTCGATCAAGAGACGAGCGCCGCGATCAGCGAGCGCTTAGACGTGCGGTGAGGAGCCGGCGGTCGGATAGTAGTCGAGCTGGGCGCGCGGCCTGTCGAGGTAGCCGGCATGAAAGAGCCGGTGCAGGCGGTCGTTGGCGCGATCGAGAGAGCGATTGACCAGCGCAGCGATTTTGGTCGATGGGAGGAACCGATGGCGGGCGAGCAACTGGACAAGCCAACATATGCGGCGAATGCGGCGGCGATGGAGGTGCCGACGACGATGGCGAACGTTGGCTCGAAAGAGCTAACGGGAAAGAGGCCGGTCGCGACCAGCGCAATGACTGGCGGAACGCTTCCGTCGGTCGGAGCGTGGCAACGTCGCGCTGATCTTCGCCGTTTCGCTGATCCCGATGCTCGCCGCCACCGGATCGGTGGTCGACTACACCCGCGCCGCCATGGCCCGGTCGCAGCTGCAGGACGCGCTCGACGCGACCCGATGTCGTGCCGCCCACCGTTACCGAGGGGCCGGCGGAGTGATAGGCCGGCGTCAGCGCAACCGTGGCGGCGTCCTTGTTGGTGAAGTTGACGGTGAAGTATGTCTGCGCCTTCGCGTTCAGCTGGGTCTGCGACAGGCTTGGCGTGGTAGCGTCCTTCGGAGTCAAGTGAAAGTCCCGACCCAATCATCCTGAGGATAGAGGAGGCGTTGTGTGGCACAGTCGCTGCTAGTGCGCCTCGGGGCATCAAAGCGCCGCCGCCGCTGCGTGCGCATTGGCGCCGAAGGCCGCAGCTCCAATGCTCATCATGCCTGGCCATGCGATCGCCGCCACTACGGGGCAGCCGAGCGTGGCCGCTAACTCAACCAACGCCCCAGGGGGCGGGCGAAGTGCAAGGACGGCGAAACCCACAGCTGCAATCCAAAGCTGGACCAGTAGCGTCTTGGCAGCACCACCTGGTGCGAATGAGGGCATTCGCCGAGAAGCAATTCGGAGATAGAAGGCGGTCGCGTCAACAAAACGGGTCCCGGTCAAAATTATTCCCAATGCAGTGAGAAGATAGGCCCAGGTCAGGAACGGCAACGCGGAAGTCAATTGTGGGCTGAATTGGTTGGCGTAAATCAACGGCGACGAACGAGAGAAGCCGGCGCGGAGATATAGTAAGACCGAGCCGGTGATGACGGCGACTGCAATTGCGTGTAGGCAAGCTGCAATCAAACCGGCTTGAATGAGCCGCAACGTCGAGATCTTACCTGTCACGAGGTCCCCGCGGGCTGCAATAGCGCCAACAGGCCCTTCAGAATCTTAATGGGAGGCGGTGGACAGCCAGAGATGAGAAGATCGACGGGAAGCACGTCCCGAACGCCCCCCGCCACGGCGTAGCTACCCGCGAAGCAACCGCCATCAAAGGCGCAGTCACCGACCGCGACGACCCATTTAGGCGCCGGCATGGCAGTGTGGGTGCGTTCCAACGCCACGCGCATGTTTTGGGTAACCGGTCCAGTGACCATCAAGACGTCAGCGTGGCGAGGCGAGGCGACGAAGCGTAGACCGAAACGCTCCAGGTCGTAGAACGCGTTGTTGAGGGCGTGGATTTCGAGTTCGCAGCCGTTGCAGGACCCAGCGTCGACCTCGCGGATCGAGAGACTGCGTCCCAATCGCCGGCGCGCCGCGGTGTTGAGGCGTGATGCCAGGACCGCCAGCTCAGCGTCGTCCACCAGAGGCGCGGGCTCAGTGAGCGGTGAGCGGACAAGACCTTGAAAGAGAAGCGTTCGCATCAGCGCACCCTACATATCGTGACCGGAATAGGAGCAGTTGAATGATTTGTTGCAGAGTGGGAAGTCGGCGACGATGTTGCCTTCGATGACCGCCTCGAGCAGCGGCCACTGGAACACCGACGGATCGCGGAGGTGGCAGTGCTCGATTTGACCATCGGCGTCGAGGCGGACCGAAGCAAGAATATCGCCGCGAAAGCCTTCGACCAGAGCCAGCCCTTCGCCGGGTTGCGCGTTGACATCGGTCCGGACCCGTCCGCTTGGGGCGCGCGTGAGGTCGGCGAGTAAGCGCAGACTCTGTTCAACCTCCCGGATCCGAATCCAGACGCGGGCGTTGACGTCGCCTTCCTCCAGCACCGGCACCTCGAAATTGAGCTCATCATATGGCGGATAGGGCAGGGCCCGACGCGCGTCGAAACCACGGCCCGAGGCGCGGCCGATATAGCCGCCAGCGCCGAAGTGTTGTGCAAGCTCGGACGGCAGATGTCCGGTGCCGACCGTCCGATCCTGGAGCGAGGCGGTGTTGTCGTAAAGGTTGATCAGTCGCGGAAAGACGGCGCGGATCTCGTCCACAAGCGCGCGGAGTCCTGCGGCCGATTCGCGGGTGACGTCGACCGCGATGCCGCCGGGTACGATCGTGTCCATCATCAGGCGATGACCGAAGGCGGTGGCTGAGAAACGTAGCACGCGCTCGCGCAACACCGCGCAATGGGCGTGCATCAATGAGAACGACGCGTCGTTACATATGGCGCCGATGTCGCCGAAATGGTTCGCGAGCCGTTCCAGCTCCGCCATCGTCGCGCGCAACCACACGGCGCGGGGTGGAACTTCTGTCTCTGTCGCTGCCTCGACAGCGCGAGCGAAGGCGAGCGAATACGCGACTGTCGAGTCGCCGGATGCGCGGCCAGCAAGCCGTGTGGCGCGGCCCATGTTGGCCCCGCCCATCAGTCGGGCGATCCCCTTGTGGGTATAGCCGAGACGGGCTTCGAGGCGGACGATGGTCTCGCCGTTGGCAGTGAACCGGAAGTGTCCCGGTTCGATGATGCCAGCGTGAACCGGTCCCACCGCGATCTGGTGCAGGCTATCGCCGTCCGCCGGCAGAAACGTGTAGGCCGCCGCTGACTCTGCACGACTGGCCGCGCCCCAGCGGCCATGGTCAAGCCAGGGCCGCGTGTCGGTGAGGCCAACGGGCGCCAGCCCGACGAGATCGTGGATGGCCCGCTCTAGGCGGATCGCCGGCGCGTGGGTCTCGCCGACCGAGGGATAGCGTCCGTCAGGGCAAGCAAGGCTGACGACGGCGATGCACGCCGCTTGGTCAAGGAGCGCCATGTGCACGCTGTCACGCTCGCCCCATAGTCCGAGCAGCGTCCGCTCGCCGACGGCGAGCAGGCCGATGACGTCGCGCCAGGTCTCCGCCGTCACGACGACGCGCGGCCATGGCCGGTGGCCTTCGACTAAAGCGCCCTTGCCGACGAGCGGATCGCGGTTTACCATCACACTCATCCGAGCAGCCCGGCGATGTGCTGGAACCACAAAACCAGCATCGGCGGCAGGTAAATGCCGGCGGTGAAAACCAGAGCTAGATGCACGTACATGGGGATATACGATGCCTTGACCGGCTGGGTGCTGCCGGTTGGCTCGCCGAAGGCAAGCCCGTTCAGGCGGAGGAACAACGCGCCGAAGGCGATGAGCAGGCCAGCGACCAGAGGAATCGCCAGCAGCGGCTGACGGGCAAAGGTCGAGCTCACTACCAGGAACTCGCTCATGAATATGCCGAGCGGCGGGAGGCCAGCGATGGCTACGACTCCCAACACCAGGCCCCAGCCGAGCAGCGGGTGGGTGACGGTCAGTCCGCGGATATCGGCAATCTTCTGAGTGCCCTTCACTTGCGTGATATGGCCCACGGTGAAGAAGATCGCCGACTTGGTGAGGCTGTGCATCACCATGTGCAGGAGGCCGGCGAAGTTGGCGAGCGGTCCACCGAGCCCGAACGCGAACGCGACAACGCCCATGTGCTCAATCGACGAGTAGGCGAACATGCGTTTGATGTCGCGCCGGCGGTACAGCATGAAGCCGGCGAAGATGACCGAGCCCAGACCCATGATCATCATCAGCGGCCCTGGCGCTAGCGCCGACGGATTGGCGGCCAGCAACAGCTTGAAACGGAGAACTGCGTAGAGCGCGACGTTGAGGAGCAACCCGGACAGCACCGCCGAGATTGGCGTGGGGCCCTCGGCGTGGGCGTCGGGAAGCCAGGCGTGGAGCGGCGCAAGGCCGACCTTGGTTCCATATCCAAGCAGCAGAAATACGAAGGCGAGGTTGAGAAGCGCTGGGTCGAAAGTGGCGACACGTCCCATGAGCACGGTCCACACCATGGCATCGGTGCCCTCGCCAACTATCGGACGCGCGGCCATGTAGACGAGGATAGTGCCAAACAATGCCAACGCGATGCCGACACTGCCGAGGATGAAGTACTTCCACGCCGCCTCGAGGGCTTCCGCCGTACGATAGATGCCCACCATGAGCACGGTCGTCAGGGTGGCCAGCTCGATCGCCACCCACATCAGCCCGATGTTGTTGGCAAGCAGCGCCAAGTTCATACCAAACATCAGGAGCTGGTACATGGCATGATAGAAACGCAGGTATGTCGGCGTTAGCTTCCCCGTCTCAAGTTCGTGCGCGATGTAGCTGGCGCTGAATACGCTGGTGGTGAAGGCGACGAAGGTCGAGAGTACGATGAAGACGATGTTGAGATCATCGATGAAGAGGTACTGGCCGGGCTCCGGGCGCGGCAGGAAAAAGAGCGATGCTGACGCCAGCATTGTGATGAGCGCGGCGAGCAAGTTGAGGCGCGCCGTTAGGCGGTATCCGGGGAGGACCGCCAAGACGGCGGCAGACACCAGCGGCACACCAAGGACAGCGGCCACGGCGTAGTAGGCGAGCCCGTTCACTGCCGGTCCCCACGAAATCGATCGAGCGCCTGAAGGTCGACAGTGTCGAACCTTTCGCGGATGCGGAAAAGGAAGATGCCGATGACAATGAAGGCGATCAAGATCGAGAAGGCGACGCTGATCTCAACTACCAGCGGCATGCCCTTCGCGGCGGTGGCGGCAAGTACCAGCCCGTTCTCCAGCGACATGAAGCCGACGACCTGGCTGACTGCGTTTCGCCGCGTCACCATAACGAGCAGCCCGAGCAGAACAACGGACAGCGCGAATGCTAGGTCTTCTCGAGCAAGAGGGTCGGCTTCGGCGGTGACACGTAACATCACCACCGTCGAGAGCGCCACTAACGCCATGCCTGCAAGCATGGTCGGCCCTATGCCGACTACCGTCTCAATTTGGCGGTGAATCTCCAATCGCTGGACGATACGGTGCAGCGCGCCTGGGATGATGATCCCCTTGAGGACCAGTGCGATCCCGGCAGTTACGTAGAGGTGTGGCGCGTCCTGGATGAACGCTTGCCACGCAACGGAGAAGGCCAGCACGACGGCATGCAGCGCGAACACGTTCAGGAGCGCGTACAAGCGATCTTGGTAGAGCAGCATGAAGCTGACCAGCACCAGCCCGCCTGCGAAGAGATGGGAGACGTCAAAGGCGAGGTGGCCGGCCACGGCTAGACGCTCTTTGTCACGAAGAGGAGCAGCGTGCCCAGGAAACCCAGCATCAGGCTGGCGCCGAGGAAAACCGGCACGCGGAATACGCGCATCTTAGCGATCGATGTTTCGAAGCCGGCAAGCAGAAAGCCACCGATAGCAAGCTTGAAAAGGTAGCAGACAAGCCCATCGAGCAGTGCAACTGGCCCAGCGCCGGCTGCTGCAAGAGTCCATGGCGCGAACAGGCAGGCAATCAGCGTAAGGTAGAGAAGTAGTTTGATGGCGGCGGCAAGCTCAATCAGCGCCAGGTGGCGGCCGGAGTACTCAAGCACCATCGCCTCGTGAACCATGGTCAGTTCGAGGTGGGTGGCGGGATTGTCGACTGGCACGCGGCCGTTCTCGGCGATCGCTACTATGACGAGCGCGACGAGGGCGAGGCCCAGGGACACGCGGAGCCCGACGCCCGCATCGAAAACGGCGGCGATGGTCGAGAGCTGTGTCGATCCGGCAACCAGTGCCAGCGTGAATACGATCATGATCATCGCCGGCTCGGCCAGGGAGGCGATCATCATTTCACGGCTCGACCCGATGCCGCCAAACGACGTGCCAACGTCCATGCCGGCGAGTGCGAGGAAGAACCGTGCGCTGCCGAGGAGGGCGATAATGGCAATTAGATCAGCGGACCAGGAGAAAGCGAGTCCGGTAGCGAAGGTCGGCACGAGCGCGGCCGCCACCCAGGTCGTTGCAACCGCCAGATAGGGTGTGGCGCGGAAGAGCCAAGAGGCATTGTCGGCAAGCACCACCTCTTTGCGGAGAAGCCGCAGGAGGTCGCGGTAGGGCTGGATGAGGGACGGTCCCTGCCGCCGCACGAGCCGCGCCTTCACCTTGCGCACGAATCCGGTCAGCAGCGGCGCCAGTGCCAGCACCAGGAGCATTTGAAGGCCTTGGATGGCCAGCGCGCGTATTAGGTCCATATCGCGAGCACCAGCAGCAGCGCGACTAACGCGCCAAAGACCAGCGTCAGGTACTGGCGGATAGTTAGGTACTGGAAGCGGTTAGCACGGTCGGCGATGAAGCCGACGGCGCCGGCAAGCGGCGCGTAAAGCATTTCAAAGGCAAGGTCGTGGAGGTCAGCGCGAAAGTGCGCCGGGGCCAGGCTTCCCGGCGGCGGGATCTCCACATGCTCGCTCGCGCGGAAGAGCGTCGTGCCGAAGACCCTCCGGATCGGCTCGGCGAAACTACCGGCGGTGTATTGCGTCGCGGGACTCGCGTCAGGAAAGCCACCGTCCCATGCCGGGCCACGCCGCGATGCCCTCGAGGCGAGACGGTGGATCGAGTACACGGCGATCGACATGGAGAGCGCGATGAAGACAAAGACGAGCAGACCGTTGTAGGAGCTGCGGCTTTCGCTGATTGGCACGATCGACAACCACGGTATCGCGCTCTGAATCGGCATGTGAGCGCCAACGAGGCGGTCGACCACGGGTGCGAGCGAATCGATGACGACCCACGGGAAGACCCCGGCGGCGAGGCAGAGACCGGCGAGGATGAACATGGCGGCAATCGAGAATTTGTCCGTCTCGTTTGCCGCAGCTGCTGCTGGCGAACGCGCTCGTCCGAGGAAGCTTACGCCGAAGGCGCGCACGAAACAGGCGGCGGCAAGCGCCGCAGCAAGTGCCAAAAGAGCACCGACCGCTGGCACCATGATCTTCAGCGCCCATTGCGGTAGGCTGGGGCTGAGCAGGATCGCCTGAAAAGTAAGCCACTCCGAGACGAAGCCATTCAACGGCGGGAGAGCCGAAATCGCGACCGATCCGATGAGGAAGACGACGGCCGTCCTCGGCATGCGGTGAATGAGGCCGCCGAGCTTTTCCAAATCGCGGAGGCCGGTCGCTCTCAAGACTGCGCCCGCGCCGAAGAAAAGAAGGCTCTTAAACAGCGAGTGGTTCAACACGTGGAACAGCGCTGCGGTCATGGCAAGCGCAGCCGCGGCGGGCATTCCGCTTGCCCCAAAGGCCAGCGAAAGTCCTAGCCCGACGAAGATCACCCCGATGTTTTCGACTGTTGAGTAAGCAAGCACGCGCTTCAGGTCGGTTTGGAACATGGCATAGAGGATGCCCATAACCGCCGTGATTCCGCCGAGCGCCAGGATGACGACGCTCCACCACCACTCCGGCGCGCCGATCAGGTCGAAGACTACGCGGATGAAGCCGTATACAGCGACCTTGGTCATGACGCCGCTCATCAATGCCGAGACATGGCTGGGTGCTGCCGGGTGAGCTAAAGGCAACCAGACATGGAGGGGCACGAGGCCGGCCTTCGAGCCCGCGCCGATAAGGACCAGGACTAGCACCATCGCGGCGGCGCCCGGTGCAACCGGGGCGGCTCGAATCGCGCTGAAGGCGTAGTGGCCGTTGGCGCCGGCAAGCAAACCAAAGCCGAGCAGGAGGGCGAGCGTGCCGAAGCTCGCCATGAGCAAATAGATAAACCCAGCGCGCCGGTTTTCGGGGATCGCGTGATGTGCCATGACCAGAGCCCACGAGGCCAGAGACATGGATTCCCAACTAAGCAGAAACGTGAAGGCGTCGTCGGCAAGAATCACGAGATTCATGGCGGCGAGAAAGGCCGGGAAAAAGGGGAGCACGCGTGCTGGCGCGGTTTCGTGTTGGCCGTAGCCGAGACCATAGAGCGAGGCGCTGGCCGCTCCAAGATTGACGATTGTAAGAAAGGCCGCCGAAAGTGCATCGATGCGGAAATGTGCGCCGATCCAAGGCAGGCCGAGCGGCAGAACGACGGCGTCGTTAGGCCCAACGCCGCTAACGAGATCTTTGAGCGCCAAGCCAAGCAGACCGACCGAGGCCGCGAAACAAACACCGTAGACGATTGAGGTCGCAAGGCGGCGATGAGCAGTTCCGACAACACCGACCGCGGATGCCAATAGAACGGCGGCGAAGATGAGGGCAAATGCGGTTGACATCGCCGCGGCTATCCGCGAGTTGGCGCCACACGGCCCCGAGCGGGGCTGCGCCGGGCCGCTTTTGCCGGAGTTGGAGCGCCCTTCAGCCGGACACCGCGCCCACCCCCTTGGCTGAGAGCGCCCTCTCCGATCAGCTCTACGCCTGCGGCCTCAAAAGCGGAGATCAGCTTCGTGAGCGAATCGACATTGCCGCGTATGACGCCGCCGCTTGCCTCCATACGTTGAATTGTTGGCACGGACAGCCCTGCAAGCTCGGCCAACTGCCGCTGGTCAATCCCGAGCAGCGCACGAACAGCACGAAGTTGGGCAGCAGAAATCATGCCTAGGCCATCACATCTAGCGCTCTGTCCAGTGCAAATTACGGCTATCGCATCTGTCGGAGCGATGCAATGTCCAGATAACGACTAGTATAGACGTCCTATCCAAAGACAGGCGATCGATGTCAATTCGCTGCGGACGCCGCGTTTTCTGGGCTGCGTCTCCCGGCGCCGCTCCCGGTCGTATTGGACGTCTCTAAAGTGGTCGCGGGGTTTGGGGACGGAGTCGGAGTTACAAAACCGAAGAATTAACATTGCGAGTGGGCCAAAGAGCCGCCATTCACCAGAAAAAGGATCCAGCCCCGCATAGCAAGGCTCGGTTTCCGCGCGAGTCTTCTCGATGTCAGTTTGGCGATGACGTCGATGCCGCGTTCATCGACTGACCCGCGCTTTGACGCGGGAATGAGGGTAAGCGCGTACGGGATCGCCTCAGGGGGCCCGTTGTCTCGCATTCTGAAATGCGCCACGTTGACGACAACCGGAAACCATCTGAAATTTCGTGCCGGCATTTCGGAAAAGGTCGATTTCTCCATCCGACGGCAAGTTCAGTAGCGGCCCCTCCGCCGCTGTCGCCATCGCTCGCGTGACCGGCTGGATTCCTCCGAGCGGGCCGAGACTCTGCCCGATCAACTCAGGGATCACGTCGAACTGGACACCAAACGGACTCGCGGGAAGCTGTCGGTAGTTATCCTGATCCAGAAGGTGAGCCGGTCTGTCGTTGATCATTTTGGAGTTCCGTCGGGCGGGTGCAGCTGGCTAAGCCACCGCGACGGCCGCTAAACCGCTGACCTGTCGTTGGTGAAAATGAACCCTGCGAGCCTATCTATTGTGCCTCTAAGCCGGAGGCTGCGTCACGCGATGCGCGAATTCGGCGTCTTTCTGGTGGCGTCATCGGCGGTCGAGGCAGGCAGCGTCGCGGAACGCATCCGCCGGGCAATCCGGGGCGCCGAATTCCGGCCCGAGGGAAGCGGAAGCGAACCGCTTTCGGTGAGCGTGGGCGGCGTGAGTTTTCACAGCGTGGTGACGTTCGACGAACTTTTCCACCTCGCCGACCAACGCCTCTACGAGGCTAAACGTGGCGGCCGGAACCGCGTGACGATGGCTGCGTTGGAGTCGAGCGCCGCCTAATTCCGGGAGCCGACAAGTAGACACACCGATTTGCTAGGAGGTCGGCGCGACCGCCGAGGCAGGGCCGACGAAAGCCGACGCGGCCATCGGACAACGTAGCGACAACATACCAACCCCCGCCGTCCTTCAACTCCTGTGGAATGAACGTGGGCGAGGACACTTTGGAGAGCATGTTGCGACTATGCGCTGTCGCCTATTTCCGTTCCAGTCTCAATCAAATTGAAGCAAGGCAAACGGGCCCACAACCCGTTCAGGTGACGCGGCGCAAATCCATATCGCTTATCGTGAGGCGGGGCATGCCGTCGATACGGGTGCCCGCCCCACCACGTCATGACGGGCTCGCGGGTGCCGTCTCGCGGATCGACACGCACGATCGGGATTTGGTCTGTCGGAGCGGTGTTGTA
>Ga0208849_1001990_pt1 | contig 12160 bp, 11 predicted proteins | sample NGESurdeep072012_10_FD_184470 | JGI IMG/M metagenome (GOLD analysis project Ga0208849, IMG submission 184470) | Arctic peat soil microbial communities from Barrow, Alaska - NGEE Surface sample 53-3 deep-072012 (SPAdes) | ecosystem: Environmental > Terrestrial > Soil > Wetlands > Peat ...
TGCGGCCATCCAGGACAAGCCAGCCGGGCTCTCCGGGACGCATCCTCTCGCCGTGGAGGACTCCGGCGGTGACCCGCGAGGGCACGGTGAAGGAATAGCCGAGCGCGTCAGCGGCGTTCTGGCAGGTCACGGTGGCCGTCCAGGCGCCGTCGAAACGCGTGGCGCGATCGCTCGCGTCATCGGCCGCGTCGAGCCATGACGGAGCGCAGAGCAGGCCAATGGCCAAAGCCGGGATTTCCCACCTCACCTCGCGCCCCTCCGCTCGCCGCCAGAGCAGCATGGCAGGCCCAAGAGGCGCCCCTGTCAACCCGGCGCCAAGCCAGTCGCGCCCACTGAGAGGACCCGCGCGCAGTTCACGCCGCGTTCATCGCTGTGGAAGCCCAATCGGTGCGACAGCGACGGAATTCCGGCTCGCGGGCGTTCAACATGCCAGGTCCGCCACCGTCTTCGCAGGGAGCCACGCCTTGGCCATCGACCTCGATCTGAAGGCCGCGATCGCCGCGACGCGGTTTGGGCTCGGCGCAAGGACCGGCGAGATCCGCCAGGCGCGAAGCGACCCGCAAGGCTATCTGACGGCCCAGATCCGACCCGAGGGCGCCGACCAGCCTCAGGCGGACGCTCCCGGGTCGGCCGAGCGTTTCGGCGAGTTCCGGGAGTATCAAGAGCAGCGCAAACAGGCGCGCGCCGACGGCGATCCCAAGTCCGATCCGGTGAAGATGGCGGCCCGCATGCTGCGCGATGACACCGGCGTCGACTACCTGGCGCGCATGCAGCTGGCGGCGAGAACGAACGCCGCCTTCCGCGAGCGCTGGGCGCTTTTCTGGGCCAACCATTTCACCGTCTCGGCCACCAAGTTCGTCACCGCGACCCTCGTGGGGCCGTTCGAACAGGAGGCGATCCGGCCCCACGTCTTCGGCCGATTCGAGGACATGCTGGTCGCCTCCTCGAGCCATCCGGCCATGCTGCTCTACCTCGACCAGGCGCAGTCGGTCGGCCCCGACACCATGGCCGCCCGGTTCCTCGCTCGCGGCAGGAAGACCGCCGGGATCAACGAGAACCTGGCGCGCGAGATCATGGAGCTGCACACCGTCGGCGTCGACGCCGGCTATGCCCAGGCCGACGTCACCGAATTCGCCAAGGCGATGACCGGCTGGAGCATCGGCGGCCTGAAGGAGGCCGACGACCGCCGGGGGCGCTTTGTCTTCCGCGTCGCCGCCCACGAGCCCGGCGCGCGTACGATCATGGGCAAGCGCTACGCCGAGGACGGCCAGGGGCAGGCCCTGGCGGTGATGGCCGACCTGGCGGCGAGCCCGCACACGGCGAGGCACCTGGCGACCAAGCTCGCGCGCCATTTCGTCGCCGACGATCCGCCGCCGTCGCTGGTCGCGCGGCTGCAGCGCAATTACCTGGAAACCGGCGGCCACCTGGGCGCCTTGGCCAGGACCCTTGTCACGTCGCCGGAAGCCTGGGACCCGCCGGCGCGCAAGTTCAAGACCCCATATGAGTTCATGGTCTCCAGCTGGCGGGCGGCGGACAGTATTCCAAGCGAAATCGCTAGCATAGCGCCTGTCTTGAACTCCATGGGTCAGAAGCCGTTCAGCGCCCCCTCCCCCAAGGGTTGGCCCGAGGAGGCGCAGGTGTGGTGCGCCCCCGACGCGGTGATCAAGCGCATGGTGTGGGCCGAAGCCTTCGCCGCCAAGGCGCTGGGCGATCGCGATCCCAACGCCGTGGCCGCCGCCGCCCTTGGCGCGCGGCTGTCGCCCCTGGTCGGCACGGCCATCGCCATGGCCGAGACACGGCCCGAAGGCCTCTCGATCCTGCTGATGAGCCCGGAGTTCCAACGCCGATGACCGTGCTTCCCAACCTTTCGCGCCGCGGCGCCTTGCTCGGCGCGCTCGGGCTTGGCGTGACCATCGAGTTCCTCGGCTCGCGCGCCTATGCCGCCGTGGACGGCGCCATCGCCAGGAAGAAGCTGGTCGTCATCGTCTGCCGGGGCGGCCTCGACGGCCTTTCGCTCTCGCCGCCGGTCGGCGATCCGAACTACCAGGCCCTGCGCGGAGCGATCGCCATCGCGCCCTTTGGCGATGCCGGCGGGGCGCTGAAGCTCGACGGCGCCTTCGGCCTGCACCCGGCGATGAGCGCAACCCATGCCCTGGCCCAGAAGGGCGAGGCGCGGATCGCCCCCGCGGTGGCCACCCCCGACCGCGCGCGCTCGCACTTCGAAGCTCAGGACGTGCTCGAGAATGGCGCGACCGCCGCCTACGGCGTCGACTCCGGATGGCTGAACAGGGCGCTTTCGGCCATGGGCCCGGCCGGCAGGGTTAAGGCGATCAGCGTCGGCCCGACCGCCCCGCTCATCCTGCGCGGACCGATCGAGGCGGCTTCCTGGTCGCCCGGCGGCGGCGCGGACCGCGATCATCGGCTGCCCGGCATCCTCGCCGACCTCTACGCCCACGATCCCCTGTTGGGACCCGCCCTGGCCAGCGGCCTCAACACCGAGGCAATGGCCAAGGTGGCCACCGGCGAAGCCGCGGCCCTGACGCCCGCAGACGCCGGCGGCCTGACGGGCGAGGGCGCCCCGGGCGGGACGGGCGGCGCGGCGATGATGGAGGCGCAGGCCGGGTCCGGCGGCGCCGCCCTGCGCCCGGTTCTCCGCCAGGGCCTGCCGCAGGCGCGCAAGCTCGGGGCGACCCTGGCCGGTTTCATGACCCAGGCGAACGGCAAGCAGGTGGCGGCCGTCTCCATCGACGGCTTCGACACCCACGCCAACCAGGGCGCTGCGCAGGGCCAGCTGGCCACGCGCCTAGCCTATGTGGACGCTTTCCTGGACGGTCTAGCCGACGGCCTCGGCCCAGCGTGGGGCGACACCGTGGTGGTCATGGCCACCGAGTTCGGCCGCACCGCGCGCGTCAACGGCACGGGAGGCACGGACCACGGCACCGCCTCGACCGCCCTTCTGCTCGGCGGGGCGCTGAAGAAGGGCGGCATCGTCGGCGACTGGCCGACCCTGGCCCAGAACCGCCTTTTCGAGGACCGCGACACGGCCCCGACGATGGACATGCGCGGCCTCTTCAAAGGCGTTCTACGCGACCACCTGGGCGTCGAGCGCGCGGCGCTGGACAGGTCCGTGTTCCCAGACAGCGCCGCCGTCGCGCCCGTCGCGGGGGTTGTGTAGGCGTTCGGACCGGCCCGATCAGAGAGTCCACTCGCCGTTGGCGAGGATTTCGGCGTGCATCGCGTCAGGCGCCAAGTCGATCCCACACGGCCAGGTCACCGCGCCGAGGTCGACCCCTACCTTGGCGAATTGCTCGGTGTCGGCGAGGGCAACGAAGACACCCGCGTCCTGTGCGAAGATCTGCCGCCTCATATTTACGATGCCTTCGGTCCCATCATTGAACCTAACGTGGAGCCGGAAACCCGGCAACGGGTTCGCCGCTGCCACGCGCCAGGGCGCGCGCGTCACGGGAGTGGGTCGATTTTCCTCGGCGATTGCATCTTGGCGCATAGTGTCCAGTCTTCCATGAGTTCGGCGCGGTGTTCGTGGGCCCATTCTAACACCAGGGTGTGGGCTCGTCTTGGCAAGCGCCCGGCGATCACTTCCAATGTTTGGATGTCGATGAGCGCCTCTTCGCCACCATACAGCGCGTGGAAGTGCGGCGGATTGTGGTCCCGCCAGTACATCTGGATGATGATTCCGTAGAATTCAGCGAGGGTCGGCATCGGTAAGACCTATCGGGGACGACCAAGTGGGTCCAGCGATCAAGGCCACCCCACCGGACCCGCGGGATCATCTCGGCAGGTAGGCATTGGCCTCGACCAGCTTCAGGCCGGGCGTCTCGCGCACGCATTGGCGCAGCAGGAAGGCGTGGCCATAGCCAAAGAAGACGACGATCCGGTCGCCGGGGCGGGAGAGCTGAAGGAGCTTCGCACAAATCAGGAAGTTGCGGCGATACCAGGCTGTCAGGAGGTCGGCGCCCGGCTGCTCCTTGTCCGCGCCGATGCGCAGGGTGGTGCGGTAGAAGGCGTTGTCTCCCGCGAGGCGGCCCGGATCGTTGATGTTGCGCAGGGCCGCGGCGACGCCCCGCTCGGCGAGAAGGCGCTGCTCCCGCGCGGTGAAGGCGTCCAGCGCCGCGCCCTGGGCGTCGAGGAGCGGTGCGAGGCGATGCGCGTCGGCCCACGCCTTGACCGGGTCGTAGGGAAAGTCGCCGTCGACATCGATGCCCCACACGGAGTCGGCGCCCGCGGTCTTCGCCAGTCGAAAACCGAGCTGGACCACTTCGTTGCGGGACGGGGGCAGGGTTCCGGCGAGGTATCTGGGCCAGCGATCGGCCACGGTTTCCTGCGGCCACTCCACCGCGACCTTGTCGGGATGAAATCGCGCCAGCGCTTTGGTCACCGCGGCGATCTGGGCCTGGGGCCGCGGCGCGAGGACGTCTTCGACCTTCATGTTGTGCAGGTCCTGGCCGGGATTGGACATGTGACAGACGCCGACGATCATCACCTCTACGGGCGGCGCCTTGGGCTGGGCCGAGGCGATAAGGACGGGCGCCGCGCAGAGCGCGAGAATGGGAATGAGCAGACGCGCGCGCATGGACATCGTCCTTCAAAAAAACCACGGGCACGCTAAGCCGGGCGCGGCTGACCTCAAGTGAATGTCTTGTAAGTCTGGGCGGACATATGCGCCGCTCATCGGCCTCGGGGCGTCGCCATTCCCGCAGGATCGCAAGGGAGCGGAACCTACGCCGCCAGGAAAGGTTTCCTCGAACAGGGCGCCACGCCCGATCTTCAAGGAACGTCAGATGCGCTTCTTACCCCTCGCGACCATCGCCATTGCCACCCTGGCCCTGGCGGCCTGCTCCAAGACGGCTGGCAACGAAGCCGCGGCCGCCGGGGACAACGCGGCCGCGGCCGCGGACCACGCCGGCGCCGCGACCACCGCGGCCGCCAGCGACGCCGGCGCGGCGGCCAAGGATGCGGCGGCCAACGCGGGCGCGGCCGCCGACACAGCCGCCGCCGACGCCAAGCACGCGGCCGGAACCGCGGCCCGCAAGGCCGACGCCGCGGCCGATGCGGCCGCCAAGACGAACTGACGATAGGGCGGCTTGTCCTCTCCGACCCTTCTCCCACAGGGAGAAGGAGGGGCCCGCCGCTGACGGCGGCGGGAAGATGAGAGGTTAACCCCCGGGCCGCCTAACCCCTCACCCTCCCACGCCCTTGCGCGCGCGGGCCCCTCCCTCTCCCTGTGGGCTGCGGGATGCGCGGAAGTCCGGGCGTCTGTTTGCGGTTCACGGGAGCCTGCGGATTCCGTTCCGCGGCGAAGGCTGATTCAACAGCTCCACCGGTTGGAGACGGAGGGAGCGATGGAGCGGCTGGGGGTTGGCGATCCACGCGTCGAGGCGCGTGGGGTTCATCTGTTTGAGCGAATGGTCTCGACGGGGTCGGTGGTGCTGCGCACACTGGGCGAGACGCGCGCCGGCGAGGTGGCGGCGCAGCGGTGGCTGTCGTCTCCGAGGGTGAGCGTGGAAGCGATACTCGAGGCGGCCAGCGTGCGGACGGTGGAGGCTTGCCGGGGGCGGCGCATACTGGTCTCGCAGGACACCACCGAGATCAACTTCGGGCGCTGGGCGCGTCGCGAAGGGCTGGGTCCTGGCGGGAACGGCTCTACGCCGGGGTTCTTCCTTCATCCGCTGGTGGCGGTGGACATCGAGGACGAGGCGGTGCTGGGGCTGGTGGGGGCGCAGATCTGGACGCGCGGCCCCGAACCGGTGAGTTCGCGCAAGCGCCGCGCTGTGGATGACAAGGAGAGCCTGCGCTGGATCGAAGGGCCCAGGTGCGCGGCCGAGCGGCTGGCGGGGGCGGCGCAGGTGGTGGTGGCCTGTGACCAGGAGGGTGACATCTGGGCTCACTTCGCCCGCCGCCCCGAGGGCGCCGAGCTGCTGGTCAGAGCCCGCCATGACCGCGAACTCGCGGACGGCGGCTCGCTGTTCGCCGCCCCGGCCGCCTGGGCGGAGCTGGCGCGCTATCAGATCACCATCGCGCCGCGCAAGATCGGCGAGAAGGCCCGCAAGGCCACGGTGGCGGTGCGCGCCGGCCAGGTCCTCGTCCGCCGCCCCCAGAGCGTCTGCGAAGGTCCCCCGCAGCTCGAACTCAGCCTGGTCGAGGCTCGCGAGGTCGACCCGCCGCCAGAGTGCGAGCCGGTGCTGTGGCGGCTCCTGACCACGTTGCCGGTCGCAGACGCCGAGCAAGCCGTCGAACTTGTGCGCCTCTACCGCCTGCGCTGGCGCATCGAAGAGGTGTTCCGCACCCTCAAGAAGGATGGCCTGGGGCTGGAGGACACCCAGGTCCGGCAGGCCGAACACCTGTTCCGCCTCGCCGCCCTGGCGCTCGCCGCGGCCGTGCGCATCCTGCAACTCGTCGACGCGCGCGACGGCGGCCCAAGGCCGATGAGCGATGTCCTCGACCCGAACCTCACCGCCGCCGTCGCCGTCATCGGCAGGACCCGCGAAGGGGCAACCGCGCGACAGAAGAACCCACACCCCGAAGGCTCGCTCGCCTGGCTCGCATGGATCGTCGCCCGATACGGCGGCTGGAACGCCTACTACAAGCCACCCGGACCCAAGACCATGGCCCAAGGCTGGGAGTGCTTCAGCGCCATCCTCTCCGGCTACCTCTTGGCCGCCGAGCCACTTCCGTGAATCCCGTAGCCCAGAGGGAGAGGTCAAGGATGGGGCCGGCATGAAGCGCAGCGATGTTCTGGTTGTCGGGGCGGGGCCGACCGGGCTGGTCCTGGCGCTGTGGCTGGCCAAGCTCGGCGCCCGCGTCCGCATCGTCGACAAGACATCAGGCCCTGGGACCACCTCGCGGGCCCTGGCGGTCCAGGCGCGCACCCTGGAACTCTACGGCCAGCTGGACCTCGCCGATGAGGTCGTGCGGCGCGGCCACAAGACGCCGGCGGTCAACCTGTGGGTGAGAGGCCAGAAGGAGGCGCGCGTGCCCTTCGAGACGATCGGGGCCGGCCTGACGCCCTATCCGTTCCTGTTCATCTTTCCCCAGGACGAGCACGAGCGCCTGCTCATCGAGCGGCTGAAGACCCTTGGCGTCGCCGTCGAGCGGGAGGCCGAACTGATCGGCTTTGAAGATCGGGGCGAGGTTGTCACGGCCACGCTTGGCCATGCCGATGGGCGGCAAGAACTCTGCGACGCGAGCTTCATCGCCGGCTGCGACGGGGCCCGCTCGCGGGTGCGCGAGGTGATGGGCGCGTCCTTTCCGGGTGGAACCTACCGGCAGGTCTTCTACGTCGCCGATGTCGAGGCCCGCGGGCCGGCCGTGGACGGGGAGCTGCATATCGACCTGGACGAGGCGGACTTTCTTGGCCTGTTTCCCATGGCGGGCAAGGGCCGCGCGCGCCTGATCGGCACGGTCAGGGACGAGAGGGCCGACCATCCCGAGACGCTGAAATTCGAAGATGTCAGCGACCGGGCGATCGCAAACATGAAGCTCCGGGTCGATGCGGTGAATTGGTTTTCGACCTATCACGTGCATCACCGCGTCACCGACGCCTTTCGCAAGGGCCGGGCCGTGCTACTGGGCGATGCGGCGCACATCCACAGTCCGGCCGGCGGCCAGGGCATGAACACCGGCATCGGCGATGCGATCAATCTGGCGTGGAAGCTGGCGGCGGTGGTCGCCGGGAAGGCCGAGGACAGGCTCCTTGACACCTACCAGGCCGAGCGGATCGGCTCTGCCCGCCGCCTCGTCGCCAGCACGGACCGCGCCTTCAGCTTCGCGACGGCCGACAGTCCGCTGGCCACCCTGCTGCGCACACGCATCGCTCCGCTCCTCATTCCGGGCCTGCTCGGCCTGGCGGCGGCGCGCAAGTTCCTGTTCCGCACCGTCTCGCAGATCACCCTGACCTATCGCGGCGGCCCCTTGAGCGAAGGCAAGGCCGGGGCCGCGCACGGCGGCGATCGCCTGCCGTGGGCCGGAACGCAGGGCGAGGACAATTACGCCGGCCTGGCGACCATGGCCTGGCAGGTCCACGTCTATGGAACGGCTAAGGAGGAGCTGAAAGCCTGGTGCGCCGCCAAGGGTCTGCCGCTGCACGTCTTCGCCTGGCGCGAAGCGCAAGGCCGGGCCGGCCTGGCGCGAGACGCCCTCTATCTGCTGCGGCCCGACGGCTATGTGGCGCGCGCCGATCCGGCGGCGTCGGCGGCGGCGTTGGAGGCGTATTTCGCGTCCAGGGGCATCCAAATCGCGCAGCGCAGGCTCCCCAGCCAAGTTTGATTTGGGAGCGTGTTGTTGTGACCAATCCTTCAGGGCCGCGCGTGAGCGAGAATCGCCCGGCCGCTCACCTCATGATCGACGCTCCCCGCTTGGCGACAATGGCTCTTGCGTTGGACCCAGGGTCATAGCGGCAAGTGCGCCGCCAGGGAGATTGACCTTCGCATGTCGGCCGGTTCGAATCCTCGCTATCTGTCGCCCGCGGAAACCGCCAGGGCGCTCGGCGTCACCCGCCGGGCCCTTCGGGTCTATGAAGCCCGCGGCCTTGTCGCCCCGCTGAGGACCGCGGCGGGATGGCGCGCCTTTGGGCCGGAAGGCCTGGCGCGGTTGCACCAGATCCTGGCCCTGAAGGCCCTGGGCCTCAGTCTGGCGAAGATCGAGGTGCTGGTTTCCGGGCGGTTTTCCCGCCTCGACGCGGTCCTCGAGTTGCAGGAACAGGTGCTTGCGCAGCGCAGGGACGAGGCCGAGCGCGGCTTGGCGCTGGTGCGCTCGGCCCGGGCGCGGCTGGCCGGCGGCAAGGCCCTCTCTCTGGACGATCTGACGAAACTCACAAAGGAAACCACCATGACCGACAAGACGCCCGAGTGGGCCGCCAAGATGCAGCCGGCGATCGATGAGCACTTCAGCGACGCCGACAAGGCGGCGATGGCCAATCGAGCCGTGGCGTTCGACCAGACCAAGGTCGCCGCCGAGTGGGACACGCTGATCGCCGAGGCCAAAGCGTTGGTGGGATCCGATCCCGCTGCGGAACGGGCCCAGGCTCTCGCCCGACGATGGCGGGACCAGGTGCGCCTGGCGACCGGCGGCGATGCCGCCATCGGCGCCAAGCTGAGCGCCGTGTGGCGCGATTCCCTCGCCAGTCCGCAAGTCGCCCCCTCCCTGCCCTTCGGGCCCGAGGTGATGGCCTTCGTCAGCCAGGCGGTGGCGAGGTTGCCGGCCGAGGGGTGAGCGGTCAGGGGGTGCGCAACTGGAGGCGACGGGACGTTGTTTCCTCTCCCTGCACGGGCCGGAGCGCAGCGGCACATAGGCCCCCTGCCCGCTAACGTCTCCAGCCTCTACCTCAAAGCCCTGGCCGACTTCGCCGCTACGACGGCCATTCTGTGCCGGCTGGACGACGTCATCACGGTCCACTGCGCGGTCGCCAATTTGGCGGGAAAGCTGGGCGTCCCGACACGGGTCCTATTCCAGCACGGCGGGGACTGGCGCTGGGGGGCGAGCGGCAGTCGACACCGTGGTTCCCCGCCGTCCGCGTCCACCACCAGGCGATCGCCCGCGACTGGGTCGGCGTGATCGACAAGGTCCCGGAGGAAATGCGTCAGTCGGGCGCCCAACCAAAATAGATCGCCGGCCAATGCCGGTGAGGCGGATACACGTTCAGTCTTGTGTAGGAAACGGGACACAATTCGAACGCGCCCCTAATGTATTCATACGGTTGGCCCAGCCCGCCGTCGCCTTCGTGGCTCGCTCCGCCCGAAGGAAGTCAATGCCTTACAAAGCAAATCTGTTTCTCGCCGGACTTTCGGGCGAGGATTTCGGCCGCCTGGAGTCTCATATTTCTCTGACGGACATGCCGCTCGGTCGGGAATTCTGCGCTCCGGAAGCGGAGATCGAGCGCATCTGGTTTCCGTTCAGCGGCGTGGTTTCGCTGCTCAACGTCCTGGAGGACGGCTCGGAAGTCGAATGCTGCACCATGGGCAACGACACCGCCTTCGGCCTTGCGGCGGCCCAGGAGCCCGCGCGATCCTTTACCCGCGACGTCATCCAGATCGGCGGCGACGGCGCCGCGATGAGCGCCCGGGCGATGCGCGGGGCGTGCTCGGAAAGCGCGTCGCTGCGCACCGCGGTCCAGCGTCACTTCCGCGCGATGATGGGCTTCATGGCCCAGTCGGTGGCCTGCAACGCCCGCCACAAAGTCGAGGCGCGCCTGTGCCGCTGGCTTCTGACCTGCGCCGAATATGTCGAGGGCGATTATCTGCCGCTGACCCAGGAAGTCATCGCCGCCATGCTGGGCGTCCAGCGCACCAGCGTTACCGACGCCGTCGCCGGCCTGCAGGAGAGCGCCGTCATCAAGGTGGTGCGCGGCAAGGTGACCATCCTCGACCTCGAGGCCCTTGAACTGCGCTCTTGCGAGTGCCACGAGGCGACGCGCAGGCGACTGGGGGCCCTGATCGGCCGGCCCATCCGGCGAGCCCCCGTCAACGGCGTGGCGCGCGAGGTGGCTTAGGTTCCTTCTCCCGCCAGCGGAGTTTGGCCCATGGCGCGGAGGATCTCGCCGACCTTGCGGGCATCGTAGGGCTTTTCGATGAACCGGGTCCCGGGAACGCACCGGCTTTCAAAGTCGCTCGGCTGGACGCCGGAAGTGTAGAGCACGCCGATGCCGGGGCGCCGCCGGCGAGCGTCGAGGGCGAGCTCGAAGCCGCTCATTCCCGAGGCGAGATTGATATCCACGAACAGCGAGGAAACGCCGTCTCCCCTCTCGTGGAGGACCGCGCTGGCCTCCGCCGGAGAAGCGGCCGGGATCACGGAAAATCCCTCGGCTTCCAGCAGGTCACCGGTGCACAGCCCGATCAGGGCCTCGTCTTCCACCAGAAGAACGGTCTGGGTCTCGCCCATCGTCTTTTCTCGCCTCGAATGACTGGATGATCGCCGATCAGCTTGACGCGTCGGTCCGCTTCCCGACACAAGGCCAAGATTGTTCATGAACGTCTAATGAATAGGCTTAAGGAGGCGGGTCGATGGGGCGTCCCTGGCTCAGATTGGCCGCGGTGTTGGCGACGATCGGGCTTGCGGCCCCAACGATGGCCCATGCGTTCAGCCTCGATGCGATTCTCGGCTACGCCTTTCCCAGCGGCCTGACGGCGGCCGAGCACGCACCCCGCATCGCCTGGACGGTCGATGTCAGGGGCGTGCGTAATGTCTGGACGGCGCAGGGACCCGGATTAACCCCGCGCCAGATCACCCACAATGTCGATGACGACGGCCAGGAGATCACCCAGCTGCGCTTCTCGCCGGACGGCGCCCGACTGATCTGGGTGCGCGGCGGCGATCACGACGCCAACTGGCCGGCGGAGGGCGGCCTCGCGCCCGATCCGGCGTCAGCGGGCGAAGAGCCCAAGGTAGCGATCTGGACGGCGCCGTTCGCCGGCGGGACCGCGGTCAAGCTCGCCGATGGCGATGCGCCGGCCCTCTCGGCGCGAGGTGAGCTGGCGTATGTGAAGGACGGCCAGGCGTGGACGACGACGCTGGACGGCAAGGGCAAGTCACGCCGCCTATTCTTCGACCGCGGCAGGCTGAGCGATCTGACGTGGTCGCCGGATGGCCGCTCGCTCGCCTTCGTCTCCAGGCGCGGCGACCACGCCTTCATCGGCCTCTATTTGGGGCCGCAGCGCCCCCTGACCTATCTAGCGCCCTCCACGAGCGAGGATGGCTCGCCGCGCTGGTCGCCCGATGGATCGCAGGTCGCCTTCGTGCGGCGCCCGGGAGACGCTGGCGCGCCGCGACCGCTGCTCACCGAAACCCCCAACCCGTGGTCGATTGAGGTCGCCGACGCGGCGAGCGGGCAGGTTCACGTCGCCTGGCGAAGTCCCGATACGCTGGCCGGATCGCTGCCCGAGGTCGAAGGCGAATCGAACCTCGCCTGGGCGGCGGGGGGGCGGCTGGTGTTCGTCGCCGAACTGGACGGTTGGCCCCACGTCTATTCGGTCGCCGCGGCGGGCGGCGAGGCGGCGCTGCTGACGCCAGGCGCCTTCATGGTGGAACATGTGACCCTGTCGGCCGACCGGGAATCGGTGATTTTCGAGGCCAATACCGGAAGCGCGTCGGACGACGGCGAACGGCGCCACCTTTTCCGAACCCCTGCGGATCGGGCGGCGGCCACGGC
>Ga0208849_1001991_pt1 | contig 12158 bp, 9 predicted proteins | sample NGESurdeep072012_10_FD_184470 | JGI IMG/M metagenome (GOLD analysis project Ga0208849, IMG submission 184470) | Arctic peat soil microbial communities from Barrow, Alaska - NGEE Surface sample 53-3 deep-072012 (SPAdes) | ecosystem: Environmental > Terrestrial > Soil > Wetlands > Peat ...
GAGGGGAGGAAAGCGTTTCGCCCAAAGTTGGCGCCTATGGGCTTCCAGCCCGCTCTTGTCTTTCGGGCCGAAAAGAGCGGGCTGGAAGCCCGCGCTACGGGTATGCAGTGTAAAGCGAGGGCGTGGCTGATGGTGAACGATCGCGGGAGGGCTCGCCCCGGCGGCATTGGCCGGTTCCTTCGCCGCTGTCTGCTCGTCGTGCTGCTGGCGGCGGCGGTCGGGCCGCCGCTGATCGTGCTGGTCTATCGCTTCCTGCCGCCGCCGATCACCATCCTCATGGTCGAACGCTCGATCCAGGGTCACGGCATCGACCATCGCTGGACGCCGATCAGCCATATCGCCCCGGCCATGACCCGGGCCGTGGTCGCCTCGGAAGATGCCGGATTCTGCCGCCACCATGGCTTCGACATCCGGGCGATCGAGAAGGCGGTTCAGCACAACGAAGCCAGGCCCGCGCGCGTGCGCGGCGGATCGACGATCAGCCAGCAGACGGCCAAGAACGTCTTCCTGTGGCCGGAGCGGTCTTGGGCGCGCAAGGGGGCGGAGGCCTGGTTCACGGTGCTTATCGAGGCCCTGTGGGGCAAGCGCCGGATCATGGAGGTCTATCTCAACACCGTGGAGATGGGTCCGGGTCTCTACGGCGTCGAAGCCGCCTCGCGGCGATATTTCGGGATCAGCGCCGCGCGCCTGACGCCCCCACAGGCGGCGCGGCTGGCGGCAATCCTCCCCAGTCCCCTGAAGTGGAAGGCGCAGAGCCCGGGACCTTATGTTCGCCGCCGGACCGGCCGCATCGACGCGCGAGAGGGAACGGTGCTGAGGGGCGGATTGGCGAGTTGCGTGCTGGATTGAGGGAGCGAGGTCACCGACCAGCTCGCGGACCGCTCCGCCACCGCGGTCGCGAGAGTGAACTAGGCCGCGCGGGCCAATCCCTCGACCTTTTTTTCTCCCGAAGCGACGCCGTGGCCGGCCGTATCCTTGGTGTGGAGATTGCTCAGCGCCATGGTGACGAGTTCCCGATCGAACCGGGGCGGGATGCCGCGGAACTTGCAGGCCGCCCGGACCTGATCGACGATGAACTTCGGCTGGTAGCTCGCCAACGGAAAGTCGTTCCGTTCGCAGAGCTCGGCGATGATGAAATCGACGACATGGTCCAGCGCTTCGATTTCACCGCCCTTTGAGATCGCCTGGAAGATCCGCCGGTATTCCGCGCGGGTCGGCGCGGCGATTTCGATCTTGTAGGGAATGCGGCGCAGGAAGGCCGGGTCCATGAGGTTACGCGGGGTCATGTTGGTCGAGAAGATCACCAGTTCGTCAAACGGGAGGGAGAAGCTCTTCCCGGTATGCAGCTTCAGATAATCGACGCGGCTCTCGAGCGGCACGATCCAGCGGTTGAGCAGCGCCTCCGCCCTCACCAGTTGCCGGCCGAAATCGTCGATCATGAAGATTCCGCCGAGCGCCTTGATGTGCAGCGGCGCCTCATAAAATCGGGCCAGGGGGTTGAAGTTCATATCCAGCATTTCGAGCGTGAGTTCGCCGCCGACGACGATGAAGGGGCGGCGGCAGGGCACCCAGCGCAGATCGAAGTCGTCGCGCCGCAGCGAGGCCACTCTGTCCGGGTGGATGGTTTCGTCCCGCACTCGCTTATGAACGCCCGGGTCGAACACCTTGATGATCTGGCCATCCACTTCGAAACAATACGGGATGTAGACGACATCGGTGAACATGCTTCCGATCTGCTCGGCGACGGACGTCTTTCCATTGCCGGCGGGTCCGTAGAGCAGGATCGACCGGCCGGAGTTGATCGCCGGGCCGATTTCCCGCACGAAACTCTCGGAGATCACCAGATCGGCGAACGCGGCGTCGATCGCCGCGCGATCGATCCTCTCGTTGGTGATCCGTTGGCGGCTGATCCGTTCGCTATAGGCGCAGAGCGAGACCGGCGCGGGTCCGACATATTGGTTTTGTCGCAACGCGTCCTGCGCCCATTCCTTGCCCTTTTCACTCAGGCTGTACCGCAGCTCGGAAAGGGCGCCGGCGCCGGCCCCACCCAGCACGCTCAGAAGCTTGCGACCCTCGGCCTGTTCGAGCAGTTCCTTGACCACTTGCGGCGGCAGCTTCAGAAGGTCGCCGATCATCGAGGGGGTCGATACGCCGTTGGCGTAGATCGCCTTGACCGCCAGATTCAGCAGGTCCGCCGTCCCCAGATCGGTTTCGCCGATTGTGCGCGGCGATGTCGGCGCGGCCCTGATCACCGCTTCGAGGTCGGCAAGCTTCAGTTTGCCCATCGCAACCAGAATATCGCCGACCCGACCACCCTCGACACGCTGTGATTCCAGCGCCCCGGCGACATCGGCCGGCGTCACCAGGGCGTGAGCGATCAGGATGTCACCGATGAACATGAGGGCTCCGCGAGCATGATGACGTTCTCGTCAGCCTTCGAACCGCCGACTTGCGCAACAAACCGAAAAATGGTTACGATGAGTTTAAGTATGGGCTAAGTTTTATCCCGACCTACTGTTCAAATACGTCTTCATTTCAGCCTGAATCAATCATTGACCTTGATCGCTGCCTCGCGCCCGGTCCGCGGAAGCGATCCGGGCGGTCGCTCGCCACCAAGTGCGCGGGCGTTGAAGTGCGCTCGGCTTGTGGGCTAGGAACGCGGGCGGTGAACCCGGAGCGTGCATGACGAAGAAAATCCACAGTGGGGCGACCGAGGCCCTGGAGGGGCTGCTGTTCGACGGCATGACCATCATGTCCGGCGGCTTCGGCCTCTGTGGGATTCCGGAAAATCTGATCGGCGCGATCCGCGCGCTGGGGGTGAAGGAACTCACCGTGATCTCCAACAATTGCGGTATCGACGGCTTCGGCCTGGGTCTGCTGCTCGAGGGCGGCCAGATTCGGAAGATGGTCTCCTCGTACGTCGGCGAGAACAAGCTCTTCGAGCAGCTCTTTCTGTCGGGCGCGCTGGAGCTGGAATTCACTCCGCAGGGGACGCTGGCCGAGCGCATCCGGGCCGGAGGGGCGGGCATCCCCGCCTTCTTCACTCGCACCGGGGTCGGGACCCTGGTGGCGGAGGGCAAGGAGGTGCGGGACTTCGATGGCGAGGCCTATGTGATGGAACGCGGGCTCACCGCCGACCTTTCGATCGTCAAGGCCTGGAAGGGCGACGCGGAAGGCAACCTAGTCTACCGAAAGACGGCGAGAAACTTCAATCCGATGATGGCCACCGCCGGCAAGGTCACCGTCGCGGAGGTCGAGGACCTGGTCCCGGTCGGCGATCTGGACAAGGACGCTATCCATACCCCGGGCATTTTCATCGATCGGATCGTCGAAGGCGCCCGCTTTGAAAAGCGCATCGAGCGGGTCACCACCCGCCCCCGCGAAGATAAGGAGCGCCTGATTGGCCTGGACCCGTGACGAAATGGCCGCCCGCGCCGCGCGCGAGCTGCGGGATGGTTTCTATGTGAACCTCGGCATCGGCATTCCGACTCTGGTCGCCAACCACATCCCCGAAGGGGTGTCGGTGACCCTCCAGAGCGAGAACGGGATGCTCGGCATGGGTCCCTTCCCCTATCCCGGCGAAGCCGACGCGGACCTGATCAACGCGGGCAAGCAGACCATCACCGAGCTGGCCTCGTCGTCCTATTTCTCGTCGGCCGACAGCTTCGGCATGATCCGGGGCGGCCACATCGCCCTCTCGATTCTCGGCGGCATGCAGGTGGCGGAAAATGGCGATCTGGCCAACTGGATGGTGCCCGGCAAGATGGTCAAGGGTATGGGCGGAGCGATGGACCTGGTGGCCGGCGTGCCACGGGTGGTGGTGGTGATGGACCACACGGATAAATCCGGCGCGCCGAAACTGCTGAGGCGCTGCACCCTGCCCCTCACCGGGGCCGGTGTCGTCGATCTGCTGATCACCGATCTCGGCGTCTTCGAGATCGACGGCAAGGGGGGCGGCGTGACGCTGACCGAACTGGCGCCGGGGGTGAGCGTGGAAGAGCTGGAGGCTAAGACCGAGGCCGCGTTCGTGGTCGCGGGCTGAGCCGGGCCGGCGCCCGGACCCGCGGCGCGCGCCGATGATCGCGCCCGTCCCCGCGGAATGGGCCGCGCACCGCGCCCAGTGGGTGGGATTCCCCAGCCATGCCGGCCTGTGGGAGGAATCCCTGGGTCCCGCCCAGGCCGAGGTGGCGGCGCTGGCGCGGACTCTGGCCGGACCCGGCGGCGAGAGCGTGCGGCTCGTGGTCCGCGACGAAATGGCGGGACGCGCGGCGGAGGCCCTGTTGGAGGGCGTCGAGGGGATCGAGATCACTCCCGCGGTGTTTGGCGACATCTGGCTGCGCGACACCGGGCCGATCTTCACCTCGGCGAGGAGGGCCGCGGCCTTCCGGTTCAACGGCTGGGGCGGGAAATACCGCCTGGAGGGCGACGAAGGGGTGGCCGAAACTCTGGCGAGAGACGACGGCGCGGCCCTCATGCGTCATGATTTCGTGCTCGAGGGCGGCGCCCTCGATCACGACGGCGCCGGGACGGTGCTGACGACCCGCCAATGCCTGCTCAACCCCAACCGCAACCGGGGTTGGACGTCGGGCATAGCCGAGACCGCGCTCGCCGGATCCCTCGGCGCGCGCAAGACGATCTGGCTCGGCGATGGCCTGATGAACGATCACACCGACGGCCACGTGGACAATCTCGCTCGCTTCGTCGCCCCCGCCACCGTCGCCTGCCCGATGGCCTACGGGATCGACGACCCCAACGCGGCCGTCTACGACGCGGCGGCGCGGACCCTGGCGGCCTCGGCCGACGCGGATGGGCGGCGGCTGAAGGTCGTGCGGTTCCCCTCGCCCGGCCGCACCGTCGATTCCAACCAGCGGTCATTGGCCGCCTCGCACATGAATTTCCTGATCGCCAACCGCGCGGTGGTGGTTCCGATCTATGACGAGCGCGCCGGCGCCCTGGCGGTGGAAGCGCTCGAGACCCTGTTTCCGGATCGGTCGGTGATCGGCCTGCCGTCACGCGCGCTGCTCACCGGCGGCGGCTCGTTCCACTGCATCAGCCAGCAGGCGCCGGCGTGAGCGCCCGGACCCTGACACTCGCCGCCGTTCAGACCGCCTATGGCGAGGACCTGGCGGCGAACATCGCCAAGACCGCCGATCTGATGCGCGAGGCGGCGGCGGCCGGCGCCCAGGTGATCCTGGCGCCGGAACTCTTCCAGGGTCCCTATTTCTGCGTCCGGCAGGAAGAGCGCTGGTTCGCCCAGGCCAAACCGTGGCGCGAACACCCCTGCGTGAGCGCCCTGGCGCCCCTGGCCGCCGAGTTGGGCGTGGTCCTGCCGATCTCGATCTTCGAGCGCGAGGGGCCGCACTATTTCAACAGCGTGGTGATGGTCGATGCCGACGGGTCGATCATGGGGATCTATCGCAAAAGCCATATTCCCGACGGCCCGGGCTATCAGGAGAAGTACTATTTTCGCCCCGGTGACACCGGCTTTCGGGTGTGGCGGACGCGGTTCGGCCGGGTCGGCGTCGGCATCTGCTGGGACCAGTGGTATCCGGAGGCCGCCCGCGCCATGACCCTGATGGGGGCAGAGGCCCTGCTCTATCCCACCGCCATCGGCTCCGAACCGCACGATCCGAGCCTGGACACGGCGCTTCCGTGGCGGCGGGCCATGCAGGGCCACGCGGTCAGCAACACCATTCCGGTGGTCGGCGCCAATCGCATCGGGTTCGAGGCGTGGCCGGATTTCCCGGGCGGCGGCCAGGCATTCTATGGATCGAGTTTCATCAGCGACCATCGCGGCGACCTCGTCGCCGAACTCGGCCAGGCTGAAGGCGTGGCGATCGCGGCCTTCGACCTCGATTTCCTGGCGCGGCACCGGGCGGCGTGGGGCTTCTTCCGCGACCGTCGGCCCGATCTCTACGGCGCCCTGACGGCGCCGCGCCCGACATGATCGAGACCGGCCGGCTGATTCTTCGGCGTCGGCGGGACGTGGGGAGATGGCTTTCGGCGACCCCCGCGCCGCCACGTCGTCAGATCTCGTCCGCGAATGTCGCGGCGGACCCGATCGGCGCGCGCGTGGCGCCCCGGATGTCCCGGAATGTCCCGACATGTCCCGCCGTGGTCCATTGACGACCCATGCCCGCCCACACATCCTGCAATCGGAAACTTCTCGAAAAAGGACGGGGCAATGGCTTCCACGATGTCGAACAACAGCCGCCTGCTTCTGGGCGGTGTCGCGGCGATCGCCATCGCCGGGGGCGCCTATTATTTCGGGCGCGTGTATCCGCCGCAGAGCGGCCAGACCGCCGGCACCATCGCGCCCGCCGAGCGCTATCGCGCCAGCCAGATTCAGGCGTCGGACGTGGCGTTGGGCGACAACGCCGTCCCGATGCTGATGCAGACCGACGCCTTCGAGGTGATGATCAAGAACCCCTCGTTCCGCGCCCTGGCCGCCGACCCCGGCTTCCAGGCCCTGGCCCAGAACCCGGCGGCGCTGAGCGCCATGGCCCAGAACCCGGCCGCCTTCTCCGCCCTGGCGCGCGACCCCCACGCCTTCGCCGCGATGTCCGCCCGGGCCGTGGCCAGCCAGGCGGCCAACGCCCAGGCCTTCTCGGCCCTGGCGGCGAATTCGCAGGCCTTCGCGGCCATGGCCGCCCATCCTGAGGCGTTCGCGGCCATGGCCGCCAACGCCAAGGCCTTCGCCGCCTACGCCGGCAACGCCCAGGCCTTCGCCGCCGCCGCCGCCAACCCGGCCGCCAGCGCCGCCATGGCCAGTCACGCCGAAGCCTTCAAGGCCCTGGCCCAGGACGCCAAGGCGATGGCCGCGCTACGCTCGGACTCGCAGGCATTCTCGGCCATGGCCGCCAATGCCGAGGCGTTCAGGGCCTTGGCCGCCAACGCCCAGGCGCTTTCGTCGATGGCCCGCGCGGCCGACGCCTTTTCGGCCGCGGCCCGGGGCGAAGGCGGCCGCACCGTCGCCAGCGCGCAGGCGGCCCAGAGCATGAGCGCCCAGGCCGCCTCGGCCATGGCCGCCAACGCCCAGGCGATGAGCGCCATGGCCAGCCAGCCACAGGCGTTCTCGGCGATGGCGGCGCACGCCCAGGCGTTCGCGGCCATGGCTGTCCATCCGCAGGCCTTCGCGGCCATGGCCGCCAACGCCCAGGCGTTCGCGGCCTACGCCGCCAACGCTCAGGCCTTCGCGGCGGCGGCCTCCAATCCGGCCGCCAGCGCGGCCATGGCCTCCCACGCCGAGGCCTTCAGGGCTCTCGCCCAGGACGCCAAGGCGATGGCCGCGATCCGCGCCGACCCGCAGGCCTTCGCGGCCATGGCCGCCAACGCCCAGGCCTTCCACGCCTTCGCCAGCGACGCCAAGGCATTCAACTCGGCGGCCCGCTCGAGCGCTTTTTCGGCCATGGCGGCCAACGCCCAGGCCTTCGCGGCCCTGGCGGCCAATTCCCAGGCCCTGGCCTCCATGGCCCGGTCCGCCGACGCCTTCTCGGCGGCGGCGCGGGAGTCGGGGAAGATGGCGGCGATGAGCCACGCGGCCGAGGGGATGAGCGCCCAGGCGATGGACGCCATGCGGGCCTATCCGCAGGCCTTCGCCGCCATGGCCGCCCAGCCGCAGGCCTTCGCGGCCCTGGCGGCCAATTCGCAGGCCCTGGCCGCCCTGTCGCATGACGCCTCGGCCTTCCAGGCCGCGGCGAGTCAGCCGGCGTTCGCGGCCCTGGCGGCCAATCCAGCCTTCGGCGCCATGCTCGCCGATCGCAGCTTCGCCCAGGCTCTGCGTTCGGAGTAGATGTCCTCACAGTAAGGGCGGACGTGCGTAGGAGGGGCCGGAGGTGATGGTGCGCGGGTGTCTGATCGCCCTGGCGATCCTTTTCGCCGGGGCGGGCCTGGCCCGCGCCCAGCCCGATTCCGCCCCTCCGACGGGCCCCGCGCAGCAACCGCCGCCGCCGCTGGGCGACGTTCCGCCGGCCGTCCCTTCGCCGACCCAGCCGCTCACCGGGCCGCCCGGCGCGCCGCGCGAACAGACGGTCAAGCCCTACAGCCCGACCGGCGAGATCGATCTCTCGCGCCTGGAGACGAAAGACCTGCGGCTGCTCTATTTCGATCCTGCCGAGACCTATCTGACGCCGTACATCGCCCGCAGCTTCCTCAACTCCATCGCCTTCCAGAAGAAGATGTGGAACTGGAAGCCGTGGGAGAAGACCACGGTCCTGCTCAAGGACTTCTCCGACTACGGCAACGCCGCGGCCAGGGCCTCGCCCAACAACGCCATCCTGGTCGACATCGCCCCGCTGTCGCAGACCTTCGAGACCTTCAGCGCCGGCGAGCGGTTCTTCACCCTGATGAACCACGAGCCGGTCCACGTGGCGACCATGGACGTGTGGAACGATCGCGACGCGATGTGGCGGCGGCTCTTCCACGGCAAGCCGATGCCGCTGCAGGACCACCCGGAATCGATCCTCTACAACTATTTGGCGACGCCCCGGGTCAACGTGCCGCGCTGGTACCTGGAAGGCAGCGCCGTGTTCATGGAGACGTGGATGGCCGGCGGCTTTGGCCGGGCGCAGGGCGGCTACGACGAGATGGTCTTTCGGGCCATGGTCCGCGACAGCGCCCGCTTCTTCTCGCCACTGGGCCTGGAGTCGGAGGGGACGGCGGTCGATTTCCAGGTCGGCGTCAACGACTACCTCTACGGCACCCGCTTCTTCAGCTATCTGGCGCTGACCCGCACGCCGCAGAAGGTCATCGAGTGGCTGCGCCGCGATCCCGGCAGCGCCGGTTATTACTCAGTTCAGTTCAGACACGTGTTCGGCGATTCCCTGGACGACGTGTGGCGCCAGTGGATCCTCTGGGAGCACGGGTTCCAGAAACAGAATCTGATCTCAGTCGGTAAGTATCCCTTGACGCCGCTCGAGCGCCTGACGCCGAGGGCGCTGGGCTCGGTGTCGCGCGCGTTCATCGATCCGGCCACCGGAGCGATGATCGGCGCCTTCCGCTATCCAGGCGTCATCGGCCACGTGGGCGTGCTGGATTTCGGCTCCGGCCGCATCCGCCACCTCGTCGATGTCAAGGGCGCGATGCTCTACAAGGTGACCTCGCTGGCCTACGATCCCGGGACCGAGAAGATCTACTACACGATCGACAACTACGCCTACCGCAGCCTGATGGAAGTGGATCTGGCGACCGGCAAGACCCGCCGGCTGATCAACGACGGGCGGATCGGCGAGATCGTGTTCGACCCGAAGGACAAGTCGATCTGGGGCCTGCGCCATCTCAATGGCCTGGTCACCCTGGTGCGCATCCCCGCCCCCTACACCGGCTGGACGCAGGTCCGCACCTATCCCTACGGCACCATCCTCTTCGACCTCGACATCTCGCCGGACGGCTCGAAGCTGTCGGCGTCGGTGGGCGAGATCAACGGCGACCAGTCGGTCAAGGTGTTCAACATCGACGATCTGGCCTCCGACGACGCCAAGCCGCTGGCCGAAGTGAAGCTCGGAACCTCGACCCCGGAGAGCTTCGTGTTCTCGCCGGACGGCCGCTATCTCTACGGCAGCGCCTACTATACCGGCGTCTCCAACCTCTACCGCCTGGATATGGCCACGAAGAAGGTCGATGCGGTGAGCAACAGCGCCACCGGCCTCTTCCGGCCCATACCCCAGCCGGACGGCTCGCTGATCGCCTTCGAATACACCGGCCAGGGATTCACGCCGGTCAAGCTCGACCCCAAACCGCTCGACGACCTGGGCGCGATCACCTTTTTGGGCGCGAAGATCGCCGAGGCCCATCCGATCGTGAAGACCTGGGCGGTGGGCTCGCCGGCCGGCGTGCCGCTCGACAGCCTGATCACCGATCGTGGCAAGTATAATCCCCGCGATCAAATGAAGCTCGCCGACACCTATCCGGTGATCGAGGGCTACAAGGGCCAGGTCGCCTTCGGCGGCCATGTGATCTTCGAAGATCCTATGCAGTTCGACCAGATCACCGGCACGCTCAGCTATTCGCCCAGCCATAACCTGCCGCCGGAGCAGCGCTGGCACATCGATCTCGACTGGCACGACATCTCATGGAACGTCCGCTACTGGCACAACGAGGCCGGGTTCTACGACCTCTTCGGCCCCACCGAGCGGGCGCTCAAGGGCGACGCCCTGATCGTCGGCTGGCGCAAGACCTTCGTCTATGACCTGCCGCGCGAGCTGGACTTCACCGCGACGCTCGCCGGCTATACCGGCCTGGACACCGTCCCGGGGGCCCAGAACGTCGCCACCGGCGCCGACCGCAACATCGGCTCGCTTCGCCTCAGTCTGAGCTACACCAACACCACCCAGTCCCTGGGCGCGGTGGACCACGAGCGGGGGGTGCTGTGGAACCTGGCGGTCGAGCCCGACTATTCCACCGGCGGCCTCTATCCGCGCGCCCGCGGCGGCTTCGGCTTCGGCTTTCCGATCGGCTGGAACCACTCATCGGTGTGGCTGTACAGCGCCGCCGGCGTCAACGGCGGCGACCGGAACAATCCCCTCGGTACCTATTACCTGGGGGCCTTCGGCAACAACTATGTCGATGACGGGGCGGTGAAGCGCTATCGCGACTACGACAGCTTTCCCGGCTTCGAGATCGACGGCATCGCGGCGCGCGAATTCGCCAGGACGCTCGGCGAATGGAACCTGCCGCCGGTGCGCTTCGCCAACGTCGGCTGGCCGAGCCTCTACCTCAGTTCGGCGCGCACGGCGCTGTTCAGCGGGATCATGGCCGCGGGACCTCCGACCGGCGGAGAGCGGACCTTGGCGACGGTCGGCGGCCAGGTGGATTTCAACTTCACCCTGGCGCTTCGCCTGCCGATGACCTTCTCGATCGGCTACGCCCACGGCTTCGAGCTGGAGAACACCCGCGGCCTCGACCTCGGCTCGGCGACCGACAACACCGGCACGGGTCCGCGCGGCCACGGCGAGGTGCTGATTTCACTGAAAATACTGTAAGGACGCGGGAATGGACCCGCTGGTCGTCAAGGCCCTGATCGCGTTGCTGCCGGTGATCGTCTGCCTGGCCGTCTTTCAGCTCGTCGATGCGTTCAAGCTGATCGGTATCGGCGAGATCGTCCTTCTCCTGGCCGGCGGGGCGGGGCTGGCGGCGGCCAGCTATTTCGCCAACGGCGGGGTGATGGACACCTTCCCCATCGGCCTGGGCGACTATACGCGCTATGTCGCGCCGGCGGTCGAGGAGACCATCAAGGGCCTGCTCGTCGTCGGCCTCTTCGCCTTCAACCGGGTCGGCTATCTGATCGACGCGGCCATCGCCGGCTTCGCCATCGGGGCGGGTTTCTCGCTGACCGAAAACCTGTTCTATCTGCACCAGTTTCAGGACGCCGACATCGGGGTGTGGATGGTGCGCGGCTTCGGCACGGCGATCATGCACGGCGGGGCCACGGCGATGCTCGCGGCCCTGTCGCAGATGCTGTTCGCGCCGCGCCTGCGGGTCTCGGCCGACCGCTTCCGGTTCAATCCGCTGCTGTTCCTGCCGGGCCTCGCCGCCGCCATCCTGGTGCACGCGGCGTTCAATCACTTTCCAGAGGCGGCGCTCACCGCCATGGCGGTGGCGGCGGTCATCGTGCCGGTCGGGCTATTCGCGATCTTCGCCCTCGGCGAGACTTACGCCCACCGCTGGCTCGCCGCCGATACCGAAGCGCATTCGCGGCTGCTGGACGACATGCGCAGCGGCGCGTTCGCGCGGACCGACGCGGGCCGGGCGATCCAGACCCTCGCCGCCCGGCTCGACGCCGGCGCGGCGCGCGATCTCACCGACTACGTGCGGACCAACGCCGAACTGGTGGTCCGGGCCGAGGCGACGCTTCTGGCCCTGGAACAACATCAGCACGTGGCGCTGGGTCCCACGGTGCGCGAACAGTTCGCCGCCCTTCATGGCCTCGAACGCCGGCTCGGCCGGACGCTGGTCATGGCCGTTCGCCAGCATCTGCGCTTCTCCCGCGACGATTTGTGGAAGATGCACGAACTCGAAGGCGACAGCCGGCGCGGGGCGATCGGGTGAGGCCCCCGGTTCGGAGCGCGGGCTTCCAGCCCATTGGCGCTAAGTTAGGACTGCCGAGGCGCGCTCACTTTCCCCTGGGCCGAGCGACGCACATACCTTTGAGCAGATTTCTT
>Ga0208849_1001992_pt1 | contig 12151 bp, 9 predicted proteins | sample NGESurdeep072012_10_FD_184470 | JGI IMG/M metagenome (GOLD analysis project Ga0208849, IMG submission 184470) | Arctic peat soil microbial communities from Barrow, Alaska - NGEE Surface sample 53-3 deep-072012 (SPAdes) | ecosystem: Environmental > Terrestrial > Soil > Wetlands > Peat ...
CGGGCGCGGATGGTGGGCGCGACAGGGATTGAACCTGTGACCCCACCCATGTCAAGGGTGTGCTCTCCCGCTGAGCTACGCGCCCATCCGTTTCCGTGCCGACCAACAAAAGTCAGCCAAGGGGCGGGGTATACCGGCCCTTGCGGGCGGCATCAAGCCTGACGGCCCCTCAGGCAGCGAGCAGCTTCTCGACCTCGTTGACGAGATCCTTGAGATGGAACGGTTTCGACAGGACCTTGGCGTCCTTCGGCGCGTTCGAATCGGGATTGAGCGCCACCGCAGCAAAACCGGTAATGAACATCACCTTGAGATCAGGATCGAGTTCGGTGGCGCGTCGCGCCAGCTCGATACCGTCCATCTCCGGCATGACGATGTCGGTGAGCAGGAGGGTGAACGGTTCCTCGCGCATACGCTCGTAAGCACTTCTGCCATTGTCGAAGGCGACTACGTCGTGCCCAGCATTCTGCAGCGCCTTGACCAGAAATCGGCGCATGTCGTTGTCGTCTTCGGCAAGCAGGATGCGTGTCATCGGCGCGATTTTGTACCCCCGAATGCCGCGACGGCTACAAGACCGTCAGCGGGACGGCGATGGTTATTCTTACCCGAGTAAAGATCGCATGAACAGCGCAACCGCCGGCACCACCTAGCCGCCGTTTGCCGGCCTCAATCGAACCAAAACTGGAAAAGCTCGATGTCGTCGCGGTAGAAATCGGCGACAAAGGCCCGCGACTTGTCGTCGTAAAATGTCCGGTAGTCGCGCCGGTCGGGCGATTCATTGGCGACCGGGAGCGCCAACCTGACTCCAAAAACACGTTCAAGGACCGGTCCGATATCGGCGCTGATCGACTCCAGCCGAACGATCGCGTCAACCATAGGCTTTCCGCCAGCGTCGCAGACAAACTTCACCTGCGGCTCCAGATGGCGACGGCGATCAGACAGGCCCGGCGCCGGGAACCACTTGAAAAGAAAGTCAGCGAAAGAGACGCCTTTCCCGGCCGCCGCGAATTTGTATTCCGACACGAGCCGGGCCCAGGGATTGCGGACGACCGCGAACTTGAAATGGTCGTCAAAGTCGATGGGTGCGACGTGACCGCACGACAGGTATTCGGACGCATAGAGGTGCGCGAGCCGCTCGGGGCCGCAGCGAGGGTCGATGTTCTCGCGCATGAGCAACGGGGCGCGCTGCTGCCACGACAGGCCCATTCGTTCCAGAAACACCTGTTCGATGCTCTGGCCGCCCGCTTTTGGGATGTGGACGAAAATGGTGCGAAACCTATGGCAGATCATGCGGCCTCTGCTGGGCGAGGGCGCCCGGCTCGTCCAGGCGCACTATCCGTCGAAGATGCCCGTCCCATGCCTGGAGCGCATCATGCGGCGAAGCCGGGTCGATTGCACGCCTCCTCTGTGGACACAGCATGCCGATGTTGGCAACATCGTGTGCCTCCGCTCAACCCAAGAGTGCGTCCCACGAACCGCGCGATGCAACCCGCCACTGAATCTTCCGGCAAGCCCGCCTTCGAGGTGATCGCCCCCGTCGAATACCGTTTGCCGGTGGTTCTCAACTCGCCTCACAGCGGCGCTTGCTACCCTTCCGATTTCCTCGCCGCTTCGCGCCTCGACGAGAAAGCCATCCGCCGCTCTGAGGACAGCTACGTCGACGAACTGATGGCCGGGGCGGCCGCCCTTGGATCTCCCCTTCTCAAGGCCAACTTCCCGCGCGCCTGGCTCGATGTGAACCGCGAACCCTACGAACTCGACCCCAAGATGTTCGATGGGCACCTGCCGACCTATGCCAACGTGCGCTCGGTGCGGGTCGCCGGCGGCCTCGGCACCATCGCGCGCATCGTGTCGGAGAGCGAGGAAATCTACGCCCGCCCGCTCAACGTCGATGAGGCGCTCGGCCGCATCGATCTCGTCTACAAGCCCTATCACCGCCTGCTCCGCCAATTGGTGCTTGCGACTCGCGCCCGCTTCGGCGTCGCCGTGCTCATCGACTGCCACTCGATGCCCTCGACGGTGCGCGGCATGCACGGGCGGCTGCGCCCCGACGTCGTGCTTGGCGATCGCTACGGCACCAGTTGCTCAAGTGCGCTGACAGATCTCGTCGCCAGCCTGTTGGGCGGATTCGGTTATTCGGTCAGCCGCAACAAGCCCTACGCCGGCGGTTTCATCACCGAGCACTACGGCCAGCCGGCGCGCGGGCTGCATGCCATGCAGGTCGAATTCAACCGCCACCTTTACATGGACGAGCGGACACTTGAGAAGACCGCCGGCTTCGGCAGGCTCGCCGCTGACCTCACCCGTCTGCTGGCGGCGCTGGTCGATGCGTTCCAGGATGGATTCCTGTCCCTGCCTGAAGCCGCCGAGTAATCTTTGAGCGGAAGGCGGACAAGAAAAAGGGCCGCTCGCTTTTGGCGAGGCGGCCCAAGTCTAGGGAGGAAACGCCCAAGGAGGGCATACGGCATCACTGCCGCACTGCAATAATTGCTGAACGCATCGCACAAAATCAAGAGCCAAGGACTGCCTGTGGACGGACAGAATGACGCGGCGCAGCACATCGGCGACGGTCCCGAAATGACAGGATTCTGCGAGCTGTGGGCCCGTCGAGGCTTCAACGCCTGATGTTGCCCCTCAGTCACGCATCGCGCAAATGACCGCCCTCGACGCCCTCGCCGCCTTCCTGGATCGCCTGGCGACCGTTGCCGCTGATTCGATCATGCCGCATTTTCGGGCAGGCCCTGCGGTCGCCACCAAGCGGTCAGGACAGTTCGATCCGGTGACGATTGCCGACCGCAACGCCGAACAGGCAATGCGCACTCTTATCAACGCGAGCTATCCCGATCACGGCATCGTCGGCGAGGAGTTCGGGCCGGAGCGGCCCGATGCGGAGTTCGTCTGGGTTCTCGACCCGATCGACGGCACGCGATCGTTCATCACCGGCCTGCCCGTTTGGGGCACGCTGATCGGGCTGAAACGCGCCGGCAAGCCGATCCTCGGCATGATGGCGCAGCCATTCACCGGGGAGCGCTTTGCCGGCGATGGCAGCAAGGCCTGGTACACCGGTCCCGGTGGCGCCAGGGCCATAAAGACGCGCCCCTGCCAGGCGCTTGAGGTCGCTTCGCTGTTCACCACCACGCCCGCGCTGTTCGAGGGCGCCGATCGCTCCGCCTACAACCGCGTCGAAACGGCCGTGCGTATGCCTCGCTACGGCTGCGACTGCTACGCCTACTGCATGGTCGCCGCAGGGCATGCCGACGTGGTGGTGGAAGCCGGCCTGCAGCCCTACGACATCGTCGCGCTGATCCCGATTCTGGAAGGTGCCGGCGGCCAGATCACGGACTGGGCGGGCGGATCGGCGTCCGGCGGCGGGCGGGTCGTTGCCAGCGGAGACCGCCGGATCCACGACGCGGTCCTGGCAAAGCTGTCCGGTTAGAGGCGGCAGAAAACAGGGGGATTGACCCCGGCGTTCGACAGGGTATTGGAACCTTTCCGGCGCCGCCGGGTTAGCGGTTCATTCCCTTCCACTCAGCCTTTTCAACGGAGGAATTATCCATGTCGTTCGCATCGACAATTCGCAAATCGGCCATCGCCATTGCTGCCCTCGCGGCCATGACCGCGTCGGCTTACGCCGATACCGGCAGCGTCCACCTCAAGGTCGTCAAGGCCGGCTTCGGTATTGGCGGTTCGGGCGGCGACGGTTCTCTCGCGTTCCATGGCAGCAACTATCGACTGTCGATTGGCGGCTTGAGCGCGGGTTTCATTATCGGCGCCTCCGAGACCAGGTTCTCGGGCGCAGTCAGCCACATCCGCAGCCCGTCCGACATCGCCGGCGTTTATGCCGCTGTCGGCGCGGGTGCTGCCGCAGGCAACGCCGGCGCTGGCGTCATCACGCTCACCAACGAAAAGGGCGCCATCCTCACCCTCACCGCTAGCCGTGTCGTCGGTCTGATCGTCAACGTTGACCTCAGCGGCATGGTGGTTTCGCTGCGCTAGCAACGGTTTCGCTGCGTAGCCGGAATACCCGGCTCACGAGCCGGGAACAAACGCATCAAATGCGGCAAGGAATTGCTCGCGGATCTGATCGCGCTCCATCAGGAGTTCGTGGCGTCCGCCGGCAATGACGACCTTGCCGCCGGTACGCATGTCTGCGACAAAACGCTCGACCGCGGTGAGTGATACTACCCGGTCGAGCGCACCAACCACGACCAGCGCAGGAATCTTGATCGCGGCGGCGAACGGTGCGTCCTCCGTCTCGGCGAGCGCGCCTAGTGCGGCATTGTACCAGCCGAAAGTCGGCACTCCCACGAAGAGCTGCGGCAACTGGATGGCGAGCGCCTGGTTGCGGGCGAACCGGGCGGCATCACCGGTCAGCGGATTATCTTCAAAAGGAACACGCGCCATCGTGGCGTTCTCCTGACCGGGCACCCGGAGTTCGCCCAGCCCGACCGCCGTCATCACCGGCGCCAGCCGCCGTGCCAACGGCTCCGGGGGACGCATGCGCCCGAAGCCCACCAGCGGAGCGACCAGAACCATGCGGGTGAAACTCGCTCGACCCTCCTGGGCGGCGCGCAGCGCCACGAGCCCGCCGAGGGAATGCGCCAACGCAAAGTAGGGTGGCGCGCAGTCGGGCAGCACGACCTGATGGATGAAGGCGTCGAGGTCGCGATCGTATTCGGCGAACGAGTCGACGTGCGCCCTGTTGGCATCGCGGAGGCGCCGGTCGGAGCCACCCTGTCCGCGCCAGTCGAGGGCGGCGACGGCGAAGCCCCGCTTTCGCAGATCCTCGATCGTCTCGAAATATTTCTCGATCGCCTCGCCCAAGCCCGGCAGCAGACAGATTGTGCCGAGCACGGGACGGACACTGGCGCGCCAGCGCGCGTAACGGGTCCGCACGCCGTCGGCCGCAATCACCGTGCCGACGATGGCGACGTCAGGGATGGGATTGCCGTCAATGGCGATGAGCTCCATGACCGCCTGATTAGACGAGGGGGTCGGTCCGCTCAAGGAACGCCAAAATAAAACCGGCGGCGTCGCGGGGACGCCGCCGGTGTCAGGACCGGTACCGGAGGGGGGCGAAAGCGGCACCGGGCTGGCTTTTTCCGGCGTCGGGCATGAACGCACCCGACCGGACAATGTTGCCTATCTTAGCAACCGCGCCTGAACCGCGGCCAAAGAAGCCATTCATCGGTTGTTCAGTTTCGGTGCCGGCGAAGCCCTTGAAGCGGCATTTTGGGGTGCCCATCTATTGGGGGCGGACGCCCAGATGGGGTCCGCGGAACCGGCAGAAAGCCTGGCCCAATGGCGGGCTGACGCGGGTTCTGATCCAACCACAGTCGCTTCTCAAGGAGGACTATCCATGCGTACTTTCGATCTCAGCCCGTTCTATCGTTCCACCGTTGGTTTCGATCGGCTGTTCAATCTGCTCGATTCGAACGTGAACAACGAGGCGCAGACCTATCCCCCCTACAACATCGAGCGCACCGGCGAGAACGCCTACCGCATCACAATGGCGGTCGCAGGCTTCGGCGAAGGCGAGCTCACGCTGGAAGCCAAGGAAAACACGCTCACCGTCAAGGGCGAGAAAAAGGCCGAGGCAACGGAGAAGGAATCCGAATTCCTCTACCGCGGCATCGGCGCGCGCGCCTTCGAGCGCCGCTTCCAGCTCGCCGACCATGTCGAGGTCAAGGGCGCCACCCTTGAGAACGGCCTGCTCCACGTCGATCTCATCCGCGAGATTCCCGAGGCCATGAAGCCGCGCACCATCGCCATTGCCACCGGCAAGGCCAAGAGCGCCAAGCTGATCGATCAGGTTGCCGCCTGACCTCCCACGGGCATCCGTGACCTGACCATCGGAGGGCGTCCCGGCACCGGGGCGCCTTTTGCTTTTTGGAGTTCAGCCGAACAGCTCGGCGAAGCGGTCGACTTCCTCGGCCATCGTCTGCCAACTCGCCAGCAAGCGGACCAGAACCTCACCCGGACCCGGCCGCTCGGCGACCGGCAGGCATTCGGGGCTCCACGGATAGTAAACCGCGCCGGCAGCCCGCAGCCGCTGGTTGACCGCGGTTTCCAGGATGGCAAAGACTTCGTTGCCCGCGGGCTCAAAGGCCAGGCGCGCCTTGTTGGATTGGCGCAGCACCGCCGCGAGCTTCGCTGCCATGCGGTTGGCGTGGCGGGCAAGATCGAGCCAGTGGCCCTTGTCGAGATAAGCGGCAAGCTGGGCGGCGATGAACCAGTTTTTTGAAAAGCCCTGCCCCGCCCGCTGACGCGCAAAGCCGGCGTCGCGCGCTTTTGCTGGGTCGAAGAAGACAACGGCTTCCGCCGCGATGCAGCCGTTCTTGGTGCCGCCGAAGGAGAGCACGTCGACGCCCGCCTTCCACGTCATCTCGGCGGGCGACACGCCGAGGCCGGCGACGGCGTTGGCTAAACGCGACCCATCCATGTGGACGGCAGCCCCGGCGGCCTTGGCAATTTTCGCCAAGGCGGCGACCTCTGCGGGCGTATAGGCGGCGCCGAGTTCGGTGAGCTGCGTCAGGCTGACGGCGACGGGACGGCCGTGGTGAAAACCCTCCGCCGGAAATCGCGCGATCGCCGCCGAGAGCGTATCGGGCGCAATCTTGCCGGCGTCGGCGTCAAGACCGACGATCTTGGCGCCGCCGCCGAAGAACTCCGCCGCACCGGCCTCATCGACCTGAATGTGCGCCTCGCGATGGGCAAAGATGACGCCGCCCGGCCGGGCGTAGGCCGACAGCGAGAGCGAGTTGGCGAAGGTGCCGGACGCGACGAGGAAGACCGCAACCTCGCGCTCGAATAGTTCGGTAAAGCGCCGCTCGACAGCCTTGGTGAGTTCGTCGGCGCCGTAGGCCGGGCCACCTTTGCGGGCAGCGTCGCCGAGAGCCGTGATGACGCGCTCCGAGGCGCCCGACCAATTATCGCTTGCAAAGATCATCGCGCACTTGTGGAGCGGCGGCGAAAACCGCGCAAGCACCCTTGCACGGCGATGGTGATGCGCAACTAAATCGCAGGCTGTGTACCTGGAGTGCGGCCGCCAGCGGACTCCGCTTGCTGACCGATTCGAAATCTGTCATATATTATGAAATAGGACAGGATCACTGTCCAATTGGCCGCAGGGGACTTGGGGAAATTGCGGTTGGCGGAGATCGCGTGGCTCGATTGCCCGCGACGGCCCGCGGGGAGGAAAAAGCCGGTCTTCGCACGACGTGCGCAGCCGCCGACAAATGGGAACGACCGTTGCATGGGCATCGGCATGCCTTTCGGCAGGCCGACGGCTGGCGACGGCGGCGCAGGTGCGCCAGACTGCTCAAGACGAGTGAGGGCGATCATGGAAACGGCACGGAAGGACGGCACGTTGTTGTCGAGCGGAGCGATTGCTTCCGCCGACAAAGACGCTGCCGCTCGCGCCGCCGCCCCGCCCTTCGGGATTTCGGCTGACGTCGCCGACGGTCTGTACGACCCGGCGCACGAAAAGGACTCGTGCGGCGTCGGCTTCATCGTCAACCTGAAGAACCGGAAGTCGCACCGCATCGTCGAGGACGGCCTGCGCATTCTTGAGAACCTCGAGCATCGCGGCGCCACCGGCGCCGACCCGCTGATGGGCGACGGCGCCGGCATGATGGTGCAGATTCCGCACGCCTTCCTGGCGCGCGAGACGGCACGACTGGGCTTCGCCCTGCCCCCTCCCAGACACTACGCCGTCGGCCATGTCTTCATGCCGCAGGATGCGGAAATGCGGACCGTAATGGAGAAGGTCGTCGCCGCCGCGATCGTGCAGGAGGGACAGGTCTTTCTGGGCTGGCGCGACGTGCCTACGGACAACGCCTGCCTGTCGAAGGCGCCGGAGATTGCCGCCACCGAGCCGCTGCACCGCCAGGTGTTCATCGGCCGCGGCGCCAACGCCACCGACGAAGAGACCTTCGAGCGCCAGCTTTATCTGGTGCGCAAGGTCATTTCCGCGCGCATCTACGAGAAGTATTCCGGCCTGCAGAACGACTTCTACATCGTCTCGATGTCGTGCCGCACGCTGGTCTACAAGGGGATGTTCCTCTCCTATCAGCTCGGCGCCTATTTCCGCGACTTGCACGAGCCGGACTTCGAGTCCGCGTTGGCGCTGGTCCACCAGCGCTTCTCGACCAACACCTTCCCGTCGTGGCGGCTGGCGCACCCCTACCGCTACGTCTGCCACAATGGCGAGATCAACACGGTGCGCGGCAACGTCAACTGGATGGCGGCGCGCCAGGCAAGCGTATCCTCGCCACTGTTCGGCGACGACATCTCCAAGCTCTGGCCGATCTCCTACGAGGGCCAGTCGGACACCGCCTGCTTCGACAACGCGCTCGAATTCCTTGTGCGCGGCGGCTACTCGTTGCCCCATGCCGCGATGATGCTCATTCCGGAAGCCTGGGCGGGCAACCCGCTCATGGACGAGGAGCGGCGCGCTTTCTACGAGTACCACGCGGCGATCATGGAGCCGTGGGACGGCCCGGCCGCGATGGCCTTCTCCGACGGCATCCAGATCGGCGCGACGCTCGACCGCAATGGCCTGCGCCCGGCCCGCTACCTCGTTACCTCCGACGACGAGGTGATCATGGCATCCGAAGCCGGCGTGCTGCCGGTCGAGGAGTCGCGCATCGTCAGGAAGTGGCGGCTGCAGCCCGGCAAGATGCTGCTCATCGATCTGCGCGAAGGGCGCATCATCGCCGATGACGAGATCAAGGCGAGCCTCGCCAAGGCGCATCCCTACCGGAAGTGGCTGGCCAGGACGCAGATCCAGCTCGAGGAATTGCCGGAGGTCGAACCGCACCCGACGCGGAGCGACGTCGCCCTGCTCGATCGCCAGCAGGCGTTTGGCTACACCGACGAGGACCTGAAGACCCTGATGGAGCCGATGGCGACCACCGGCCAGGAGGCCGTGGGCTCCATGGGCAACGACGCGCCGATTTCGGCGCTCTCCGACAAGTCGAAGCTCCTCTACACTTACTTCAAGCAGAACTTCGCGCAGGTCACCAACCCGCCGATCGACCCGATCCGCGAGGAGTTGGTGATGAGCCTCGTCTCGTTCATCGGGCCGCGGCCGAATCTCCTCGACCTGACCGGTCAGGGCAAGCGCAAGCGTCTGGAAGTGCGCCAGCCGATCCTCGCCAACGAGGACCTGGAGAAAATCCGCGCCATCGGCGCCATGGACGACAATCCGTTCCAGTCGAAAACGCTCGACATCACCTATCCTGGACGCGAAGGCGCCGCCGGCATGGCGACAGCGCTCGACGCGCTTTGCGCCGCCGCCGGCAAGGCGGTCGGCGACGGCATCAACATCATCATCCTTTCCGACCGCATGCTGGGGCCGGACCGCATCGCCATTCCCTCGCTGCTCGCCACCGCCGGCGTGCACCACCATCTGATCCGCTCGGGCCTGCGCACGTCCGTCGGCCTGGTGGTTGAGACCGGCGACGCGCGCGAGATCCATCATTTCTGTGCGCTGGCCGGCTATGGCGCCGAGGCAATCAACCCGTATCTCGCCTTCGAGACGCTGACCGACATGCAGCGCGACCTTCCGACCGAAGTCGACGCGCACGAGGTCGTGCATCGCTACATCAAGTCGATCGACAAGGGTATCCTGAAGGTGATGTCCAAGATGGGCATCTCGACCTATCAGTCTTATTGCGGCGCGCAGATCTTCGACGCGATCGGGCTGAAGAGCGAATTCGTCAAGCGCTACTTCACCGGCACCGCCACAACGATCGAGGGTGCGGGGCTGGAAGAGATTGCCGAGGAGACGCTCCGCCGTCACCGCGATGCTTTCGGCCATTCGCCGATCCTGCAGGACAACCTCGAAGTCGGCGGCGACTATCAGTTCCGCCTGCGTGGCGAGGCGCACGTCTGGCGCTCCGAGACCGTCTCGGCGCTCCAGCATGCCGCCCGTGGTAACGCGCAAGACAAGTATCGCGAGTTCTCGCGCCTGGTGAACCACACCGAGGACAAGTACCTGACCATCCGGTCGCTCTTCCGTATCAAGGGCGCCGGCGAGGATGGGCGCCAGCCCGTGCCGCTCGAAGAAGTCGAGCCGGCGAAGGACATTGTGCGCCGCTTCGCCACCGGCGCCATGTCCTACGGCTCGATCAGCCGCGAGGCGCACACGACGCTGGCGATTGCGATGAACCGGATAGGCGGCAAGTCGAACACCGGCGAGGGCGGCGAAGAATCCGACCGCTACAAGCCGCTTGCCAACGGCGACTCGATGCGCTCGGCGATCAAGCAGGTTGCCTCGGGCCGCTTTGGCGTCACCGCCGAGTACCTCGTCAACTCCGACATGATGCAGATCAAGATGGCGCAGGGCGCCAAGCCCGGCGAAGGCGGCCAGTTGCCCGGCCACAAGGTCGACGCGACCATCGCCCGGGTCCGCCATTCGACGCCGGGGGTCGGCCTTATCTCGCCGCCGCCCCACCACGACATCTATTCGATTGAGGACCTGGCGCAGCTTATCTTCGACCTGAAGAACGTCAACCCGACCGGCATGGTGTCGGTAAAGCTCGTCTCCGAGGTCGGCGTCGGCACGGTTGCCGCCGGCGTCGCCAAGGCGCGCGCCGACCACGTCACCATTTCCGGCTACGAGGGCGGCACCGGCGCCGCTCCCCTCACCTCGCTGAAGCACGCCGGTAGCCCTTGGGAGATCGGATTGTCCGAGACGCACCAGACGCTGGTGCGCAATCGCTTGCGCGGCCGCATCGCCGTGCAGGTCGACGGCGGCATCCGCACCGGCCGCGACGTCATTGTCGGCGCCCTGCTCGGCGCCGACGAGTTCGGCATGGCGACGGCGCCGCTCATCGCCGCCGGCTGCATCATGATGCGGAAGTGCCACCTCAACACCTGCCCGGTCGGTATCGCCACGCAGGACCCGGTCTTGCGCAAGCGCTTCACCGGCAAGCCCGAGCACGTCATCAACTATCTCTTTTTCGTCGCCGAGGAAGTGCGCGAGATGATGGCCGCGCTTGGTTACCGCACGTTCACCGAGATGGTCGGGCAGATGCAGATGCTCGACCGCAGCGCCGTCGTCAGCCACTGGAAGGCGAAGGGCCTCGACTTCTCGCGCCTGTTCCGCAAGCCGCGCGCGCCGGAAGGCGTCGCCATTGCCCACACCGAGAGACAGAAGCACCCGATCGACGACATCCTCGACCGGCGCTTCATCGCCGAGGCGAAGTCGGCTCTGGAGAGCCGCAAGCCGGTGAAGATCACCGGCACCATCCGCAATACCGATCGCGCCGCCGGGGCCATGCTTTCCGGCGAGGTGGCCAAGCGCTGTGGCCACGCCGGCCTGCCCGACGACACCATCGCCATCAGCCTGACCGGCACCGGCGGGCAGAGCTTCGGCGCCTGGCTTGCTTCAGGTGTGTCGATCGAACTGATCGGCGAAGCCAACGACTATGTCGGCAAGGGCCTGTCGGGCGGCCGCCTCGCCATCCGGCCACCGACGGATTCGGGCATCGTGCCGGAAGACTCGATCATCGTCGGCAACACGGTGCTCTACGGCGCCGTCAAGGGCGAAGCCTATTTCCGCGGCGTCGCCGGCGAGCGCTTTGCCGTGCGCAACTCCGGCGCTATCGCGGTGGTCGAAGGCACCGGCGACCACGGTTGTGAATACATGACCGGCGGCGTGGTCGTCGTTCTGGGCAAGACCGGACGCAACTTCGCGGCCGGCATGTCCGGCGGCATCGCCTATGTGCTCGACGAGGACGACACTTTCGCCTCGCTGTGCAACATGGCGATGGTCCAGCTCGAGCCCGTGCCCGAGGAGGAAGAGTTGCTCGAGAAGCTTGAGCACCGCGGCGGCGATCTCGAATTCATGGGCCTGGTCGATGTTCTCGCCGACATGAGCGGCAACGACGCCGCGCGGTTGCGTATGCTCATTGCCAAGCACGCGCGCTTCACCGACTCGGCCCGCGCGCGCACCATCCTCACCAACTGGAATGCCTACCTGCCGAAGTTCAAGAAGGTCATGCCGGTCGAATACCGCCGCGCGCTTTCCGAGCTGAAGGCGCAGGAAGAAGCGGTACCGATGCGGCTGGCCGGCGAGTAATGCTTCATGGGTAAGATCACCGGCTTCCTCGAGATCGACCGGCGCGAACGCAAGTACACGCCGGCC